>ERZ802819.416-NODE-416-length-28577-cov-10.8724_pt1 | contig 28577 bp, 30 predicted proteins | sample MGYA00345647_ERZ802819 | MGnify/ENA primary metagenome ERZ802819 (study PRJEB30503, sample SAMEA104212355) | marine metagenome | biome: Westerlies Biome; feature: [SRF] surface water layer (ENVO:00010504) within the epipelagic zone...; material: water...
CCGATCGCTCCTTTGATTTAGGCATGAGACCGGTACGGCAATGCGACCTTCACTTTCCTCTTTTCCAAAACTAGAACGAGTTATCGGATCCGAAGCTGTCGTAAAACCTGTCACCACCATTGCCACCTCTGAAGACATTATCTGCAATATTTCCAAGGAATGTGTCATTGCCGCTGCCGCCAATGGCTTCCTCAAGGATGGTGCCAACTCCAATCGTTAGATTGTTAACGAGGCCGCCAATGCTTGAACTCGACGGAAGGGTGCCATTGAGTTCTGATGGTGCCAAATTGATAAACTGATCATCAGAATAATTGCTGACATTCAAGATGTCATAACCTGATCCATCAACCAGTGTGTAAGCTGTATCGCTAATCATCGTTGCGAAATTATTCATAATTTCGCTGGTACCGATTGAGATATTTGTGCCTACGCCGTAAACCGTGTTGCCGTTGAAGGCGTTGAATGATCCATAGCCCTGTGATCCGTAGAGTTTATCTAGCGCAATCCAATCCACCGTCATCGGTGTCTGTAGATATGCTCCTGAGGCGTTGACATTCGTATTGGTTGTTTGAGACCAATACGACATCATGGTGGTCAGCCAGGTGTCATTGCCATATTGCGCACTGTTCTCATAGGTGGGATTTCCATTGCCAGCGTTGTATTGCCCCTGATGTCCTAGGCCAAGAGCATGTCCGATTTCATGAAAAATCGTTTGTGGTGTGTAGCTGTTGTAGCTGGAATCTCCGTAAAACCAGGATGACGCAACGTTGATAACGCTGTAGTCGATAATGGCTGCGTTGTAATCAATGTTTCCTGTGTTCGGGTCTTGGTCATACCATCCGCCACCAAGATAGGCATAGGCTCCTGAATCATTATCTGTAAAGCGAAAATCACCTTCGGTTGCGACCTCAACAAATGAGATGCCAGTGATGGCTTCGTAGACTTTAAAAACCTCTCGGGTGAGATTTTGACGTTCCGCAGCCAATCCGTTTGAATCATCTGCCCATCCGGTGATGTTGTAGGTCAATTGACCGTTTTTGGCGCCTAAACCGCTGCCACCTAAGTTGAATCGCCTTGTGTATGTTCCTGCCTCTTCCCAGAATCCGGTGGTCAGATAATCCGATAGTTCGTTGAGTGTTCCAAAGGCAATCGTTGGATCCGCATTCGATAGGGTGTTATTTAGTTCAGCATTGCTGTCACGATCAGTTTCTAATGAATCCCGGCTATAGCTACAAGCAAAGCAGGCGCACCGTCCTGCATGCAGATATTTCGATTCAATTCTGAACTCAATATTGGTGGTTTCAGCAGCTTCTTCCTCGGTTGTTATGGAGTTATTCCCATTGATTGCTGCGCTGAAACTTTCAGTTGAATTCAGTTGTTGACTTAGCGGAGTGGTGGCACCGTTTTGGAGCAAGCCACGCGCCACTGTCAGGGGTTGATCAATGGGGGTGGGTGCCGGGTTGTTGTCGATTGAGCCGATGTCTGGGTCTGGCTCCTCAGGTTGATTGAGGCTGGTATGCAGAGAACGCACCCGATAGGCACTCAGTGATTGAATCAGGTTAGATAAGTTCATTTGCCTAAGCCTGATGAGGCCTTGTTATGTTCAAATCATACGGAAACCGCAAGGTGTTGTTTGCTTTGCGACATCAAATGTATGTGAGGGCATCGCATTGTTATGTCTTCTCATTCAATTTTCATTAAATTCCCAGACTCTCGTTTTGATGATGTTGAAGGGTTTCTTTCTTCAGCGCTGTCCTGAGGTGCTCCCACGGCAGCACCGTGTCGTCGGGCCAGGTGTCGTGTACAACCCTTTCCCATGCTGGAGGGAGGGGTAGCTCCACTCCCGCGCTTTTGGCTGTTGGTAGCTCCCCGGCCCTGGCGGCCCGGTAGGCCTTCTTCCAACCACCCAGACTGTCTTGTGTTCCGCGAACAGCCACGATCACCGCAGCCAGTCGACGATCACTCCGCGACAGCAGCGCCTGGATCACGCTCCAGCCATAACTCTCTGGTCGCAGATCAATGCCTTTGGGTTTGAGTCGTTTGCCGAGGCGCTTCAAGCGTTTGTCGGCCTCCGGCCGTACCCCCTGCCATTGGAACGGCGTGTGGGCTTTGGGCACGAATGTGCTCACCCCCAGGGTGAAGCGCAGCCCAGGTGTGGCTTTCTTCAGCTGTAGGAGCAGATCGGCGGTCGCCTCCACATCCTCATCGTCTTCGCTGGGGAGGCCCACCATTCCATACAACTTGAGGGCGCTCAGACCACCCTGCTTGGCATGGCGTGCCGCTGCGTCAATCTCTTCGCTGCTCAACTTCTTGTTCACGACGCGTCGCATCCGTTCACTGCCGCTTTCAATCGCGATGGTCAGCGATTTACTGCCTCGATTGGCAAGCCCAGAGGCGAGGGCAGGGGTCACGGTGGCGGCCCGCACGGAGCTCACACTCACGCGTACATCGTTGAAGCGATCGGTATTCAGCCAGCGGAGCAGTTCATCGAATTGCGGGTGCTGGGTGACTGACGCTCCCAACAGTCCCAGACGCCGGGTCGCCTTGAGGCCTCGTTCGACCGCTGGGATCAGGCCGTCATCCAGCGATGGAGTGCGGAAAGGAAGCGTGAGATAACTGGCCAGACAGAAGCGGCAGAGTTCAGGGCAGCTGCGCACCACTTCCACCATGTGGATGTCCGGCCATGCGGCCGCCGGCGTGATCACAGTGGAATGGCTGAGGGTGTTGCCGCGCCAGGTCTGCTTGGTCACGGTGGCAGGCAGATCCGTTTCGATCGGTTCGATCGATCGCAGTGATCCCTCGGCATCAAAGCTTGGGGCATAGAGCGCCGGCACATAGATGCCGGGAACCTTCGCCAGGTGCCGCAGACGCACGGCCCGTGGTTCATCGCGCACCGCCTGCAGGGCGTCGATGAAGGTCGGAAGCAGTTCCTCCCCATCCCCCAGCAGGATGACATCGAAAAATGGCGCCAATGGTTCGGGGTTCGCGGTCAACACAGGCCCCCCTCCGAACACGACCGGGTCAGTGTCCGTTCGCTGTTCGCTCCAGATCGGGATGCCCTGGTCTTCGAGCAGATCCAGCAACACCGGACCATCCAGTTCCCAGCTCAGGGACAGGCCGAACAGATCGCAGCGGCGGTGCGGGGGATCCCCCTGATCGGTGAACAGCCGGCGCACATCCAGATCGGATCGCGAGGCCAGCGTGGCCCAGACGATTTGGTAACCGAGGCTGGTGATTCCCACGGTGTAGGTGCTGGGGAACGCCAGGACCGTGCGCAGGGCACCGGGTTCCGGAACAGCCGGATCGAACAGCAGCGTTTCCTGATTCAGGGGTCTTCATCCGGGTTGGGATTGGCCTTGGCTGGTGGCGGTGGCGGTGGTGTGAAGGCCCGGCGACGGATCGAACCTCCCCAGGCGTGATGAATGCCGCCATGCCGATTCAGGCGTGCCTCCCGGTGATCTTCTTCCTTCAGTTCCATGCCCAACTGTCGCTCGTAGATCGAGCGCTCATCAAACAGTCTGGCCACCAGAAAACTGGCCAGACAGGCCACCAGGATCGGTTTGAGGATCAGCAGGTCCTTCGTCAGTGCAAAGGCCAGGAACATGGCGCTGATAGGGGTGCGGGAACAGCTGGCAACAAAGGCCCCCATCCCTGCAAATACATAGGTGGTCGGAACGTGCCCGGTGAGGGCTTCCACCCAGTAGCCACAGGCCAGACCGATTGCTCCGCCGAGGGTGAGCATTGGATAAAACAGTCCCCCCGGTGCGCCTGATGCCGCGGCCAGACCAGTGCTGAAAAAGAGCACGATGAAGGTGCCGAGCGCCATCGGAATGTCGGCTTCACCGTCGGCGATCAGATGTTGCAGTCCCTCCAGATTGTGGAACTCTTCAGGAAGTGAGGCATAAACGCTTCCAAGCACTGCTCCACTGAGCACCATGCGCAGCACCAGCCGATCGCCGAACCAGGCATCCCCCTTCCGCTGCATGGCCAGCACATAGCGGCAGTAGAGCTCGGCCAGCAGCCCAACCACGACCCCGAGCCCGATCAGGTAGCCCAGATCGATCGGCAGAAAATTCACCAGGGGGGTGTATTCCCGTTCCAGCTGGAACCCCTGGGTTGCATCCAGACCGCTTCCACTGGGACTGAGCCCCGCTAGCCCGAGGACATCAGCCCAGGCATCGGCCCAGAAGGTGGTCACGATCACCAGCAGCAACACCACGGGCCTGGCGGAGTGCAGCAGCTCCTCAACGGCGTAGACAAACCCACCGATGGGTGCACTAAACACGGCGGCGATGCCCGCACCGCCGCCGGCGGCCACGATCACCCGCCGGAAGGCCACAGGGGCCTTCAGCCAGCGCGCCATCTGCCAGGCAACAGATCCCCCCATCTGCACCGACGGGCCCTCGGGGCCAAGGGGGAAGCCACTGCCGATGGCCACGATTCCTGCCACCAGTTTCACCAGGCCCACCTGCAGTCCCATGGGAACAGCCCGGTGTTTGAGAAAGCCCATGATGTGGGTGATGCCTGATCCGCCAGCGGCAGGGGCCAGGCAGGTGACGAGCAGGCCTGACACCAATCCACCCGCGGCCCCGAGCCCTGGCAGCACTGCCCAGGCGGGCAGATCGGCCAGCAACTCCAGGCGCCATGCCCCCAGGGTCTTGATGCCGGCTTTAAACAGCACGCCTGTCAGGGCGGCCCCAAGCCCAGTGAGCATCAGGGCGAGCACCACCACCCACCAGCGCCGTTCCAGGAGGCGACGGATGCTGCGGCTGGAGCCGAGTTGGTGGCGTCGTTGTTTCAGTTCACTCAGGACGGTCATGGCTGTGCTGATCCGGGTCAGGACCCAGCCAGCACTGCGGCTTCATCGTCCGCGCTGATGGTTCGGCCCTGATCCTCGAAACCAGAGATCTGGTCGAAGTTGAGGTAGCGGTAGAGCTCATCGGAGAGCGGATCGATCTTCTCTGCCGCGATGCTGCGGTAGTCGTCCGGGGTGGGGATCCGTCCCAGCTGAGCACAGACCGCCGCCAGTTCGGCACTGCCCAGGTAAACCTGGGCGCCCTTGCCAAGACGGTTGTTGAAGTTCCGGGTGCTGGTGGAGAACACCGTGGTGTTGTCGTCCACCCGCGCCTGGTTGCCCATGCAGAGGGAGCAGCCTGGCATCTCCATCCGGGATCCGGCGGCTTCGAAGGTGGCGTAGTAGCCCTCGGCTTTGAGGGTTTCTTCGTCCATGCGCGTGGGGGGACAGACCCAGAGGCGGGCCTGGTTCGGGCCGGCGCCTTCCAGCACTTTGGCCGCAGCACGGTAGTGGCCGATGTTGGTCATGCAGGAGCCGATGAACACCTCCTGCACCGGATCACCGGCCACCTCGCTCAAGAGCTTCACGTTGTCGGGATCGTTGGGGCAGGCCACCACCGGTTCGGTGAGCTCGTCGAGGTTGATTTCCAGGATCTCGGCATACTCGGCATCGCCGTCGGCACTGAGAAGCTGTGGATGAGCCAGCCAGGCTTCCATCTCCTTGATGCGGCGGGCCAGGGTGCGGGCATCGCTGTAACCGCGGGCGATCATGTTTTTGAGCAACGCCACGTTGCTGCGCAGGTATTCGCTCACGGTTTCTTCCGAGAGCTTGATGGTGCAGCCGGCGCAGGAGCGTTCGGCGCTGGCGTCGGTGAGTTCGAAGGCCTGCTCGAGCTTGAGGTCGGGGAGACCTTCGATCTCCATGATCCGGCCATTGAACAGATTCTTCTTGTTGGCCTTCTCCACGGTGAGCAGTCCGCGTTGAATCGCCACCCAGGGAATGGCATTCACCACATCCCGCAGGGTCACACCCGGTTGCAGCGAGCCGCTGAAGCGCACCAGCACCGACTCGGGCATGTCCAGGGGCATGGCGCCGATGGCTGCAGCGAAGGCCACCAGGCCGGAGCCCGCGGGGAAGGAAATGCCCCGGGGGAAGCGGGTGTGACTGTCACCGCCGGTGCCCACCGTGTCGGGGAGCAGCATGCGATTCAGCCAGCTGTGGATGATGCCGTCACCGGGGCGCAGGGCCACACCACCGCGTTGGGCGAAGAAATCAGGCAGATCCTTCTGGGTCTGCAGGTCCACCGGTTTGGGGTAGGCCGCGGTGTGGCAGAAGCTCTGCATCACCAGGTCGGAGGAGAAGCCCAGGCAGGCCAGCTCCTTCATCTCGTCCCGGGTCATGGGCCCGGTGGTGTCCTGAGAGCCAACGGTGGTCATCAGCGGCTCGCAGCTGGTGCCGGGGCGCACGCCGGGCAGGCCGCAGGCCTTGCCCACCATCTTCTGGGCCAGGGTGAAGCCTTTGCCGGTGTCGGCCGGTGTCGTGGGACGGATGAACAGATCAGAGGGTGCGAGGCCGAGTTTGGCGCGCACTTTGTCGGTGAGGGCGCGGCCGATCATCAGGGGGATTCGCCCACCGGCCCGCACCTCGTCACTGATGGTGCTGGGCTTGAGTTCGAAGCGGCTCACCACCTCACCGTCCCGTTCGATCGTGCCGGCATGGGGCCGGATGGTGATCACATCACCGGTGTTCAGTTCGGTGACATCGCATTCGATCGGCAGGGCGCCGGAGTCTTCTGCAGTGTTGAAGAAGATCGGCGCGATCTTGCCGCCGAGGATGACGCCGCCGCCTCGCTTGTTGGGCACATGGGGAATGTCGTCGCCGGTGTGCCAGAGCACGGAGTTGATGGCGCTCTTCCTGGAACTGCCAGTTCCCACCACGTCGCCCACATAGGCCACGGGGTGCCCTTTCTCCTTGAGGGTGGCGATCGTCTTCAGGCCGTCTGGATCGCGGGTCTCCAGCATCGCCAGGGCGTGCAGAGGGATGTCCGGACGGGTGGTGGCGTGGGTGGCGGGCGAGAGGTCGTCGGTGTTGGTTTCTCCTTCCACCTTGAACACCGTCACCGTGATCGTGTCGGCCAGCTCCGGCTTCGAGGTGAACCATTCAGCTGCTGCCCAGCTGTCCACCACCTGCTTGGCAAAGCGGTTGCTGGAGGCCAGCTCCATCACTTCATTGAAGGCGTCATAAACCAGCAGAGTTCGGCTGAGGCCTTCAGCGGCGCAGCCGGCCAGCTGCGTGTCGCTGTGTTGGAGCAGCTCGATCAAGGCCGCCACGTTGTAACCGCCCACCATCGTTCCAAGCAGGCGCGTTGCCTCCAGCGGCGATCACAGGGGACTGCTGGCCTGCCCTTGGGCGATGGCGCTGAGCCAGGTGGCTTTCACATAGGCCGCTTCGTCGACGCCGGGCGGAATGCGTTCGATCAGCAGGTGCAGCAGCTCCTGCTCCTCCCCTGATGGTGGATTCTCCAACAGTTCTGTGAGTGCCTTGGCCTGGCTTGCCTCCAGGGGCAATGGCGGAATTCCCAGGGCCAGACGTTCGGCAGCGTTCTCTCGGTAGGTGCTCAGCATCAAAATCTGCTCAGGAACGGACTTGCAGGCCATTCTCCTGCGTCACCGTTCCGTTCCGGAAGCAGGCGGGTTTCCATGGTTTGCGTACCCTGTAGCGAGGTAATTGTTTGGGTATGACCACCACACACGACCTTCATGTGGTGGACACCAGGCCTCTGGTTCCTCCCGCCTTGCTGCATGGAGATCTGCCGATTGATGCCAGGGCGACGGAGACCGTGGCCACCTCGCGCAGCCGAATTCAAGCCATTCTCAGGGGTCTGGACCGGCGACTGCTGGTGATCGTCGGCCCCTGCTCTATTCATGATGTGGATGCAGCGAGGGAGTACGCCAGCAAACTGGCTCCCCTGCGTGAACGTCATGCCTCTGAGCTCGAGGTGGTGATGCGTGTGTACTTCGAGAAGCCACGCACCACGGTGGGATGGAAGGGCCTCATCAATGATCCGAACCTCGACGGCTCCTACGACATCAACACGGGGTTGCGAATGGCTCGGTCGTTACTGCTCGATTTGGCCAGGGATGGAATGCCCTGTGCCACTGAACTGCTCGATCCTGTGGTTCCTCAGTACATCGCTGATCTGATCAGTTGGACGGCGATCGGCGCCCGGACCACCGAAAGCCAGACGCACCGCGAAATGGCTTCAGGCTTGTCGATGCCGATCGGCTACAAAAACAGCACCGACGGCAGTGCCACCATTGCCATCAACGCCATGCAGGCCGCGTCCAAACCCCATCATTTTCTTGGGATCAATCGCGAGGGGCATGCATCGATCGTGAGCACCACCGGAAATCCGGATGGTCATCTGGTGCTGCGGGGAGGGAACCGAGGCACGAATTACCATCTCGAGGCGATTCAGGATGCTGCTGAAGAATTGAAAGCAGCGGGACTACCCGACCGGTTGATGGTCGATTGCAGTCATGGCAACTCCAACAAGGATTTTCGCCGGCAAGGTGATGTGTTGAAAGCTGTGGCAGCTCAGGTGGAACAGGGGTCAGCGCATGTGATGGGTCTGATGCTCGAAAGCCATCTTGTTGAGGGGAACCAAAAGATCAGTTCGGATCGTTCAGCACTGACCCATGGCCAAAGTGTCACGGACGCATGCATCAGCATTGAGACGACAGCGGAGCTGCTGGAGGGCTTGGCTGATTCGCTGAAGAAAGTTGGCACTCGTGTTGCTTGAGTGCCAAGTTTTTGAGAGCTTCAGGCTTGAAATAAACCTTCGTTTTAATCAGTTCACGGCGAACTTTTGATCTGATCGAATATTTTAATTTTGGGCAACTTCTGCCTGAAGCTGTCGTCATGTTTGGGATCAGAATTCTCGGGTTTGGTGATTTGATGCGTCTGTATGAACTGGAGCGGGAAACGGAGCTCTGGGTGCAGGGTTTTCGTCCGCTTCAGCTCGATGCTCTGCTCGATTGGTCTGGTGGCGTTGCCGATCAACAGCATTGGGATCTGGATGCTTTGCATCAGCAGGTGATGCACTTCTGGGTTGATCAGGCAGGGCAGATTCAGACGTGGCAGGCCAGGCTCCGCTCGATGCCGGATGATCAGTGTCTTGTGGCTGCTCTCGGTAGCAGGCATGACTGGTGTCGGCACATGGAACGGTTGCTGCGTGCTTAGGCGATCATCCAAGACCAGCACAAGCCAACAGCGATTGGCACGCTGAGGTTGTCGATGCCCCATCGGCTCAGTTGCTCAAGGCCAACAGCAAGCACGCATACGCTCAACAGGCGCATTGGCTGCAATGGGCTGTGACTGACCATCACAAGCACAGTCAGCACAACTCCCGTGACCAGGGCCATCGTGAGGGTTCCAGCTACAGATTTCCGCTGTTGCCAAACGCTCCAGGTTGGTGATTGAACGCCTCGCCCAATCAAGCCTGCAAGGCCATCGCCAAGAGCCATCACCAGCACTCCAGCGCAAGCTGCGATGGCCTGTTCAGGCCAGAAGAGAATGAGCAGTAGAGAGATAGCTACTCCATACGCCACAGTTCCGTAGCTGTGGCGCTCGATATCCTCGACGGCTGGTAGTAATCGCCAGCGATGGTTAATGGCGGTGATGACGGTAATTGAGAGTGCGGCTGGAACAGCTACCCATGCCGGAAGTTGCAGCCACCAGGCCAGCGGCACGACGGGGCCGGTACCGATATGCACGATTTTGCGGCTCAGTTCCTTGTGCTCCGGCAAAACGCCTCGGCAAAGCACCGCTGCCGAGAGAACCAGAGCCATCCAGGCTCCAATCACGAACAGCGAGAGCAGCAAGGGATCAGGCGGCCTGCTGCTGATCGGTCATGGTGCGCAACTTCAGAATTGCTTTTGCTTCAAGTTGGCGAACGCGTTCTCGGGACACGTTGATCTGACGACCGATCTCGGCCAAGGTCAGTGGCTCGGCTCCATCGAGTCCAAAGCGCAAACGAAGAATCTTCTGCTCCCGCTCGTTGAGCTGGGACAGCCAACCGCCGAGATGCTCCTTCTGAATACTGCGATCCATTCCCTCCATCGGCTCATCACCGTTGGGGTCTGGGATCAATTCTCCAAGTGTGCTTCGGTCCTCTTCCCCCCTTGCGTGGGCATCGAGGGATGCACAGGGAGCACTCTGAGCGATCAGTTCTTCGAGATCGCGTGGTGCGATCCCCATCGCGTTGGAAAGTTCCAAGCGATTGGGTTGACGGCCGAAGCGATGGGAGAGTTCTCTGGTGATGCGACGCATCTTCGAGAGCTTCTCGCTGATGTGAATCGGCAAACGGATGGTCCGTGCGCTGTTGTCGATGGCCCGGGTCATTCCCTGACGGATCCACCAGTAGGCATAGGTAGAAAATTTGTACCCCATAGCGGGATCAAATTTGTCTACGGCTCTCTCCAGGCCAATGGCACCCTCTTGGACAAGGTCCAGGAGTTCAAGACCCTGATTCTGATATTTCTTGGCAACACTCACCACAAGGCGAAGGTTGGCCGCCATCATCCGATCTCTGGCCCGTTTGCCCATGCGAATGCGATGACGTTGCCGCGGTGTGCGTTCGTCCTCTGGAACATCCAACAGCTCCTTCATGGCCTGAACGTGGTGTGCCAGTTCGATCTCCTCTGCAGCGGTGAGGAGAGGCACACGGCCGATGCTGCTGAGGTAGTAGCCAATTGAATCAGTGGAGAGACGACCAACTTGTCGACTCGATCGATTGGCGGTTTGACGTGAGCGCAGCCCTGTATTGCGCTGGCTTGTAGCCGGCAATACAGGTTCCGTGGACGAGGGCTTGGAGGCCTCGACCTCGGATTCCAGAGGGATCCCCATCACCCTGAACTCCTTGATTAGATTTGCGCGCAACTTAGCACTCGCCGGCGAGTGCAGCCTCGATAAAACGAAAGTTTTTCTATAGCTGTAAATTAACAGGATCAGCGCGATGCAAGAGCTAAGAAAGAGACGAGGTTTTCATCATTTTTTTGTGACTGATTTGACCGAATTTCAAGTCAGTCATCCGAGGCGGGAACGCCTTTCTTCCAGGTTTCGATGAGTTGAAGTTGGGAATTTCTCTCGATGTCCTCGGGATGTCGTTGCGTGAAATCACCGTTGCTTTGCATATCAAAAGCTCCGCGGTTGTCATCGAGATACACCTGCAGCAGTCGTTCGAGTTGTTCGCGCAATGCCGGCTCTTCGATCGGGGTGACCGCTTCCACACGTCGGTCCAGATTGCGGGGCATCCAGTCAGCACTGCCGATGAACACCTCAGGGCTACCGCCGTTCCCAAACCAGAAGATGCGTGAGTGTTCCAGGAAGCGGCCGATGATGCTGACCACCTGGATGGATTCACTGAGCCCTTTGCGGCCAGGGTAGAGGCAACACATTCCGCGGATGATCAATTCGATCGTGACGCCTGCTTGTGAGGCTTCATACAGCAGGGCAATGATTCCAGGATCCACTAGGGAGTTCATCTTGGCTCGGATGTGGCCTCCCCGACCCTGCTGGGCATGTTCGATCTCTCTGCGGATCAGATTCTCCATTCCCTTACGCAGGGAAACGGGAGCGACAAGAAGCTTGCGGAACCCTTGTTGTTTGGAGAAACCAGTGAGGTAATTGAACAGCTCCACGAGGTCTTGGCCCAGCTCAGGTCGCGCGGAGAGAAGACCGAGGTCTGTGTAGAGCCGTGAGGTTTTGGAGTTGTAATTTCCTGTTCCAATATGCACGTAACTCCGCAGGCGTTCTTTCTCCTTACGGACCACCAGAACGATTTTGGTGTGGGTCTTGAGACCCAGAACTCCATAGACAACATGCACGCCGGAACGTTCCAGGTGCTTCGCCCATTGAATGTTGTTGTCTTCATCGAAGCGGGCCTTGAGTTCCACCAGGGCCATGACCTGTTTTCCGTTCTCGGCGGCACGAATCAATGCGGCGATGATCGGTGAATCCTTGGAGGTGCGATAGAGAGTCATCTTGATGCCCATCACCAGTGGATCGTCGGCCGCCTGGTTGATGAATTCCTCCACGGATGTGGAAAACAGGTCGTAGGGATGGTGCAGCAGAACGTCGCGGCGTCGCACCACCGAAAAAATGCTTTCGAACTCCTCTTCTTTGAGGGAGCCGTCCTCCAACATGCTTCGCTGGGCACGCCCGAGGATGGCGGGAGTCAGTCCTGAGTGGTTTTCATCCTTGAGTTGCGGAAGAGGAATCGCCATCAGGGCGAAGAGGTCATCCAGGCCAAGGGGGCCATCAATTCTGTAGAGGTCCTCCTCCTCAACGGACATTCCCTCCATCAGCATCTCGACCACGTCCTGGGGCATTTCATCGGCAACCTCCAGGCGCACGACCTCGCCGCCCATTCGGCGTTTGCGCAAGCCCTGCTCAATGGCGATCATGAGGTCATCGGCCTCGAGATCCCTCAATTCCAGGTCCGCATCCCGGGTGACTCGGAAGAAATAGTGTCCTTCGATGGACATGCCAGGGAAGAGCAAGCTCAGGTTGAACGCCACCACCTGCTCCAGCGGCACGGCGGTGTGAAGCGGTTCACAGTCACCGCTGTCGAGATCGGCGGGAATGGTGACGAAGCGGGGCAGGATCTTCTGAGGCACCTTGACCCGGGCGAGCTGACGTTGACCGCTTTGGGGGTCGTGGATCAGAGCTGCCACATTCAGGCTCAGATTGCTCACGAACGGGAAGGGATGAGCCGGATCAACGGCCAGGGGGGTGAGGACAGGAAAGATCGCTGTCTGGAAGTAGTTGTCAACCCAGAGCCGTTGACGTTCGTTGAGCTGTTCGTAATCCAGCAGATGGGCACCATGCTCGAGAAGCTGGATCTTCAGGCGGGAGCGGTAATGCTCCTGTTGTTTGTGCAGCAGTGGGGTGAGGTGCTCGCGGATCGCGTGGAGCTGCTCGATGGGTGTGTGTCCGTCTTCGCTGAGTTTTTCGATGCCTGCTTCAACCTGGGCCTTCAGGGAGGCCACCCTCACCATGAAGAATTCATCGAGGTTGTTGCTGAAAATGGCGCTGAATTTCGCTTGTTCCAGCAGCGGTGTCCGCTCGTCCAATGCCTGAACGAGAACCCTTTCGTTGAAAGCGATCCAGCTGAGCTCCCGGTTGATGTAGAGATCGGGGGAAAGCACTTTGTCACTCATGGCGTGACCAGTCGAGGAGCCGGCTCGCGCAACGTAGCAATCGTGAACCCGCTGGAATGTGTTCTGGAAAGCGTGCTCTGGGATGTGGTGCTGTCCCTTCAGTCACTTCGACGGAGGCGAGGCGTTCCCCCTACCAGCAGGGTCACAGCGATCAGCAGGCCGGCACTCCCCAGAAAAGGACTGGTCTGTCCCAGCAGGTCATAGCTGAGTCCTGCCAGGGGTGGACCCAGGAAACTGCCGAGACTCTGAAGCGCTTGCAGGCTGCCGAGGGCTGCCCCCTGACCTTCTGAGTTCAGTCGCCTGGACACCAGGCTGCGCAGGCTTGGTGTCACCAACCCGGTGCCAGTTGCCAGAATCGCCACAGCACTGAAAATCCCTGCTTGCGCTTGTTCCGCCGACGTTGCTGGAATCAGCAAGCATCCCGTGACCACAAGGCTTAAGCCGATCAAGGTGAGTCGCCACTCGCCCAGACGTTTCACCAGCGGGCCGATCAATCCACCCTGAACCACGGTGGCCACGATGCCAACAATCAGAAATGCTGTGCTGGCCAGTTCGGGGCCCCAGTTGAACCGCTGTTTGAAATAGAGCACCAGGATGGCGGTGAAGCCGTTGAACGCCAGGAAAAAAAGGAAGAAGCTCAGGCAGAGCCGCCCGACAATGGGATTGGCTGTGACCTTGGCGACCTGGGCAAAGGGATTGAGATCCCGTTTGCGCGGCATGGCCTTGCGTTCCTCTGGAGGATGGGTTTCTGGCAGCAGTCTCAGAACCATGAAGAGGTTGACGAGCGCGAAACCGGTGGCGGCCCACACCGGCACGGTCACGTTGATGCGTGCGAGCTGTCCGCCCAGGAAGGGCCCTACGATGAATCCGAGCCCGAAGGCCACACCGATGAGGCCGAAGGCCCGGGCCCTCTGCTCGGGAGGCGTGATGTCGGCCAAGACGGCACTGGCGGTGGCGGCGGTTCCACCGCTCACGCCATCGATCAACCGCGCCAGAAACAGCAGCATCAAAGGCAGGGAGGCACCGGCTGGCCAGTCGAGGCTCACGGTGAGGGCGAACAGACCCAGGCCCAGCACCGATCCACTGACGCATGTGGCGATCACAGGCCGACGGCCGAAGCGGTCACTCAGGGCTCCGATCAATGGGGTCGCGGCGAACTGGGCGAGGGCATAGCTCCCTGCCAGCAGTCCAAGGGTGCGCCCGTCGGCATTGAAGCTCGCCAGCAGGAAGGGCAGCAGCGGAAACACGATGCTTTCGCTCAGCCGGTCGTTCAGGAGCGTGAGGAATGCACTCAGCAGGGTGGGGATCCGGGGACGCTGCAATCTGGCTGCTTTTCACAGGAGACTCACATTCCCACAGGCCACGGCGATGGCTTTGCGACCCATTCGTTCCGCGGATGCCCCTTTGCTTCGAGAGATCTTTGCGGACGCTATTGAGAGCCAGGCCCCAGGCCTGTACACACCAGATCAAATCAGAGCTTGGACGTCTCTGGCCTGGCTTCCTGGAGTGCTGGATCGTTTGTTTCGAGACGGTGACGGTTGGATCAGCGGAGAGGGTGCGGCTTTTGCCATGCGTCAGCCGCAGGACCGGCTGGCTTTGCTGTATTGCCGCGGGCGGGCGTCACGCCAGGGCCATGGCACGGCACTTGTGAAAAGGATTGAGTGCGATGCCCGTGCCGATGGGCTGGCGCACATTCACGCAGAGGCGAGTCTGTTGAGTCGTCCCTTGTTGGAGCGATGTGGCTGGCGGTTTCTGAGGCACGAGACCTTCACGGTCGCAGGCGTGCCATTCGAGCATCACCGGATGGAAAGGCAGCTGCACAGCTGATCCAGTTGCTGCAGGGCTTGGCCCTTATCCATCACGGTGGTGGCCATGTCCAAAGCCGTTTCCAGACAATCGCTGAGGCCAGCAAACCAGAGATAAACACCGGCGTTCCAGCGCAGAGAGTCTCGAAGTGGTCCGCGGTTTTGCAATGCGTCCATGGCCTGGGCCTGCCAGGTGGTGAGGTCAGTCCACTCCACATCGGTGGCATGACAGCCATGATCCCTTGGATGCAGGATTAATCGTTCTGTTTTGTCCCCATGCACCCGGGCAGTGATGCAGGCCCGTCCAATGGGCAGATCGGTGCCACCTTCCAACCCTTTCACGGTGAAGAGATCCGTTTCACCGGCCAGTTTTAGTGCCTCCCATGCCCGGCTTTCGGTGGGGGGGTGGACGAATCCACTGATCAGACGATGATCGCCTTGATGGGCGGTCCAGAGCAGTTCGAGACTCGCCACTGGGGGGCGTTTGCCCAGTTCATCCCTGTAACTGATCAAACTCTCGGCGATGGCAAAGTGATCGGGCTGGTGGATCAAGGCAAACCCTTGGTTATGCAAGCCGTCCTGAACAGTCTCCAGCGGCAGTCCCCGCAGATCGAGCCCGAGGCTTCGAAACAGCTCGATCGCCGTGATGCCGTACTTGATCGGCATGCGCTCACCGCCTTGAAGCACCACAGGCTGGTTGCAGCTCAGCAACACGAGGGTGGTGAGGGGATAAATCGGTGCTGTCCGAGTGCGCCCGTCATAGGGCATGCCGAAGCACAAAGGCGATCGTTGTCCCGGGGCACTGTGCAGAACCGGACCAAGTTTCCGGTATGTATCGAGCATTCCAGTGAGTTCCTGGGGCTCGGGACGGCGGATCCGATGTGCAATTAAGAAGGCACCGATTTGGGCCGGTGTTGCCTCCTGGTACAGCATGAGTTCAAGGGCATCAGCCGCTTCTTCGCGGCTCATGCCCTTGCTGGTGTGTTCACCGCTCCCAACTTTGCGAAGGTGTTGCTTAAACCGTTCACGACCACTGGGAACAGTGCTTGTCACGTGTGGTCAAGCGAATCAATTTAGTGTTGAGCAGCGCGGAGGCCGTAGAGGTAGTTATTGATACCAAATGCGACAGGGGCAGTCATGGAGAGTCGAAATACGACAATCCGGCGAAACTGCCGTGAAGCGGGTGGTCAGGATTTTGGCGACCTTCGGCGTAATACAGCCGCTCAAGAATCAGGCTGGATGCCCCACTGGATTCAAGTTGTTGGCTGAAAAAAAGTGAACTGAAAGAACGGAAGAGGGTGCTCATGCAATGAAGTCGATGACTTTCAATACAGCAGATCTACGTGAGCACTGATGTGCTCAATGCTTCAAAACTGGATTGTCGTTTTGGTCGTCATTGATGCTTTTTGGGGGCCATGGCTGCGGGATTCTATTTTTGTAAATGTCTTATTGACATGACCTCCTCCACACTGACGACTGCATCTCTCTCTGCGCCTTCGCCGAGCACTGTCACAGCCAGTTTGATGGCAGCAAAGAAAGCCAAAGGCATGAGCTTCGCTGACCTGGGATCCGCGCTCGGGCTTGATGAAGTTTGGGTGGCTTCTTTGTTTTACGGACAAGCCACCGCATCACCAGAGGAGGCTGAAAAGCTGTCGTCACTGCTCTCTTTGGATCCTGCAATCACAGCGGCAATCCAGGAGTTTCCCACGAAAGGCAGTCTGGAGCCGGTGATTCCCACCGATCCGCTGATCTATCGCTTCTACGAAATCATGCAGGTGTATGGAATGCCGCTGAAGGATGTGATTCAGGAAAAATTCGGTGATGGCATCATGAGCGCCATTGACTTTACCCTTGAGGTTGACAAGGTTGAGGATCCTAAAGGTGATCGAGTGAAGATCACCATGTGCGGAAAGTTTCTCCCTTATAAAAAGTGGTGATCGACTATGAAATGAAGTGAGCTTTTAAGGACAGCGAGTGGATTGATGCCCGGCACTGCCGGGCTTTTTATTGTCAGCTGCGGAATTGTTGGTTGAGTTGACGATGAGCCAGTTCTTGGCGTGTTGGATCCTCAGGTGAGGCACTGAGCTCTTGCAGTAACCGTTGACTGACTGGAGTGGCAATACAGCCGAGTGCTCGGAAGGCTGCTTCAGCAATCACCAACGAATTGCTCCGACACAGTTCTGCCAGGCATTCGCTGATTGCTTCACCATCCCGACGCTGAAGTACACGAATGGTGGAGATCACGAGTGGATCGCGACAATCATTCAGCAGATCTGCGCAGTAAGCGAGGAGCTGTTGATCCGTGAGTGTGTGAGCACGGAAGCTGATCAGCTGCAGGCCGGTCAGACGATGTTGGAGTCCGGGGTGCTGCAGGCAGGCATGCAGGACTGATTCGGGAACGTCGGCTCCCCAGCACGACAGGGCCTGAAGCACACAGAGATGATCGTCGTTCAGATGACTGGGTTCATGCAGTCTCTGCAGGAGCCAGTCCCGGGCCTCGCGTTGATGGCACAAGCCTGCAGCGAGGATTAACTCGTTCTGGTCACCGTGGCGATGCAGGAGACGCAGGATGATCGGCCAGCCACGGTCAGCGAGGGATCCCAGTTTTTCGCAGAGCGCTCTGCGTAGATCAGCAGAAAGGCTGGAGGAGTAGGACTCCTCCAGCCAGGAAGGCTCCACTGGAGCCCTGCGTGATCGTGACAGCCGGTCCCAGAGAATGGCTTCGTCAACACTCATTGGGCTCAGCGCGCTCCCAGTTCTGCTGCGAGTTCGCGCTCCAGTTTCTCATCGTGTTCCTTCGGAAGCACGTTGTCCATGGTGGTGCGGTGGGTGCTGTAGAAGAGCATGCCGATGAACACCATGCCGCCCACGATGTTACCAAGAGTGACGGGAAGGAAGTTCCAGAAGATCACCTTGGTGTAAGGAACGCCAGAGCCAAGGATTGGTCCCGCTGTGTGCAGAAACTGATTCACCACGATGTGTTCCATTCCCATCGATTGGAACGCAGTGATTGGAAGCCAGCAGGCCAGGATCTTTCCTGGAACGCTTTTGCTGACCAGTGCCATGGTGACGCCGAGGCATACAAGCCAGTTGGCAACCACGCCGCGAAGGAACGCCAGGAAGAAGCCCATGCTTCCCAGTGCTTCATACTTTTTCTCAACGTTGATCTTATTGAGAGCCATGATTTTCTGAGCCACAAGGTCCCAGATCGGCGCGCCGACATTATCGGCTGCTCCATCCATGGTCCCGCTGGTCAGGCTGATCGCCATGATCAGTGCGACGACAGCAGTACCGATCCAGTTACCGATCCACACCCAAGTCCAGTTGCGGAATGTGGCTCCCCAAGTGCAGCGACCGGCCCAGGTGGCCATGGGCAGCAGAGCGAAATTACCGGTGACCAGTTCCATGCCGAAGAGCACGATGCTGGCGAAGCCGAAGGGAAACAGCAAGGAGCCGACAAAGGGCGCCTTCACGGTGATGCCAACGGTGAGTGCCAGGATCACTGCCAAACCAAGGATGGCGCCTGAATAAAAACCACGCAGCAGCAGATCTTTGACGCTGACGCTCGACTTTTTACCGCCGGCGGCAATCATGCCGTCGACAAGTTCATTGGGGAGAACGTAATCCATCAGTCTGTTTCAGAAGTTAAGTGTGTGAAGTCAGCTAGAGATGCGGTTCATCAGTTTTGAGAAGAAGTCCTTGCCACCATCGTTGTGAGTGATGGTTTTGGGCGCAGTTCCTTGGGCACTCAGCCAGTTAACAAACTTGGAAAAGATGTCGGTTGGTTCTGCCATTGTTAGAGAAGGTGATACGTTTTGAAGTGTGACGGCCGTGACTTCAAAAGGAAGCGTCACGGCCGTGCAGATTCAATCAAAAGGGGCCTCAGCTTTTGGCTGTTGCTCCGAATTGCTCGACCAGAAGATTTTTCAAAACGGTTTTGATTTGGTCGGCAGGAATCGCTTTCTGTTTCACTTCACCCACTGTTGGATTTTCCCCTTGGGATCCACCAGTGGTGAGCATGTAACCCTCACCCATCACACCGTCGCTGTTTTTGGCTTTGGTTCCGGTGAGTCCGATGGCGCCCATGAAGGCCTGACCACAGGTGTTTGGACACCCTGTCCAGTGGATCTTCACTTCTTCAGAAAGGTTGAGCTCCTGGTCAAGCTCTTGGGCGATCTTTAGGGCCTGGTCTTTGGTGTTGGTCAGGCCAAAACTGCAGTAGGTGTTTCCTGTGCAGGACACCGTTCCCGCTGCAATGGACCCTGGCTCTAATGGAAACCGTTGCAGTAGAGGATCAGCTTTGAACGCTGGAATGGCCCCATCTGGCAGGCCCACCATGATCACGTTCTGATCTTCGGTGAGCCGCACTTCTCCACTGCCGTACTCAAGGCTTGCAGCGGCGAAGTCCTGCAGATCCTGAGCCGTTAGGCGACCCACTGGGACATGAAGGCCTGCAAACGACAATCCTTCCTGTTTCTGGGGATGGATTCCGTAATGAGAACGGGGCGTGGTGGCAAAAACGGAACCTGGATCCGGGGTTAAAGGTCCAAACAGTGTTTCGACTTTCGATCGGAAGGCGTCAATTCCCAGTGCATCCAAGTAGAAGCGGAAGCGACCTCTAGGACGTTTATCCCGTTCACCGTTGTCTCTCCAGAGTGAAATCACAGCATCGGTGATGCGGCAGATTTCGTCCGGCCTCACCCAGGCATTTAAGGGTATGGCGTAGGCGTTCATTTGCGATGAAAGGATGCCACCGACCCAGACGCCGAAGCCCATCTCGCCATCCCGCTCGACAGGATGGAAGACAATGTCGTTATGGAGGAGAAAATTATCTTTGGCGCCTGCGACGGCTGTATTCCATTTACGCGGCAAGTTGGAATAGTCGGGATTGCCTTGACAGCTGTTGGTTAGAAAGTTCTGAAGTTCAGTGGTGTATGGACGAGTGTCGACAATCTCATTGGGATCGATTCCAGCGAGAGGGTTTCCGGTGACATTGCGGGGGTTGTCAAAACCTGATTGGATCGAGCTGAGTCCTGCTTCCTTCAGACGTTTCAGGATTTCGGGCAAGTCATTGAGCAATACTCCGCGAAGTTGCAAATTCTGACGCGTTGTGATGTCGCAACTGCCGCTTTCGCCGTAGCGCTCAACGATGGATGCGACGACACGAAGCTGTTGGGCTGAGAGAACACCATTTGGAACTCTCAGGCGCAGCATGAACTGCCCAGGGGTTTTGGGACGCCAAAACATTCCATACCACTTCAGGCGCAGTTGGAGGTCCGTTTCGTCAACCTGTTCCCAACCGATTTCGGCAAATTTTTCGATCTCAGGTCCCACTAAAAGACCGTCTTTTGCTGCCTTGTTCTGCTCGATCTTATTGAGCTTCTTGCCGTCCAGATAGGGTCTAGAGGTAGAGCTGATCGTCATGATCTTTTAAAAGAAAGGACGGACTGATCACTCCAAACAATGCGTGAATCAATCGATAACGGACCCATGGTCCAAAAGCGTGTCAGAACGAAAGTGACGCTTAGATGTAGTGAACTGGTTCGTACCGTTGCTGTCGGTAGCAGTTCGAACAGTTTTCAAGCCCTGCTCGGCTCTGGGCTGGCAGACCAAAGTGTTGCTTCGGCTACACCTTGGAAGCATTGGCAGCCGTAGAAGGCTTTCCTCTGCTTCTTCAGTATTGGCGTCCAACTTCGCCAAGCATTCGCACAGCTCCGTGCCTCAGCATCTGCCACACCCGTTTCATGGCGGCGAAGTCCCGGTCCAGTTCGCTTTGAAATCGGTCCCCGTCCTGCCGTCGCTGGCTGTTCGGGCGATAACGTTTATCAATACGCTTTCGTTCGGAACGCGCCTCCATTGCGGCACGGTTGGAGTATCGACGGGAGGGCATGGAGATCAACTTGGTCATTACACACCGATGACAACAGCCGCCCCTGCATCGAGGGCGTGGCCATTGCTACCAAACAGTGTTTCGAAGCCTCAACGTGCAATCCGTTTGGTTGTTCATGGCCGTGCCGGTGGCGACGTTCCAGTCGCACTGCGACGGCTTTGTCAGTCCGTGCACTCGCGTCGTCAGGCACCTGTCGAGCTTGAGGTCCTCACCGGGGCTCCAACTCCCGCTCGATTAAACGAGTCCCTCTGGCTTGTGCCGATGCTGCTCTGGCCCGGTGCGCATACGCGTATTGATGTTCCGATGATCCGCACTCGCCTCCGGACGGAGGGCCAGAACGTCACACTCCTGCCGTTTTTGGGTGCGTGGACCAGCTGGTGGACTTTGGTGGCTCGTGCGCTTCAACTGCATCCATCAACGGGTGTGTTGATTCATCACCCACTCCGCCCAGGCTTGGCTGACCGCTTCTTGGCCCAGCTATCGGTCCGTTTGGGACGTCCACTGGTGTCGTTTGATCAATGGCCCGAGTATGAACGGCAGCACCCAGATGCTCAGCCGCTCACCCTGGCGCTGGCTCCAAACCGGATGACGGAGTCCCTGGGGGAGGCTGGAGAATGGCCCCCTCTGCTGGACCATCCCCTGATCCGTCAGGGCCTGATCGATTTGCTTGTTTCCCTGCCGTGACCGCTGCTGACCGTTCTGGAATTGTCTATCTCGTTGGTGCTGGTCCGGGAGACCCCGAGCTGCTCACGCTGAAGGCGCACCGTCTACTGCAATCCTGTGATGCGTTGGTGTACGACTCGCTCGTGCCACGGGAGGTTCTGGATCTTGTGCCAGAACACTGTGAACGTCACTTCGTGGGGAAGCGGAGGGGTCACCACTCCGTCCCGCAGCCGAGTACGAATGCCGTGCTGGTGGAGCTGTCGGCACGTCACGCCTGTGTGGTTCGCCTCAAAGGTGGGGACCCTTTCCTCTTCGGTCGGGGTGGCGAGGAAGCGGCGCATCTCGTCAAACATGGCGTGCGGGTGGAGGTCGTGCCTGGCGTGACCGCTGGGATTGCAGCACCGGCCTATGCGGGTATTCCCGTCACCCATCGGCGCGCAGGGTCTTCGGTCACGTTCGTGACGGGCCACGAAGAGATTGACAAGCGACGCCCGTCGGTGAACTGGCGTTCCCTGGCGTCTGCGAGTGATGGTCTCGTGATCTACATGGGGCTTCATAACCTGCCGCGCATCGCTGATGAGCTGATGGCTGGTGGGCTCAGTCCCGACACTCCTGTCGCCGTGATTCAACAGGGAACCGTGGCCGGACAGCGTTGTCTTCAGGCCATGCTGTCGGAGATCGCAGAGCGGGTGCGCCAGGAACAGTTCGCGTCCCCGTCCATCGTGGTGGTCGGCGATGTGGTGAAGGAGCAGATCAGCGCCTGTGCTCCCGAGCCTGCGGCCGTCACGATGCCAATCCCCTTTTAAAGAGATCAGGCTGGATGGTCGGATGATTCTTTCAGGCGCGTCCGGATCTGCGCCAGGTTGCAGGGTCGAGTTTCCGGATTGAGCTGCGCTGCGATCAGTCGGTCCCAGGCTGTGGTGACGGCATCCAGGGATCCCGGCAACACGAACACAAACGTACCGTTGGCGACCCCAGCGAGACAGCGGCTCTGCAGTGTGCTGGTTCCGATGGATTCAAATGAGAGCACACGGAAGAGTTCGCCAAAGCCTTCCATGTGTTTGTCCAGAAGCGGGCTGATCGCTTCCGGGCTCCCATCCCGTCCCGTGAGCCCTGTGCCACCGGAGGTGATCACCACATCCACGATCGGATCAGCGATCCACTGGCTCACCGTTGCTCTGACCCGATAACGGTCGTCAGCACAGAGCTCACGGCAACACAGTTGATGGCCTGCGTTCACCAGACGTTCCTGCAGTCGGTCTCCGCTTGGATCCGTTGCAAGAGTTCGGCTGTCTGAGATCGTCAACAGGGCGATGGACAGCACGCGGATTCTGCAGGGCATCGGACGCGGTCAACGCTAGAACCTTGACGGTGAACCGTTCTGGTCATGGGTGAGATGCGAGTCAGTGGTGCGTGCACGGTTCAGGTGCTGCTCTTTGCGTCTTTGCGTGACAGGGCCGGCTGGTCGAGCCGACCGTTCACCCTTTCATCGCAGACGGGGTGCACAGCACGCGACATCTGGCAGCTGCTCGATCTCGGTGCTTGGCCTAATGGTGTGCGTGTCGCCGTCAATCAGAGCTTCGTCTCCGAGCATCATCCGCTCGCGGAGGGAGACGAGCTGGCATTTCTTCCCCCATTCACGGGAGGTTGAAGGATGGACATTCCATGCGATGCAGTGCATGTCGCCATTCATGCCCAACCGTTTTCCGGAACGGATCAGCTGCATGGCTGGCTTCAACGCGCAGCCTCAGCCGCTGCGGCCACGGCCGTGTTCATGGGGCATGTACGGCCTGAAACCATGGACGGTGCTCCGCTAGAGGCTCTGGAACTCAGCCACTACCCAGGCTTGTGCGAGCGCCTGCTGGTGAGCCTGGCCCAACAACAACTGCGCGATCACGGCGCACAGTCCGCCCTGGTGTTGCATCGAGTCGGCCGGCTGTCCCCGGGCGAGCTGATCGTGTTGGTGGCTGTCAGTGGAGATCGTCGGGGACCGGTGCAACGCTGCTGCTCTGACTTGCTCGAGTCGTTGAAACACAAGGCACCGTTTTGGAAGCGGGAGTGGAGTGGTGGGGTTGGCACATGGCTTGCGGCGAATACTCCGCTCTGATCCCGTTGACATGTCAAAGAATTCGTCGCCGCAGCAGTTGGGCCCATAACCGTTGACCGGTCTCTAATGGGCCCGAGTCCGCGGGAATTTCCACGAGGAGATCCGCGTTCTGCAGAGATCCAATGCGCGAAGAGGCTTGGGACCCATCGATGCGGGCGAGCAGTTGTCCATCTGGGCTGCAGTCCAGTGAGGCCCGAGCCAGTTCCGGTCGTCCGGGTTTGCGCCGGTAGGGCGTGGCCAAGTGCACGTGCACCCTGGGCAACAGTTCAGGATTCTGCTGACCTTCAAGGATTTGCAGGGCTGGCCAGAGCAGCTGCAGAGCGGTGATGGTTGCTGCGACAGGGTTACCCGGCAAGCCGAACAATGGCACTGCATCGCCGACCCAACCGAAGGCGAAAGGGCGCCCTGGCTTCAGAAAGAGTTTCCAGAACTCCACCTGGCCAAGTTCCTGCATCAGAGGTCGGATCCAGTCACTGTCTCCTGCCGAGACGCCACCGGTGCTCACGATCACGTCGCAGCTCGCGGCCAGATCCAGGATGGCTTGTTTGAGAAGGTGGCATTCATCGGCGACCAGCCGGCACTCCACCGCTGGGTAGCCGAGACGTTCAAGCATGCCTCGGATCAGCGTGCTGTTGCTCTCCCAGATCGCTCCGTTGCTGCGTTCCTCCCCTGGTGGAACCAGCTCATCGCCCGTGACCAGAACGCCGATCTGAGGTCGTCGATGCACGTTCACGTGGGAGATGCCGCAACTCGAGGCACGTCCAATGTCGGCCACACCGAGCCGTTCCCCAGGGGCAAGGAGCAGGGAACCCTGGCTGCATTCCTCGTCTGCGGGTCTGATCCACGGGTTGGACGATGCCTCCCTGATCAGGCGGATGGTGCTGTTCTGATTGGCAACCAATTCCTGGGGAAGAACCCATGCAGCTCCTTGCGGAAGCGGCGCCCCCGTGAGGATCCGGATCGCTTCGCCGGGATGCAACGTTTGCTGGTAGGGATCAGCAGGCGCCGAGCGCCCTACCACCGTCCAGCTGTCTCCGGCGTTGGGTTGGCAGTCTTGGCCCAAGGCATACCCGTCCATGATCGACGCGCGAAACCCAGGCACATCGGCCGGAGCAAGGACAGCGTCGGCAATCACCCTGCCTAGAGCGTCTTGGAGAGGCACCACCTCGGAAGTGACTGGTGTCAGCCGGGTTCGGCTGGCTCTCAGTGCATCCAAAATCCGTTGGCGTGCTTCTTCGAGTGGAAGGCCTTCACGGCCATAGGGTTCAGCGCTTCCAGTGGCCATGGCGACCCCCGTCTTTCTCGAGCAAGTGAATCTGTCGGATCGACATGCCTGGATCCACCGACTTCAACATGTCGTAGAGGGTGATCAGCGCGGTTGAGACCGCTGTGATTGCCTCCATCTCCACACCGGTCTGCCCTGTGGTGCTGCAAGTGGCCTGGACACGCAGTCCAGGTAACTCCTGGGCAGGTTTGATCTCCACCGTCAGTCCACTAATCGGAAGTGGATGACAGAGAGGAATCAACTCAGCTGTTTTCTTTGCCCCTTGAATGCCAGCGATGCGGGCCACCGCAAAAACATCCCCCTTCGGAGTGGTGCCGTTGAGGACGGCCTCCAACGTTGAAGTGAGCATTAGCAGTTCGCCAACTGCGGTCGCCGTGCGTTTGGTGACGGCTCTGTCGCCGACATCCACCATGCGCACCTCACCGTTTTCGGTGAGGTGCGTGAGTCGCTCAGACATGCAGGCCGAAGGCTGATCGATTTCAGTTTGATTCGGTTGTGCCCAGAACGGACCACATTGCGGCCTGTGAGGCGATCACAGGCTCGACATTGCTTGCTTGGCCAGCGTTCAGGGAAGGGCGAGCTGCCGAGGCTTGGCTGCGAACCATCTGAACAGCAAGGGAAGCAACGATGAAAGCTCCGATGAATCCAGCAGCGATGGTGATCGGGCTGCGAACGACTTGGCTGGAGGAGGCGCTGAAGGTCATTCTTGAATTGACGCGAATTAGAGCATCATGGAGACAGGATGTAAGAACCGTTACCGAACGCACTGAAAGTTTTCAAAGTTGTTCCCTGCTCCTGGTTGATCACAAGCAGGCCGGAGGCCAGCCCTTCGGATGCGAGCCAGCCATGGGCAGAGCCAAACAACAATCCAAGGGAGAGGGCGAAACGCATCCGATTGGTCAGTGAATCAACGAAGCTTCGATGGTGCTGATCAAACGCTTCGTCGTGGATGTCACTGTTTTGAGCTAAAGAAGAAAAAACGGTTGTTCCTGATACCAATGCGCCGGCAACTTGATCAGTCGCGGCATTGTTATGCCTTTGAACAGGATTTCATTGGTTCTTGGCGCTGCATTCCTCTGTGTGTCCGCCGCAAACTCGATCTGGCCGGCGTCAAGCTCAAGCTCAGCCACTGGCTTGCGATGTCTCAGGAGCAACGCCAGGCGTTGGTGGATTGGAACGATGGGGCCCAAGAGCTGACGCGGATGCGCGATCACTTGCGCGTCTGCACCGCTGCCATGGCTGATGGGGTTGTGAAGGATCTCCCGCCATGCACGCAGGAACCCTGGCAGCAATCAGATGCTTTGCCTGAGTCTCTCCTGGAGGCTGCGAGGACGCGGCAGGTTCAACTGTCACTGCATCACTGGAGGGATCTCTGCGAATTGGACCGTTTTGCGCTCTGCAAGTTGGCGCGGCCCGGCCACGATCACCACAATCTGGACGCCGCATTCAACGAAGTGCTGGGGTGAGCCGCCGCCGCAGGTTCTCCAGAACGCCTGTGTCCTGTTCCGTCGGTTTCACAACCGATACCGCTGGAGCGACTACCACGGCAGAGGCTTTTAGTTCCGGTTGTTTGGAGATCGGACAGGCCTGATCGTGCATGAGGGCATTGGCTTCGCAGGCTTCGGCCTGAGTGAAGCCCCAATGCATTGGTAGGAACACTGATCCCACGCGGATCCGCTCCGACACGCAAACCCGCGCGGTGAGCGTGCCTCGACGGGATGTGATGGCTGCCAAGCCGTTGTCTTCCAGACCAAAGCGCTTGGCATCGCTGGGATGCATTTCAAGGCTGGGTTCGGGATGCATGGCGTTCAGGCGTGCGACCTTGCCCGTGCGCGTCATTGTGTGCCATTGGCCGAGATAGCGACCCACTGTGAGCACCAGCGGGTACATCTCGCAGGGGGGTTCTGCCAGACCCAGGGGACTGTCCTTTTGAAATCTGGCCCGACCACTGGCAGTCGGGAATCGTTTCTTTTCGTAGAGACGTTTGGAGGTTCTGGTTGGGCCTTCACCCTTGGGGTAAGGCCATTGCTGCGGGCCATGCTCCTTCAGCAGGGAGTGACTAAGACCCGACATGTCGCAGACGCGGGCCGCCGTGAGAGAGGTGAACTCCTCATAAACCTCTGCGGCTGAGCTGTAGGAAAACTGGTCGACGAAGCCGAGTCGTCGTCCGAGTTCTGCAAACACTTCCCAGTCCGCTCGGCTGTCGCCATGGCGGGGCCTGAACGCTGGGCACAAGGTGACCCGCCGCTCTGAATTGGTCATCGCTCCGCTCTTTTCACTCCATTGGGCTGCCGGCAGAAGCAGATGGGCGTAATGAGACGTTTCGGTGTCGGCATAGGCTTCGCTCACCACCACGAGTTTGCAGCGTTGCATCGCGGCTTTGACGCGTTCGAGGTCCGGCATGCTGACCAGTGGGTTCGTGGCAGCCACCCACCAGAGATCGAGCTCCCCCCGTTCCATCGCTTCCACTTGTTTCCATGCGTCCAGTCCTGGTTGGGCAGCAATGGATCCAGGGGCAAACCCCCACGCTTTCTCAACCGCATGGCGGTGCTCCGCATTGGTGACCAATCGGTAGCCAGGAAGCAGATGGGCGAGGCCGCCGGCTTCGCGTCCACCCATGGCATTCGGTTGACCCGTGAGTGAGAAGGGGCCTGCACCGGCTTTGCCGATCTCCCCGGTGAGCAGGTGCAGGTTGATCAGCCCTCCCACAACGGCGGTTCCCTCTCGCCGTTGGTTCACGCCCATCGACCAAAGGCTCAAAATCCCTTCCTTTCGGCTCCAAAGCCTTGCCACTGAACGCAGGTCTTTTTCGGCGATGCCGCAGAACTTGCTGGTTTTTCCTGGTGTCCAGGCCTTGATTGTTTGGGTGAACGCTGCGAAGCCTTCTGTGGCGCTATCGATGAAGTCGCTGTCGAAGCCATTGTCCTGAAGCACCAGGCGCGCCAGGCCATGCAGCAAGGCGAGGTCGGTGCCGGGGGCAAGCGCGAGGTGGTAATCGGCAATTTTTGCTGTATCGGTGCAGCGGGGATCAATCACAACGATGGTGAGTCCCTTGGGATCACGCTTTTTGCGTTTCAACAGGCGTTGGAACAGCACCGGATGGCAGTCGGCTGTGTTGGTGCCGATCAAGAAGGCTACGGAGCAGTGATCGAGATCCTCGTAACAGCAGGGCGGACCGTCGGAGCCGAGACTGCGGGTGTAGCCAGCTACGGCTGAACTCATGCACAGCCGTGAATTGGCATCGAAATTATTGGTGCCGAGGGCGCCCTTCAGCAGTTTCTGAGCGATGTAGTAATCCTCGGTGTGAAATTGCCCGGAGCCGTACATGGCAATGGCATCAGCCCCCTTGCTGGCCAAGGTGGAACGAATGCGCTCGGTGAGCAGGTCGAAGGCGCTGTTCCAGCTGATGGCCTGGAACGGATCTGCCAGTGTTGCTCGGTATAGAGGCTGGCTAAGGCGACCTTGTCCCAGGGTCTCTCCAACCGTGGCACCTTTAATGCACACCTGTCCGTGGCTGGATGGGTGCTCGCGATGACCGCGTGCACTCCACATCGGATTACCTTCGGCGTCCCGCTTTACCGCTTTTCCGGCTTCTCCTGGAGGCAAGAGGTCCAGACCGCAGCCAACGCCGCAGTAGGGACACTGACTTTGCACAGACGCGGTGGTAGGCGACATGGCAGCAATCCGATGAATTGAGAAACCCCCAATGCCAGTGGCATCGGGGGTGATAACCATCCGAAGATGGAGCTGAGGTGTTAGCTAGCCATCGAGGGAGTGCCCTCAGTGGCGTTTTCACCTTCGTGCAACTCA
>ERZ802819.417-NODE-417-length-28564-cov-13.855_pt1 | contig 28564 bp, 26 predicted proteins | sample MGYA00345647_ERZ802819 | MGnify/ENA primary metagenome ERZ802819 (study PRJEB30503, sample SAMEA104212355) | marine metagenome | biome: Westerlies Biome; feature: [SRF] surface water layer (ENVO:00010504) within the epipelagic zone...; material: water...
CTGCAGCGCTACCAAGAACTGCGCGACATCATCGCCATTCTCGGTATGGACGAACTGTCGGAAGAAGATAAGCAGCTGGTCTATCGCGCTCGCAAGGTGCAGAAGTTCTTCTCCCAGCCTTTCTTCGTGGCGGAGCAGTTCACCGGAAACCAAGGCAAGTTTGTCAGCCGCGATGACACCGTGCGCAGCTTCAAGGCGATCTTGGATGGAGAATACGATCACTTACCAGAAGATGCGTTCTACATGGTGGGCGGGATCGAAGACGCGATTGAGAAGGCTAAAACGCTTTAAAGCAGCCTTGCTGGCGCTGAGAGCATTCGACGAGAGGTATCGACGTGGCAACAATACAGTGTGAAATCGTTAGCGCAGAAGAGTCGCTCTTCTCTGGCGCCATAACGTCGCTCTCGGTTCGAGGCACCATCGGTGAACTGGGCATAACGCCAGGGCACGCGCCGTTACTCACCGGTATCGCACCCGGCGCGGTTGCACTTCGCTTGGAAGACGGCAGCGAGGAGATTTTCTTCGCTTCCGGCGGCTATCTTGAAGTGCAGCCCGGGTTTGTCACCCTATTGGCGGACACCGCACTGCGTGCAGAGGATCTGGACGAAGCCCAAGCCGAAGAAGCGCGCCAACAGGCCGAAAAGGCCATGGAAGATAAGAACGCTGAGGCCGAGTTCTCATCCGCTGCCGCCATGATGGCGGAAGCGCTGGCTAAACAGCGAACGTTGGAAGAACTGCGGCGTCGTCGCCGCTAGATCAACTAGAGCTGCTGGCTCTGGAAATGATCGATCCTGCGGCAGTAGTCTTTCCCAGACTTCGGCATAATCAAGACCTGCACCGATACAGATAGCGACGGACAGGTGAAAGGTTTATGAGTTTGCATGTCATCATTCTTGCGGCGGGCAAAGGCAGCCGCATGAAGTCAGATACCCCCAAAGTTCTGCACCCAGTCGCTGGCACGCCCATGCTCCACCGGGTGATGTCCACCGCTAAGCGCCTTGCGCCGGAACAGCTGCACCTCGTTCTTGGGCACGGTATTGAGGCGATTCAAGACACATTGGCGGACCAATGGTCTGCCACAAACATCGTTCAACAGGCTGAACAACTGGGTACTGGTCACGCGGTCAATATCGCCCTCGATCACTTACCCAATGACGGCATCAGCCTAGTCCTCTACGGCGATGTACCGCTGATTACCGTCGACACCCTAGAGCACTGCGTGGCCATCGCCGATGCTGGTGAGTTAGGGATCGTTACCGCCAACATGTCCGACCCCGCTCAGCTTGGCCGAATACTGCGTAATGACACCGACGCGATTGAGGCGATTGTTGAATACAAAGACGCAACCCAGCAGCAGCGCGCCATTCACGAGATCAACTCAGGCATCTTGGCGGCACCGACACACCTATTACGTAATTGGCTCAGCCAAGTGCAGCCGAACAACCAGCAGGGTGAGTACTACTTGACCGACGTTGTGGCCCTAGCGGTTAACGATGGCGTAGGTGTTCAAGGCATCGTCGTGGACGACGAGAACGAGGTCATGGGCGTCAATGACCGCGTTCAGCTGTCGCAAGTAGAGCGCATTTTGCAGCGCCGACAAGCGGATGAGTTGATGCGGCAAGGAGTCACCTTCGCTGACCCCGATCGCGTCGACATTCGAGGCACTCTCAGCTGCGAAACAGACTGCTTTATCGATGTGAATACGGTCTTTATTGGCGACGTGCGCCTGGCAAGCGGTGTCGTTATTGGGCCCAACGTCGTGATCGAGTCATCGCAACTCGGTGCGGGCGTGCAGGTGAAGGCAAATACGGTGATCGAAGGCGCCGTGATCGCCGAGCACTGCCAGCTAGGACCGTTCGCGCGCATCCGCCCCGGTAGCAACTTTGCCCCTAGCGTAAAGATTGGTAACTTCGTTGAGACCAAGAAAACCACCATGGGCGCAGGGTCTAAGGCCAGCCACCTCGCGTATCTGGGTGATGCAACCATTGGTTGTGACGTCAATGTTGGGGCAGGCAGCGTCACCTGCAATTACGATGGTGTCGACAAGCACCAGACGGTTATTGGCGACGGCGCCTTCGTGGGCACGAACAGCACCTTGGTGGCGCCGCTGAACATTGGCGCCGAGTCCTTTGTCGCAGCCGGATCCACAGTGACCACAGATGTTGAGGAGCAATCCTTGGCGGTGGGTCGGGGCAAGCAGCGAAACATTGCGAAGTGGCTCAGCCCATTAAAACGTAAACAAAGGACATCGCCCGATCGCTAGGTTTGGCGCCGCCGAGTAAAAAGGAAGAGTTATGTGTGGCATTGTCGGTGTCGTCGCGCAGCGCAGCGCAACACCTATCTTGATTCGAGGCCTGCAGCGCCTGGAATACCGCGGCTATGACTCCGCCGGACTGGCCACCGTCGACGCCAACGGCGCACTCAACCGTTTGCGTGAAGTCGGCAAGGTGCAAAATTTAGTCGACGCCGTCGAGCGCACGCCTGTGTCCGGCGGCACCGGTATCGCACACACACGCTGGGCGACCCACGGCAAAGTCACCGCAGCCAACGCGCATCCCCACCTGTCGACGTCTGCTGATGCCGATGACGCCGTCTGCTTGGTGCACAACGGCATTATTGAAAACCACGTGGCGCTGCGAGAAGAATTGCAGGGGTTGGGCTATACGTTTACCTCGCAGACCGACACAGAAGTTATCGTTCACCTCATCCATCACTACCTCGCTGAGGTATCCGATTTATTGGAAGCCGTCCGACAGGCGGTACGTCGTCTCGACGGCGCTTACGCTCTAGCCGTGATCGCCACCGGCGAAAACGAGCGCATCATCGCAGCCCGGCAGGGCTGTCCGTTAATTTTAGGCAAGGGAATTGGCGAAAACTTTTTAGCCTCTGACGTGCTCGCGCTGCGTGCAGTGACCGATCGGTTTATCTATCTGGAAGAAGGCGATTTGGTTGACCTACGTCCAGACAGTATCGACATCTGGAACATTGATGAGGCCGCGGTGATTCGGGCGGACGTGCGGGTGGAGATGGAAGCCGACGACATGGAGCGAGGCAACTATCGCCACTTCATGCAAAAAGAAATGTTTCAGCAGCCCGAGGTTGTAAAGCGCGTGCTGGAAGGTCGGGTTGGTAAGGATCGCGTGCTCGATGGCGCTCTGGGCGAGGGTTCTCAGGATCTGCTGCGGCAGGTGGAGTCGGTCACCATTGTGGCTTGCGGCACCAGTTACTTAGCAGGCAGTGTCGCGCGCTATTGGATCGAAGAGCTGGCGGGTTTGCCCTGCCAGGTGGAAATTGCCAGCGAATATCGCTACCGCAACCCCGCCACGCAAAAAAACAGTTTGTTCATCACCATCTCCCAAAGCGGCGAAACCGCCGATACCTTGGCAGCCTTAAGGTTGGCAAAGGAGAGTGACTTTCTGGCCACACTGACGTTGTGCAACGTACCCACATCGACCACGGTGCGTCAGTCAGATATCGCCATGATGCTTAACGCCGGCACCGAGGTAGGCGTGGCCTCCACCAAGGCCTTTGTGGCCCAAACCACAGCATTATTGTTAGTCACTTTGTTGCTGGCGAGGCAACGTGGGCTTAAGGCCGGTCTAGAAGAAGAGATCGTGCAGCAACTGCACCAGCTACCCGAAACCATCGCTGAGCTGTTAAAACTAGACGAGCCCATCGCTAAGTTGGCCGAGGTTTTTGCAGACAAAGAGCACGCGCTATATCTTGGCCGCGGCAGCTTTTATCCCATCGCCATGGAAGGCGCGCTCAAACTCAAGGAGCTCTCCTATATTCATGCCGAAGGCTACGCCGCAGGTGAACTCAAGCATGGCCCACTGGCACTGGTAGATGAATCCATGCCCGTGGTTGCCTTGGCACCCAATGATGAATTGTTAGAAAAACTGTATTCGAATCTGCAAGAGGTGCGGTCTCGGGGCGGTCAGCTGTTTGTTTTCGTCGAGCAAGGCGTTAGCACCCAGACGGAAGACGGCATTACGCATATTGTGTTGCCGCCCTGCCATAAATACCTCGCACCCATCGCCTATGTTGTGCCCTTACAGTTGCTCGCTTACCACATCGCGCTCATCAAGGGCACAGATGTGGACCAGCCGCGCAACCTTGCGAAGTCTGTGACGGTAGAGTGAGACGCAAACGAGAGCAACGCATCAAAGAGCGTTATTTTCTGGCTGGTAAATTGGTGATCGACCATGCCCTTTTCTAAGCTTACCTCCCCCATCGCCCTCGCTCCCATGGCAGGCGGGTTCAACACGCCCCAGCTCGCGGCAGCGGTCGCCAATGCAGGCGGCATGGGCAGTTTTGGCTTTGCCTACTCGACTCCCGACCACATTGACCGGACGCTTCACCAAACGGCATCGCTTACTGACGGCCCACTTAACGCCAATTTTTTTGTTTTCCCCGAGCTAGAAGCGCCTTCAACAGAGCTATTGGCCGAGGCGACAGAGGCGCTTGGAGAGCTGCCAACGCCGGTGCGCGTTGAGATTCCTGCACTTACTGAGCCCTATGCGCCAAATTTAGACGCACAGCTTGAAGCCGTATGGCGACACCGTCCCGCAGCGCTGACCTTTCATTTTGGTTTACCGCCAGAGCACGCAGTCGAGCAGGCACATCGACAAAATATTGCTGTGGGTGTGACCGCGACCTGTCTTCGTGAGGCTAAGTTAATTGCGGCAGCGGGAGCAGATTTCGTGGTGGCTCAAGGCTGGGAGGCGGGTGGTCATCGGGGCACATTTACCGCCGACGCGGATGACGAAGCGTTACCGTTACTGGCCTTGGTCAGAGCGCTGTCGAAGGATCTATCCATACCCATTGTCGCCGCAGGAGGACTGATGAACGGCGGCGATATTGCCAAGGTTATCGCTGCTGGCGCGACGGCTGCTCAGCTGGGCACGGCATTTTTGTGCTGCGACGAGGCGGGCACGCCTGCCACACATCGTGAGGTGCTCACTGCTGCTGCCGCAGAGACGGTTTTCACCTTGGCTTTCTCAGGTCGTCCCGCTCGGGGAGTTCGCAACACGTTTATCGAGGCCATGGCGGGCAAGCCGGTGTTGCCTTTTCCGCAGCAGAACACCCTGACCGGTTCATTGCGGCAGTGGGCTGCATCCGCCGAGCAGCCTGGGTTTCAAAGCGTCTGGTCGGGTAGCGGGCTTGGTGGGATAAGACCTATGTCTGCAGCGCAATTGATGGCGACCCTGAAGCATGAGTTGGCCCGAGCAGCCATTCGATCTTAGTGAGTTCTGGCGACTAATCCTGTTCGCTCTCGCCAGCATCCTGGGTGTCAGCGCTCGCGTTGTCGTTGGCAAGAAACTGTAGCGGGGCAATGGGGTGATCTAGCATCAGTGATTCTGAGATTTCCTGCGCCAAGGTGGAGGAGACCTCCAGTACTGCAGCTGGGGTGATCGCACTTTGCTGATACTTGGAGCCAAGTGAGAAGTACTGATCACAGTAGCTTTGAGGTAAGTATACCCAGACGGCACCACCGACGGTTTTGACTTCTCGATAGCAAGCAACCGCGGGCTTCTCTGGCGGAGACTTTCCCTGGGCTAGGGCCGCTTCAGCGGCTTCGAGATAGGCTTCCGTGCGCTTTGCGCCATCGATAAAGGTTAAATCGATAAAGGCTGTGATGCGATTGCCCAGCACAGAGCGAAGCTTGCGTGTTTCGCGTGAGCCTGGCGGCAACGTGGCAGAACTGTCGTAAAATGACTTTGCTTTCTGCCGCTCTTTGGTTTGTTTCATGCCTTTGAAGAGGCCCATACGAACACCTGCAATAAGTAGTTAGTGTGCGATTCAAAGACGTTCACAAGAGCGTCTTATGCGGTTTAGCTGCAAAACGCCAGCTAGCTCATCAGCGTGCGCAGTTTACCTGCGGTTTCAGAAATAATTTGACTGACTCGCGATTCGCTGACTTCCAAAATCGCGCCAATCTCTTTCAAGTTCATTTCTTCTTGATAGTACAGAGCCAGCACGATGCGAGCGCGTTCGGGTAGCTGCTCTATGGCATCAGCGAGCGCCGTGATCATCTGCGCTTTTTCCAGCGATTGATCTGGTCCCGACTCAAGTTCGCTCGATTCTTCTAAATTGGTTGGCAGCGCGTCTGAGCTGACAATGTCCACGCCTTCGGCGATCAAACGCTCCTTTTCGTAAAGGGCGATGTCCTTGTCCAGAAATTCAGCAACCTCGGTACTCTTGGGTTGTCGCCCAAGTTCCTTGCTGAGGGCCGAAATTGCCTGATCTTGCTCGCGTTTGATGGTGATTGCCGAACGCGTTGAGTAAGAGATTCGTCGCACCTCGTCCAACATGGCACCGCGAATGCGAGTCTTGGCAAACATCTCAAATTCGATGCCCCGGGAAGGTTCGTAGGCGCGCTGAGCGTGAATCAAGCCTTCCATACCGGCCTGAATCAGATCATCTGTGGCGATGCTGGCGGGTAGTCTGGTGCGTAAATGAAAGGCAATACGCTTAACCAAGGTGTAATGCTGGCCAATGGAGATCTCTGACGCTCCAACTTGCTCTTCGTAGGCATCGATGCTGGCCACGGTCAGATAACCTCTGGCACATCGTTGCACGGCAGCTGGGCCATCAGTGCTTCGGCGAGCAGGGTAAAGTTTTTCGCGGCGGCGCTGGTTGGGTGGTCTGCAATCACGGTTTCTCGCTTGCGTGTCACGCGGCCGAGCAGCTCGTCCTGCAGGACGCTGGCGAGGTAATTGACCGGTTCTTCCAGGAACTTCATACAGACAACGTTCATGCGATCAAACAGCGCCTTACCTAGTAGCTCAGAGCCAACGCGATTGGGCACCAAAAACAGGCTAGCCAATCTATCCTTACGACTTTCTAACTTGATCAGGCCGTAGGCGTCGGCAATTGAGGCGGGCTCATCTTGCATCACCAGCAACCGCACCGCGCAGGTATCGAGAAAACTCATGTTGGCGCTGGAAAGTCCGGCGGCTGAATCAATAATCAGCACGTCGAGATCTGGATAGCTTTGCAAAATCTGATCGATCAGCGAGGTGGCTTGCATGGATGTGATGTTGGCCAGCGATTGATTCCCCGATGCTCCGGGTATCAGCAGCAACCCTTGGGGTGTTTCGACAGCCACATCGGTAACGTTTTTGTGGCCGTCAAAGACATCGCCAACGTTCAAAGGCGCGCTAACGCCAAGCAGAATTTGTGAATTAGCCAGGCCTAAGTCAGCGTCCAATAGTCCAACGCGCATGCCCTGCTGACACAGTGCTAGGGCGAGATTTACAGCGACGGTGGTTTTACCCACACCACCCTTGCCGCTGGCAATGCCAACAATGCGGGTGGATATGTGCGACTGCGACGTGGACATAGGGGTAAAAGTATCACGGTCTGTGAACGACAAGTATATAGATTATTCCTCTAAGGTACTGGGTGAATTACCTTTTTCTATCTCTTCAAGTGGCTCATCAACCAAATGTCCATTTACGCCAGAAATCTGCGCACCCCGAGCTTCTAAGGCGGTCAGGGTCGGTTCGAGCTCTCCAGCCAAGTCGAAGCGGGTTAGCAGCACCGACGCGCTTATCCATGGCGTTGACTCTGCCAGGGCATCGATGATCCACGGCGCTGCGTCAGCGGCCAGGCACAGGTGGGGTAAGATTTCGTTTTCGGTCACCAAGGTGGCCAGTGCCACGGGATCGCTTAGCAGTGCTGCCGGGGTATCGATCAGCACCTGATGATCGTCGCGGTAACGTGTCACGAGCTGTCCTAGCTGATCTAAGTCGGCTGCTTGCAGGTAGATTATGCCGAGCTGTTGGCAAAGCTGCGCGAGGCCATTATTGATTAAAACCGCTGGTGCACTGTCTTGGGCAGTTGTCGCGGACACCGCTGCCTGCAGGGAAATCACGACGGTGTTCATTGCGCTGGCTTGATGGAGCGTTTGCTGAATCAGGGTGGCGATCATCGTACTCTTGCCTGCGCCGGGATAGCCAACGAAGGCGTGTACACCCTGCCAGTCACGCTGCGCCGAGAGCTGGCGAGTCACCAGAGCATCGATTTGTTCCGCTGCGCGGCAGCTTCCTGGCTGCTTGTGCTGCACGCGTTGGTTGATCGAAGCCATGGCTAACTGCGCTTTGCGCAGTGGCGTTTGTACCGCAGCTTGTTCTTCCAGCTGATTTCTCAGCCTCGCGAGGTCCGCCTGAATGGTTTGCATCATGTTGTGCATGGCCTTGCTGTCAGGCGGCAGGTCGTCGGAATGAATCTGACGCTCTGGCTCAGGTGCTCGTTTGTTGGCGGGCACAAAGGGCTCGTGATTGCTACTGCCTTGCTGTCCACCCGCAAGCGCCGATGTCAGTTCCTTGCCGAATTCTTGAGCAATGCGCTCCTTCGAGTTGCCGCGCTTGCCCGGCGTAGCCGAGGCGTTATCGGCTGCAACTCGATTCAACAGCGATGCTACGGTCGAGGTGGCCTCGCTGATGTCCAGGCCTTCGCCGTCTGGCTCAGCGGCATGATGGACAGGCGCTGCGGCTGGTGGCTCTTCTACCGCACAAATCATCTCGGTTTTGTTGCCGATCTTGTTGGTGGAAATAATCAGCGCATCTTCACCAAACTCGGCACGCACCTGATCCATGGTTGCCTTGCTGTCGTCGCCAACAAATCTCTTTAGTTCCATAGTCTTATCCGCAGAATCTAGCCCTGCTCATCCTCTCGTTCGTTAACTTCAATGGAAGACACAACACTGATGGGTTGGTCATCGGGAATTTCGGTATAGCACAGCACCGTCAAATCCTTGGTGCTACGTCGCAGTAGGCGTGCCAGCCATGGTCGTAAAATGGGCGACACCACCAGCACTGCCGGTAAATCTTGCTGCTCTAACTCTTCGATGGTCGAGCGAATGGACGCGAAGAAGCTCTCGGCCAAGGCGGGTTCCAGCGCGATTTCGTCGTAACTGTTCGCCCGAGACACCAAATCCGTAAGCAGCTGCTCGAGGGTTGGATCTAGCGTCATCACCGCCAGCGTTTCGTCTGGATCGATAATGTCTTGAACAATCAGCCGCGCCAGCTTGGGGCGTACCAAGGCGCAAAGCTGGCCAGCATCCTGAGTGCGACCGGACTCCTCAGATAACGTTTCCAAGATGGTGCGCATGTCGCGCAGCGGCACCCGCTCTCTGAGCAAGTTTTGTAGTACGCGTACCACGGTTCCCAGGGTCAGTTTTTCGGGAATAAAGTCCTCAACCAACTTCGGCGAGGTTTCGGCAATTTTGTCGATCAACTGCTGGGCGACGTCATAGGTCATTAGCTCGTCCGCGTTGTCCTTGATCACGCTATTCAAATGCGTCGCGATCACCGTGCTGGCATCGACCACGGTGTAGCCAACCGCTTGGGCGTATTCACGCTCGCTGGGGTCAATCCAAACCGCATCCAACCCAAACGCCGGATCCTTGCCGGGCTCACCGGGTATTTCGCTGAGCACATTGCCTGGGTTAATGGCCATTTCTTTGCCATTGGCAATCACACCCACGCCGCGCACAGACCCATTAATGACAATTTGGTACGCATCTGGAGCGCTATCGAGATTGTCGCGAATACGGATTGAAGGCAGCAGAAAGCCCATTTCTGCCGACAGCTTCTTGCGGATGCCTTTCAGGCGATTCAACAGCCGTCCGCCGGTATCGGCATCGACCATGGGAATCAGTCCATAACCCAGCTCGAGGCTGATCACATCAACCTGACCCGCATCATCCCAGCCAAGTTCTAGCAGGTTAGGATCTTCGGGTTGATCGGGGGTATCGAGCTGCGCGTCTGCTGGTGGTGGCGCTTGATAGGAAAGACCGCTGAAACTGCGGTGCAGGTAGTAACCCAGCCCGAGCGCAATCGCGCCAAGCATCAAGAAAATCATGTTCGGCATACCGGGCACCAAGCCCATTACCGTTAAAATGCCGCCGGCGATGTAGAAAGCCAGAGGATTCGCCAGCTGCTTGCTGGCTTGGTCGGGCGTCGACTCGGAGGTCGTCACCCGGGTAACGATGATGGCAGTTGCTAAGGACAAGATCAGGGCAGGTAGCTGGGCCACCAGTCCGTCGCCAATGGTCAGCAAAATGTAGGCTCGGGCGGCATCAGACAGGGTCATTTCGTATTGCAGCAAGCCAATCAGCAGGCCGCCGACCAGATTGATGATCAAAATCAACAAGCCAGCAACGGCGTCGCCGCGGACGAATTTCGAAGCACCGTCCATGGAGCCGAAGAAGTCTGACTCTTGGGCGACCTGAGCGCGTCGCTGCTTAGCGGTCTCTTGGTCAATGACGCCAGCATTCAGGTCGGCGTCGATGGCCATTTGCTTACCCGGTAAGGCATCGAGGGTAAATCGGGCGATTACCTCGGAGACGCGACCGGCGCCCTTGGTGATGACGATAAAGTTAATGATCATCAAGATCGCGAAGACGATGAAACCAACAACGTAGTTACCGCCAATGACGAACTCACCGAAAGCGGCAATAACCTTGCCGGCGGCATCGCCACCTTGATGTCCCTCCAGCAAGACCACCCGGGTTGAGGCGACGTTTAGGCCGAGACGCAACATGGTGGCAAATAGAATAATGGTCGGAAAGGACGAGAAATGCAGTGTTTCGGCGGTGTTTAACGCCACCATGATGATCAGTAGCGCGAGCAAAATGTTGAGGGTGAAGAAAAAATCCAGCATCAACGGTGGCAGAGGCAAGATCAGCATGGTCAAAATGAGAATGACCGCAACCGGCATGGCCAACGACGTCCACGGCATACTCGCCGTTAATTGTCGAAGATCTGACAGATTGAGTGTTGAGGTCGCCATGTAAACCGCTTAGAGCCCTTTTTTGCCAAAAATGTGTGTCGAAAAGTGCGCGTTTTCGTTTTTCACACAGGGCGATGCACAAAGCGTGCCTAAAAGAAGCAGGGCATCGCCAAGGCGTCTTGGGCTATTCAAGATCTGCGGCGACTGACCGATGAGTATCTCATAGGGCCAGATGGCATCTGGCCAGCGAATAGGGCCAAATCAACAGGGCCGTACGCCGTATCGGCCAGAAGTTACTCAGGCCACAAAGCACACGGGCGAAAAGGAAGATCGAATCATGGGTATGCACAACTTAGCGTCAGGTCATCGGCGCACAGGGCGTATAGACAGGTACGCATTACTTGCAGGGCTGATGCTCGTGCTGACCATGAGCGGGTGTGCAACACCCCAGCGTAGTCAAACGCTCTACCCGGTTTCCGAGGCCGATGGCCTAGTCGCCACGGGCTACGCGGTCATCGCTTCCCAGCGCGGCGAGACTGCTGCGCAGCAACGACTTATGGCCATTAAGGCCTCTAAGCTCGATGCTTATCGCTCCTTGGCGGAACAAGTCTATGGCCAATACGTCAATGCCACGGGCACCATGGTGGATATGTCTGTTACCGATGATCATCTAAAAAGTCGCGTCGAAGGGGTGATCTACGGAGCTCGGGTCGTGAGCATTACGCCAGTCGGCGAAGAAACCTACGAGACTAAGCTTGCGCTGCCGCAAAGTACCATCGATGAGCTGGTGCGCAATTATCTTCAAACACCTAGCGCGGGTCGCTAGGTATCGGTGAGAGGTGCGGTCATGGCCATTTTTTTTCGGTTAGTCGGTGCACAACACGCCCGCCAAGCCCTCGCCTGTATCCTGCTCGTCGCGGTCTCTTCGCTTACTGCTGCGGAGACTGATTATATCGCCGGTCTGCGCCAGTCCAGTTTGCTCAATGCGGGTGACGGCTTAGTCCAGGGTGACTCTCAAGAGCAGCTTCGTCAGCTAAAACAAGCCTTTCTCACACTCGCCATGGAGCGCGAAGCCCGGGTTGCAGCCAGCGGCTGGACAAACAGCGATGGCGCCATGGGCGAAGATGTCATGGTGTTTAGTGACGTTCAGCTAGAGCGACTGCGGCCAACACTGCGCCGCGACCGTTTTGGCCGTGAGGTGGCAGAACTGGTCTATGCATCTGGCCCAACCTCTGGCTCAAACAAAGACGCGGCGGAAAACGCAGCCTGTGTGGCACAGCCCCTGCGGCCCCAACGTTTGAGCCTGAAAGTTGTAGTCGACACCAGCGGGTCAGCCCAGACAACCAATATGGCGCGGTCCGCTGCCATGCTCCTGCGCGATCAGATCAAGACCGCCTTCGATGAAGATCGTTTGGCCGGCGTCTCAACACTGAGGGTAGATCCTGTGCGTTCTGCAGACAGCGCTGGCGCTCGACAGTCCGCCTACCATCGCTACATGACCGAGGGCCCAAGGAGCACCGCAGACATGGAGCTTCGCCTGCGCGTGTCGGCGCGAGAGCGAAAGCCGACCCTGCAGCGTGTTGGGCTTTGGGGTTCGGCGCGGCCGGGCATGCGCGTTCAGGTGGTGGCCGAACTCATCGCCGCGCAAGGCAGCGTATTGCCGCTGCAGACCTCTGTCATCCTGGGCTCCACTCGACAATCCAGCCAAGACCAACTGGCCTGGCTGACGCTGCCTAAATCAGCGCATCAAACCCTGGCGCTGTGGCTCGATGAAGCCTTAGTTGAGATTGGCGCAGGCATCGGCTGTCACGGTGAATCGGCGCTGACATTGGCGATGGAGGCCAATCAGCTCACCCTCAATGGCGGTCTCGATGCCGGTGTCTACAGCGGTCAGCGTCTGGCGATATTGCCCACGAGCCGTCACCTCAATAGCCGGGGTCTTGAGAGTGCGATGGGCGTTGTCAGTCTCGCCCGGGTGGTTCGAGTCACCCCTAGAAGTGCTACATTGGAAGTCTACGCCGGTGCCGCTGAGCTGAACGCCAGCCAGATGATGGCCATTCCCATGGCCGCGCTGGCGCTGTAGGCGCGTAAGACGTAGTCGGATCAGAAGCAGGAAAACCTCATGTACACCTCATCATCATTTGTGTTGCCGCCCACCTTGGCCTGGGTTGCTCGACATTTGTGCTGCGTCGGACTTATTTGCCTGCTGCAAGGTTGTACCACCCTTGGTGTTGAGCTGGTGGACAGCGCAGAGCTGGCGGAACTCAAAAGTAATGCAGCACCAGCACAAGAGACGATAGACGAAGCGGAACTCGACGACGCGCTGTCGCGCATGGTTGCCGATTTAGAGCGGCAGCTCGAGGAGGCCGCGGCGCTGGCGCAGGAGGATGCGGTAGCCGCAGATGGCACCTACGTCGTCAAGAAAGGCGACTATCTGGACAAGATCATTAATCAAACGGTGGGTAGCTCGCCCCTGCGCAGAGATATTTTGCGCCGCGCCTTTGTGCGGGCGAATCCGCATGCTTTCATGCGTTCGAACCCAAACTGGCTACTGGCCAACAAGCGGCTGCGGGTACCCGAGGCCGACGATATCAAGAAAGTGATTTTTACCGACGAAAGCCGCCGAGCCTCAAAGCAGCGTGAAAGCGCAAACCCGCATGCAGGCTGGATTCAATACCCCTAAGGCGCCCAAGGCGCCTAGTGCGTTGCAACCCCCAGCGACCGCCACGGTAGTCACTCGTGGGCCTGCGCCGCAGGTTTTAAAAAGCCCACAACCAGCGGCGGTGACCGCGCCCTTGGGCCACACAGCCGCGCACCCAGCCACACCCGCGCAAACCCCGGCAACTCAGGCAGGGGTAAAGCTGGCGGGACCCATGCCGCCACCGACTCAAGCGCAAATGGCCCCGCCAGCGCCACCAAGCGCTGGGTCGAGTTCGCCGACTGTGGCCAATGGGCAGGTGCTCAGTTTGGATAGCCAAGGTGTTAAGGCGCTGCTCAATAGCATCGCGATGCAGGTGAAACGCACGGTAGCGCCAGCCGGCATGGCGCCGCAGGTGGGATCACAAACGGATGCCCGCCTGATCGAGGGTTTGAAGCTGCCCGGTACGCAGCGCAGTGCAGACGCGAGCCAAGCCACCACCATACCCGCAGGTTTACGCAACGATCTGCTGGCATCCCTAGCCAAAGCAGGCGCAGGCCTCGCCCTTTCGCCAGCAACTTTGCCAAAAACAGCGCCAACAACATTGGCCTCGCCGCCACCGCCGGTACTCTCGCCGCCAACGGTACTCTCGTCGCAGCTAGCGGCCGCATTGGGCGTAAAGACGACAGAGGTGTTGCCGGGTCTGGCCCAGTCCACGCCTTCTCCCAGCCTTTCTCTCAATAGCGCTCTCAACCGTTCTCTCATCCATTCTCTCAGCCCTGCAAGCAATCCCGTGCCGAATGGCTCTGCAGTGCAACTATCGGCCCCCGGCAACCAAACCACAGCGGCGCAGCCTGCGCTTAAACCCGCTAGGGTGCTCGCCAGCCAGCTACCGCTAAACCAACCGAATGCACATTGGGCCGCGACAGAACGCGCGGTGCCAAGACAGATTGGAGGAACCATGCTCAGTCCCGAAGGCGTCAACATGATGCCCAGACCCAACACCGTTTATGTGGAGGGTGCTGCCGCAGGTGTGCGCATTGAACCAGAGCAAGCTCGCACGCTAGGCCTGAGAGCCGGCGAAACCATCACGGCAATCGTCGCCCAGCGCCAAGACGGCAATATCCTGTTGATCGGTAATCAGCAGTTGCCTCTGCCAGACCGGATGAATCTGCCACCGGGCCAGGTGTCGCTGCTGGTGCGTATGATGGCTGGCCAACCGGTCTTGGCGCTCACCGATCCGGCTCTGGCAGCCAGTGTCGCAGCAGCAAATAGCCGCGTGGATGCCGATGGTCGGTTTGCTCGACTGCTCAATCATGTGGGCAGCTTCCACCTACTGCAGCTCTTCGCGCCGGGTCAACTGGGAGCACTGGCAGAAAAAGTGGCTAGCCCAGAGCTGCGCAGCGCCCTCGCCGCCTTATTGTTGGACTCCCGCCAGTTAAGTAGCGGTAATCTGCGCCAAGCGTTCCAAAATACTGGGCTGTTTGCCGAACATCAGGCGGGTCTGAACCCCAATCAAGCCATGCCTGGCCTGAAGTCGATGCTCCTCGCACTGCGCTCGCTGATGCAGGCAAGGCAAATGGAAACCACCTCAATCTCAGGCGCCATTGACGAGCTTGAAGCACGGCAGGTTGATTCCCTCGCGCAACAGTCTGCGGGGCGTTCCCACTACGCCTGGATGATTCCCTTCGCCGATCAGTATCCGGTCTTTTTGGACCTTCAGCATCACCAGAACACCGACGGCGAAGGGGCGAGCCAAGAATCCTGGACCGTTGATCTGGAAGTGGGGCTGACGTCATCGGTGTCGATGGCTGCCAACGTGCGGGTGAGTGTTGCCGGAGAACTGGGACTGCGTCTGTGGCTGCCTGACTCCACCTTCTATCAAATGGCGCAAGCAGGCCGGGATCAGCTCGAAGCGATGTTGTCGCAAAATGGCCTGACCTTGGCGGGACTGGCGATATACCCCGTGCCTCGAGATGCCGGTAGCGTGAATCATGGCCAACAACGTCTGGGAGTATCCATCGATGCCTAAACGCGAGAACCCCTTTGGATGGAGCACCGCAAACGATGTGCTGCAGCCCAAGGAGACAGACGATATTGAGGCGAAGAAAGCCGTCGCCCTGCTTTACGATCAGGTGCGCGCGCCGATCTTAGTCGCCAAGGGCCAGGGGGCTTTTGCCGAAGAGATCATCGAAGTTGCGAAAGCGGCCGGGGTGCATTTGGCGGAGGATCCTGTGCTTGCGGAAACGCTTTCTTACCTGCAGCTGCAACAAGAAATTCCAGAAGAAGTCTACGTGGCGGTGGCCACGGTGCTGTCATGGGCGTACTGGCTCAAAGGGCAAACACCCCAAGTGCTGACCGAGCGGCAAGGGCCTGCTTAGCGTTTGCGCCGCATGCGCCCCATTTTGTCGTAAAGGGCGCTGTGGTTGTCGGCGCTCCGCTGCGTGAGGGAGGAGAGCACAGTGCGAACGACCTCTAGCTGGCGCTTTAACAGCAAATCGTTGCGAATGTGGGCTTCCTTGCATTCGTTCAGCAATGTGCGGGCTTCATCCCACAGGGGATCGGCGGTGGCGTCAGGGGCGGCAAGATCTGCTGCCGCCTCTGCATTGGCCTCAGCTTCTTGGGGCCATTGGGTCTGGATTGACTCCAACAAGGCCACTTTGCGAACTTGGACGGTTTCCAAGTGATCGAGATTTTTTTCCGATAGCGCGATGAATTCCTCTTCCAGCGTGCTCTTGAGCTGGTTACCGAGGGTCAGTATTTCGCGGATCAGTGTAACGTCAGACATCTTCTGTCAGATGGATGAAGGCGGCTGCCTAAATAAGACGCTCCAGCTCCGCGAAATTCTCCGCAATGCGTCGTGCATCGAGAGGAAAGCTGCCGTCTTCGATGGCCTGCTTCATCTGCTGCACTTTGACGTCGTCAAAGGTTGCGGACTCGCTTGAGCGGATCTCGTTGCTCAGCTTGACCTCAACGCTAGCAGTCGGCTGCTGGGTCGCCGGTGTCGTGCCACTAGCAGCTTCGGCATCGCGACTCGTTGGCGTCGCAGCGTTCCGGGCGCGATTTGCCGGGACGGAGTTTGAATTAATGCTGTCAACCATATTGCACCTGTTTGTGTTGGCTCACTGTTCGCTGCGCCTTGACCCGTGACTTCTTTCGCGCCGCGAAGAGAAATTTACTCTACGTGACAGTAGTCGGTCGCAGGGCGCAGAACTTTAGCGATGTTTTATATGTATATCAAATGTTTACGTTGGATTTCCAATGTTTAGCGCTTGGCACTGCTACGGGCCTTACCTGCCCCAGTCACTGTGGCAAACACGCGTCGATCACTGCCGATGTTCTGAAATTGAATCTGATCACCTAAATAACCGTCCTGCAGGGCGATTAGGTCCGAGGCGATACGAAAATGCTGGCCGACGGACTCAACCGCCACCCTTTGTCCGCGCTTAATGAGCTTGGCCTTGGTGAGATCGCGTTTGCGTAAAATGTCGCCCGGGTGCAGTAGCCGGTTCGTGGCCAGCAAACCTAATCCTTGCAGCGATTCGACGGCGTCATGGGGAACATCCACCGCGCGCTCCTCAATCACTAGGCTTGCTGCGGTCACTAGGCTGCGCGCGGGCAGGGCCTCGGTGAGCACGACTACCGGCCGGCCAACCTCGAGATCTGTCGCCACCAGAGTCCGGCCCGGCACCAGCGCGCGTGCCGCGTAATAGGGCTGATCGTTAATCTGGCTCACGCTGTTCTGCGGTGTTCGGTGAGCGAGCGCCAACTTACTTTGTACATGTTGTGGCATAACGCGTTCGCCTTTCGCTATAGGCTGAACGGGCGTCAGTATGCGCACCTTGGGCCTCGCCTGCGCGATAGACTGCCGGGCGACCTTATCGATTTTTTGTCGACCGAGAATGCGGCGCTGCCACTGGGTCTGGGTACAGCGTACCGGCACCGCCAGCGTGGTGCTCAGTGTTGACCCATCGATGCGATTTTGCGGATCAACCATGAACTTAGCGCAGACGGGAACGGACAAACGTTTGTCGGTAACAGCAAATTCGTATTCAAGTCCGGTCTGACCCACACTGTCGAGCTTCATCTCAAGCCATTGCTCAAGCGCCGCCTTTAGCGCGGCCTCAGGGGACTGCGCCGGTATGCTGTGGGCTACCGTTGTTGCCTCGATGTCATCGCCGACTTGTGCAGCGAACGCGCTACCGATCCCTAGGGCTGAGTAGAGGGTGAAGCATAGGACGAAGATGCCGATGCGTAACAAAGGCCGCGTCGCCCTGTACTGTCTGCGACACTGTAGTCGCGCCACGATTGCCGGCGAGTTTTTGACGTTTTCAGCAGTTTTTCGGTTCATGACTACGGTTTGGGTGGTTTTCCATACGAATGCCCAATCGCAGATGCAATAACGGTGCCACCGTGCGCCTTGGCCCTCGGCTGGCATGAGCAAGGGGTTCTGCCGAAGGGTCGTGACCGATCAGGCATGCGTCGATTTATCCGTTGCCGCAACCTACTGACTAAGTCGCCACCAGCCTCTATATCAATGCCATTACGCGTATCGCTCGATATTCAGTGTGCTGCCATTGCTGTTCGCACGCAGCCGTAGGAACCCGCGCCCGCACACCAGCTCGATCCAAAAAAAGCTGCGACAGACAAGTGTTGGTGGGGCAAGGACATCGCCGAACAACGCCGCTGACGAAAAACTGACACCTTGCCGACAAGCGGCAAGGGTCGGCAATAAGCGGAAATCCGACGCCGGTCACAGATTGCCGGATTGTACAAAAACCCAGTAAAAACAGGCGTAAATCAGCGTTTAAGGCGGAAAATCGGGCCAGTTTTGAAGTTGGCACGGCTATTGCTTTCTCAAGTTCGTGACGATGGATCGAGCACGCCTCATCCATCTAATCGAACGCAAATTACAGAACTTTAGGAAACAGACCAAAGAATTTTGGCAGTAAAAAAAGAGACCGTCATATGAGCATGCTCGACAACATCTTTGGGGTTCACGAAAACGCGATGCAGCTGCGTCAGCGGCGCTTGTCGCTGCTCGGCGAGAACATCGCGAACGCAGATACCCCTAACTACAAAGCAAAGGACCTGGATTTTAAGGCGCTGATCAATAACGAGCGTTCGATGTCGACGCGTCGCACTCACGAACTGCATATAGATCATGCCGGAGGCAGTAAGAACGGCTTGATCTATCGCGTCCCAAACAACCCGGCTGCTGACGGAAACACAGTGGAACTGAATTTCCAGCAAGCCGAGTTTGGTAAGGAATCAGCACGTTACACCGCAACGCTGCAATTTCTGGAAAACAGGATTGGCGGTGTGCGTAGAGCGCTTCGCGGCGAATAAAACAAAATTAAAAGGGTAGATTAATCATGGCTCTCTCAATTAATACCAATATCTCTTCATTGACAGCACAGCGTGCTATCGCCGACTCCAAGAATGATTTGGAGACAGCGATGGAGCGATTGGCGACCGGTTCAAAAATCAACAGCGCATCGGATGACGCTGCAGGTTTGGCAATGACCCAGCGCATGACTGCGCAAATTCAGGGTCTGAACATGGCCATCAAGAATTCCAACGATGGCATCGCCATGACGAAGTCCATCGAAGGCGCCATCACCGAAGTATCTGACATGCTCCAGCGTATGCGCGAGCTGTCGATTCAGGCGGCGAACGGCACCAACAGCGCCTCAGACAGAACTTATCTGCAGGATGAGGTGAACCTGCTGATTCAAGAAGTCACGCGTGTGTCGGCTAACACCCGCTACAACGGTTCTTTGATATTGGACGGCACCTTCATTAACAAGCAGCTGCAGGTGGGCATCGAAGAAGGCGAGCATATTACTTTCTCGGTGGACTCGGTTGCGGCCAATCAGATTGGCGCCCATACCTTGGTCGGTAACGGCGTCAATCCAGAAACAGCCGGCGCAACCGCAGCGGTGAATCCCATCACCACCGATGAAGATATTGAGATCTTCGGTTATCTGGGCACCCGAATCGTTGAATCGTCTAGCCAAGACACCGCTAAGGAAGTGGCCATGAAAGCCAACCTGCTGACGGCGGAAACCGGCGTGAAGGCATACGCCAAAACCTACGCAGCGCTGTCATCTGGTGACCCAACCGCGCGAACATACAACTTAAAGATCAACAATTTCCAAACGGGTAACTTCATTATTTCCAGCACCGATGTGGGTGACGCTGTCGAGGCGATCAACCGCATCTCGGGTGCCTCTGGTGTTACGGCCAAAGTCGATAACAACAAAGTCGTGCTTTTTGATGCCGACGGTGACGACATCACCATTGAAAACACCAAGGTCGGCACGGAGTTTGTCGACCTAGTCGTTGAAAAACTAGGCGAAGATGGTCTTGTCACCAACGTGATCGGTCAGCCTGTGCGCCTCGGTGAAGGCGCTACGGCGACCAATACCGAAGCCACCTTTACCCAAACACATGGCACGCTGTCGAACTATGCCAGCGCAACACATACGCTGACTGATGGCACGACAACGCTTTCTATTACCCTGGGTGCGGGTACGCCGACTACCGCAGACTTGGTATCGGCCTTTCGCTCTGCGACTGGTTATGACTCGTTTAAATTCGACGTGTCCGCCAACAGCACCAACGGCTTTACCTTTACGGCCAGAGAGCCTGGCGTTATTCAAACCGCCGAGCAGCCTGTGCTCACTGCAGCAGCAGCAGTTACCGATGAAGGCACGTTAACGGCTGGCACGACCGGCGCTGCGGCAGATTCCACGCGCATCTCGGGTACGCTGAAGTTTGTTTCCTCGCACTCATTTTCGGTAGAGCAAGCTGGCGCCACGAAGGCGACGTTTACTCAGACCCATGGCACTTTGGCGAACTATGCCAGCGCGACCCACACCCTTTCCGATGGCACGACTACTCTCTCCATTACTCTCGGGGCGGGTACGCCGAGTACTGCTGACCTAGTAACTGCCTTCCAGACGGCTTCGGGTTTTGCCGACTTCAAATACGATATCGCCGCTAACAGCTCAAACGGTTTTACTTTTACCGCTAAAGAGCCCGGTGCGATAAGAACAGCCGACCAACCGGTGCTGAACGCTGCTACCGCAGTAAACGACGAGGGCACCCTCACCGTTGGCGTCGCAGGCGATGCCGTCGGCTACTTTGCATCCGGTTCGCAAACCGCCTCCTTGGTGGATTTAACGCAAGTGAAGATCAGCACCGAATCCGGCGCTAGTGATGCGATTTCCATCATCGACGCAGCCTTGGACAAGGTCGCGCAAATGCGCTCAGACCTCGGTGCCATCGAAAACCGCATGGATCACACGATTTCCAACTTGATGAACATTGCGGAAAAGACCGCGGACTCGCGCTCTCGTCTTGAGGATGCCGACTTCGCCCTGGAATCAGCGCGGTTGGCGAAAAACCAAGTGCTACAGCAGGCCGGCACCTCGATGCTGAGCCAAGCCAATCAGATGAATCAGCTCGTCATGGAACTGCTGCGCGGCTAAGCGTTGGCAAGGACACTGATCAATCGGAGTAAGTAAATGAGCTTAGACAGAATTTTTGGAGTCGCCGGTGGCGCAATGGACGCGCAGGTCATTCGCATGAACTTGGCCGTGTCGAACATCGCCAACGCCGAAGTCACCGAATCAACGGCAGAAGATGCCTACAAGGCCAAGCGACCGGTCTTTGAAGCCATATTGGCCGACGAAGTGGATGCGCGGCGCGGTGAAACCCAAGGCGGTGTGCGTGTGCAGCGCATTATCGAAGACCAGTCAACGAACCCCGCTAACTATGACCCCGGACACCCAAACGCCAATGAAGAAGGCTATGTCTACATGTCCAACGTCAACCCGATGAATGAGCTGATCGAAATGACAGCCGCAGCACGTTCGTTCGAAAGCAACATTGAAGCAATGAACACGGCCAAGCAGTTGATGCTGCGTACCGTTGAATTGCTCAAGAAATAGGGATCGATATGAGTGACCTCAGTCTTACAGGCATCAGAACGACGGCGGATTTACGCGCCGAAGCAGCCGCACCCAAGCCCGAATCAGATTTGGATAGAAACGCCTTTTTGCGGCTCTTCACCACACAGCTGCAGAACCAAAATCCGCTGGATCCCATGAAGAACGAAGCCTTTGTCGCCCAGTTGGCACAGTTTTCCAGCTTAGAAGCCACCACGCGCATGTCGGATTCGCTGGATCAATTCGTCACCACACAAAGTAGCGAAAAAATCATGCGTGGCGCCTCGCTGATCGGCAAGAACGTCTTCGCCTCAGGAGCAGTCATGCGCCAGGACGGCGGTAAGTCGATTAGCGGCTACGTGGAGCTGGATCAAGTGGCCGACAACGTTCGACTGAGCGTCTTGGACGCCAACACGGGTCAGATCGTCAACGCCATGGACCTCGGCCCTCAAGTGGCTGGCGAGGTTGGCTTTGACTGGAACGGTGGCAACTTCGATGGCGAAGCGGCACCAGCCGGCGACTACATTTTTCAGGCCGAGATGATTAACGGTGATAGCTCAAGAGGCCTGCCGGTCTATGGCCAAACTCGGGTGCAGGGGGTCTCGTTTAATGACGAGCTGGGTCAGGTGCTGGTGGAAATCAGCGATGGCCAAACCCTAGCGCTAGCCGACGTTAAGCGCATTTCCGAATAAATACGGCACAACACGAAACACAGAACGTAAGCGAATTGGAGCAGCATAAATGTCTTTCTATACCTCTCTTACCGGGTTAAAGGCGGCAACCACCGAACTGGCGCTGACCAGTAACAACATTGCAAACGTGGGTACCAGCGGATTTAAGAAGTCGCGGGCCTCCTTCGGTGACATCTTCGCGACCTCACCCCTACAGAAATCCACCTCGGTTGTGGGTCAGGGCGTGTCGTTGAAGGAAGTGCGGCAGGAATTTTCACAGGGTAACGTCGAGTTCTCCTCGAATACCCTAGATTTGGCGATTTCCGGCGAGGGATTTTTCCCGCTGAAGTCGGCAGACGGTTTGACCGATATTTTTACCCGCAACGGTAGCTTCGTGCTCAACGAGCAGTTCAATGTGGTGAACTCTTCTGGGCAGGCTCTGCTCGCTGCGGCGGTTGACTCCTCCGGTAAGGCGGACCTGGAAAAGCTCAGTCGTTTGGCGATTCCAGTGTCAACTTCTGGCCAAGCACAGGAAACCTCTGAAATTCAGCTGGCGCTTAACCTGCCTTCTGATGCAGAAGTGATAGATGCGCCATTCAACCGTAACAATCCAGCCACCTACAACAAATCGACGGCGCTGAGTGTGTATGACAGCGGGGGTAACTCTTACCTAGCGACCATTTACTATGTGAAAACTGCTAACGCGACGGCTAACTCACCTACGAACAAGTACCAAACCTACGTATTCGTTGGCGATGACCAGGTAAACCCTGCGCTGCAGCAAGCAACGGATGACAACGGCGAACTGCTGTTCGTGAACAAATATGGCGTGCTCAAGCCGTTTTCAGAGGTGGAAGACTTACTGGTTAACCGAAAAACTCAGAAGTTCTCACTAGATGATTTGAACGATGTGCGCACGTCTGTGCCGGCCACAGTCGAAGGGGCAAAGCTGCCCAACGATTTGACTGCGGACCAAGGCTTTAATTTCAGCACAGGCGTGGCCAATGGCGACTTTACGGCCGCCCAGCTAAAGAATTTTCTGACGGTTGATGTTGATAACTCAGGCAGCCCGGTCACCGTCGATCTATCGGCCTTAGCGGCCAACGATCAAAAATACACCGGGGTTGAGCTCGCGACGATTATTCAAAACCAGCTCAACGTAAAATTTGGTGACGAGCGTTTCTTTGACCTCACTACCGCCAGCGCCCGCACGTTTCAGGTGAACTTCACCACAGGCACAACGACGACGACGGCAAATATCGACCTTGGTACGGCGTTTACCACGGACGCTGCGCGTCTGACCGCCACCACCGATCAGGTGGTCACGGCGCTACAGACCCAGATCGATGCGGCGGTTGGCGCAGGCAATGTGACCGCGACTTATGACTATGCGACTCGCGAGTTTCGCTTCAAACCGACGGCTTCTGCCGATACCGTGTCGCTGAGTTCGGTTGCCACCAACAACCTGTTCAAAACGACGCCCACCCTTGTTCCGGTAGATGCCAATGGCTCCTATAGCGCCACGGTAACGCCGAATGGCGGCCTTCAAAGAGTTGCGAACGAGCAACGCTACGGTATCGGTGTTGAGTACGACGGCGCCCGGCAAACCTTCTCGTTCTCGTCGGGTACGACAGGCGACACCTCACAAATTGACGTGAATTTTTCGGTGCCAACCTTCGATGCCACAACTGGCGTTCCAACTGGCGCTGTTGATGCCCAGGGCAACAAAACCCTGCAAACCAATTTACCCGCAGCAACCTTCATGGGCTTTGAGGTGACCAATACCACCGACTCTTTGTACTCGGAATTACCCTCAGACGATGCCGTTCGCGGCGTGGTATCACTGCCTGCTGTCAGCCGAGGCAGCTCCATCGCGGTGAACGTGAATAACAACTTCTCTGTGGATGCTTCCAACAACACCTTCGTCGTATCTGTTGACGATGTGAAGGGCACCTTGGTCATACCCACGGGTTCTGGCTATACCCTCGACAGCTTCATCATTGAGCTGGAAAAGGGCATCAATCAGCTGGCGTCTGAAAATGGCAATACGGTTTCCGGTGTTAGCGTTGAATACGATTCCAACAGTAACGGCCTGGTCTTTACCTCTGGCACCACGGGCACAGACTCGTTCATCAAGGTATCCGGCTCAGCCACCTGGGGACTTGCGAATATCGGCTCTGGTCGTGGTGAAACCACCACCTGGATTAAGCCCTCGCAATCTGCTGACGAAGTCAACGGCGTTTCCATCAACAAATACATTGACGAATTTGGTAACGAAACCGCCAGTGCGGATGGATTCACCACACTGCCAGAGTTCTCGCCAATTTTTCTCGATAAGGGTGAGCTGACCTTCGATACATCGGGCAACTTGGTGTCTCCCACCGGTGGTGCCCAGCTAGATACGGTGTTCCTGGCCGGCGGTCGTGGTGCCTTGAACCTGAGCATCGACTACACGGGTACGACGCAGTTTTCTCAGGCCTTCGCCGTCAAGGCGCAGTCTCAAGACGGTTCACCGGAAGGTGACCTAGTAGGCGTAGACATCGGTGACGACGGTCTGGTGGTCGCCAGTTACTCCAACGGTTCTCAGGAGTCGCTGGGTAAGATCGTACTCACCACCTTCGCCAGTAACGAAGGTCTACGACAAAACGGCGACAGCTCCTATCTGTCATCAGCAAAGTCTGGTGCAGCGACCTTCGGTGAGGCGGGTACCGCAGGATTTGGAACGATTCGAGCCGGTGCGCGAGAGCGTTCGAATGTCGACCTAACCACTGAGTTGGTGGGTTTGATTACCGCGCAACGAAACTTCCAGGCCAATGCTAAGGCGATTGAAACGTCCTCGGCCTTGACCTCGGCGATTATTAATATCCGAAACTAGGTAGCGCGTAATGGATAAGGGCATATATACCGCCGTTGGGTCCATTAACGCCCAACGCAATCAAGAGACCAACTCCATGCATGAGCTGGCTAACGTCTCAACGATTGGTTTTAAGAAAGCCTACCAAATGGCATTGCAGACTTATCGCGTGGACGGTGATGGTTTTAAAACACGGTTCTTGGCTACCAACGAACCGACAGGCCTAGTCAACATGACGCCAGGCAGTCGTATTGCTACTGGCAATGCCACCGACATCTACCTGAACGGCCAGACCGTACTTGGCGTGCAAAACGATGAAGGCCAAACGGTGTTTACGCGCCGCGGCGACATTCGCACCAATCAAAACGGTGAGTTAGCGCTGGTAACAGGACAGCTTGTATTGAACGAAGGCGGCGGCCCTATCGTGCCACCTCTCGGACAGCTGCTGAACATCTCAGATGAAGGCGTGATCTATGCCATCGACCCCGAACAAGAAGTCGCTGAACCCCAAGAGATTGATCGGCTGCTGCTGCGTGATGCCAGCGAGGTGCAGCTGGAAAAAATGACCGACGGTCTGTTCAAGGTGGTCGGTCAGCCGGTTGGCGATTTTGAGAGTGGCCCGAATCTGGTGTCTATCTCCAGCGGCCAGCTTGAGGGCAGTTCTGCCAATGCCATGGAAACCATGGTGCAAATGATGAACGGCGTGCGCTCCTTCGAAATGAAGATGAAATTGGTCAAAGAGTTAGGCGACTTAGGTGACTCTAACAACACCCTGATGCGCCTGAGCTAGCGCGTTAGTAACAACGAATAACGAACACGACAAACAATAACCGACCCCGTTAGGGGCGACGATTGGAAAAAAGGACAGACTATGGATGCTTCTTTGTGGGTTGCTAAAACCGGCTTGAACGCACAGCAAACACGCATGAGCGTGATCTCCAACAACCTAGCCAACGTCAACACGAATGGCTTCAAACGAGATCGGGCGGTGTTTGAGGACCTGTTGTACCAGAACATTCGTCAGGCCGGCGGCCAGACCGGTGCGGATACCAACGCGCCGAACGGTTTCATGCTCGGTACCGGTACACGCATCGTCGCTACCGAAAAGATGCAGGGTCAAGGCAACATGATCGCGACGGAAAACGCGCTGGATCTTGCCGTTGAAGGCCCCGGACTCTTCCAGATTTTGCAGCCTGACGGCACCTTGGCCTATACCCGTGACGGTAGCTTCAAGCTCTCGCAGAACGGTGAACTGGTCACCAGCGCCGGTTACCTGCTGCAGCCCCAGATCGTCATTCCCCAAGAAGCCGCCAGCATATCGGTGGGCACAGACGGCACGGTGAGCATCGAGCTGGCGAACGGTGGTGGCAACCAGCAGATTGGCCAGATTCAGGTAGCGCGCTTTATTAATGCATCCGGTCTTGAAAGCCTGGGTCAGAACTTATTCCGAGAAACCCAAGCCTCTGGACCGCCCATTGTGCTGGTGCCTGGTGAGCAGGGTGCAGGGCGCATCGCCCAAGGCATGTTAGAGGCCTCTAACGTCAACGTCGTAGAAGAACTGGTCAACATGATCGAAACCCAGCGTGCCTACGAGGTTAACTCCAAGGCGATCTCCGCCGTGGACTCCATGCTGCGCTTCTTGAACAACAACCTGTAAGGCTAATCATGCATAAGATAAAAACACTTACCGTGCTGCTGCTGGCCTGGGTCATTACCACCGCCTGCGCCGCGCCACAAATTGCGCCGATTCTGCGCGAGGAAGCTTTTGAGCCCATCACTCCGGTGATGCCTGAAGAAATCACCTCGGTGACCGGGTCTATCTTTGCAGACAGCAATGCCCGCTACCGTTTTGGCTACAAACAAAATTTTCAGGTGGGCGACATCATTACCGTTGTCCTCACCGAGGCTACCCAAGCCCAGCGGCAAAGCGGCGTAGAGACCACGCGAGAAGGCATAAACAGCCCGCTGCAGGCCCTGCAAGGCGCCTTCGCGCTACAAGACAATCGTTTTGAAAAAGTGGCCAAGGCCATTCCTTTCGACAATTTAAGTATCGAATCCAAGGGGGCGGGTACGGCCAATCAAGCCGCCTCTCTCAGCGGCGCCATTGCAGCTACCGTGGTGCAAGTGCTGCCGAACAGAAGCCTCATCATTAAGGGCCAGAAACGCCTCACGCTGAGTGAAGGCAGTGAAACGATCCAGCTATTGGGTCTTGTCGATCAGCGTCACATCCAGCCCGATAACACGGTTCTTTCCTCTCGTTTAGCCAATGCGCGCATTTCATACGAGGGTTCCGGTGATCTGTCCGCCATGGCCAGAGTGCCCTGGGGCACGAGTATCTTTAACAAAGTATGGCCATTTTAAGCATGAGCAAGAAAATACAGTTTCTGGCGTTAGCCCTGTCCTTGGTCCTACAGCCGGTGCTGATCAACCAAGCCGTCGCCGACCGCATCAAGGATCTCACCTCAGTTGCGGGTGCGCGGTCTAACCAGCTCATCGGTTATGGCCTAGTGGTTGGCCTGCAGGGTACTGGCGATGAGGACAAAATTTCCTTCACCGCGCAAAGCTTAAAGAAAGTGCTGGATCGACTCGGCGTTGATGTCGACGGCCCGATCTCCAACTACGACCTGTTCAATCGCGGTGTCGCGAATCTTGCCTACGACAAGACCAAGCTTGATAACGTGGCATCAGTGCTGGTGACAGCGACGCTGCCGCCCTTCGCCAAGCCCGGGCAAACGGTTGACGTGAATGTAGCCACCATTGGCCTCGCCACCAGTTTGCGTGGCGGTAACTTGGTGTTAACTGAGCTGCGCGGCGCCGATGGCGAAATCTATGCGCTAGCGCAAGGGCCGCTGACCACCACAGGTATTGAAGTCAATGCCGCGGGTACCGAGATCAATATCGGTGTGCCGACAACGGCGCGGGTACCCAATGGCGCCATCGTCGAGCGCGCAGTGGATACGCCTTTCGGTGAATCGGAATACATCGTGTTGAACACGAATCAAACCGACTTCACCACGGTCAGCGCCATCTCTGACGCCATTAACGATAAATTCGGTGTCGGCACCGCCAACGCACTTGATGCGCGTTCTGTGGCCGTGCGAGCACCACTGGGCCTACCGGAGCGGGTAGGTTTCTTAAGCATGATCGAAAACATCGACGTGATCCCAGGCGAGCCTAAGGCGCGGGTCGTGGTCAATTCGCGAACCGGCACGGTGGTCATCAGCCGCACGGTCAAGGTCACCGCGGCGGCAGTCACCCAAGGTAGCTTGTCGGTCTCTATTTCAGCCACCAACGAAGTCGTGCAGCCAGAAGCGGGCCTGTTTGGCGGTGCTGGTGAGGCTGTCGAAGTACAGAACGCTGATATCGAGGTGGTTGAAGAAGCCAACCCCATGTTCCTCTTTCAACCGGGGGTTGATCTGCGCGACATCGTCGAAGCCGTGAACGAGGTTGGCGCTAGCCCCTCGTCGTTGATCGCCATTTTAGAGGCGCTGAAAAGCTCAGGTAGCCTGCGCGCCGAGCTGTTGGTGATTTGATCCGATGTCTGATCCGATCACAGCAGACACCCGCATGACCAATGCGTTGGACTTTGCCGGCTTGGCAAAAATGCGTGCGGGCGCGGTGCAGGGCGACGAAAAAGTCACCAAGGAAGTCGCCCAGCAATTTGAAGCCATCTTCATCAACATGATGCTCAAGTCCATGCGCGAAG
>ERZ802819.420-NODE-420-length-28438-cov-10.2471_pt1 | contig 28438 bp, 26 predicted proteins | sample MGYA00345647_ERZ802819 | MGnify/ENA primary metagenome ERZ802819 (study PRJEB30503, sample SAMEA104212355) | marine metagenome | biome: Westerlies Biome; feature: [SRF] surface water layer (ENVO:00010504) within the epipelagic zone...; material: water...
TTGGCGTAGACATTACTCGGCGTTTTGGCGAAGGGTAAATATCCAACCAAAAAAGCCCCGCATAGGCGGGGCTTTTTTTTGCTTATCAAAAAAATTTATTGAGTTATTGCTGAACAAAATCCCCATCAAATTGCAGTACCTGATCAGCATGCAGCTGGCTTATCTGCACCGGGCTTTTGCCCAGCCAATCTACTAGCACTGAGCTGTTATGCTCTCCGCGATGCGGTGCTGGGCCGCGAACACCACTTCGCGCAGCCGAGAAGCGATAGGGCGACTGCGTTATAGGTCGCGTTCCGCCAATCCGATCATCAATATCAACGATTGCCTTACGCGCGGCAATTGTGGGCTGATCACGTAGAGTCATCGGAGCACGCACTCGACCCCAGGCCAAGTTCATTGCGGCCATAGCCTCTTCTACCTCTGTCCAACTGGCCAAGTTAGCCAGATACTCACCCACTATCTCTCGGCGAATACGAATCTTCTCTGCCAGTGGAGTGTCTTTTGAAGTCGGATCGTTAACGCCCATCTGCCCCGTTAACAAATGCCATAGATAACGGAAATCTGCGGAAATCAAAATAGGTCCGGCGCCAGTCTCCCAAGTATCATTGCGCAGCGGACCAGAAGCTTCCGAGTCCTCTAACGCATAATGCACCTGATCATCGGTCGCCAAAGTGGCGTCGATCATAGCGATATCGATATGCTGACCCAAGCCTGTTTCTTGCCGCATAATTACAGCAGACAGCAGACCCACCAAACCGTGCAAGGACGCATTGGTATCGGCCACTGACAGCGGCAGATCACTGAATGGAAGCTCTGCACGCTCAGCCTGACGATGCATTAAGCCGACTTCGGCATGCACAATGGGCGCGTAAGCGGGTCGATGAGATTCAGGCCCACCCTGACCAAATCCAGAAATCGACAACATGATTAGGCGCGGATTTGCCCGCCTGAGTTCGTCATAACCCAAGCCCAATCTAGGCATTACATCGGGTCGATAATTTTCAATAAGGATGTCCGCTTCGGCCACCAGTTCGAGTACTAGGGCTTTTGCTCCAACGTTACGCAAATCAACACAGATATTGCGCTTGCCTGCATTTTGCTGGTGGTAGTATCCCGGTAGGCCGCCGACAACATGCCCCCAAAGCCGAGTCACATCGCCATCTGGCGGCTCTACTTTCACCACGTCGGCACCCAAATCGGACAGCATGCGGCCAGCAAACGGCCCCGCGAGCACGCGCGAAAAATCTAGAACTTTGAGCCCGCTGAGCGGAAATTGTTGTTCCATTGGTTTCCTCCCCTTGCCAGCTTCGAGTATAACTTCAGTTATTATAAATAGTATGCGGGCACATGCAGGGGCATTGAGGTATGACAAACCAACGTGAACACGGCAAAAGCGCAACCCTCACGGCTGATTCGGAGGTGGCGAAGATTACGTTAAATGATCTCGGCTGGCGCAATGGGGACTCCGCGGCCTTTCAGCAGCAGCGCAGCTACCTCGAACAAAATGCTGGGATAAAGGGTCTCGCGCTGGTCGAACCTCAGGAAATCGAAAAGGCCCGAGATCTGTTTTATCGCGACGGCTTCGTTGTCGTACTGAATGCGCTTACATCCGGGCAACTCGGATCTATGCGTGCCGCCTGCGACCGCACAATCCATGACATGTTATCGCTGGACAAAAACCGCGTTGGTAATCGCGGTTCCCACCGATATTCATTTGGCTCTGCGAGTAAAACCGGCCATATGATGCACGAGCCGGAATGGACCGCGCTAATAGATTTGCCAACAGTGACGCCAATCCTAACGGCTATCTTCGACTCATCGGACTACATTGCTCGAGGGGGAGGCGGCGACTTTTGCTTACCCGGCGCGACTGAATATCAGCAGTTACACTACGATATCAGCGATCGCACGACACTGGGTGGGCGCGAGTTTGGCACATTCTTTGATCCCGCAGGCCGTATCAGTTTGCGCGACCTGCCGTGCCCGTACGTTTGCTGCAACTTTTTGATGGTGGACTTTACGGCCACGAACGGCCCGACACGGCAAATCCCCGGCACCCAAAACAGTCATGCGCGGATTCCGCGTTTGGCTGACGAGCCCGAATGGATGAAATTGAGCACCGTCTGCCCGGCACCTGCCGGTAGCGTGTTGATACGTGATCCGCGAGCTTGGCACGGCGGCACACCCAACCTGTCCAATGAAGTCCGCGCAATTCCTAATGCCGAATTTTACGCCCCGTGGTTTCGCGAACCAATGCCCCGCAGCATGCCTGAGGTACTGTACAGACAACTTTCAAAGCATGGCCAACACATCGCTCGCTATATCGTCGCCGACGGCGAGCTTGATACCGGCTTTCGCGAGGATCTCGGCACTACGCCCAAAGTGTTCAAGAAAAGCAATTAGTGAATTTCTGCCGCATCCCCCTGAGCTTGGCGGAACTTTTCAATATTAAAACCGGGTTGCTGGGCCGCTTTAATCAACACCTGTTCGCGTCGCGCTATTTGCTCTGCAGCGGCTTTAACTTGGGTCGCAACCTCTCGAGGAATAACCACAGCGCCGTGCTGGTCAGCGTGTAGTAAGTCGCCATCGCATACGCGCATTCCAGCAACGTCGACCGGTCGCGCATAATCCACAACATGAATGAAGGCATGAGACGGCAGCACCGATGCAGCAAGCATCTGAAAATCCGCAGCAATATCAGGTAAGTCACGAACACAGCCGTCAGTCACCAAGCCGACGCTACCAAAGCCCTTGTGAACATTAGAGTTCACCTCGCCCCAAAAACTACCGTAACCCCCATTGCCGTCTAGATCCTGCATAACAACGATACTGGGCTTGGGACCCTCATCAATATACGCGTAGTAGGCATCGGACAGGTCCCGAGCATCCGCCCCCGTGAGATCACTGGGATGGGCGGCTCTTATCGTCGCAGTGCGGGCAAAACCTACCATCGGCGGCAGATGCGGCCGTGTGCAAATCAAGTTTGAGGTCGTATACCCATACCCGCGACGCTTTGGCACCAGTAACTCAAGCGCGTTACAGACCGTCGGCGTATCCATGCTCTGTAACTCCAAAACAAGCTGATCAGTGAGCTGAATTTCATCCATTGCAATATTCCCCCGTGAGCCGCGTTGATCCTATCCGTGGATAGGAACCCTATGATCTGTTGAGTGTACTAAACGGCGGGGGCGAGCGGTAAGGGGTTTGTTTTAGGCTTAGTGATGTCAGCCAGAATATTGTAAAGCGCGGGCACAAGAATCAGAGTGATCACGGTAGAAAATAAAATACCGAACCCCAAAGATACCGCCATCGGTAGAATCATCTGCGCTTGAGTAGAGGATTCAAACATAATCGGTAATAGGCCGAAAAAAGTGGTTAATGAGGTCAACACAATCGCTCGAAACCGCTCTGCTCCTGCTTCAACGGAGGCCAAAGCGTAATTTAGGCCTTCGCGCGTCTTGCGATTGACGAAATCAACCATAATTAGACTGTCGTTTACCACAACACCCGCCAACGAAATACACCCGACAATCGAGACCATACTAATCGTGGTATCGAGTACCGCATGGCCCACCACCGCGCCGATAAGACCGAATGGGATCACCGACATAATGATCAGGGGTTGAAGATACGAGCGCAGCGGAATCGCTAGCAGCGCATACAAACTACCAAGCACCAGAAACGCTATAAGCAGGAGAGCCCCTAGCGCCTCCTCTTCCTCTTTTGAGCTACCGTCTAACTCCATGCTGACCCCCGGGTAGCGAGCGAGCATCTCGGGCAAATAGTCGGCCCGAATTTTGCGAACCGCAGAGCGTGGCTCCAAAATCTGCTGATCAACGTTTGCCATTACCCTGACCGTCCGCTGCTTGTCGAGCCGCTGTATCTGGCTTCGACCCTGGCCAAGATCGTATTCAGCGACCGAACTAAAGGGCGCCTCCACCCCGTTCGGCAATTGCACCCACATACGCTCTAAGTCGCCAATCGAACGACGCTCGTCCCTAGGATATCTAACCATCACGCGAATTTCGTCGTTGCCCCGCTGAAATCTCTGGGCTTCGGCCCCGAAAAATGCCTCTCTGACCTGTCTTGCGAGTTCGCTAAGGGTCAGGCCTGTGGATTCTGCGGTTTCTTTGACATTAAGTTTTAGTTCCTGGGGGCCTTCATTATATGAACTGGACACCTCATAGACACCCTCTAAACCCCGCAAATAACCTGTTAGTTCTTCGGCTGCCTGCTGCAGCATCTGCGGATTTTTCCCAAGCAGGCGGAATCCGATGTCAGTCTCACCACCCATTCGCTGCTTACTGAAAAACTTGATTTCTTTGACCCCGGCGACGTCACCAAACTTTGACCGCCAACGGCTCTCGATTTCTGCGGGCGTTATTGCAAGGGTCTCGTTTGGTTTAAGTTCAACCATGTATCTGGCGCCTTCGGGATATACCCAAGCGAAGGCATTTTCGACAAAATCTGCATCTGGCCCGAGCTCTTGCCGCACTTCCTGGCGCAGCTCCTCCAGGGCATCACCAAGTTGATTCGAAATGCGACCGGTCAGATCCTCAGGGCTCCCCTCGGTTACCTCAACATTGACTGCCAACATCGGGTTTTCGACGTCCGGAAAAAAACCGTACTTTACGAAGCCACCCGCAAAGAACCCGCTAACCAACAGAATCATCGACACAAAAACCGCAACAGTCGTGTAGCGATGGGCGATTGCTATCGCGACGAAGGGTTTGTACTTGGTCTCTATAAACCGCTTTAACGATCGATCAACGACTTCGGCAATACGGCCTTTGTCGGATTTGGGTGGCGGCAGCCAAGCCAAATGAGAAGGCAAAATCAGCTTACTTTCCACCAATGAAAATAATAAGCAAAACACAACGACGTAGGCTAGGGCGTGAATCATCGCTGTCGGTGCGCCGGTAATCAGCAACAAGGGAAGAAAAGCCGCCACCGTGGTCAACACCCCAAATGTCGCCGGCACTGCTACTTTTTTCGTGCCAATAATAATACTTTTGAGGCTATAACCGTTTTTTTCTGTTTCGGCATGAGCACTTTCGGCCACGATAATAGCATCGTCAACGACGATCCCCAGAACCAAAATAAAGGCAAAAAGGCTCATGATATTGATCGTTACGCCTGCGAATGGAAGCAGCATAAAGGCGCCGAGGAAAGCAACCGGCAACCCAACAACCACCCAAACTGCAAGCCGCATCCGCAAAAAGACCGCCAGAACAACAAACACTAGAGCAAAACCCATTGCCATATTCTTGAGCAACATCGTTAGCTGCTCCGACAAAAACCGAGTGGAATCACCCCAAACATCTAAGTAGACGCTGTCGGGAAGCGTGTTTCGCCGTGAGTCGATGTAACGCCTCACAGAGTCGCTGATCTTTAATTCGCTTTCGTTGGCGGTCGACTGGACCTCAATCATCATTGCGCGGGCGCCATTAAAATAGGCATACCCCGGCCACTCAACGAAACCGTCATTCACATTAGCAACGTCCCTCAGGCGCAGCTTCGAACCATCCGGATTGGTCAACAGCACAATATTCGAGAATTCTTCGCCGGTGTACGCTTGCCCATTAGCACGCAAGCGAATGTTACCCCCGTCCGTACGAATCGAACCTCCAGGCAGATCGATAGACCATCGACTGATAACGCTCGCGACTTGGCTCAGAGTCAGGCCGTATTCTCGCAACCTCTGTTCGGAGATCTCCACAGAGATCTCGTAGTCCTTTCGACCCTGAATGCTTGCGAAGGTCACCTCCGGTAGGGCCACAATCTCCTCGCGAATTTGCGTGACAAGGTTTGCCATGGAGAATTCGTCCAGGTCGCCACTAACGGCAACCATCAGCGCCTGCACTTTTCGCTCGGTCTGGGTGATGTATGGACGTTCCGCGTCCACCGGGAAAGTGGATATTCGATCGACCGCAAGCTTCACGCGGTCGGTGATGTCGCTCAATTCATAGCCCTGGGCGACCGCAACATAAACGCTACCGTAGCCTTCTCGCGCAATGGATCGCATCTCGTCAATGCCTTGAATTGAGGTCAGCGACTCCTCAATCTTGATCAGTATGCCTTTCTCGACTTCCTCTGGACCGGCGCCAGGATATGGAACCCCAATCTCGATCATATCTAAGGTGAAAGTGGGGAACGTTTCTTTCTTTAGGATCGAAATCGCGTAAACGCCAAGGAAACAAATGAACACCAGCAGTAAATTGGCTGCAACATGATTGCGCGCAAACCAAGCAATAAGGCCCCGATTATAGGAATCGTCCTGGCTATCTGGAACACTTGCTGTGGCCATCGACGGCGACTAGCTGCTGACTCTAACTTTCATTCCCGGCAAGGGCTGTTCTACTGCCGTTGCACAATAACGGTCACCTTCCATGAGGCCGTCGGAAATATAAAAGAAATTTTCGTCCGCGCGAACCACATCGACTCGAGCAGGCCTAATCGTGGAATCGTCGTCAACCAACCAAATGGTCTCGCCTCTGTAAATCGATTGTCTTGGAACAACAAAGAGGTCGCCCCCTGGCCGCCCTGCAATCTGAGCAGATACAAACGTGCCCATCATCAGTGGCACTTGCGCGCCTTCAGCGCCCCGCTGCAAGCCATACGGATCGGCAACTTGCGCCACTAGATATAGGACTCTTGTGTCCGCATCAAATACGCCCTCAGAGCGCGTAATGACTGCAGCCCAAGAGACAGTCTCACCGCCAAGCTGCGTTTGTAATACCACCTCAAGCGGCAATCCTGCGCGAAGCTTGGTGAGATCCAAATACTGCAGATCGTTCTGCGTTATCGGCAACCTGACTTCAGCGATATCGATAGCGAAAGTCATTGCCAGTTGGGAGCCCACATTCACATATTGCCCAACGTCTGCGATTTTTTGCCGCACCAAGCCATCGTATGGTGCACGAATGACCGTCCGGTCAAGATCGCCTTCCGCCTTCTCCAAATCTGCCTGGGCAGACTGCAGCTCAGCCATAGCAGCTGAGAGCTGCGGTTTTCTGAGCGCCAAGGCGGATGCTGGGCCCGTATTAGGATTGAGGCGCTGGAGCCGCGCATAGTCCTCTTTCGCATAGCTCGCGGTGGCAGTTTCTGTTGCAAGCTGGGTCTCTGCGCGGGCAACGGCGGCTCGCGCTCGTTTGACAACGCTTTCATAGTTTCGCGGGTCAATACGCACGAGAACATCGTCTTTTCTAAAAAAGCCACCGCTTACAAACGCCGGCGAAACCTCAACAATCTGCCCAGACGCCTCTGCGACAAGAGTAGTCTGTGTTCTCGGTGCCACGGATCCTTGCGACTGCACGCTAAACGTCACGGGATTACGTCTTGCTTGGACCACGTCCACTAACAGTGCCGGTGGCGCAATCGAGGCGGTTGCAACTTCAGGCCGCGCGTTCACAAGCGCCCAGGCTGCAGCGGAGGCAAAAACGATAATCAGAACTGGCAATATTTTCTTCGTCTTCATAGGTTGCTCTGATTGCCGCTCAGCTTAAGCGGCCTGGCTGATCAATCCTGATTTCCATACCGATGCATCCACACTTGCTATTTCACCGTCTTTAATGGACACAACTTAGACCCTTTGCGCTGCATCACTCACCTCAACGCTTATGCTACTTTAGGTAACATTCGTTATACAAGGGCCATCGCAACGCGCTATGACCCTAAAATTAATCGCAAAGTTGTAGTAACCGCATGAAATTACGATCAATCCCACAGCAAACATCGCTCAAACACCACGACTTACTTTTTAAACAAGCCTTAGGTTAGTATTTCAAGCTTGGGCATTAGGAGGGGAATGACATGGCAGAAAAGACTCGCGCATCAATGATTGCGGAACTCACCGCAGCGGAGCAACCTTTTGAATTAGTTCCAGGTAAGGTTTTTGGCCGCGAGTGTTTGCGCTTTAAGAATGCACCAGAAACCCTGCGAAATTTATACGCTGATGCTCGCAGCGAGGCGCCATTCATCGTTTATGGCGACGAACGCCTGAGCTTTGCCGAAACCTACGCTGCCGCTGCAAGAGTCGCACATGTTCTGGTTACCGACTACAACATCGAGCGCGGGGATCGCGTGGCCATTTCCATGCGCAATTACCCCGAGTGGATTTTGAGCTTTATGGCGGTAACCGCGGTTGGCGGCATCGCAGTGGCGATGAACGCATTGTGGCGGCCTGACGAAATGGCTTTCGGTCTATCAGACAGCGGCGCAAAATTGCTGATCGCAGATCAAGAAAGGTTGGACCGGTTTGCCGATATTGATCCTGTTTTGAATATACAAGTGATCGCTGTGCGCCCCGACGCATCAATCCATCCAAATCTGGCTGATTTAGTCAGTGCTTATGCTGATGTATCAGAAATGCCTGAGCAAAAGCCACAACCCGAAGATGACGCCACGCTCATGTATACCTCGGGTTCGACGGGTAATCCAAAAGGCGTGGCATCCTGTCATATCAACATTGTCAGTGCGCTTATGAGTTGGGAACTGGATCAGACCACCGCAATCGCATTATTACCCGAAGCCCCGGCGGAGCCAGAGCATCCGCCTGCTACCTTACTGGCGGTGCCGCTATTTCACGCCACCGGTTCGCACGCAGTTTTTTTGGCCAGCTATCGGCATCAGCGGAAGCTGGTAGCTATGTATAAATGGAACGCGGCTGAGGCCGCTGCACTGATCGAAGCAGAAAAAATTACTGGCTTTATCGCGCCCGCTGCTATGACCGGGGATCTAGTTTTAGAGGCAAATCGCAGTAATCTCGATCTTTCATCGCTGCTGTCCGTTGGCGGCGGCGGCGCGCCGCGTGCACCCGACCAAGTGCGTAATATTGAACAGTCTTTCAGCAAAGCCATGCCCGGCACTGGCTGGGGCATGACCGAAACAAATGCCATCGGTACCGGTATCGGCGGCCAAGACTATTTAGACCGGCCAGCAAGCTCTGGTCGTTGCAGCGCGGTATTGGAACTGAAGATCGTTGACGATGACGGTAACGAATGCCCCACGCTTACCTCAGGCGAACTTCTTGTGCGCGGTACCAGTATCTTCCGCGGTTATTGGAATCGGCCAGACGCTAATGCAGAAACATTTGTAAATGGCGGCTGGATGCGTACCGGCGACGTTGCGTATTTAGACGCAGAGGGGTTTCTATTTATCGTCGATCGAATCAAAGATCTGGTCATTCGCGGCGGCGAAAATATAGGCTGCGGCGAGGTAGAGGCTGCACTTCTAGAACACCCCAGCGTGCACGAAGCATCCGTCTATGCCGTGCCTGATGAGCGCCTTGGCGAAGAGGTTGGCACGACGCTTTATACCGAGCGCCCGCTTAGTGAAGAAGAGCTGCGCGCTTTTCTCGCCGAGCGCCTCGCAAAATTCAAAATTCCAGCCTACCTTTGGCAACAACAAGAGCCGCTACCGCGGACTGCTTCAGGAAAAATTCTCAAACGAGAACTGCGCGAACAGGCGGCGGCACGAGTGAGCGGCTAAGTGCATGCCCGCCTGAGTTTAGTCTTCGCTTTACTGTTCGGTGGCTGCGCCAAACCAAATACTGAGGATGTCGAGACTATGGCATTGCAAGCACCGCCAATGGCAACAACTCTGTTTGGTCAATTGCAAGGCGATTGGGCTGACAGCAAGCAAGGTATTGGCGTATTTAAAGGGGTACCCTACGCACGCGCGCCTGTCGGCGAATTGCGTTTCAAACCACCTCAGGCGCCAAAACCTTGGCTAGGTGTTCGCAACGCCGACACATTTTCAGACGCTTGTTGGCAACACTACAGCCGCAACGCATTCGTCTGGAGCCGCGGCGAATTTCCACGCAGCGAAGATTGCTTGTATCTGAATATTTGGAACCAAGTAGAGTATGAAACACCGCGGCCAGTAATGGTTTGGTTTCACGGCGGAGCGCATACTGGCGGTTTTGGTCACGTTGATTTATTCGACGGCACACGCTTGGCAGAACAAGGCGTGGTCTTGGTAACCATTAACTATCGCTTGGGCCCTTGGGGCTTCCTCGCCCATCCGGCGCTTAGCGCCGAATCCAGTCACAACAGTTCTGGAAATTACGGGTTAATGGACAAAATTGCCGCGTTGAATTGGGTACGCGACAACATTAGCGCTTTCGGAGGCGACGCCAACAACGTCACGATTTTTGGCCAGTCTGCCGGTTCAAGCAGCGTTTGCGCACTGCTGGCTTCGCCGATGAGCGAGGGTTTATTTCACAAGGCGATTGGTCAGTCCGCTGCATGCCTAACACCCCCGGGAGCAGATCCCGACGGTCAGGAGCGCGGGCAAGCCTTAGTTCATGCGGCGCTTCAGAGCAGTGGTATTTCGTCCAAGCGACCGATTACGGCCAAAACCTTACGCCAGATTGATAATCAAAGCCTGCTGGACGCCGTAGAAAAAAGTGGCTGGGCCGCTCAATCACGAATCGTGGTCGACGGATGGGTACTGCCTGAACCCGCGTACAGCATCTTCAGTGCCGGGCGCCAACATAAGATCCCAGTGTTACTCGGATCAACGGCGAACGAAGGCCACCTGCTGTTTCCACTGAACGAGGATCTGAGCCAGTCAGGCTTCGACGCCTATCTATCCAAAACATTTGGCTCGCTAAGTCCGGCATTGACTGAGGCCTATGCTAACGAACTGAAGGTTTCGCCGGGGTTTGCCCAGCGAGAAATTGCGACTGATCTGTTTATGGCCTTTGGGATGCGCAGCTGGGCAGGCCACATGCAGCAAGCACAAACTCAGACTTACCTTTACTTCATGGAGTATGTGCCACCAGCCTTCCAGATCTATCTCGTAAATGAGCCCGATCTGCAGCTTCCAGACGGCCCCCGCAGCGCCGGCGCCTATCATTCGGGTGATCTCGTGTATGTCTTTAATAACCTCGATCGATTTGCCGTAGCATGGAGCGAAGACGACCGAGCGATGGCTCGCGCAATGAGCGGCTACTGGACTCAATTCGCTAAGACCGGCGACCCTAATCGAGCGGACCTACCCTTTTGGCCAAGTTATACCTCCGATCAACATCAAACACTCCGATTAGATAAGAAGATCGAAACAATATCTGGTGCGCGCCGCAATAAATTGGACCTAATGCAGCAACGTTTTGCTGTGAATACGCAGTAATCCTTTAGCACTATGGTTAACATAGTCGATTCCGGCACAGCGGCAATTACGTTATGAGCAAACGCAAAGACAGCGACCAACACCCTACGTTCGAATCTGCAATGGCCGAACTTGAGCAGCTGGTCGAAAAAATGGAAGACGGCGAACTCACCTTAGATGAATCCTTGAAGGCCTTTGAGCGCGGCGTGGTGCTGACCCGACTTTGCCAAAATGAGCTAAAAAACGCTGAGTTGAAAGTTCAGCAGCTTAACAACGATGGTGGATTAGAAGAGCTGGAAATTGCCGACCCAGAAAATGTATAGCCTCGACGCCCTACGCGAGCGCATCGAAGAAAAACTCGCTGCTTTGTTGCCCGCACATTCAGCGATAGCCCAACCTATGCTAGACGCGATGCGCCACGCCGTTTTAGGTGGCGGTAAACGCATGCGACCGCTTTTCGCCTGCGCCAGTTGCGAGGCCTTTGGTGGCGACGTGGAGCCGGCACTGACAAGTGGCTGCGCACTGGAATTCATACATTCTTACTCGCTGATTCATGACGACCTGCCAGCCATGGACGATGACGATATACGCCACGGTAAGCCGGCAACACACATCGCTTACGGCGAAGCTAACGCGATTCTTGCCGGAGACAGCTTACATTCGCTGGCGTTTCAGGCAGTGGTAGACAGCGATACGATCGACGCACACAGCAAACTGAGTATCATCCAACTGCTTTCTGACGCCGCCGGCTGGGCGGGAATGTCCGGCGGACAATGTCTGGACATTGAGGCTGAAGGCCGCGATCTGCACTTGGAGGAGTTAAAGGCCTTGCATGCAGCAAAAACGGGGGCATTAATTCGCGCCTCTATGCAAATCGGCGCCTACAGTGCTGGAGCCCAACCCGACAAATCGCGCTATGGCGCCTTATCTGAGGTAGGCGATTTAGTTGGCTTGGCGTTTCAGATTATGGACGACGTTTTGGACGTCACCCAATCCACTGACGTACTCGGCAAGCCCGCTGGGTCTGACGAGGCACAAGCAAAGAACACATTTCCCAAACTGATGGGGCTCGAGGCTTCGAAAACGGAAGCGACCAACCTACTCAATAAGGCAATTGGTCTTCTACATGATAACGAGCTCGCAACACCTACTATGATCGAATTAGCGACGCGCGCCGTACACAGAACTTACTGACGCTGGCCGTTTATTTAAGGGCGCCGACACCAGACGCTACAATAACCCCACCGCGACCGCTCCGATTAGACCCGCGGCCAGACCTGCAAGGACATCATCCGCCATCACACCGAGTCCACCCTTTAGCGCTCGATCACACCACCCGATTGGACCCGGTTTGGCTATATCCAATAACCGGAATAGCACAAACACCAAGCCCGCAACCCACCACACTGCCGGCACCAAGGCTAGCGCCAGCCACAAGCCTGCAACCTCATCCGCTACAATCTGAGGTTCATCGTGTAACAGCGTTCGCCGCAAAAAAACCGCGCACACCCACCAACTGACCAACGCATAAACCATCGCTATAGTTAATTGGACAAGGGTAGGTAGATTGCTAAGACCCCACCACCATACGGCAAGCGCTGCTAACGACCCCCAAGTTCCCGGTGCCGGGCGCAACAAACCTGCACCACCAAAGGTCAGCCATAACACGGACGGACGCCAAAGATTTTTAATATCAAGATCTGAAGTGTTGGTAGCCATTAATCTCGACGTCCTTTCCATCCAGATGTATCCCGGGAGTGCGGGAAAGTTCACCGATGCACACGCCTGCAGTAACGGGTTCGGCGCTGGCGAACACTATTTGGTAGTCGTCGCCACCACGCAGCGCGTCCTCTAGCGTCGCACCGTCCGCCAGCGGGATAGCGTCTGCCCAAAGATCCGCACCGCAACCACTGGCTCGGAGGATATGACTTAGATCTTGGACCAAACCATCAGAAATATCGATGGCGCAGCTCGCCGCTCGAATATCACTGCGGCAATCAAACCGTGCTTGCGGTCGATAGTACGCGCGCTGCAGATCGGACAGAGCGTCACTCGCTACCGAAAGGTGCAGCTGCTGTCGCAGACACGCCGCCGCACCCCCCAACGCACCGGTTACAAAAAGCCGTTGTCCCGCTTTCCCGGAGCCGCGCAGTTTGGCCTGGCCCTGTTCTATTTCGCCATGAACGCTAACACTGATGGATAACCCACCCCTGCTTAGATTACCCCCACATAAGGCTGTTCCGGTCTCTTTCGCGGCCATCGCCATACCGTACGCGAGCTGCCGCACCCATTGCACATCGGTCTGATCCCCAAGTTCGGGCAGGGTTAGTGCGACCAAAGCATAACGCGGCAGCGCAGCCATAGCCGCGAGATCTGACAGACTGACCATCATGGCTCTATAACCGATTAGCTCCGCCGGCGCGGACAATGGAAAGTGCACATCTCCAACCAATGTGTCGATGGAGGCAACTGCATCAAAGCCAGCCCGCATATGCAAGACCGCAGCGTCATCACCAATTCCAACCCGCACCCAGGGTGCTGTGGCGCTGTCATCGAGCACCTCGGCGATGGTCTGGATCAGGCCAAATTCATTCACGTTGCTGGCCATGATGGGCAGACACTTCTAGCTCGCGTTGCTGAACGGAAAGTCTGTCGAGTACCCCGTTGACAAATTTGTGTGCATCGGCCGAGCCAAATACTTTGGTCAACTCAACGTATTCATCAATTACCACACGATACGGAATATCGATACGCTCAGACAACTCCACCGCCGCCAAGCGCAGCACACCGCGCTCTACCATATCCAATTGCTCGATTGGTCGGTCCAATAAAGGCTTCAGTAACTGATCTAATTCGTCGCTACGCCTGATCATCCGCCCCAAGACATCTACAAAAAATTCGTCATCGGCTTTTTCCAAAGCGCTCTCAGCGAATTCTCTATGTAATTGCGCCAAATTTGCGTCAGCAAACTGCCATTGATACGCGGCCTGCACCAGAGCACGGCGGGCTTTTCGACGGGCCCATATGTTGGGTTTGGACTTATTTTCGGTCATTTCGAGCCCTATGGCCTCAAGGTTAAGCGCAGATCGTCTCCGATCTCTACGGTTTGCACCAGCCGCGCCTGCTGCGCATCAGGTATGTGGGTGACGAGCAAATTCGTTACAGACTGGCTATCGGCACCGAGGAGCTTCGGCGCCACATACGCGATCCATTCATCCCAAAGGCCCGCTTTCAAAAAACTACCCACTACCGCAGGACCAGCTTCTATCAGCACTTCGTTACAGCCGCGCTGACTCAATTCACCCAATAGCCCATCTAAATCCTCAGGCCCATCCGCTAAGTGCAGTTGTTGTATATGATCGGCAGCGGCCAATTCAGATACAGTACTGTCGCGCTGATGAACCAAAAGTGTTGGCACTGGGCCCTGTAAAATTTGTGCATCGCTTGGAATCCGACCTTGGCTGTCCAGCACTACCCGCAACGGTGGTGTTGCATGAACATAGCTTGGATCTCGAACCGTAAGCTTTGGATCGTCAGCAATGACTGTCCCAACACCGGTAACAATTGCATCGCTCCGAGCTCGCCAATACTGCACATCCGCGCGTGCGGCCGCACCGGTGATCCACTGACTTGCTCCATTTGCCAGAGCCACAGAGCCGTCAAGGCTGGTTGCGGTTTTGATCCGCACCCAAGGTCGCTGTTGGGTGATGCGTTTAGCAAAGCCTTGGATGCACTGCTTAGCGCTGTCCAATTCCAATACCTCGACTGCGATACCGGCATCGCGCAGCATGCGAATACCCGACCCCGCAACCTGAGGATTAGGGTCTACCGCCGCGACGACAACTCGGGCTACCCCTGCATCGATCAGTGTTTGCGCGCACGCCGGTGTGCGCCCGACAAAGGAACACGGCTCCAAGGATACAAATACCGTAGCACCACTAACCGCTGTATTCGCGTCTTCAAGCGCATTCACTTCAGCATGGCCCGAACCCGCGCGTTGGTGGAAACCACGGCCAAGCACCTTGCCATCGCGATAAATAATGCAGCCCACAGGCGGGTTCGGCGCACAGGTCATCTGGCCTTGTACTGCCAACTCGACACACGCCTCTAGAAAAATGCGATCCGCAACCAACATCCTAGCTGACGTCTGCGCGGCTGAGTTTTTGAATTTCATCAGCAAATTCGCTGATATCCTGAAAGTCGCGATAAACCGAAGCAAATCGCACATACGCCACGGGATCCAATGCCCGCAACTCTTGCATTACTTCTTCGCCAACGCGCATCGCTGGCAACTCGCGCTCACCTGTAGACCGCAACCTATGTTTAATATGCGTTATCGCCGTTTCGATTTGATCTTCACTGACTGGGCGCTTCTCTAGAGCTTTGGCGAGTCCATAACGCAGTTTCTCCTCATCAAAGGGTTCTCGCGTACCGTCGCGTTTTATTAGCCTAGGCATAGCGAGCTCTGCGGTTTCAAATGTCGTGTAGCGTTCCCCGCACTTCTGGCACTCGCGTCGTCGACGCACAGCGTCCCCTTCTGCCACCAAGCGTGAATCAATCACCTTGGTGTCGTGCGCTTGGCAAAAAGGGCAGTGCATGGAACGCTAGATCATGATCTGGGGTATACGGGAAAGCGTTCGCATAAGGCGAGAACCTTCTGACGAACGCTGGAAATGTTGGCTTCATTGTCGATGTCATCAAGCACATCACAAATCCACCCGGTCATGAGTTTACATTCCTCTTCTTGAAATCCACGCCGCGTTATCGCCGGCGAGCCAATCCGTACCCCGCTAGTGACAAATGGTGAGCGCGGATCATTAGGCACCGCGTTTTTGTTCACCGTAATATTAGCCCGACCCAAAGCCGCGTCCGCCGCCTTGCCAGTAATATCTTTGTCAACCAAATCCAATAGCAATAGGTGATTGTCGGTCCCACCGGACACCACAGAATACCCGCGCTCCGTCAAGCCCCCAGCAATAGTCCGCGCGTTCGCAAGCGTCTGCGCCTGATAGCTCTTGAATTCGGGCTGCATCGCTTCTTTGAAACAAATCGCCTTTGCCGCAATCACATGCATCAACGGCCCGCCTTGGCTACCGGGGAAGAGAGCAGAGTTCAACTTCTTCTCAACGTCTGGGTTTGAGCGGGCAAGAATAATACCGCCACGTGGACCGCCCAAGGTTTTATGCGTGGTAGACGTCACTACATCAGCATAGGGTACTGGGTTAGGGTACTCTCCTGCTGCAACCAAGCCGGCTACATGGGCCATGTCCACCAGTAGATAGGCGCCCACAGAATCGGCAATGTCACGAAAGCGCTGCCAGTCGAGTACCCGGGAGTAGGCAGAGAAACCCGCCAGCAACAATTTAGGTTTGTGCTCTTGGGCTAGCCGCGCGACTTCGTCGTAGTCCACAGCACCTGTTTCAGCACTGATGCCATACTGAACAGCGTTATATAACTTGCCGGAGAAATTTACACTGGCGCCATGGGTTAAATGACCGCCGTCGGCGAGGCTCATACCGAGTACGGTATCGCCGCCCTCAAGAAGGCCCAGATAAACCGCCGCGTTAGCCTGCGAACCGGAATGGGGTTGAACGTTGGCATAATCTGCGCCAAAAAGTTGCTTGGCACGATCAATCGCCAGAACCTCGACCTTATCCACGTGTTCACAGCCGCCGTAATACCGTTTGTGCGGATAGCCTTCTGCGTACTTATTGGTCAACACACCACCTTGGGCCTGCATGACTCTCGGGCTGGCGTAGTTTTCCGACGCAATCAATTCAATGTGTTGCTCTTGCCGAAGCGTCTCCGCCTCAATGGCTTGAGCCATTTCGTCATCAAAACCTGCAATCGATTCATTGCCTACAAACATGAGTAACCCACCAATTCGGGATATTTAACAAGCGCTGCATTGTAGCTCAAAGCGATGGCCGAAGGCGCTGAAAGAATCACCGCGTTGACAATTATCCTATTCACGTCCAACCCAACCCCGCACAAATTTATTTTTTCAAAAGACGGTTCGATCAGATGCTCGTATACTCCGCCACTTTATCTTTCTGCGAATTCTGAGGATCAACATGGCGCAATACGTCTATACGATGCAGGGGGTCACTAAAACGGTACCCGGACAACGCACCATCTTGCAAAACATTCATCTGTCCTTCTTTCCAGGCGCCAAAATTGGCGTGCTCGGGCTTAACGGCTCCGGTAAATCCAGTTTGCTACGAATCATGGCTGGAGAGGATACCGAGATAGACGGTGAGGCCCGGCCCCAAAAGGACATTCGCATTGGTTATCTGCCCCAAGAACCGGCACTCGAAGACGACTTAGATGTTCGCGCCAATGTCGAGTTGGGGGTGGCGGAGACTATGGCCATTCTGACCGAATACAATACTATCTCCGACCGCTTTGCCGAACCCATGGATGACGACACAATGGCTGAATTGCTCGAGCGGCAAGGCGACCTATCTATGCAAATCGACGCCGTCGACGGCTGGGAAATCGACAGAACGCTCGACATCGCCGCCGACGCACTGCGGCTCCCTCCATGGGAGACTCCGGTTAAAACCTTGTCCGGCGGTGAACGGCGCCGTGTTGCGCTGTGCGCGTTGCTGCTGTCAAAACCCGACATGTTGCTATTGGATGAGCCTACGAACCATCTCGATGCCGCCAGCGTGTCTTGGTTAGAACGATTCCTTGATGAATACCCAGGCACGGTTGTGGCGGTCACCCACGATCGCTACTTTTTGGACAATGTCGCTGGATGGATTTTGGAGCTGGACCGTGGCCGAGGCATCCCTTACGAAGGCAACTACACCACATGGCTCGAAGCTAAAGAACAGCGATTGGACAGCGAAGCCTCGCAAGAAGAGGCGCGTCAGAAAACCATTAAAGCCGAGTTAGAGTGGGTACGCTCCAACCCGAAAGCCCGCCAAGCCAAGAGCAAGTCAAGACTCGCCCGCTTTGACGAACTGGTTGCCGAACAGACCGAGGCCCGCAACGATACTACTGAGTTGTTCATTCCTACCGGCGAGCGCCTAGGCGAAAAGGTCATAGAAATTAACGGCCTGAGCAAAAGTTTTAATGATCGCATGCTGATCGAAGATTTCAGTGCCATTATTCCGCGAGGTGCCATAGTCGGCATTATTGGCGGCAACGGCGCGGGTAAATCGACATTTTTCAAAATGCTCACGGGCGTTGAGACACCGGATACGGGCACGATCGACATCGGCTCTACGGTTGATATGGCCTATGTCGATCAAAGCCGCGACGACCTCGCCGCAGATAAGACCGTTTGGCAAGAGGTGTCTAACAATCAAGACATCATGCGCATCGGCAAACACGAGATTCCAAGCCGCGCCTACGTCGGAAGATTCAACTTCAAGGGTGCAGATCAACAAAAACAGGTCGGCACACTGTCCGGCGGTGAACGTAATCGGGTGCATCTAGCGAAGCTGTTACGCAAAGGCGCAAACGTCTTATTGTTGGACGAACCCACCAATGATCTTGACGTCGAAACGCTGCGAGCACTCGAAGAAGCAATGACTACCTTCGCAGGTACAGCGCTGATTATTTCCCACGATCGCTGGTTCTTGGATCGGGTGGCGACCCATATCATTGCTTTCGAAGGCGACAGTAATGTGGAGTGGTTTGAGGGTAATTACAGCGATTACGAGGCCGATCGCAAAAAACGTATGGGCGACGCCGCGCCTACTCGGGTGCAGTACAAGCGCATCCATCGATAAGGCGCTGCTTATAGCGCCGACACGACCTCGAGAGCTGCGGCTAGGGTTTTGACGCCATGAATGGTCATATTGCCGATGCGCTCTTTGGGGCGATTTGCGAACGGCACGATCGCGTGTTTAAAACCGTGTTTGGACGCCTCGCGCAGTCGCTCTTGGCCATTGGCCACCGGCCGCAACTCGCCCGTTAAACCCAGTTCACCAAACACAATCAGTTCGCGCGGCAATACGCGATCACGAAAAGATCCCAACACAGCCAATAACACAGCCAAGTCAGCGCCGGTTTCATTAATTCGCACTCCTCCCACGGCATTGGCAAATACATCTTGGTCGCCTAACGTAATACCGCAGTGGCGATGCAATACCGCCAAATGCATCGCGAGCCGCTGCTGGTCTAAGCCCACAGCAACACGCTTGGGATGACCTCCAGCAACGTCATCTACTAACGCTTGAAGCTCAACTAATAACGGCCGTGTGCCCTCCCAAGTCACCGTAGCAACACTGCCAGGGGAATCCACTTCACCACGCTGCAAAAATATAGCCGAGGGATTAGCAACTTCCTTCATCCCAAGATCGGTCATGGCAAATACGCCCAGCTCGTTCACCGCGCCGAATCTGTTTTTATGTCCTCGCAGGGTGCGATAACGACTGCCCGCCGGGCTGTCGAGCATCATAAAACAATCAATCATGTGCTCGAGCACCTTTGGCCCAGCCAAGCCGCCTTCTTTCGTAATATGGCCAACTAAAATAATCACCACATCTTGCTGTTTCGCTAAACGGGTGAAAAACGCTGCGGTCTCGCGAACTTGGGTGACAGAACCCGGAGTCGAATCCACCCCCTCCATTTGCAGCACCTGCACCGAGTCCAACACCACCACTTGAGGTTTCTGGGTCGCGATGTGATTGGCAATCACTTCTGCACGGGTCTCAGCGGCCACATTCAAACCATCCATGGGTAATTTTAGCCGCTGGGCGCGCAGCGCGAGTTGCTGTAAAGATTCCTCGCCGGTAACGTAAAGCACGCCCTGCTTAGCCGCCAGCTTAGTACATGCCTGAAGCAACAAGGTGCTCTTACCCGCGCCTGGATCCCCGCCAATGAGCACTACCGACCCTGGCACAAAACCCCCTCCAAGCACCCGATCCAACTCAGCGAAGCCAGACCCGATACGCGCGGTTTCTAGCGCCTCAACCTCAGCGAGTTTTTTAATCTCAGCCGTCGCCCCGGCAAAACCCAAGGCGTTATGGGCAGCGGCGCCACCGACAATGGGACTAATATTAACTTGGCTTAAACTATTCCAAGCGTCGCAACTATTGCATTGGCCCTGCCATTTGGCATGCTCCGCACCACACTCTTGGCAAACGTAGGCGGTTTTGACTTTGCTTCTTGCCATCAGGTGTTGAATTGCAACAGCATAATTAGTGATCGAAATTGTTGTACATGTCGTGAGCAAGATCCTCAAACTTGGTGAGGTGGCCCGTGAACTTCATGCGCACTTTGCCAATAGGGCCGTTGCGTTGCTTACCGATGATAACCTCGGCAACGCCTAAGTCTTCGGTGTGTTCGTTATATACCTCGTCACGGTAGATAAACAATATGACGTCTGCATCCTGTTCAATGGCACCAGATTCGCGTAGATCTGCATTGAGGGGGCGCTTATCTGGGCGCGACTCTAACTGGCGATTCAGCTGCGATAACGCCACTACAGGACATGCCATTTCTTTCGCCAACGCTTTTAGCGATCGAGAAATTTCCGAAATTTCATTTACTCGGTTTTCGCTCGGCGTCGCCGTGCGCATAAGCTGCAAATAGTCGACCACGATCAGGCCGAGACCTCCGGCCTCCCGGGCAACTCGCCGTGAACGCGAACGCATCTCTCCCGGCGTTAGTCCTGCAGTGTCATCGATATACAGGCGCTTATCCCGCAATTGACTTACAGCACCGGTAAAACGCGTCCAATCTTCATCCTGCAGCTCGCCATTGCGAAGCCGGGTCTGGTCGATGCGGCCCAGGCTTGAAATCATTCGCATAACGATTTGTTCAGACGGCATTTCTAAACTGAAAAACAGCACCGCCTGTTCCGACATCACCGCATGCTCAGCCACATTGATCGCGAAAGCCGTCTTACCCATGGACGGGCGCGCGGCCAAAATCACTAGATCTGATTTTTGCAGCCCAGACGTTTTCTTATCTAGGTCGGTGAAGCCTGTGGCGAGGCCAGTAATAGCACCCTTAGTCTTCGTCAAAAGCTCAACTTTTTCGATGGCTTTTGCCAACAGCGGACCGACCTTTTCCGGCCCGCCATCTTTCGTGCGCTGCTCCGCAATTTGGTATACGGCCTGTTCGGCAAGGTCCAATAGGGTACTACTGTCACGGCCATCCGGCGTGAACGCAGAATCGGCAATCTGGTTCGCTGCACCAATAAGTTGGCGCAACACCGAGCGTTCGCGCACGATGCGACCATAGGCCATCACGTTACCGGCCCCAGGGGTGAATTCCGCCAAATCGGCGAGGTATGCTAATCCCCCCGCCTTGTCTAACAGCCCACGAGATTGCAACCGCTCAGACACCGTTACCGCGTCGAGCGGCTGGTTTTCGTTCGCCAAATCCATCATCGCTTCAAAAATGATTTGGTGTTGGGTGCGGTAGAAATCTGTCGGCATGACAACTTCCACCAAGTCGAACCAGCCTTGGTCGTCCAACATCAGACCGCCGAGCACTGATTGCTCAGCCTCCATAGAGTGCGGGGGCACCTTCAAAGGATTTACCGTCAGGTCAGGGTTTTCTGGAGCGAATTCAGACATCTTTATTGACTATTGATTGGCGCGTCCGAGACAGGAACGACCACTACTCTGCTGTTTTCTAAGGATGAGACAGATTAGGCCTTAGAGGTCGGAATGCAAGTTCTACTTGCGGCAGAGGCGAAGGGGACGCCGCATTGCCACGACAATGTTAGGCGCTCCACCGCACCTTGGTGTCACATCAACGGGCATAGCTGTATGCCGCCGCCAGCGATATTACTCTTCGACTACTGCGACTTTGATCTCGACAGTAACGTCGGAATGCAACTGCAAAGCAATTTCGTACTCGCCAAGGCTGCGAATAGCGCCTTCCGGCATCCGCACCTCACTGCGCACTACCGTATGACCATCACGAACCAAAGCATCAGCAATGTCTTGGGTTCCCACCGAGCCATACAGGCGGCCTTCCTCGCCTGACTTAACCATGATGGTAACCACAGTTTCGGCAAGCTTTTCAGCCCTGCTCTGAGCTTCGCCCAGCTTGTCATCCGCGGCTTTCTCAAGATCAGCCCGACGCTCTTCAAAATACGCACGGTTCGCTTTGTTCGCCTGCACCGCTTTGCTATTTGGTATCAAATAGTTGCGTGCAAACCCAGGCTTTACCGCCACTTCATCACCCAGATCACCGAGGTTATTGACCCGTTCTAACAAGATCACATTCATAATATTTCCTCGTTGTGCGCTACTTGTGTTGGTCGGTATAAGGCAACAATGCTAGGTACCGCGCGCGCTTTACCTCTGTTGCTAAATTACGCTGAAACCGCGCGGATGCTCCCGTGATGCGACTTGGAACAATTTTGCCCGTTTCACCAATGAATTGGCGCAGCCCGTCTAAGTCCTTGTAGTCGATTTCAATTTCTTTAAATTGAACTTGTACTCGTCGTCCGCCTCTCATTATTCGCTCTCCTCAGCTGGTTGTACCGCTTCTTCAACTACCGCCTCATCAGTTGTCTCGGCTACTTCTTCAGCCGGCGCAGCGGCGGCAGTTGAAGCACGTGCAACGTTCTCTTCTTCGCGACGACGATCACGCTCACGATCTTTCTCTTGCTCACGCAATTCTTCCTCGTACAACTTAGAGTTGCCAACAACAGGGCCCTTGCGTCGAATCACCAGACTCCGAATAACCGCGTCATTAAAGCGGAAAGCACTCTCAAGTTCGTCAAGAGTTTCTTGATTTATCTCGACGTTGAACATGATGTAGTGAGCTTTGTGAATTTTGGCGATGGGAAACGCCAACTGACGACGGCCCCAGTCTTCTGAGCGATGAACAGTACCGTTGCCGCGCTCAATCATAGCGTGGTAACGCTCAACCATTCCTGGGACCTGATCACTTTGATCAGGATGGACTAAAAACACGATCTCATAGTGACGCATAGCATCTCCTTTCGGTTAACGTCATAAATACGACGACAGCTTCCCCGGATTTATGCAGATCTTCTAAAACATCTTCTGCAACCAAGGTGAAGCAAGGTTGTACGCTGCAGTGCAGCAGCGGGCGCGCATTGTAGGGGGCATGCTGGCGCCTTGCAAGGCCATCTATTTACGATCAATTCGCCAGAAAATAACTACCCGCTACGTTGACGAACCACCTCAAATAACAATACTCCAGTGGCGACCGCCACATTTAGACTCTCCACCGCGCCCATCATCGGGATGCTGACCAACTGGTCACACAGACTGCGAGTGAGGCGACGCAGGCCTTTACCCTCGCTGCCCATGACTAGACCTAGCGATACTGCTGAGTCCATTGCATGCCAGATCTGCTCGCCCTCGCCGTCAGCACCCAACAGCCACACCCCTTGCTCGCGCAGCCAGGTAAGACACCGCGCCAGATTGGTCACTTGAACTATGAATAAGTCCTCCGCGCCACCTTGAGCAGTCTTCAACGCCACCGCACTCAACGGCGCACTATTGCGCTTTGGCAGAATCACGGCATCCACACCAGCAGCGTTAGCAGTGCGCAGGCATGCGCCCAGATTGCGAGGGTCGGTAACCCCATCAAGTATTAATATGAGTGGCCGCTCGCCAAAATCGGCCCACGCTTTTTTCAGAGCCTGTTCATCTGCCAATTCGCGCGCGTGGCACTCGACCAAAACCCCTTGATGTCTTAAGTCACCGGCGCGGCGCCGAAACCAAACATCTTCCACCACCTGGAAACGCACACCCGCGTCTTTAGCCATACTTATCAGTTCATTCATGCGCGCATCTCGGCGACCACGCTGAACATACAAACAGCGGGCGCGTTGCGCGTTCTCCCGCAATAGCGCGCGCGTTGCCTGAATTCCGATCACCTCATCCATTCAGCTACTCCGTCTGACGGTTCACGCACTGCGGCGGCCGCGCCGATGCTTTTTTGATGCTTTTCCAGCGGATTTATTTGACTGCTTGATGCCTTTGTTTGACTTAAAACCGTCAGGCTTCGCGCCTCCCCCCACTCGACGCAAATCAATTTTACCTTGCGCAGGTTCAACGTTCGCGACCAGCACTTGAATACGATCACCAAGGCCATAGCGCTTACCATTGCGCTCTCCGACTAGACACTGTTGCGATCGTTCAAAGCGAAAATAATCTGCGCCAAGATCCGAGATGTGCAAGAGGCCTTGCACAAAATACCCTTCAATATCCACAAACAAACCGAACTCTGTGACACCGGCAATCGTGCCTGAAAACGTATCGCCCGTTCGATGTTTGAGTAAATCGCACTTCAACCAAGCTTCAACGGTCCAACCTGCCGATTCAGCACGACGCTCGAGGCTCGAGCAGCGTTCGCCAAAGTCCTCTAGCTGGTCAAGACCCGGTAAACGTGAAAGATCGCCTCTCAGAATGGCCTTAATCGCTCGATGCACAAGCAGATCAGGGTATCGCCTAATAGGGCTGGTAAAGTGCATATAGCGCTCTAATCCAAGACCAAAATGCCCCTGGTTCTTCGGCGTATAAACCGCCTGCTGCATGCTGCGGAGGATCAATTGTTGATAGAGCCAACCATTGCTACGCTGACCTAACTCATCCAATAGCCGCTTAAACACAATCGGCTGTGGAACGCCCTTGGGCAGTGACAAGCCCACTCCGCGAAGATCAAGACCCAATTCTTCGAGCTTGATCGGATCTGGCACCGCGTGCACTCGGTACAACGAGCATTGCTCGGCGTTTTCAATGAAACGCGCCGCACAAACGTTCGCATTAATCATTGCCTCTTCGATCATCTGATGAGCTTTGAGTCGTTGCACCCGACTGACACTAGTGACGTGACCCGCCACAATTTCGATCGCACCTTCACGAGTTTCGAAGTCCAAACCACCTCGTCGCTCTCGAGCTTGGCGAAAAGCGTCATGCAGTGCCGCCAATGCCGCTACGGACTTGGCAACCGGTTTCTGATTCGCCCTCGCCACCGGCAGTTCGTGGCCTTGATCTAAATGTGCCTGCACTTGTTCATAGGTCAAGCGGCCATGGGAACAGATCACTGCGTCATAAAATTCGAAATCACGCACATCGCCATTGACCGCTACCTGCATGTCACAAACAAGAGCCAAACGCTCAACGTCAGCCTTGAGAGAGCAGAGTTCATTGGAGATGGCTTCGGGCAACATCGGCACTACATAGCTTGGAAGATAGACCGACGTTGTGCGAATTTGCGCATCGTCGTCGAGCGCGCTGCGCGGTTTCACGTAGTGCGAAACATCGGCAATAGCAACGATTAACCGCCAACCACGACGCCCGCCTAGCGATTGGACAAACACTGCATCGTCAAAATCCTTGGCTGTGGCGCCATCAATGGTTACTAGCGGAACATTGGTCAGATCTTGGCGTTGCGGAAAATTCGCGCGCTTCACTGATTTAGGCAGGCGACCTGTCGCTTTAGCAGCGGCATCACTCCACTCGGTCGGGATATCCAAGCTAGCTAGGGTCGAATGAATTGCCTGCTCGAGTACAGAGTCTGATGGCACTACCTCTAACAGATATCCAACCAACCCTTGCTCGTTGCTGCCAACTATTACCACTCGCACGGTGTCGCCATGCTGCGCCCCCTGAGGCCGCTCTTGCAGTTGAATACGGCCGGCAAAGTTTCGGCCTAACGGATCTACTGACGGCACGCGCCCTCTGAGATTAAGCACCCCCACCGCCGGCAGCGGACTATGCTTGATTATATTTTTTACCAGCGCCTTACCCATTACCGTCTGGTAATCCACCACATCTCCAGGACGCGGGATGGGCAAGCCCTTCGTGCCGGGCAAAATCGACAAGCCGTCGATCCGATTGACACCATCGACGTTTATGACTTCTCCTTGCCCGATGGTCTTTTCGCTTAGCTGCCCCGGATCTTCACGCAGCCGTTCGTACAAGTAGCCGTCTAACAGGCGCAATTCATGCGTACGCACCAGCCCCTTCAATACCTGACGCAGCTTCTTGATTTGCGCCGGATTCTCGGTTCCCAACACCGAGTTGAGGAATTTCCAGCTAAGCGGTTCTTCGTGGGCTTCAAACACCCGCAAAACCGCTTTCGCGTTCAGTTGATTCGCGTGAACCACTGCTTCTAAGCCCTTTTGTTTCGACAAGATTGACAGGTTCCATGTGGTTTAAGTACAGTGCGCGGCCGCGCCCAGGTGGTGAAATTGGTAGACACGCTAGCTTCAGGTGCTAGTGGGGGTAACCCCGTGGAGGTTCAAGTCCTCTCCTGGGCACCATTCTCGGCGGCATCACTAGGCACCATCTCAACGATAGCCGCTTAATGCCGCTCCGACTCGCGTAAATGATTCAGCCTGTTGCGCGTCTTTTGCCCAAAGACTCCCTTTGCCAACATTCTTTGTTAACTCTCGCAACCACCATCTAAATTATCCTAGCGCCGCCTTGCGAACCTAAATATTCGTCAGTCCGAAATAAGCGTAGACGCTCAATAACGGTAAGCACGTGCAGATAATCGCCAGATTGGCACTGCGCTGGAAACTGCTGAGTTGAGACACAAAACCCAATACCCCTTCTGCCACCACCGCTACGGCTGCAATCTCATGCGCTGTTGCGTCTTGGGCTTTGCCCACGCTTTGCGCCGCGCCCGTTACCTGGGCTGCGGCTGCCTGATTTGCCGAACCCGCTTCAGGCGCATTATCTGCCGAGGCTCCTGCATAGGGTAACCGCGCCGCTTTGTCGCTGAACTGCAGCGGAACACCTGAGCGACTTTTCTTTGGATGTTTCATTTTCTTAGCTTGTCTTGTCTCGTCTTATTTTTTTGCTCTTTAGCTCTGCCGCTTCGCAATTATACCACTTCGTGTTCGTCATTCCTGCATTGTCACCCGGGTCCGTTCGTCACTGTTTCTTCACTTGTTGTTCACGGCTCATCCAACGACAGCGCTCCACTGTGGAACCCGATTTGAGGAGGCGAAATGAACTTTTTACGAAGCTTAGCACTGGTTACCGCGCTCATTGCGACAATTGAACCTGCAAGGGCTATCGAAACTTTGGGTTACGAAACCCTCGAAGAATTCCCCGGCATCGAAATCCGCCGCTACGACGAACACCTACTGGCGTCGGTAAGAGTAAGCGGCGGCTTTAAAAACGCGAGTAATAGCGCCTTTCGCCCGCTGTTCAACTTCATTAGCGGCGACAATGACAGCGACGCAAAAATCGCAATGACCGCACCGGTGCTGCAGAGTCCTGATGCACCCGCCAACAGTTGGGTCGTATCGTTCGTTATGCCTCAAAGCTTTGATCTGGCGACAATTCCAGCGCCTACCTCTGACATCGTCAGCGTCACCGCTCAACCCGCTGCCACAATGGCCGTGATCCAATACAGAGGTGGTTGGAGTCGCCGCCTGTATGACGAACACGAGTCTGAACTTTATACCGCGCTGGCGGCGACCGCCTACACGCCCTGCGGGGAGGCGTTATGGGCACGACACAATCCCCCTATAACGCCATCGTTTTGGCGTAAGAACGAAATCATGGTCGCGGTCTGCAAACGTAAGCCCTGACGCTTAACCGGTAGGCCGCTGGCTCACCAAGGCAATACACTGCCGTCTAAACGCTGAAAAGTACCGCTGTCTTTCGCCTCCAGCGCGTGAATACGACTAAATAATTGCGCCGCACACTGTTCAGCCGTTTGCGGGGCAGCCTTACGGCGCATTGTAAAAGGCTGAGATAGGTCACTGATCGTCGTGCCTGGATGTATTGCAACGATCGCCGGCGGTTGTCGCCATCGTGCGCATTCAATCGCTGCGCAGCGCACTCCCATGTTTAGCGCCGCTTTGGACATTCGATAGCCGTACCATCCGCCACTACTGTTATCTTCAATGCTTCCCACTTGGGCCGAAAGAAATACCGCCTTGGCCAAACGCGCCTTTTTAAGCAAACCTAAACACTCTTGTAACAGTAGCAATGGACCGACAGTGTTGACCGCGAAGTCGCCCGCTAATTTATCCCCTTGCACGCTTTTGAGCGCCTTCTCTGGAAGACCAAATTCACCATGCAAATAGCCCGTACAACATATCCAATGATCAAGGGTGGTTGTCTTATTCGCCAGTTGCTTACCCACCTCGGCAATCGAATCCGAGTCTCTGAAGTCAACGGGCAGCCATGTTGTCGCCGGCTCTAAATGCGTGGGTCGCCGCCTACAGGTCGCGTAAAGCTCCAAAGGCCGCCCGGTCGATCGAGACCATTGCTGGTATTGACCTATGAGCGCGCTGCCGATTGCTCCCGTTCCGCCCGCAATAAATACTTTGATTGCTTCCATACACACGAATCTCAACGGCTAAAAGGTTTCGCAGCTTAGCCCTAGTTTTGTCGCCTTCATTTGAAAA
>ERZ802819.423-NODE-423-length-28296-cov-13.1569_pt1 | contig 28296 bp, 29 predicted proteins | sample MGYA00345647_ERZ802819 | MGnify/ENA primary metagenome ERZ802819 (study PRJEB30503, sample SAMEA104212355) | marine metagenome | biome: Westerlies Biome; feature: [SRF] surface water layer (ENVO:00010504) within the epipelagic zone...; material: water...
AAAAGGCGTTGGAACAATTTCATGAAAACCTCACACCAAAAAAGAGGGTTTACGCGGAGTACGCGCAGGCCGCAAACTACTCGCAATTCACTTTCAGCAGCGTTAAGAACTGATCAAGACCTGTTGATCTTTCATACAAAAGCCCCCCGCGACAGCGGAGGGCTTGAAAGGTGAGGAGTGAAGCCCCGAAACGGGGCTCATGGGCATCTTCAATCAGAAAGTGAAGGTGGTCTTGATCAGACCGCCGAAGTTATTGAAGGTGTCATCCTTCTCGTTGACGATACGGAAGATGTAGCCCCGGGGAGCACTCAGGTAGAACAGTGCAGGAGTCACAGAGATGTTGTCGGTGACTTGGAACTTGTACCACCACTCCCAGGCGTAGTTACCGTCTCCGACCCAGTCAGTGCCCAGAGCAGCTTTACCAGCATCAGTGAAATCTGCTGCAGTCACGAATGTGGCCTGACCGACGGCCATACCAGCAGAGTTGCCCTTCAGGAAGACATCAGACCACTGAAGGCCCACATACCAGGACTGGGACGTGGAGCTCTTCGTGAGTCCGTCGACGCCAGCATTGTCATTCAGACCCCAACCAGTGCTGATGCTGGGAATCCAGCTGGACTCCTCAGGAGACCAATAAGCACTGATACCAACTGAGTTGTTGGCACCACCAGTTTGAAGAAGGTTGGCGGTAGGAGTGCCGTTGCCGGAATAGAGGCCGACACCGTTATCGCCGGAAGCATAGTTGTACGCAGCAGCGATACCCCAATTGTCAGCGGTGTAGGCAACCTGAACAGTTCCGTTAGAACCGGAACAATCAGTACCAATGCCACCAGTCGTATCGTCGCAGGGATTGAAAGGATCTCCAGTTCCCGAAGCGGAATTTTGGCCATTAATGCTGACGTAGTTAGCACTAATGCTGAAACCGTCGTTACTCCAGCTAAGGCCAGCACCTGCACCCAGAGAGAGGTTGTAGGTACCTGGGGCACCGGCGTAGGTGAAGATGTCGAGGATCGTGTCAGCGGGATAAGCGCTAGGCCACACAGCCAGCATGTCGTCCTGACGAACGCGAGCACCGACGGTTGCGGTGAAGCTGCTGCCGATGGGGAACTGATAGAAGACCCGGTCAATACCAACGCTGTTCGCGCCGGAAGGCTCTTCGAAGGCGACCTCCATGGCAGTCAGGCCGTTGCCAAACACGGAGTTACCGAAATTGCCACTACGCAGGCGAGTCCGGAGCAAGTCCTTACCAGTGAAGCTGGTGTCGAGTGCCAGACGCAAGTCGTAGTTGAACGTTACGGCACCAAAGGACTGGTTGTAATCGTCAGCAGCAGAACTGACGCTGCTACCTGCAGTAGATGCACCAGTCACGAAGGTGGTCTGACCCTTCAGCTTGGTGGTGGTGGAGAACTGAGTCGCTTCCAGTTCACCCACGCGGGCTTCAAGACCGTCCACACGGCCCTTGAGGATGGCGAGTTCCTTTTCGAACTCCTTCATCAGGCGCTTCAGCTCGTCGGTCACTTCAGTGACGCGGTCGAGACAGGCATTCAGCAGGGCAGCCGCTTCAAAGCGGGTCATGGCCCGGTTGCCACGGTACGTGCCGTTGGGGTAGCCAGCCACGCAGCCGTAGCGCTCGATCAGGTTGCTCAGTGCCTGATATGCCCAGTCGGTGGGGTACACATCGGAAAACTGAGTGATGCTGGTGACCTGCTCACCGGAAGCGGCGTAATCAGACACACCGTCGATGTTGAGCTCAGTGGCATTGACAGCCATCGGAGCCAGCAGGCCCAGGGCGGCAGGAGCCACCAAAAGGCGTTGGAACAATTTCATGAAAACCTCACACCAAAAAAGAGGGTTTACGCACAAGGCGTGAGGTAAATCTGGCTGCTAACCGGAGCTTAACCAGAGAGCCTGTGACGGTAAGCGGTTTGGATACTTCTCAGAGGGTCTTTTTTCGCCCTTAACCGCATTAATTGATACAAAAAAGGGCGTTGCGCCCTAACACGCGCCCAGTGCAGAGTGACGGTCAGACGTTGCCGAAGCATTCAATCCATTGGACGTAAACCACGGTCAACGAATCGATTGCCGCGGACGATTCAACCTCCCCGTGCTGGCAGCGATCCTGTTTGCCCTTGTGACGCTCGGATTGCAGCTGTGGAAGTCCTGGGTCCTGCTCGCTGGATACGACCAGGGAATTTTCCAACAGGTGGCATGGAACAGCCTGCATGGCCATTGGTTTGAGAGTTCCCTCTCCTCGCAGCTCTCCACCAACGTTGTTCATGCCGGTCAGCTCCCGTTCGTGGGGTACGAACGGCTCGGACAGCACTTCACACCCACCCTGCTGCTCTGGGCACCGTTGCTTGCCGTCTTCGGTGCCGCTGCCCTTCCTGTTCTGCAGGTGGGCCTGATCACGGCTGCTGGGTTGGTGCTGCACCGTCTGGCTTCATCGCGTGTCCCGGCAAGAACGGCCAATTGGCTGGTGTACGCCTACTTCGCGGGAAATGCCTTAATTGGCCCCACCCTCGGCAACTTTTCCGATCTTTGTCAGCTTCCCCTAGCGGTGTTCGGCCTGATGCTTGGCTTGCTGGAACGCCGACGCCGCCTCATCTGGGTGGCTGCGGTGCTCATGCCACTCATCCGTGAAGACACTGGAGTGGTTCTCGTTGCCATCGGACTGTGGCTCCTGGTTCGATCCCGTCAACGATGGTGCTTGGCTTTGGCGCTCATCGCCTGGGGTGCTGGATGGGCCATTGTTTCCACGAATGTGCTGATGCCACTGTTCTCCGACGACAACAGCAAACGCTTCATGGTGGAGAACTTCGGTCAGTACCTCGGAGCTGATCCGGAAAAGGGAAGCAGCAGTCTTGGGGTGATTGGGCGTGTGCTCAGCCAACCGGCATTGCTAGTGCAACAGCTGGTCGATCCACCCGACAAGACTCTTCTGTATTTGCTGGGTCATAGCCTCCCGTTCCTTTTCGTCCCGTTGATCAGTCCCGACACGTGGCTGCTGGCAGGACCCAGCCTGTTGGGGCTGTTTCTTGCCCAGGGAGCGAACGATCCCCTGTCAATCACCATTCGCTACACCTGGCTCGTGGTGCCGGGGTTTGCTTTAGGAACTCTGTTTTGGTGGGAACGTCGAAAGCAACCATCCCCAGGCCCACGCGTGCGATTGGCCTGGGCAATAGCACTGGTCATTTCACTGTTATTCACGGTGACCAGCAATCCCAACCGCAGCCTTTCTTTTGTGATCCCAGACAGCATTCAGCCCTGGGTTTACAGCTCTCCTCTAGCCCAATGGCGCCATGGACAGGCCGCGCGGGAGGTCTTGTCCTCCATCCCCGAAAACGCCAGTGTCAGCGCTAACACCAATCTTGTGCCCCTGCTGGCACGCAGGGAAGCGGTCGTACGTTATCCCTACAGCACTCGTTACATCGACAGAAATCAAGTGGAGCGCTCCGTTGAATGGATCGCTGTCGATCTCGACTGGCTGGAGCGCTACGGGATTGCTTTCCGGGGGGACTGGAAAGCCCTCAGACGCATCCGGCAAGACCTGCTAGGGCAACTTGACAGCTTCAAAGTTCAAGCCATCAGCGATGGCATTGTCGTGTTGCAACGAAATGGAGCGGTGCAACCAAAACTGCAACAAGCCTTGCGCGATCGCCTGCAAAAACCCCTACCGACAGATCCCCGCAACTTGTAATCCATCCCTAAAACGATGCCCCCAACCGGTTATCCGGCTGGGGGCTCTCGCCGGGTCCGCTCTGTCGCGAAACCGATTGATCAGTCAGAAGGTGCCGTCAGCCGGCGTTCTCCGCGATCAGCAGACCCTGGATGCAAGAACTGGAACTCATGGACACCTCCTCCAATGGATTGATGAACGCCGGTGATGCATTCGATGCTGTAACGACATCCGAGGATGGAGTTACAGCATCACACCACTGCGATCTGAACACTTGAACCATAACGGAACTCATCTGTTCTTGAAAGGCAGACCTGCACTTGCTCTCTGGCTTTTGACCCTCTGCCTCTGGCTGCCCTGGCTAGGCAATCAGCCCTTGCGGGACTGGGATGAAGGCCTTGTGGCCACTGTGGCGCGATCCACTTGGCAGCAAGTTGTTCAAGGACAACATCTTCTTGATGGATTAATTGCCTACAAGTGGGAGGGGGCCTACCTCAACAAACCGCCGGGCTTGCATTGGCTGATCGGAGGGGCTGTCCAAAACTTCGGGGAAAAGGACTGGGTTGTGCGTTTAGTGCCCTGCCTGCTCTCAAGCCTCGCCGTCCCCCTGATCTACTGGCTGCGTTGCAGCCTGAACCCGGAACCTGTATCGCCAAAGGAGCGGAAACAGCGCGACAGCAGCGCACTGATGGCGGCGCTGATCTTGATGACTCTGCTGCCGATGGCACGCCACGGTCGGCTGGCGATGCTGGATGGCTCCCTCGTGAGTTGCTCCCTGCTGCTCTGGAGCGGCTGGATCGCCAGCAGAGTTACCCGTTGGCATGCTCTGCTGGCGGGGTTGGGGGGCAGCGGCATTCTGCTGCTCAAACCACCGGCCTTGCTGGGATTTCTCCTGATCGCGCTGGCGATCAGCCTCTGGGAACGGCGGCCCTGGCGCACCTCGGCATTCGGCTGGTTCGGGCTTGGTCTGCTGCCTGGGATCGGATGGCATGGCTGGCACCTGCACCAGCGGGGTGCCAATGCCCTGGTGATGTGGGGCGGCCAGGGTCTGAGAAGGATCACCGAGGTGGTAGGAGAGAACCAGGGCGCTTGGGTGATGCCGATCACCGAAGTGATCGAGGGGGGCTGGCCCTGGTTGCTGCTCCTGCCCACCGGGTTGGCCTGGGCCTGGCGCCACCGGCATCAGAGCAGCGGTCGCTGGGAACTGGGACTGCTGATCGGCAGCGCCGCCCTAGTGCTGCCCCTGCGCACCCAGCTCCCCTGGTACAGCCATCTGCTTTGGCCCCCGATCGCCCTTCTCTGCGGCGAAGGCTTAGCCGAACTGCTGCAGACGGGCAAGCCACGCTGGCTGAGCTGGGGCTTCCAGCTTCTCGGTTTGTTCAGCCTTGTGCTGGCTGGGTTGGCCAGCTTTTTTGGTGAACCAATCCAGCTACCGATCGCCGCCCTCCTGCTCGCCGGGCTCGGGCTGCTGATCGGTGGCCCTGGCCTGCGTGGCCCCTCGCTCCGCACGCGTCACCGGGGCCTGGTGGCCGTGCTGATTGGCTGGGGGCTGGCCCTGCTGATGCTCTGGCAGAGCCAGCTCTGGCTCTGGGAACTGAACGAAAGCTGGGATCCCAGGCCCATCGCTGGCCTGATCCGCCAGCTTCCTAAGGATGCCGTGGTCATTCTCAAAGGCCCAACCCGACCGTCGCTGGGCTGGTATGGCGGACGGGAGTTACGTCGTTCCATCGACACAGGCGCTAACGAGCACTGGCGGGTCAGTCGACAGCAGGAGCCGGACTGCGAGCAGATCAGCTCCTCAAAGGATGGAGAATGGGCCCTCTGGCGTTGCCCCGCAAGAGCTTGAAAAGCCACGGCCACGAACCAGCCACAAACCAGCCACTGCCGCGCCGCGCTCAGGCTCCACCCCACGCCGCACTTTGGCTTTGGTCTGTGCTGCTCGGTCTGCTTGCCTGGGGTGCTTCAGCCCTGCGCCACTGGCTGCTGCAAAGCAATGCCTACGACCTCGGGCTGTTTGATCAATGGGCCTGGCTGATCGGCTCAGGGCGCGACCCGATCTCCTCGATGGAGGACGTTCATGTGCTCGCTGATCACGGCGCCTGGATGTTCTATGGGTCGGGTCTGCTGTATGGGTTGCATCCATCGATTCATTGGCTACTCGCAAGCCAAGCTCTATCCCTCAGTCTTACTGCAATCCCTCTCTGGATGTTGGCAACTCAAGCTGGCCTATCCAGACGGCTCTGCTGGTTCAGCTGCCTGTTGTGGTGGCTTCAACCATTGGTTTTCAACGTCAATTTGTTTGATTTCCACCCGGAGACCTGGATCATGCCTGGGCTAGCGATGGCGATTTGGTGCCAACGCCAGCAGCGCATCGGAGTCTGGCTTTTGCTGCTGGCCTTGATGCTGGGATGCCGTGATGGCCTGGTTCTGGTCACCCTGGGACTCAGCCTCAGCTTGCTATTCCAACGGCGCTGGACATGGGCGATCGCAGGCACTGGACTCTCCGGCGCTTGGGTCCTTCTGCTGAGCCATTGGCTTTATCCATTGTTCCGAAATGGAGAAGGGCCAAAAGCCGCTGGTCGGATGTTTTCCCATCTCGGTGACAATTTCGGGGACATTCTGTTCACATTGATCAGCCGACCATGGCTTGCCGTCACGCACATCGACTTAGGCAGCGGCGCCTTTTATCTCATGGTCTTAATCCTTCCCACCCTTCCCTTCTGGAGACGGAACTCCCTGGTGATTTTGAGCGCGGCAGTCCCACTCTTGCTTGTCAATCTCAATGCTGAGGCATCATCTTATCGAACGCTGATTCACCATTACAGCCTTCCACTTGCCGTCCTGAGCGTCACCGCCGCAATTGACGGAATGTCCCTACAGCCAAGACGAACTTTCCCTTGGAACGGTGTCATTTGGGCGGTGAGCCTTTGGCTCGCATTAGCCAAACCATGGTTTTTCACGGGCCCCTATCTCGACAGAGTGCACATGATGGGGGATGCATACCAAGCCATCTCCAAGCTAACTCCAAACGATCGTGTCCTTACAACCAGTTACTTAGTGCCACAGATCAGCCAAAGGCAGCACGTTACCTTCGCCAAACGATCTCAGAGCGAGCAAGCCTTTAACAACGACTGGAACGTTTTCTTACTGAATCCAAACCATCCGGGTTGGGGGTCGAACAAGAGGATCCAGAAGCGCCTACTCAATGAGGCAGAGGAAAGGTATTGGACCTGCAAGAGTTGGGATTCTGGGCTGAAGTTTTGCCGCAAACCAAGCTCAACCTCATAGCGCCCCAACCATACCCATGGCCTGGCACTAGGCTTTTGATCGGATGAATCGAGACCTGCAAAGCAATGAATAAAGAAAGAATAAAACCAAACCACGACCACCGAAGACAGCAAAATCCAAAGACATTTAACAACAAGAAATAGCACCAACACAGGAAAACGCTGGGACCAGACAATCAGCCGTCAACCAGCACCCTTCCGACACAAACGAACGTAATCATTGGGTTGACTACAACTCATTCCCGAAGCCTTTGCCCTCTCCAGCACCTGATTCATAGTGCGGCCGATCTTTGTCTTTCCAACCTCCTTAAGCCGCCCTCTGACATTAATCAGAGCTTTTTCACTCGGAAAAATAATGACATCGAAAGGCCATTTTACCTGATAGTCCTCTTTTTCGACTTGAGATATCTTTTCACGCCCGGCAAGATGGACGACATAATTCGAAGAAGCCAGAACTGACTCTTGAGAACCAATTCCAGAAACAACAGACTGAAAAGCAACTGCTTCTGGCAAGCGCGGCAGGTAACGGGATTTAAAATACATCACTCGCGAGTAACCCAAAAAGGCCACCAAGGACAAGACTAAGGTGGCATTGAATACATTCTTCTGAATACGACGCGCCTTAACTGAGATTAACGGCAACGAATCAAGGCAACCAGCAATCAAAAAGGCTAGTATTGGAATCGAGTAATGATGATTTAGCTCACGCTGAATACCTGAATCGGAGATAACATTCACCAAGTAAACAGGGGCCGCACCAAGCAAACATGCCAACGCTGGCTTCCGCAGAAGAGCAAGGAAGGGAAGCGAGAGCCCTAAGGTATAGAGAAAAATACTCTCAGGAGAGGCAACACTAAAAACAATCCAAGGCCGCACAAGCAATGTCGCAAGCATCTCGAGTTTCGTATCACCCAAATAGCCCAAACGCATGGCAACATGATCTCCCCCTGCAGAAGAAAGATGCGTTGCCAAGAACCACCAAAAGATTGAAATTACAATTGAAATGAGCCCCCTCAGATACCTACCCTTTGTGAGCGCATACAAACCCAAGCCCAGCCCAAACAGTGCTTGGGCATTTTTCGCAAAAAGTGTAATTAATAGACAAAGATAATAGCGCCATCTTCGACCCTGAGTTACCTCATGAATAGCCACAATCATGAATGGAATCGTGAGGACATCTGGATGGAAGTCCCCCCTATTGACCAAAAAGCTATAAGGACAAAGAACGATTGCGCAGATTAATGCCCAGATGAGCCGAGCATCAATCTGACGCTTGACAGCTAGAGACGCAGCAATGGCAGGTAGTGCCCCCAAAGCAATCGACTGCAAACCGATGAAGGTGAATGTAGAGGGAAAGACTTTATAAATGGCCCCCAAGGGAAGGAGAAGAAGCGAAAAATGGTCCTCCAACGGAGCAACCTGCCTCAAACTGCTAATCGCTGCAATCTTTCCTTCACCAATCAGCCAACTAAATTGCTCAAAAAGTCCAATATCCCAAACCTGAGTACCAAAAAGATAATGCTGAACAGCCGCCGTCGCGAACAGAATACTGGCATAAACGATCGAGACAACAAAAGCTGCATGCTCAATCGAAGAACCCTGTTTAAAACTGATAGCCATACTTCCCCCTATCAATCATAAACGCCTCAAAGCCAAGTTTACGCCTTAGACTTTAACCCAGAAACACCACTCACATACCCAAGAAATCAGGCATGCAACCCTTTACTTACCAAAGCATTGAATGACTCTAAAGAGACCTGCCAATCGTCGCCATCATCCACTCTTGATTGAATAAGTACCATCTCAACATAGTCGCTAGTCAGAATTCCATTAATGCAGGCATCAATCAAAGCCGGATTCAGCCCTAGCGAACACCTATCGACAAACACCTCTCAAAGGCCCCGTTCCAATCAACGCCTGCTATTGAACATTAAAAAAGACCCCCTCACGGAGGCCTAAAGAAAAACAAGTTGAAGATCAGAGGGCGTTGCCGCGTGGCAGAACCTCTTCAGGGAAGACGAAGTTTTCGTGCGGCTGGTCAGCCGGTGCCATCCAGGCACGCAGACCTTCATTCAGAAGGATGTTCTTGGTGTAGAAGGTCTCGAATTCGGGATCTTCTGCAGCGCGGATCTCCTGCGACACGAAGTCGTAGGCGCGCAGGTTGAGGGCGAGGCCGATGATGCCGATGGAGCTGGTCCACAGGCCCATCACAGGCACGAACAGCATGAAGAAGTGCAGCCAGCGCTTGTTGGAGAAGGCGATTCCGAAGATCTGGCTCCAGAAGCGGTTGGCGGTGACCATGGAATAGGTCTCTTCTTCCTGGGTGGGCTCGAACGCCTTGAAGGTGTTGGCCTGCTCACCGTCCTCAAACAGGGTGTTTTCCACGGTGGCGCCGTGAATGGCGCAAAGCAGTGCGCCGCCGAGGATGCCGGCCACGCCCATCATGTGGAAGGGATTCAGGGTCCAGTTGTGGAAGCCCTGGAGAAAGAGGAGGAAGCGGAAGATTGCGGCCACACCGAAGGAGGGCGCAAAGAACCAGCTGCTCTGACCGAGGGGGTACATCAGGAAAACACTGACGAACACCGCAATCGGGCCGGAGAAGGCGATGGCGTTGTAGGGACGAATGCCGACGAGACGAGCAATTTCGAACTGACGCAGCATGAAGCCGATCAGTGCGAAGGCGCCGTGCAGGGCCACGAAGGCCCAGAGGCCGCCGAGCTGACACCAGCGAACGAAGTCGCCTTGGGCTTCAGGGCCCCAGAGCAGCAGCAGGCTGTGTCCCATCGCATCAGCGGGGGTGGAGACAGCAGCGGTGAGGAAGTTGCAACCTTCCAGGTACGAGGAGGCAATGCCGTGGGTGTACCAGGAGGTGACAAAGGTGGTGCCTGTGAGCCAGCCACCGATGGCCAGGTAGGCCGTGGGGAAAAGGAGGATGCCGGACCAGCCGACAAAAACGAAGCGGTCGCGCTTGAGCCAGTCATCGAGGACGTCGAACCATCCCCGCTGAGGCGCGCGTCCTACAGCGATCGTCATGAGAGGAGAACGGTGCGGTTAACCGCAGGCTGTGGGATACCTGGCGACCTTAACAATCTCAACGGGCTCTGCGGGGATGATTGCTTGCAGCTGAAATCCGTTGTATCGGAGCGTTTCTTCGGGCTTTCTTTCGATTTTCCAGGGCCTTTCGTGGCAGTGCTAGGGCGTCTCGTCAACACTGAGGCCCGACCGTTCACAATAAGCACTGTTTCCAGGCTTCGATGGCCGCTGAACTGCTCGAACAGCCGGTGCTGGGCTCGCGCCGTCTGTCCAACGTTTTGGTCGCCGTGATGGTCACCATCGGCGGCGTTGGCTTTCTGTTCGCTTCCCTGTCCAGCTATCTCGGCAGGGACCTGCTGCCCCTTGGGCATCCGGCTGGATTGGTGTTCGTCCCTCAGGGATTGGTGATGGGGCTTTACAGCATTGCTGCTGCTCTTCTAGCGACCTATCTGTGGGCCGTGATTGCCATTGATGTGGGCTCAGGTTCCAATCGCTTCGATAAGCAGGCCGGAGTGATCACCATCTCCCGTCGCGGGTTTCGCAAGCCGATCAGTGTGGAAATTCCGCTGAAGGATGTTCAGGCTGTGAAGGTGGAAGTGCGCGATGGTTTCAACACGCGCAGGCGCGTTTCATTACGCGTTCAGGGCCGGCGTGACATGCCCCTCACCCGCGTGGGTGAACCCCTTCCCCTCGCCCAGTTGGAGCAGGATGGAGCCGAACTCGCCCGGTTTCTGGGCGTGAATCTCGAGGGACTCTGATCTCACCATGTTCCAACGTTCATTGCGCGCTCTGATCACCCTGGCGCTCTGCGTTCCTCTACTGGTGAGTTGTGCCACCACCACGGCCTCCGTTCCAGATGGCTGTGTGCAGGCTTCAAGTCCCTGTCTTCAGGGCAAGGCCAGCGTTGGGATGGAGACCAGCCGCGGCACGATCACGTTTGAGCTGGATGGCGATGCGGCGCCAGTCACCGCCGGTAATTTCGCTGATCTTGTCAAACGCGGCATTTACAACGGCACCGTGTTCCATCGGGTCGTCAGGGATCCTGTTCCGTTCGTGGTTCAAGGCGGCGATCCTGCCTCGAGCAATCCCCAAACGCCAAAGGCTCAGTACGGCACCGGCAGCTTTATCGATCCTGAGAGCGGGCAGGCCCGATTCATTCCCCTGGAAGTGGCGTTTGAGGGGGAGGATCAACCTCGCTATGGGCGGGTGGTGAGCAACCCCAGTGAACTGCTGCAGCTGAAGCTCAGTCATGACCGCGGTGCCCTGGCCATGGCCCGATCCCAGTCTCCAGATTCGGCCAGTGCTCAGTTCTATATCGCCTTGAAACCCTTGCCTGAGCTGGATGGTCGTTACGCCGTCTTTGGCCGGGTCACCGATGGCATGGAGGTGGTGGATGCCATTCGTCAAGATGACACGATCATCAAAGCCACCCTGCTAACACCTGGTCTTTGACCAGCATCCAGTGCTTCTCAGGCGGGAACTCGCCCTCCTGAGATCGACGCTTTCAGCAGTTCAGTGTTCACCCCCGAGGCTCGCTCCAAGGCGACCTTGCCGGTGCGAGCGATTTCCTGAATGCCGTAGGGACCCATCAATCGCTCCAGGGCAACCAGTTTCCCTGGATCGCCAACAACCTCCAGGGTGAGCGCGTCGTCCGCCACGTCCACCACCTTGGCCCGGAAGACCTGCACCAGCTCAAGGATGGCACTGCGTTGGCTGGCTGGCGCTGTCACCTTCATCAGCATCAGCTCCCGTTCCACCGCTGGTCGCTGGGACAGATCAAGCACTTGCAGAACATTCACCAGCTTGTCCAGCTGTTTGGTCATCTGCTGGAGGGTCTGCTGATCACCCTCCACCACCATTGTCAGCCGCGAACGTCCGTCTGCTTCCGCGGGTCCCACGGCCAGGCTGTCGATATTGAAGCCCCTGCGGGCGAACAAACCGGCAATGCGGCTGAGGGCACCGGATTCGTCTTCCACCAGAACCGACAGGGTGTGCTTCATGCCTGTTGCTCGATCCCAGATGCGTGTTCGTGTCCCAAATTACGGTCCAGCCAGTGCAGCAGCTCCTGATGAAACAGTTCGGGGGTTTCGTCATGGGGGCAGTGGCCGCTGTTCTCCACCACCTTGAGCTCGATCCAGGGGTGTTCGTTCTGCACACGCTCACCAATGGGCAACGGCACAAAGCGGTCTTCACGCCCCCAGAGCAACAGCATCGGTGGGGGCTGCGGGCTCTGGCGCAGCAGCTGCAGCAGAGCCGGTGCCGTGGCACCTTTCGGACGAAGGGCCATGCCGACGCTCATCGCCCGCAGTGCTCTGGGTGCCGTGAGGCGTCGCGCCGGCAAAGCGATCAGGCGCTGCAGTTCCCTGTCCATGCCGATCGGCCGGTGATACGCCCCCTGCAGTCCTGCCTTGAGCAGTGGCGTGCGACTGATCAGTGGCACCAACAGCTCCAGTGGCAGCAACCTGCACAGCACCGTCACGATGGCGCGCTTGAGTCGCCTCGCTTCTCGCTTCTGCCGCATGGCAACCGGGTTGAGCAGGGCTGGGTCCGGCAGTGGGGCGGCGACCACCGCAGCCACCAGTCGCGGGGCCAGCACTGCGGTGGTGAGAGCGGTTAGACCGCCCAGAGAGTTGCCCACCAGCACCGCTGGCGACTGCACCACCTGTTCGAGAAAGGCGGTCAGTTGCCGTCCCCATAGGCGGTTGTCGAGGGCCATCCGGCGCTGTAAGCCGGGCTGATCGGAGCGGCCGAAGCCGATCAGATCCAAGCCATACACGCGGTACCCAGCGTCTGCGAGTGGGCCGGCGTTGTGGCGCCAGTGGCTGCTGCTAGCGCCAAAGCCATGCAGCAGCACAACGGCGGGGGCGCTTCTGGCGCCGAGGACGCGCCAGTGACATTGGAATCCTTTCCATGTCCAGGTGGCCGCATCGCCCCAGTCAGCACCGGTGGAGGCAGGCTGGAATGTGGATGCAGACACGCGACTGGACTTCCAGGATTCTCACTATCGCGAAGGCGCTGCCTGTTTGCAGACGGGATCAGGCTTCTTCCGGGCGCAGTCCCGTCCATCCAGGGACCTGTCTGTGCTGCTGGCCGCCTATCAGGCCTCCAGGGCCAAGGGCCCTCAGCACTGGCTGGACCTGATGGCTGGTTGCGGCATCCGTGGCCTGCGCTGGGGGCTGGAAAGCGCGCCCCAGACGCCGCACCCCCTCGAGCTCTGGCTGAATGATGCCGATCCCGAGCGGATGGACCACCTCCAGGCGAATCTCAAGCCTCTGTCTGGCCATGCCGGCGTTGACCTCATGCTCACCCAGCAGCCTGCAGAACGTTTGCTGCGGCAGGCTTATCTCGATCAGCGCCGCTTCGATCTGATCGATCTGGATGCTTTTGGTTGCCCGAACGGGCTTCTGCAGTCGGTGCTTTCGGTGCTGCGTTTCGGAGGGGTGTTGATCCTGGCCAGCACCGATGGTCGCTCGCCGACAGGCCATGACCGCTTGGCTGCGGTGCGGCGGTTTGCGGCGGCGGCACGCGCCCATCCATCCAGCTGGGAGTTGGCCTTGCGGCTGCAGCTCGCGGCTTTGGCGCGGGAGGCCTGGATGTTGGGGCGAGGGCTTGAACCGCTGGCTTGCTTCAGTGATGGCCGAACCTTCCGGCTGGCCGTTCGCCTGCATAGGCGTGTTGCCTCTAATGAAGAAGGCAACCTGGGCCTCCTCGCCCGTTGTGAACACTGTGGCGATCAAACCGTTCAGCCTGTGCTGAAGCTCAGCGGCTTACGCGCCTGTGCCTGCCTGCCTGACACTGGGCGATGGGCCGTGTCGGGGCCGCTCTGGCTGGGTCCATTGCAGTCCCCGGCGCTGTTGCAGGAGCTGCTCACCCTGAGCGAAGCCATGCCGCAGACTCTGACGGCCCCCAGCCGGCGGCTTCTCGAACGCTTGCAGGGGGATCCGGGGCTGCCGGTGTGTTGCTGGTCCACCGATGAACTGGCGCACCGTTTGGGGCTCGCCGGCCCCCCTTCTCTGCACAGGCTTGTGCAGTCATTGCAGGATGTCGGTTATCAGGCTGGTGTCAGTGGCGTGATGGCTGGGCAGCTGCGCACGGATGCGCCATGGAAGGTGTTGTTACAACGGTGTGCCGATCTGGCCTGAGGGCAGCTTTTAATAGGTGCTGATCGTGAACACATCCCCATGGCTTCGGAGATTTTCGGCATTGCAGTGGTGTTCTGGGTGCTGATTCCTGTGGGTCTGGCCGGAGGTGCCCTTCTCTTGAAGCTTCAGAAGGATTGACCCTCAAAGAAGGTTGAACGCCCCTTAGGCTCCTGCCTTGGAAGAGCGAGCCCCATGCAGGTTCTGGTGGTTGGTGGAACGGGAACCCTGGGCAGGCAGATTGCCCGTCGTGCCTTAGATCAAGGGCACGAAGTGCGCTGCATGGTGCGTTCTCCGCGCAAAGCTCCTTTTCTGCAGGAGTGGGGGTGTGAGCTGACCCGCGGGGATCTGCTCGAGCCAGCCAGCCTCGATTACGCCCTCGATGGGGTGGATGCCGTGATCGATGCGGCCACCAGCCGCCCTAACGATCCCCAGAGCGTTTATGTCACCGACTGGGACGGCAAACTCAACTTGCTCAGAGCCTGCGAACGCGCGGGGGTGAAGCGGTTTGTGTTCCTCTCATTGCTGGGTGCAGAGAAGCATCGTGATGTTCCGCTGATGGACATCAAATACTGCACCGAGAAGCTGCTCAAGGAGTCAGATCTCGACTACACCATCCTCCAGGGTGCCGCTTTCATGCAGGGGGTGATCAGTCAGTTCGCCATCCCGGTGTTGGAGAGCCAGACCGTCTGGGTGAGCGGCAGTCCCACGCCGATTGCCTACATGAACACCCAGGACATGGCCCGCTTCGCGGTGGCTGCTCTGGATCACGCGGAGACGGTGCGTGGCAGTTTCCCTGTCGTCGGCCCGAAAGCCTGGAATACAGGCGAGGTGGTTCAGCTCTGTGAGCTCGCCTCCGGGAAGTCAGCTCGCGTGTTCCGAGTTCCCCCCGTTCTGATGCGGTTAATGGAAGGTGCTTGCTCCTTTTTCGAGCCTGCCGTGAATGTGGCGGAGCGTTTGGCCTTCGCTGAAGTCACCGGTGGCGGTGGTGCCCTCGACGCACCGATGGAGTCCAGCTACAGCCACTTCGGTATCGATGCGTCGGAGGTGACCGGCCTTGAGGAGTACATCCGGGAGTACTACGACACGATCCTTAAGCGCCTGCGTGCCATGGAGGCGGATCTCGACAAGGACGCCAAGAAGAAGCTTCCGTTCTGAAGACCTATACCTACTTGTGAGTGGTTGATTTGTACTGGTTTTCGTTAGTGTCGGGTCCCGCCTGATTTGTTTTATGTCGGTTGCTCAAGTCAAGAATCTGCAGCGACGTCTCGACAACCTCTGCCGTGAGGCCGAAACCGAGCTCACCCGTACGTGCGGACATGAGCTTTGGCGCACCTTGGGATTTGATGCCTTCGATGGCCTTGATGACAGTGACCGCCGGGCCAGCGCCAATTATTACTACGGTCAATGGATGACCGCACGAGAGCTTCAGGAGGCCTTGGGGTGATGGCAGAACAATGTTGTGGACCGGCTTTAGATCAGACCCAGGCCGTTGAATCCCGATACGGCGCAGCGGCCCATCAACAGGAAGCCTGCCTGTGCACCCCTGTCGCATTTAATGCGTCGCTGTTGAAGGTGATCCCTGCTGATGTTGTGGAGCGCGATTACGGATGCGGTGATCCCACCCGATGGGTGCAGGCCGGCGACGATGTCCTCGATCTCGGAAGCGGCAGCGGCAAAAATGCCTTTATTTGTTCTCAGGTGGTGGGAGAGCGTGGATCGGTGATCGGCGTGGATCGCAACGACGACATGCTGGCTCTGTCCTGCGCGGCAGCGCCGGTGGTCGCCAACCGCATCGGCTTCGCAAATGTGCGCTTTTTGAAAGGCGCGATCGAAGCCCTGGATGCTTCGACGGCATCAGGCTCCCCTTTGATTGAATCCGCCAGTGTTGATGTGGTGTTGAGCAACTGTGTGCTCAACCTGGTGAACCCCTCGGCCCGTGCTGTACTTCTGGCCAACATCCGCCGGGTGTTGCGTCCGGGTGGGCGCGTGGCCATCAGCGACATCGTGTGCGATCGGCCTGTGCCGATGAGTCTTCAGCAGGATCCTGACCTCTGGAGTGGTTGCATCAGCGGGGCCTGGCTTGAGGATGCCTTCCTGGCCGACTTCCGTGCCCTTGGTTTTGAGCAGGTGGGCTATGCCGACCGTTCCGACACGCCCTGGAGGGTTGTGGAGGGGATTGAGTTCCGGGCGGTCACCCTCACCGGCGTGCTCCCTGGGTCCTGAGTAAGGCTTTGAGCCGCTCCAGTTCTGCAGGCTTGACTGGTCTCCATTGTCCTGGGGCCAATCCCTCAAGGCTGAGAGGAGGTTCACTATCCATCAAATCGATGCTGCGGCGAATCAAACGCAGGGTCGGCAGACCAACAGCCGCTGTCATTCTCCTGATCTGGCGGTTGCGGCCTTCGCGCAGGCTGATGCTGAGCCAGGAGGTGGGGATGGAGCGGCGTACACGGATGGGGGGTGTCCGCTCCGGTAGATCACGCCAATGGCTGGCGTCGAGGAATGTCGCCTGGGCTGGACGGGTGCTCTGCCCTTTGATCACCACCCCTTGTTCCAGGGCAGTGAGTTGGGAGTCTTCAACCAAACCCTCGACTTGCACCCAATAAGTTCGCCAGTGGCCGAAGCGGGGGTCGGTGAGCCGTTGCTGCAGGCGACCGTTCTCAGTGAGGATCAAAAGCCCCTCGCTGTCGGCATCCAGTCGGCCGGCTGCATACACATTCGGCACATCAACCCAGTCGGCCAGGCACCCCCAGCGGCTGCCGGGCTCTCGGGTGAATTGACTGAGTACCCCGAACGGCTTATGCAGCAGCAGGGTCAGAACTGACCTCCGAAGCAGAGCAGCAGGGCTTCGCCCCAGCTCGTCGCTTTGTTCAGATGGTCGTCATGCAAGTGCTGCATCTTTTCAGCCTGCATTTTCATCATCGCTGCCTGAGTGAACTCGTGACTCTGCTTCTTGGCGAGATCCACCACATGTTGAGGGCTTTGGGCTTGTCTGACCTGCTCTCTCAGTTGAGAATCGAACTGCACCAGTGATGCGAAACAACGAGGGCTCACTCGGACATGGATGGATGCAGTTCTCGAAGATTAAGTGGGTTTCTGCCGTGACCGCCACAGATTCACAGCTCCGATCGAAATCATCAGCAGGCCCAGGTCCATGGACAACGGGGGCAGGATCATGCTCGTTGATTCGAGGAAGATGACCCTAGGGACGGTGCTCAGCGGCTGCGACTGAGGGGAGCGCCGATGGCCTTCTAAAATTGAACCACTCTTGATTCAGGCTTATTCCGGCGCATGATTGAAACCTCGGGTGTGATTGAAAAAGAGCAGGGCAACGGGTTCTACCTGGTCACCCTCGAGCAGCCCGCAGGTCATCAATGCCTTTGCCGTGCGGCGGGCAAGCTCACCAAGTTCAGGATCAAACTCCTCGCTGGTGACAAGGTGCTGGTGGAGATCAGTCCCTATGACCTCACCAGGGGACGCATCACCTACAGGGAACGCAATGCCGGAGCACCAGGTGGTCGTCCCGGTGGCAACCGCCCCGGGGGACCACGCCGCCGTTGAGGATCAACTCTCCTGCAGCAATGAGCGGATCGAGGCCATGAATTCACTGCGCTGCTTCACGCCCCGCCATTGCTGTTTGAGCTGCTTGTCGTAAAACAGCTGCACGGTGGGTGTGCCATTGACGCCAGCCTGTTCAGCAATGGCCTGGTCGGTTTCGATATCGATTTCGATCCCCTGAGCGCTTCCTCCGAGCTCATCGAGCACTCGCTTGAGCTGGGGCTTGAGCACGTGGCATGGGCCGCAACTGGGGGATGTGTAAACAACCAGGAGCGGACGCCGGCTGTCGTGGTAGAGCTTCCTGAGGGCGTAACTGCCTTTCTGCCAAAGAGCGTCCGGGTCGTAGCTGGATTCCGTGGTTTCCGCCGTGGCTTTGGGTGTGTCCGCCTTGGCGGGCTCGGCCTGATCGCGCTTCACGAGTTGAGCCAGATCGTTGTGACTGAGCCATCGCTCAGCGGCGAGGGCTGCTTGGCAGCCGCTTCCTGCGGCGGTAATCCCTTGCCGCCATTCCGCATCCGCGACATCTCCGGCCGCAAACACTCCTTCTTTTGACGTTTCAGGACGACCAGGCTGGGTGATCAGGTAACCCGTGCCATCGCAGTTGAGCTGATCGCGCACCAGTTCTGTGTTCGGCGTGTGGCCGATGGCATAAAACATGCCCTTGACCGGCAGGTGCTCTTCCAGGCCGCTATCTCGGCGTTGCAGCCGCAACCCACTCAGCCATGCCTCTCCTTCAGCGTCAGCCACCTGAGTGTTCCAGTGCACGGTGATCTGCGGATTGGCCTGCACTCGGTCAGCCATGGCGGCACTGGCACGCAAGCGGTCTGAGCGCACTAGTAGGTGCACATGGCTTCCGTATTTAGTGAGGTACACAGCCTCCTCGCAGGCGGAATCACCGCCGCCCACCACGGCCAACTCCTCATTGCGGAACTGGGGCGTCGCGCCATCGCAGATGGCGCAAGCGCTGATTCCATGGCTCCAGAATCTTTCTTCGTTCGGGAGGCTCAGGCGATTGGCACTTGCACCTGTGGCGATGATCAGTGCCTGGGTTTCGATGGTGTTGCCGTCGGCTTCAATTCTGTAAGGCCTCTGGCTCAGGTCGATGCTGTCTGCATCAGCCTCTAGCAGGCGCGTTCCCCAGCGTTCCGCCTGCGCCTTCATCAGGTCCATCAGGTCAGGACCCAGCACGCCATCAGGAAAACCAGGGAAATTTTCCACATGGGTGGTGGTCATCAACTGACCACCCGGAATTCCTCCGCGCTGAAACCCCGTGATCAGAAGCGGATTGAGGTTGGCGCGGGCGGCATAAATCGCTGCGGTGTATCCAGCAGGGCCAGACCCCACGATCACCAGGTTTTCGACCGCCATGTCTAATGCGGAATGACTATGAGTTAAGTGTAGGCGGTCGAGTGGCGTTGATGAGCTGTTCCTTCGGCGATAAGGCCGGGTTTTTGTCGATTCGACTCACTCAGAATTCGGCTAATTAATAGTTTCTTTAGATTTCAAGGGTGTCTTCTGAGGGGGTGTCCACGCGCAAGTGTTGACGTTTGCCAAGCGATTGTTTAAGGCTCATCACGGAGTCCTCGAGCATCTCCGGATGCTCTCCGATGCAGAGGATCCATTCCCGGAATTCCTGGGTCAAGGCATAACTGTCTTCGTAGCGCTCAGCACTGTCCAGTACTGCAATCCGGGTTGTCGCCCAGCAAGTAGCGACGCTGACGCGACGTTCAAGAGCTGCGTCCATGACTTTCTCCCAGATGGTGCCCAGGCTGAATGCTGATGGCGTTCCATCAGGCCTGATTTAGCAGACCGTCGCATTTTTTCTTTCAAGAAGATGTTTTCAGCGCTGCAAAAAATCCGGTAATTCCGGGGTTCGCATACGGATCACCGCACCGGCACCGTCACCGACGGCTTCCAGGGGCAGGCTCGGCCCTCGCCATGATCCTCCCGTCGCGAACTCCTCTGGCGTTTCTGATCTGGCAGGAGCCGCAATGCGATAAGGCTCAGAAAGCGACCAGTTGCGCGCGTATTGCATCAACAGGGGGTCGGCCGGTGCGAACACAAATGAGGGATCGCGGGGAATGGCTTCCAGATTGGCCCTCTCACCGCAGAGGCGTACGGCCCGGGTAATGCCCTGGATGAAACGGCTCCGGGTGGCAACCGTTGTCAGATAGGCCACCACCCGCAGCCGGGGGGCATCGAATCCTTCGGCGCACATATCGATGCTCACAAGCCAGTCGGCATCCCCCCGTTCAAAGCGGTTCAGTCGATCCGAAGCTCCCGGGTCCTGGGAATGAACCAGATCCACCCGGTCGCCTTGCTCCTTGAGAAGGGAGGAGATGGTTCGGGCGTGGTCGATGTCCCGAGCGATCACCAGGCCTGCCGCACGGGGATGGTGCTGGCGCACTCGCTCCAGTTGGCTTCGGGCGCGAAGCAACAGTTGCAGCGCGATGCTGCTGCTGTCCGCCAGGCGGATGGCCCTGCGCAGGTTGCGTGCCCGCCAGCTCTCCCGCTGCTCAGACGACAACGGCGACACCTCCCGGTCAGGCTGACCGTCCTGGCTGTGTTCCACCCACCCATCCTGGAATCGAAATTCCAGCGGTCTCACGTCACCGGCGGCGATCAGTTCCCGCGGCTCCACACTGAGATCTGGCTGGATCTGCTCCATCCGCTCACCGTCCTGCTCCACCTGCACTCTCCGGGCGGCACAGAACGCCAAGTTGTCGGCGCGGAAGGGCGTTCCAGTCAGCCCGAGCCGCAGCCTGGCGCTCTGACTCAGGTCTAAAAACGTCCGACCCCACACCGGTCCTTCGGGCTCTTCCGGCTCCACGCCGAGATGGTGGGCTTCGTCTGCGATCGCCAGATGCTCGCCATTGCTCCATAGGGCGAGCTCGGCCTTGAGTGCCTCGGTTTGTCGGCCTGCCCCCTGATAACTCACCATCCAACCGTCGGCTTCGAACGGGGCACTTCCGGGACCGTTCCAGGCTTGTAGTTGCAGTCCCAGGCGCTCGGCCGCTCGTTGCCACTGTTCGAGAATCGAGGTGCGGTGGCAGAACACGAGCACACGACTGAGACGCTCTTCTTGCTTCATCGCCTGGAAGGCGAGTAGGGCGCCGAGGGTTTTACCGGCCCCAGGCCCCGCATGGATCAGCACATCTCGTGTGCCCGAAGCAACCGGATCAAGTCGTCGGCGCAGCAGCTGGATCAGTTGCTGCTGCCACTGACGGGGCCGGATCGCGTGGCCTGGTGCAGGTCCACCGAGAGCAAAGGACGGCGTTGTGATAGCGGATCTGAAAGATAGGTCTTTCTAACCATTCCAATCGCTTTCGCCACCCTTACCTTCCGACCATCAGCCCTCGGGTTTTCGCCCTTTTTTCTATGGCCCGACGTCGCTATCCGCCCATGACCGGTCCGGAATCCAGGCGCTCCCTCGAGCGGTGTTGGCCCCTTGATTGTGATCTGGATCCGCTCATCCTTCGCGCCCGTCTGCTGCATCACCAGGGCCGCCGGCCCATGGCGCACTCGGTTGAGCAGGAACTGATGCCTTTGTTCTGAGGGCTCAGGTCCTGCTCGTTCGTGCGATGCGTCTGGACTCAGAGCGATTCGGTGTGGTTGCAGAGCAACCGCTCCACTTCCACAAGTCCATCTTCAGCGGCCTGTTGGGCCCGGTCCATCCGTCCTCCTGCAGGCTCCACCAAACGGCTGCTAATTCGCTGTAGGAGTTGCTCTCGTTGTGATTTCAGCAGTCCAAGAATTTCTTCGTCGATCAGCTGGCGCACAGCCTGGCTGCGCAGGTGGTCGTCCGAGGCTTCATCAAATGTGCCCTGAACCAGCTCCTGGATGAACAGGCGGTGAACCTCACTGCTGCGCAGAAAGCTTTCCGTGGCGTTGATGATGCCGTCGACAAGGGTGCGGTCAGGTTCTGAATCCTGCTCACTCAGCTTGAACTCCCAGTCCAGGTGGCGTCGTTGCCAACCGGCCGCATGGAGGCTGGGCATCACGGTCTGGGAGAAAGTGTCCACAGACATCTCGTAGATGCGCTCGGCCAGCCGTTCGCACCATTCGCGGCCATGGTCTGCCAGCAGCTTTTCCATGGCATTGCGCTCAACGGCGTGGCCGCCGTGATGGCTGTGACAGACGCCGTCCGGGCATTCGATCGCTGTGAGTCCCATGGTGTTGCAAACAGGATCCTTTCCATAGCCATCAACAGCCCTCGCTTATCTGCTTCTTCAGAAAAGATCTAGGCGGAATCCGGCGACGGCCTAACCTCGATTTGGTCGGCGGCATCACGATCTTGCCCATACTTTTGATCCCGGTGGAGACAGCGGCGGGGGAAACCCGCGTTGCGGCCTCACCGGAAACAGTCAAGAAGTTCATCGCTCTCGGTTGTCGGGTGGTGCTCGAACGTGGAGCCGGACGAACGTCCGGTTTTCTCGATGAGGCCTATTCCGAGGCCGGTGCGCACCTGGTGACTCCAGGAGACAGTCAGGCCTGGGAAGAGGCCGACGTGCTTCTGTGCGTCCAGTCGCCCTCTCCTGCCCACCTCGGCCGATTGCGCCGAGGCGCGCTGGTGGTGGGTCTGCTCGCTCCTTACGCCAATGTCGAGCTCGATGCAGCGTTGAAGCGTTGCGGCCTCTCGGCCATGGCCCTTGAGCTGTTGCCTCGGATCAGCCGTGCCCAGTCCGCTGATGCGTTGTCTTCACAGGCCAACATCGCCGGTTACAAGTCTGTTCTGTTGGCTTCAGCGGCGCTGGATCGCTACTTCCCGATGCTGATGACTGCGGCGGGCACCGTCCAGCCTGCACGGGTCGTGGTGCTCGGTGCAGGGGTGGCCGGTCTTCAGGCCGTGGCGACTGCACGCCGGCTGGGTGCCGTGGTCTACGTCAGCGATATCCGGCCGGCGGTCAAGGAGCAGGTGGAATCCCTCGGTGCCCGCTTCATCGATCCTCCCGAGATGGAGGACAAACCCGCCGAGTCGGGTGGTTACGCGAAACAGGCCTCCGATGCCTTTCTTGCGGCCCAGCGTCAGCAGCTGTCCGATCAGCTCGCCGAGGCCGACGTGGCCATCTGCACCGCACAGGTGCCAGGTCGGCGTGCACCGCGTTTAATCAGTGAAGACATGCTCGATCGCATGCGCCCCGGGGCGGTGGTGGTGGATCTGGCCGTCGCGCAGGGAGGCAACTGCGCCGACACCGTTCCCTCTCAGACCGTTGATCGCAACGGTGTGAAGTTGATCGGTGCGAATGACCTCCCCTGCTCCGTTCCGAACCACGCCAGCTTCCTTTACTCCAAAAACCTGCTGGCGCTGCTGCAGCCCATGCTTCAAGACAGCCAGCTGACCCTCGACCTCGAGGATGAGCTCATTGCCGGTTGCCTGATCAGCCAGGACGGCAACATTCGCCGCAGCGACGTTCTCACCCCAGGAGCCAACTGATGGAAACAAGCTTTGTGGAGTTCCTTTGGGTGCTGCTGCTGGGCAGCCTTCTGGGACTGGAACTGATCGGCAAGGTCCCCCCCACCCTGCACACTCCGCTGATGAGCGGGGCCAATGCCATTTCAGGCATCACCGTGCTTGCCGCGCTTACGGCGATCATCCGCTCCGGGGACAACCTGGTGCTGCTGATTCTCGGAGCCGTTTCCCTGGGTTTTGCCCTCTTCAACGTGATCGGGGGGTTCCTGGTCACCGATCGCATGCTGGCCATGTTCAGCCGTAAGCCCGCCCGCAAGGAGAACCGCTGATGGATTTTCTCAAGTACGCCATTGAACTCGTTGCCGTACTGCTGCTCGCCCTGGGCATCAAAGGCTTGTCGAAAGTGCGCTCTGCCCGCAGTGCCAACCAGCTGGCCGCTGTGGCGATGGCCTTGGCTGTTCTGGGCCTTCTGATCAACTATCTGGGTACATCAGGCATTTCGGCTGCGGCCTGGACGTGGATCATCATCGGCACGGTGATCGGCGGCGTTCTCGGTGCCATCACGGCTCAGCGGGTTCCGATGACCTCCATGCCGGAAACGGTGGCGCTGTTCAACGGCTGTGGTGGCATGTCATCGCTGCTTGTGGCGCTTGCCGCAGCCTTCTTCCCGCTCCAACTCGAGGCCGCGGGACTGGTCGCCGTGGTGTCCATTGTGATTTCCGTGTTTGTGGGTGCCATCACCTTCACGGGATCGATCGTGGCCATGGCCAAGCTCCAGGGCTGGCTGTCGACGCCCGCCTGGATGCAGAGCAAGGCCCGTCACGTGGTCAACATCGCTCTTGCTGTGGCTTCTCTCGTTGCCGCCATCAAGTTGATCACAGATGGAAATGGCACCCAGGGGCTGTGGCTGCTGGTGGTGGCCTCCGGTTTGCTCGGCATCGGCGTCACCCTGCCCATCGGCGGCGCAGACATGCCCGTGGTGATTTCGCTGTTGAACAGCTATTCCGGTGTGGCGGCTGCCGCTGCCGGTTTCGTGGTGGGGAGCCAGTTGCTGATCGTGGCGGGTGCGATGGTCGGCGCCGCCGGCCTGATCCTCACCCAGGTGATGTGCAACGGCATGAACCGTTCGCTGGTGTCGGTGCTCTTTGGCGGTGCTCTGGGCGCCAGTGCTGCTTCTGGAGGCGGTGGTGGTGAATACACCAACATCACCAGTTGCAGTGTGGAGGAATGTGCCCTCACCCTGGAGGCTGCTGAGCGGGTGGTGATCGTGCCCGGTTACGGCCTTGCCGTGGCTCAGGCCCAGCACACCCTGCGCGAGGTCACGCGCTCGCTGGAGGCTGCCGGTATTCAGGTGGATTACGCCATTCACCCGGTGGCTGGTCGCATGCCGGGTCACATGAATGTGCTGCTCGCTGAAGCCGATGTGCCCTATGAGCAGCTCAAGGAGATGGATGTGATCAACCCCGAGTTCCCTGCCACCGATGTGGTGTTGGTGCTCGGCGCCAACGATGTGGTCAATCCCCAGGCGAAGAACGATCCCAGCTCGCCGCTTTACGGGATGCCAGTGCTCGATGTGCAGCAGGCCCGCACTGTGTTTGTGGTCAAGCGGGGCATGAGCGCCGGCTACTCCGGCATCAAGAACGACTTGTTCGACTTGGCTAACACCTCCATGGTGTTTGGTGATGCCAAGAAGGTGCTGGGCGACTTGCTGGGCGAGCTCAAAGAGCTCGGTGTCGGCAAAAAGTGATCAGCGCGACCCCATTCGGCTTTTGAAGGCATCACACGCGAATCCTCCAGACAACCCCCAGCTGTTGCAGCAGCTGGGGGTTGTTCCTTATCAGCAGCGTTTTCCCTGGATCGGTGGAGACCTTCAGACCCTGCGCGACACGCTCCGCCCGGTCTCGCTTCCTCCTGACCGTGGGGAACCGATTCCGATCGCTGTCCCTGCTTTGGCGAGTGGTGCTGCAGCCGCTGGTGAATTGCTGGCGTTTCTGGATCGCCCGGATCTCAGCTTCGACTTGCAAGGCGCACCTCCCAGAGCACTGGTGCTGCTGTTGCACGGTCTTGGCGGCTCCAGTCGCCGTGAGGGTCTGAGGCGTCTTGGCATCGCTCTCCAGAACAGCGGTTTCGCGGTGCTAAGGCTGAATCTGCGCGGAGCGGATCCCGGTCGCCATCTGGCTGGAGGCACCTATGCAGCTCGCTGCAACAGTGATCTTCTGCCGGTGATTCAACGCGCGCGTCAGTTGTGTGCTGAGTTGGTCGCATCAGCCAGGCCATTGCCCCTGTTTGGTGCTGGAGTGTCCCTGGGGGGCACCATGCTGCTCAATGCCTGCATGGCCAGCGTGGAGGAGAGAGCAACGCATGGCTGGGAAGGCCATGCACCGCTGCTGGATGGTCTGTTCTGCGCCAGCAGTCCCTTGGATCTTGCCGCCTGCAGTGCTTCGATCGAACGTCCGCGCAATCGCGTGTATCAGCGTTGGCTTCTGAAGCGCCTCGTACGCCAGACACTGGCGGATCCCTTCGGCGTCAGTGCCCAAGAGCAGCAGCGACTCACCGGTGACCCGCCCCGGTCGATCCGTGCCTTTGATGAAGCGGTAACGGCACCGCGTTGGGGCTTCTCGTCTGTTGACGATTACTACGCCGGTGCTTCACCCCTGCCGCGTCTTCTGTCGGCATCGCAGCCACTCCCGCCGACCTTGATCTTGCAGGCCCTGGATGATCCTTGGGTGCCAGCGACCTCTGCGATCCAACTCCAAACCACCGTGGTTGCTGATGGCTTGCCTCCGGGTCGACGACGCCTTGAGGTGTTGTTGACGGCCCAGGGCGGCCACAACGGCTTTCATGGTCCCGGAGACAGTCTTCTCAAAGGGTGTTGGTCTGATCGCTTGGCTTGTTCCTGGTTCAATCATGGGATTGAGACCTCAGGCATCGAATGAGCTACGGGTGGGCTGCTTTATAGAGAATTTTTGACCCGAGATTTTTCACTAGAAGTAATAGGCTTGATCGTGAGAATTATGATACACAGCTCCGCCACATTTCGTTGCGATTCTCCAAAGTGCTTCGGGAATTGGTGTGGCGTCGTAGAGCACCAACTCAGGGAATCGTTGTCTGAGTAGAGCGGTTCCCCTCCAGGCGTTGTAGTGAGGAATGGCAGAGTTCACATGGTGGCAAACATGGGTAGACCCGATGCCATGGTGCAACAGATTGAGTATGGGGCCATAGGGGCGATCAATCGTTTGCAGCGCTCCCTTCACCCAACACCACGTTGTATTGGAGAAATGGGGAATATTCTGGTCAGTGTGCTGCAGCCAGGTGTAAGTGATGAGCCAAATGTTGATCACCAGGTATGGCAATCCATACACGCACATCACACGTAGGGGAGACGATTGAATTGCGGCGATGATGAGAAAGGTGATCATCGCCAGGCAGCCGATGTTGGACCGCACCATCAACGTGCAAAATCTTTTAGGAAATAGGCTTCGCTTGCCATTTGAGAATGGATGGCCGTTCCAGAAATGGGACGTGGGAAAGCCGTAGTCTTCCCCGCCAGTGGCTCCTAGAAGCAAATAGAGCGGCCAGCCGATCACCAAATGATTGAGGAGAGAGATGATCCCAAACAACGTTGGGTTCAGTTTCCTTTTGAGTTGTTCTGTGACTTGACCTAGAGCCGATGAGGCCCGCGGAGGGACGTGGGTTTCCCCTTGCTCAAGGTGATTGCAGTGGGCGTGGTGAACGCTGTGGCTGCGCGCCCAGCTGTAGTAAGGCACCAGCAGTGCGCTGTGAAGCAGGAATCCAACGACGCCTTCAATGCGTCGGTTTGGGTGAAACGCGTTGTGGCCACATTCGTGGGCTAACACCCAACAGCCCATGGCAATGGTGCCGCAACCGATGCCGTACAGCACCCACAGCGGAGTGGCCAGGAGGGTGAGGGGGATTTGGGTCCCAATCCCTAAAGCAGCGAGAGACAGGCCTGCCGACATGATCAGGCTCCCCCACGCTTTGATTGGGTTGAATTGAGTCAGCTCTGGCGGTAAAGCACTGAGGAGTTCTGCCTTGCTCGGATAGGTCGCTTGTGGGGAGCTGCGATTGAAACGAGGTGATGATGGGCGAGTGGTGGAGGTCGTCGTGATTGCCGATGCCAAAAGAATGCCTGCAAAAAGCACCCCTTAAATGGTGCTTTAGATTTGCTTAAGACTCTAGTAGTTGGTTGAGCTGCTCTGTGGCTTTTGGCTGTTGGGACGTCGTTTATTTGTGTGCCGATGCGTGATCAGTTTCTTGACTGATCAATCTTTTTCTTCGTGAATTGGTGGTCGCGATGTTTCTTTTTCGCAGAGTCGCTAGCCTGATGGGAGTGGATAGTTTTGAAATGGAGTTGTCTTGTAAATCCACTCTTCAATGGGTTGGTTGTTGATGATATGGCTGCGAATAATCGCCTCTATCTTGTCTGCTGTGACGTCTGCGTACCAAATGCCCCCAGGCCAAACCACCAGGATTGGCCCACGTTCGCACACCCTCAGACAGTCAACTTTGCTTCGTAAAACGATTCCTTCTGGGCGCTGTTGACTCTCGAGCCCAAGATCCCGCACGAGGCGTTTCAGTTCATTCCAGGTTTCCAGTCCTTTGGCCGGATCGCAGCACTTCGCATTCGTCGGAGTGGCGCAGAGCAGCAAGTGATGGCTGATCAAGCAGCCACCGCCGCCATCGACATCCGCTGAGTTCCCCGGGCCACCTGCTCACGCACGGCAAGGCGAGCCCACTGGTCCACGGCCAGCACGTCATCCAGCTGGGGGTGGTCGATGCGATCGGGCTTGTGCCGTTCGCAGGACGCTTCGATCAGATCGGGAATGTCGAGGAAATGGATGCGTTCCTCGAGGAACTGGGCGACGGCCTCCTCATTGGCTGCATTCAGAACCGCCGGCATGGTTCCACCAGCACGCCCTGCCGCATAGGCCAGTTCCATGCAGGGGTATTTGGCGGGATCGGGTTTTTTGAAGGTGAGCTGTCCCACTTCGGTGAGGTCAAGGCGTCGCCAAGGCGTTTCCAGCCGTGATGGCCAGCTCATGCAATACAGAATCGGCAGTTTCATGTCGGGCCAGCCCAGTTGGGCCAGCACCGAAGAATCCGCCAGCTCGATCATGGAGTGGATGATGCTCTGGGGGTGAATCACGATTTCGATGTGGTCGTAATCCAGCC
>ERZ802819.429-NODE-429-length-28123-cov-13.6421_pt1 | contig 28123 bp, 26 predicted proteins | sample MGYA00345647_ERZ802819 | MGnify/ENA primary metagenome ERZ802819 (study PRJEB30503, sample SAMEA104212355) | marine metagenome | biome: Westerlies Biome; feature: [SRF] surface water layer (ENVO:00010504) within the epipelagic zone...; material: water...
TAATATTGCTGCTTTCTAAAGTAACGTAGACTCTTGCTCCTGGCGCAGATCTTTTTTCAGCAGCTTTTGTCCTTGCAACGAAACCCGTTTCGAATAAATCTGTTTCAGCATTTGAATTAAATTGAAGATAAGAATTCTCAATACAATGATAATTTGTAGCTATTAAACCTTCGCTAGAAACAAAAGCAGCAGAGCATCCACCTAAACTGACAATAGCGCTCATGGGATGTTTAAATAAATCGCTGACGTTAGAAACATTACCGTTGTAGCCATTGGCACGAAGTTCTTTTTGTAGCAATTCCATTTGGTACGGCTCCCACATTCCTTCATCAGCAAATATGCTAAAAGTAAAAAGTGTGAAAAAAACAAATAGATATTTTTTAATGATCAGAAATCCGTTAAAAGTGGGCATATAGTATATGTCGCTTGAATATTTAGTGGTAGGCCCAGTAGCACTTGAACCTATGACCAATCGATTATGAGTCGATTTACCTGATTGATAATTGTCGATTGACTTTTTGTTAGAAAATAATTCTGCGTCAGCTAACACTTTTATTTGGGATGAATAATAATCTTTAGAGAAATATTTACCTCTCTTTTTTAACTTTTTACCCCAACCACCAAAGCCAAAGAAGAATTCCAAATAAAGTAATCCTTTGAGTTACATCTGATAAATATTAACACCAACTCACAGATACAATTGCTTTTTAGTTGTCTTTAACTTAGTTTGTGTGATCACTTTTAGTTTGAAGTAAATTAATAATTCGAGGTTTCCCAGATACATGGAAAAAAATATTAATACTCACGTCGCGGGTCAGGTATGGAAATTAGAGGTAGCCGAAGGCGATCATGTTTCAAAAGATCAAATAGTTTGCATCATCGAATGTATGAAAATGGAAATACCTATCTTGGCTCCAGTTGCAGGTGAGTTAAGCAAGTGGCTGGTAAGCTCAGAAGATATTGTTTCGGAAGGACAAGTTATCGGGATCCTAACTGCAGAAGAGTAAAAGAATGGTTTGGCACGAAGAAATCAATGAGATCAAAAAACGAGATACTCTGTCTAAAAAACAGGGTGGAGAGGAATCTGTTAAAAAGCATCATGAAAAAGGCAGGCTTACGATAAGAGAAAGGATAGATTGTTTATTGGATTCTAAAACATTCGACGAACTGGGCGTTGGAGCCGGAGTTCCAGTATTTGATGATAATAATGAATTAATAGACTTTCAGCCTGCCAATTTTGTTCTTGGCTTTGGGGAGGTGGCTGGGAGGAAAGTCATCATTGGAGGGGAAGACTTTACGTTAAAGGGCGGATCACCAAATCCTGCGGGCTTGAGGAAGAGTGTGTATGCGGAGCAACTAGCTCTTCAGTATAAGGTTCCACTTGTGAGACTGCATGAAGGCGGAGGTGGTGCTGTTGGAGGCACTTCTCAAAACAAGAATCATAGACCTCTTGGTGAGCCTGTCTTTAATATGTCGAGATTTTACTCTTTAGCTCAAACACTTGGTGTTGTTCCAGTTGTAACTGCTGCATTAGGCCCAGTAGCAGGCTTGCCTGCGTCTAGACTTGTAGCATCGCATTTTTCGGTAATGACTAAAAATGCAGCTGTCTTAATAGCTGGGCCTCAAGTGGTGAAGCGTGCTCTTGGTAAGGATCTGTCAAAAGAGCAACTTGGGGGACCAGAAGTCCATTTAAAAAGTGGAGTAATAAACAATTTGGCAGAGGATGAGGAAGATGCATTTAATCAAATCAGAACATTTCTCTCTTTCATGCCTGACAACGCTTGGCAACGACCTAAAAGAATTGTGTGCAGTGATCCTGCCAATAGACGTGATGAGGAGCTAGCGTCTATAGTCCCCAAAAATAGTAGGCAGCCATTCCAAATGAGAAAAATAATCCAACATGTTATTGATCTTGAGAAAGAGGAAACAACGTTTTTCGAAATAGGCCAAAAGTTTGGACCCAGTTTAATAACAGGATTAGGCAGAATGAATGGACACTCTGTTGGCATCATCGCAAATGATTGCATGTATTATGCTGGAGCTATGACGTCATCAGCGGCTCAAAAACTAAGAAAATTTGTGGATTTTTGTAATAGCTTTCACTTACCTGTTTTAAGTTTTGTAGATGAACCAGGATTTATGATAGGCCCAGATAGTGAGTCTGCAGGCACGATTCGTTTTGGAACGGAAGCTATCTCGGCCGTAATGCAGTCTCGAGTACCTTGGGCCAGTATTCAGGTGAATAAGGCGTTTGGTGTTGCCGCGCAAGCACATTTTGGACCACAAGCATATGTATTGAGTTGGCCCAGCGCAAAGACTGGTGCGTTGCCTGTTGAAGGGGGAGTCGCCGTAGCGTTTTCTAGAGAGATTGCCGCCTCTCCAAACCCAGAGCAAAGGCAGCATGAGCTAGAAGATTTATTAGCAACCAGTCAATCACCCTTTCCAAAGAGTGAGGGTTTTTCCGTTCATGAGCTTATAGACCCAAGAGACACCAGACCAAAACTGGCGGCTTGGTTGGATTTAGCTATTGGTTCACAAACCGAACCTGCCGAACCATTTTTTGCTACCATGCGGCCTTGAATTAGGAACTGCAATTATGACTAGTTCAACTAATTTTCTCTCACATAAATCAACTGTTACATCTACTGTACCTGATGTGTGAATATGTAGTCAGGAGAGCAGAAATAAAGTTGTAAACCTCTGATTTATTCAAGAAAAAATGGTGGGCCCAGTAGGACTTGAACCTACGACCAATCGATTATGAGTTGGATGGCCCTAGAGTTAGTACCCTCCGAAGTTAATCTAGCCAGACCTCAAGGTTGTTAGCCCGGCCAATCTTACGATCAAGTTTGAGATCAAGCACCGCAGTCATATTACAAGTATCTAGAAGTGCTAGGGCATCAGCCTGATCAGATCCCTTGAGCGCCTGAATAGCGGACTGTACTCGTTCGAGCAAATAAAACCGAAAAGGTTGTGGGCAAACATGCATAGCAGTTCCTTCCACATCAAATTCTGCTTCACCTGCATAGCGCTCACATTGAGCGCCAATCGCTGGCTTGTTTTCCTTCAGCCATCGATTAATGCCGCTATGAGAAGCGATCGTTTCCGGAACAAAATCAAGCGCAAAATGGGTCAGCAGCTCGATGATTGTTTCCGGTACCTCATCGTCCTGCAGGAAACTGTGTGGTAAGTTAATGTACTCCCCAGTATCTGGCTCCGGTCTGTTCATCCTCTCAACCCAACGATGAATCCAGGGGCCTCGCATCTGTAATAGGCGGTGAGGCACTGGGTCTCGACCTAGATGCCCATACAGGGGGCACATGAGGCCAAAGTCACCAAGACACGGTTTTCCCCCCAGTAGATACGGATATTGCGTCAGGTGCGCGTTAAATTTTTCGACAAAACCCTCGTAGAGTTTCTCGGTGATAGCAAGAGTAGAAGGTCTAATACCCCATCGCGGAGCTACGTCAGTGCTTACGTGCGCTATAACCTTCTTGGCAAGCTCCTCATCTCCATTCATTTGTGAGGTAAAATGATAGAGAATAAAGTCGTGTTGCTCCTCATCGAAGTTAAATCGGTAATGCATTGCTGGCCTGCCTAAGCCCTCGGCTCCTAGAACATCGAACAATAAGCTGACGATATGCTGGCAGGGACCGGGCGGTTTCGCCGGGTGGCCCGAACGCTCTTCGAAAAAATCGACAATAGCAACACCATCCCTGATTATCCTTCCGCCTGGAAAGACAATAGTTGGCATAGAACCTCTGCCTATTTTTTTGCCCAATTGATAGAGGTATGGCTGCGGTGCCCGTTCTTCATAGGGGATACCCTGCTTGATCAAGTAACTTCGCGCCCGACCCGTATACAAAGACTGTGCAACACTATAGAGCAACACCGCTTCAGGATTATCGGGTTTCATAGCAGGACCTATTGGATCATCGAACCAGCTTGGCATGGGTTACCTCAGTTTCATTTTATACAATTAAATCAATGGTTTAAGTGGTTGGCCCAGTAGGACTTGAACCTACGACCAATGGATTATGAGTCGACTGACTCTGTTTCAGAAATTTTTTCAGCATATACTCGATCTGTTTGTAAGGCAATCGACTAACAACATCCTTTTCTTAAAAACCACCCAGAACATGAATTTTGAAAGTTTTTTACCATACATCTACTCGTAAAATCGTCATATTAAAAAGTCTTCATAACGTTTCACACTAGTATGGAGAATTTTGATAATTCGGGTAAAAGAAGTTATGGTACCTAATCATTTATGAATAAAAAGGAGCTAGATATGAATTTTGTTGATGCTACCAAAGCTTATTTTTTTAAATGGAAGGACTTTGACTCACGAATTTCTCGATCAGAATTTTGGTATGGAAATCTCGGCGCATTGATTGTTTCTGTCATTATTGGAGCTGTTGCTGGATTTATAGGAGGCATGTTGGGCGCAGCGATGGGTTATTCTATTGATGGAGTTACGACGACCACAAATATTTTATTACTACCTTTTTATTTCCTTCTAATGGTGGCTGGGCTTTCACTAGTTGCTAGGCGACTTCATGACATTGATAAATCCGGATGGTGGTATCTAATTTTACTTACGGTTATCGGAGGACTCATCTTATGTTATTGGTTCTGCAAAAAAGGTGATGCAGAGGATAATCGTTTTGGACCAAATCCATTGCCTTTATGAATCCTTGATTGCAAGAGCTGAATCCAGAAAGATTTGAACTCGCGACCGATCTTTTATGAGTCGTTTTACCTGATTGACCCTTGTCGATTGACTTTATTTTAGAAAAAAATGGTGGGCCCAGTAGGACTTGAACCTACGACCAATCGATTATGAGTCGACTGCTCTAACCAGCTGAGCTATGGGCCCGAATTAAATCTATTCGTCAATGAAGCTTCTGAGATGATCAGAGCGAGTAGGATGTCGAAGTTTACGTAAAGCTTTCGCTTCAATTTGCCTAATACGCTCTCTGGTAACATCAAACTGTTTGCCCACTTCTTCTAGGGTGTGGTCAGTGTTCATATCAATGCCAAATCGCATTCGCAGAACTTTGGCCTCTCTTGCAGTCAAGCTGCCAAGCACTCCACGAGTAGAATCTGTAAGATTACTCTTGGTCGCCTCATCAATTGGTTGAGCAATAGTGATATCCTCAATCAGATCTCCGATACTAGCATCCTCATCTTCACCAATTGGGGTCTCCATAGATATCGGCTCTTTGGCGATTTTGAGAACCTTACGAATCTTATCTTCAGGCATTTCCATGCGCTCTGCTAGCTCCTCTGGGGAGGGCTCCCTACCCATTTCTTGAAGCATCTGTCGGGAAATCCGATTGAGTTTATTAATCGTCTCAATCATATGGACTGGGATACGTATAGTTCTAGCCTGATCAGCGATGGAACGAGTAATTGCTTGTCGGATCCACCAAGTTGCATAAGTTGAGAACTTGTAACCACGTCTATACTCGAACTTATCTACGGCTTTCATTAAACCGATATTACCTTCCTGAATAAGGTCCAAGAACTGCAGCCCCCGATTTGTGTATTTCTTTGCAATGGAAATAACTAAACGTAGATTTGCTTCAACCATTTCTTTTTTTGCTCGTCTTGCCATCGCTTCACCGATGGTTAAGCGTCGATTAATATCTTTAATTTGTAAAATTGAGAGTCCACTGGACGTTTCCACTTGCGTCAATTTACGTTGAGATCTAAGGATTTCAATTTCTTGATTGGCAATACCATTGGAGTAATCGGCTTTTGCTCCGACAAGAGTCCCAGTCCATTTTAGATTCGTCTCATTTCCTGGGAAAGATTTGATGAATTCTTTACGGGGCATCTTCGAGAAACGAATGCAAAGTTTCATTATATTTTTTTCTTCAGCCCGAATCTTTTCAACTGCACCACGAATAAGCGCAACCAGAGGGTCAAATTGTCGAGGCGTGAGCTTTAAATATTTGAATAACTCGGCCAAATCTTGCATGTTTTTCACGGATGATTTGCCATCACGCCCATATCGACTGATCGATTTTTCAGTTTTCATGAGTAGGGACCGAATCTCTTCAAAGCGCTCAGTGGCTTCCTCAGGATCTAATCCACCTTCATGCTCTTCCTCTTCCTCTTCCTCGTCAATTTCCTCACCATTGGCGATCTTTTCAGCTTCAGCTGCCTCTGCAGCTTGTTGTTGCGCTAGAGCAGAAGGGACGTGATCCATGGGATTTAAGTAGCCGCTTATAATATCTGTAAGTTTCTTTTCTCCAGAAACTACCTTGTCCCATTCAGCAATTACTGTGGCAACGTTAGTTGGCCAGTCCGCTACTGCAGACATTAACTCCCTGGTACCTTCTTCGATCCGCTTTGCTATTTCAATTTCACCCTCTCGCGTGAGAAGTTCGACAGATCCCATTTCGCGCATATACATTCGTACTGGGTCAGTTGTCCTGTGCTGTTCTGATTCCACTGATGCGAGAGCAGCCGCGGCCTCAGCAGCAGCAACTTCATCCGGAGTATTGTCTCCTGACATCATTAGCATAGTTTCAGCATCTGGAGCCGTCTCAAATACGGTAATTCCCATGTCGTTGATCATTTGAATGATGTCTTCAACCTGCTCTGGATCGGCAATATCCTCAGGCAGATGATCGTTGACCTCCGCATAAGTCAGATAGCCTTGCTCTCTTCCTTTGGCGATTAAGTCTTTTATGCCAGATTGTTGCTTATCGTTGTTGTCAGTCATATCGGTTTCTTGAGTAATTATGGGTTTAGAAAAACGGGCGCAATTATACCGGATAAAAAAGCGATTGTCCCAGACTAAGATGCGCTAGTTTTTAATACTTTTTTACTGTTATTTTAGACCACAAGTCTTTGTTTTATCTTGTTTTTTAATGAATTAGCTGTTTCATTGTCAGGTAATTGCATTCTTATTTTGTGTAGCTGCTTAATTTCATACTCACTTAAGGTTTCTCGCTCCAGAAGTTGCATTGCTTTCTGTTCAATGGGAAGGGCGTTGAAAGCGCTTTGTAATACATGTTTTAGAGCATCATTGAATTCTTGATTATCATCTCGTCCTGTCCCGACTGGAGGATGATAAATTTCACTAGCCGCAAGAGATTGTAAAATCTGAGTCTCCTCATGATTTCCATAAGTACCTAACCAATATGCGAAAATATGAGATGGTTTGTAATGCGGATTTTTCTCAGCAAGATCCAGAACACGGAGAAATAATCGAATATCTTGATCTTGTGATTGTCGCAAAAGATCAACATTATCAACAGTTCCAGCCAATGCGGGGTGGTTTAGCAAGAGAGCCGTGATGAATTTAATCGGAGTTAATCGAATTTTAGAGGTCTTAGTTAAGGAGATGTCAGACAAATCACCGGTCTCAAGAGAGCCATCAAATTCTTGATAATAATCAGGGGCCGCATAGGTTAGGGCGTCCCTTGCATCTGATTCTCCTGATTTTTGATTAGAAAATTTACTATTGTTTTCTAAGAGCTGAGATCTTTGTTGGGGCGGGATGTGAGTAGCTACATAGTCACTCAAATCAGATGCAGCTATACCAGTCCTGCGAGACAACTCCTCGAGCATTAGTTGCCGAAAGACACCTTTGGGAATACGGTTAATCTGTGGCGCACAGATTTTACTTAGTTTCGCTTTTCCATCTGCAGTAGCGCAGTCAATTCCGTGACTAAGTTGCTCAAATAGAAATTGCGAGAGAGGTTGTGAATTTTCAATTTTACTTAAAAAGCCGTCATGACCTAAATTTCTCACCATACTATCGGGATCTTCTCCATCTGGCAGGAACAAAAATTTTGCAGATACACCGTCACGCATTTCAGGTAGAGAAATTTCAAGGGATCTGGCCGCTGCCCGCTTTCCGGCATTGTCTCCGTCGAAACAGAAAACGATCTCAGAGGTATAGCGAAAGAGTTTTTGGAGGTGGGTTTCAGTAAGAGATGTCCCCAACGTTGCCACCGAGTTCTGGATACCATACTGAGCTAGAGCAATTACATCCATATAGCCCTCTACCATTATTAGGTAAGGTATATCTTTTAATGCTTTCCTTGCTTCATAGAGACCATATAACTCACGACCTTTGTGAAAAACAGGTGTCTCTGGAGAGTTTAAATATTTGGGTGTTCCATCATCCAGTACCCGTCCCCCAAAACCAATAGTTCTGCCGCGTTGATCTCGGATGGGAAACATAATTCGATGTCTAAAACGATCATATTGTTTTTTTTCTTCTGGCTTTTCAACAATCATTCCTGAATCGTTCAGTAGTTTATTTTTGACTTCGTCCCCTCCTATTGCCTTTAGAAGGTTATCCCATCCTTTGGGTGCGAAGCCAACACCGAATTTCGCAGCTATTTCACCAGTTAGTCCCCGATTTTTAAGGTAGTCAACAGCGTGTTTGGCCGATGAGTGAGTTCTAAGCTGTTTGCGAAAGAATTTATCTGACTGTTCTAAAATCGAAAATAAATTGTCCTTTTGTCTTTTTATATCCTTATCTGGAGTTGCTTCCCTGGGAATTTCAAGACCAGCATGTTTTGCGAGGAGTTCGACGGCAGGAAGAAAATCTAGTCGATCATGCTCCATAACAAATCCTAGTGCATTGCCTCCAGCTCCACATCCAAAGCAATAATAAAATTGCTTATCTTGAGCTACCGTAAAAGAGGGACTTTTTTCTTCATGAAAGGGGCAACAAGCTTTATAGTTTTTGCCGGCTTTCTTTAGTGGTACCCGCGTATTGACCACATCCACTATATCGAGACGGTCAAGTAAATCATCTATAAATGTTTGTGGAATTAAACCAGCCATTGTAAATCTAAAATTTTGATTCTCAGTCTTCAGTCTAACCGTTCAGGACATAATGAGACAGGATTTACTTATTTAGTTCGTTTTTAACCAGACCGCTAACTAGTCCTGCATCAGCACGACCTTGTATCTTTGGCCTAATGATATTCATCACCTTACCCATATCTTTCATAGATTCGGCTCCTGATTCGGTTATCGCTGAGGACACCATCGCATGAATTTCTTCATTAGTCAGCGAGGTTGGCAGGAATTCTTTAATGATATTGATTTCTGATATTTCTATATCTGCTAACTCTTGACGACCAGCGGATTGATATTGATTGATCGAGTCTCGCCTCTGCTTAACCATCTTGTCAAGAATAGATAGAACCCTTTGGTCATTGATGCTGATTCGCTCATCGACTTCAACGCGCTTTATCTCGGAGAGCATCAGTCTAATTGCACCTAATCGAGCCTTCTCTTTAGCCCGCATGGCTTCTTTCATTGCTGATGTTAGATCGCTTTTTAAAGGCATGATTTACTCCGAGAGGAAATTGGATATTCTAAAAACACGAAAAGCGCCTCAGGAGGCGCTAATTTAGTATTTCTCTTCACTCAAAGTTTAATACAGTCGAGTAAACTTTCGTGATTCCCGAGAAACTTTCTTCTGGTTACGCTTCACGGCTGCAGCCGCTTTTCGCTTTCTGACCCAGGTAGGCTTCTCGTAAAATTCACAGCTCCGAACTTTAGCTAGCACCCCAGCCTTCTCACAAGAACGCTTGAAACGTCTTAATGCTACATCAAAAGGCTCATTTTCTTTGATTCTAACACTTGGCATAAATAGTTGATCCTATCCGAAATTTTGAGCTGGGGGGAGGGTTTTTGGCCTCAGCCCCTCAAAGGCGCGTAGTCTATACACATAACGCAGTTGTTGCAAAGTTTTGTCTAATTTATCTTTTATGTATGACTTATAAATCGACTAAAAAAATGAAGAATAGCGACCGCCCACCTAATACAAACAGTTGGTATAATCGACATTACGATTTTAATTAATTATTGAGGTCTTACAACAACATGCTTGTTCTAGGTATTGAAACCTCCTGTGATGAGACTGGGGTCGCTATTTATGATAGCGAGCATGGTCTGCTGGCACACAAACTTTACTCACAAGTAAAAATGCATGCAGAGTTTGGAGGAGTAGTTCCTGAGTTAGCATCTCGAGATCATTGTCGTAAAATACTACCATTGTTAGATGAAGTTTTAGAGGCTGCCAGAATAAAAAAAAATGACCTTGATGGCATCGCCTATACGGCTGGACCCGGACTGATGGGAGCCCTGATGGTTGGAGGTGCAACTGCAACAGCTTTAAGTCTTGCTCTGAATATTCCTGTTCTGGGTGTTCACCATATGGAAGCTCATTTGTTGGCTCCTATGTTAGAGGAAAACCCTCCATCGTTCCCTTTTATCGCGTTGCTGGTGTCTGGAGGACATACTCAACTGGTGTCAGTTGAGGAGATCGGAGGATATCAGTTACTCGGTGAGTCGCTTGATGACGCAGCTGGAGAGGCTTTTGATAAGACAGCAAAAATGCTTGATCTAGACTATCCGGGAGGGCCAATCCTTGCGAAATTAGCAGAAAATGGAAATAGGAATCGCTTTGCGTTTCCTCGACCAATGACTGATCGGCCCGGGTTAGATTTTAGTTTCTCAGGACTAAAGACTTATACGCGAAATTTAATTGATAAACATAAACAAACTAACGGCCTTCCAGATGATGAAACAATCGCAGATATCTGTGCCGGTTTTCAAGAGGCGGTGGTGGATACTTTGGTTATTAAATGCTCGCGAGCTGCTGAAGCTTCGGGCTCCAGAACGCTAGTCATTGCGGGAGGCGTTTCGGCTAATTCGAGATTGAGGCATAAACTAGAGGTCGTCCTGGAGAAAGAGGGTGTCGAAGTATTTTATGCCCGCCATGAGTTTTGCACTGATAATGGAGCTATGATCGCTTATGCTGGATGTCAGAGGTTATTGGCTGGTCAAAGTAATAATTTACAAATTGAAGCGATTCCCCGTTGGCCCCTGGATCAGTTGAGTAGTCTGAATCAAGTTAATACATTGTAGGTAATAAATAGATGGATATTGTGTACATTCGAGATTTAAGAATTGAAACGATCATTGGGATCTATGATTGGGAAAGAGAGGTCAAACAGACAGTCAGTCTTGACTTAGAGATGGCTCATGATATCCGAAAAGCTGCTGAAACTGATGCGATTGAATATGCTCTTAATTATAAATCGATAGCAAAACGACTAATTAAATTTATTGAGCAAAGCGAATTTCTATTAGTCGAAAGAATGGCCGAGGAGGTTGCTTCGATCGTTCGTGAGGAATTCTCAGTGCCTTGGCTAAAATTAAGGGTCAGCAAACCTGGAGCTTTGAGAGGCTCAAAGGATGTGGGTATTATTATTGAGCGAGGAGAGCGTCTGTAGTGGCCAAGGTGTACTTGAGTCTTGGAAGTAATATTGAGAGGCATGTTCATATTACTTCGGCACTTGATACCCTTGAAGAGTGCTTTGGAGAATTGTCATTATCTTCAGTTTATGAAAGTGATTCAGTTGGGTTCTCGGGGGATAATTTTTATAACCTTGTGGTTGAAGTAATCTCTGATAAGTCAGTTGGTCAAATCTCCATTATTTTGAAGGAAATCGAAGATAAAAATGGAAGAGATCGTTCTGCTCCGAGATTTGGTCCTCGAAGTTTAGATATTGATATCCTTGCAGTGGATGATGTCTTTGGACATTACGATGGTATTGAATTGCCCAGGGATGAGATCCTAAAAAATGCCTTTGTTTTACAGCCCCTCGCCGAGTTAATTCCAGATGGTGTGCATCCTGTAACTGGTAAATCCTATCAACAGCACTGGCTCGAGTATGACAAAGAAAAACAAAAACTTTGGCCTATAGACTTCAGGTGGAAGGGTAAGTTGTAGTAAAACGTTAAAGCCCCATATTCATAGGCTATTGGAGCTCCCGCCATCAACAGCTATCGTCTGACCTGTGACATAAGTGGCCTTCACAGCTAAAAAGAAGACCGCATCAGCAATGTCATTTTCAGTACCCAATCGTCCAACAGGGACCTTGCTGAGTACCGAATTTTGTTTGTCCAAATCATCGGATTCGTGCTCTGGCCATAATATTGCCCCTGGGGCGACGCTATTTACACGAACATTTGGTGCAAGTTCTTTTGCCAATGTTTTTGTCATCGATATATTTCCAGCCTTGGCAATAGTGTAGATCGGATGCTTATCCAGAGCTTGCCTCGCATGCATATCAGAAATGTTAATAATAGATCCCCTAGCTATGATCAACATTTCGGCTAATCTTTGCGCCAAGAAAAAAGGACCCTTCAAATTACTACTGAATAAGTCTTCCCATTTTTCCTCATTACAATCCTTAAGTGGGGTTGGATAGAAGCTTGAGGCATTATTAATAAGAATATCTAGGCGCCCTATGGTCTCAATCAAATCGACTATTTTATCTATACCCTCAGGTTTGTTGAGGTCACTCTGAACAAGAAAGCAGCTATCTGATCTTAGATTGTTAAGGCTTTTACAAATTCTATCTGCCTCGGCGGCTGATTGATTAAAGTGAATAATAATTTTGTATCCCTTCCCATGAAATAATCGTGCAATAACGGCGCCAATTCGTCTTGCAGCACCAGTTATTAAGATTACTGGTTCTATTGGTTTTTTCTTTTGCATGACTATTCCTTAGTTATTATTTGGTGAAGTTATGTTTAAAATGATTCAGGGCATCAATTTGTCTTTTCTCAAGAGATAAACCTATGGCTGCTCCAGCTTGTCCTGAGGCTACTAAGTCTTTAACGCTCACTTTTAGCACAGATTCCAACGCACCTCGTAAATACGTGCTAGATGAATAGCTTCGATCTGTTCTGCTATGATTGCACGAGTAATCAGCCGAGCATACGGTTAGAAAATCACTGAATTTCTCTGAGGACTTTAAGGCTCCAATTGATTTTAGTAACTGAAGCAGCGCGATTGGTTTAAGTTCAAGACAATTATGACTTTGTAAACAAAACTCTGACACTGTCATAGCCAAGTTTTTGACGTTCTTAGGAACCTTTAGCCTGTTACACAGAGTCTCAATTGGACTAAATTGGCCAGATCGAAGTTCATAGGATTCAAGGCCATTATCTTTGCACGGATCTTTACCTAAATTATAAACCAAAGCAGAAAATCGGACTGATATTTTCTCCGTCAACCGTGAAGTAGCTTTGAGCAATTTCAGAGACTCCTCGTAACTATTTTTTTTTGGAGGATGGGTCGATGCTTTTGTCTCATTAAAAAGTCGATAGAATTCCGGTAATGTGTCCTGTAGGGCACCCAATGATTGTAAAGTCCGAATAAAAACATGAGGTGATTTTTCAGATAGAGCACGACTCATTTCTTTCCAAATTCGTTCTGCAACCAGATGCTTTAAATCTCCCTCCCTAACCATTTCGATTATTAAACTGCTTGTTTCTGGTGCTATTGTAAATCCCATATGGGCATATCGCGTTGCGAATCTAGCTATGCGAAGCACTCTAACTGGATCTTCGTTAAACGCATCTGATACGTGACGTAAAGTTCTAGACTCAACATCTCTTTGACCATTGAAAGGATCTATAATGTTTCCATCATTATCCTCAGCCATCGCGTTTATTGTTAAATCTCGGCGTTTTAGATCTTCCTCAAGCCCTATTGCTGGATCAGTAAAAAATGTAAAGCCTGCATATCCTTTCTCTATGTTTCGTTCAGTTCTCGCTAACGCATACTCCTCACCTGTCTCAGGCTTTATAAAAACGGGGAAGTCATTTCCGATCGGCATGAAGCCGAGACCCACCATCTCTTCAGGCGAACTTCCGACAACTACCCAGTCATTCTCGTGATATGGATAATTTAATAATTTGTCCCGAACAGCGCCACCGACGCGAAAAATTTGCATGCTTAAAAGCTCCTGAATCCATTGTAAGTACCTGAATTACCTACCTCAATCTAAATTGTCCCTATTTTGATCAGGAGACATGATAGAACAGGTAATTAGTCACATAATTGACTTTTTTTAGCCTTACCATCTTCTCGTGTTGTGGAATGGATAATTTTATATTGCTCACTTCTGATTAGAAACTTTTGATTTAACTATTTTTTCAATAATGAGGAAATATTTTATGGCCGATTCAATCAGCTATATCGATGAGTTAGAGGATCCTATCTACTCAGGCTTAACAATACTAAGTAGCCCTAAAAACGGTGCTCTATGTGATCGGCACGCATACAGGCGTCGCGTAGAACTTAAATTAGAGGAGAGACGTATTTCTCAAGAAATACAAGATTATCGTTTCGATGGTGTGTTTGAAGATTGACTCTGATACTGATGGCAAGTAATTAATTTAAATATACTTAAATCAACATCTTTGCGATCAATTTTGGCATAATGCCCGCTTCACGAATCTATAAATTTTGAGGGTTTGTCTTGGGGAGTCAGTGCTTATTAAGAGCCGAAGATCTTTGCTTTGAAAGAGATGATCTTTGCGTCATTGACCACTTTAACTTTGAACTTAACCCAGGAGATATTCTTCAAGTCGAGGGTTCCAATGGTAGTGGTAAAACCACTTTGCTTCGTCTATTGTCCACAGCCCTTCATCCATCGTCGGGACGCATTCTCTATGATGAAAAGGAACTGTCAGATTGCAGATATGAATATTGCTCGAATATTTTATTCATTGGGCACCAAATCGCTCTAAAAGACAGCTTAACACCAGCAGAAAATCTTGATTGGCTATCTGCAATCAAGCTATCGAACGATTCCATTCTTAAGGCTTTAGATTTGGTAGGATTGAGAGATTATGTAAATATCCCAAATATAAGACTTTCAGCGGGGCAACAGCGACGAGTTACTCTTGCACGACTCCTCTTATCAAATGCAAAGATTTGGTTTTTAGATGAGCCCTTTACAGCGATTGATGCGCAAGGTGTCCGTCTAGTTAAACATTTAATTGAGGATCATAGTAAAAAAGGCGGTGCAGTCGTCCTGTCTACGCATCAATCACTGGATATGGTAAATATCAGGCGACTTTGTCTCTCAAATGAAGAGTCTGGAGCAAACCTTTGGTAACTAAGACCAGAAGTATTTTTTTTACTTATCTTCGACGTGATCTTTTGATCTCGTATCGACGTAGAGGAGAAACTATTGGGCCTGCTATTTTCTTTGTAATGGCTACAACTTTGGTGCCACTAGCTCTTTCTCCTGAAGCTGAGAGTTTAAGAGGGATAGCCGCGGGCATCATATGGGTGATGGCTCTATTTGCGACGCTATTATCGGTTGAGAACGTGTTCGCAAGTGACTTCAAAGACGGATCTCTAGAGCAACTGCTTATAGGGCCGAATTTGTTAGTCATGCCAGTGCTAGGAAAAGTAATGGCTCACTGGCTTACTACGGGGGTGCCTTTGGCAATTATCTCTCCGATACTTGGACTTATGTTGTCCCTGCCTAGCGAGGCGTTTATACCCTTGGTGGCCAGTTTAGCGTTGGGCACAGCATCTTTGAGCTTGATCGGCGCGCTTGGCGCGGCACTAACAGTATCACTTCAAAAAGGGGGTTTACTCTTAACTTTGATAGTAATGCCGCTCTATATCCCGATAATTATATTTGGGAGCGCTACAGCTCAGTATGGCATTGACGGTTTTACCTGGACCGGCCCACTTGCCATTCTAGGGGTGCTCTTTGCTGTGGTGATGGTGTTATGCCCCTTGGCAATCGCAGGCATATTAAGATTGACGACGATAACGTAGCAACTTGGGAGAGGTAATGGACTGGAATTGGTTTCATCGAATGGGATCACCGCGTTGGTTCTATCTAGTTACTAGTCGCTGGATGCCATGGCTCAGTGCTGCCACATTGATATTGCTTGTTACTGGTTTGGTCTGGGGGATGGGGTTCGCTCCAGAAGACGCAAGACAGGGTAATAGTTTCAGAATTATCTATCTCCATGTCCCGGCGGCTTTTTTAGCATTGGCAGGCTATTTTTTAATGGCCGCAGCTGGGGCTGTCGGTCTGATTTGGAAAATGAAGTTGTCATACATGGTAATGAAATGTGCGGCGCCAATTGGCGCTGCATTAACTTTTGTTGCTCTATTTACCGGTGCAGTATGGGGAAAGCCAACTTGGGGTAGTTACTGGGTTTGGGATGCTCGTGTTACATCGATGCTAATTTTATTTTTTCTTTATGTTGGAGTGATGGCATTAAGAAATGCTTTTCACAGTCAAGAAGCCGGAAACAAAGCAAGTGCTGTTTTGGCTTTGGTGGGCACAGTGAATATTCCCATTATTTATAAATCTGTAGATTGGTGGTTTACGCTTCATCAACCATCAACAATCAAGCTGACATCAGCCCCGACAATGCATCCTGATATGTTCCAGCCTCTCTTGGTAATGATTTTAGGTTTCTACTGCTTTTACGCTCTAGCGCTCCTTTTATCTGTTCGAGTAGAGATCCTAAAAAGAGAACGAAAGACAGCCTGGGTAAGAGAAATAGTCGGTGAGCACCTCACCTTGAAAGATAGTGGTTTAAGATGAAGTTTCAGTTTGAAAATCTACCTGATTTCATAGCAATGGATGGACATGGTTTCTATGTTTGGGCTGCCGTAATAGTAGCTGCTTTGATATCAGCATGGTTAATAATCAGTCCTTTGATAAGACTGCGGCAGGTGATAAAAGACATAGCTCAAGAAGTCGCCATAGAAAACATACACAAATCCGAAGGCGAGGGCTCTAAATAGTGCATCCATTGAGACGACAGAGGTTACAGATTGTAATTCTAATCATTTTTGCGGGAGCCTGTGCCTCCGCTTTGATAATATATGCGCTCGGACAAAATGCTAATTTTTTCTATACGCCAACTCAGATTGAGGAGGGCCAGGCGCCTAAAGGGACCCTTATTCGCGCCGGTGGCATGGTCGTGGAGGGAAGTGTGAAAAGGGATGATATCTCTTTAGCAGTTGAATTCTCCGTGACTGATGGGGCAGCAATATTGCGAGTACGACACATCGGCATTCTTCCAGATTTGTTTGCGGAGGGTGAGGCTGCGATTGCTGCAGGAAGAATTGATGATAATAATATCTTGCAGGCTACTGAGGTGTTAGCAAAGCACGATGAGAAATATACGCCGCCAGAGGTGGCTGATTCTATGAATGCAACCTATCAGTCTCGGCAAGAAGCTAAGGCAGAACTAAAATGAGTCCTGAACTAGGTCATCTGGCTGTCATTGCAGCACTTTGCTTGTCTTTCTTTCAGGCGGTAATACCCATGGTGGGATCCTTTGTGGGTCATCGCAGTTGGATGCGACTAGGACACTCACTGGCTCTTGGTCAGTTTGTTTTTTTAGGGTTGGCATTCGTGTGTCTGATATCAGTATTTATTCAAGATGATTTTTCGGTTGCTTACGTCGCGAACAACTCGAATACATTGCTGCCATTGCACTACAAGGTAAGCGCAGTATGGGGTGCTCACGAGGGCTCTTTATTACTTTGGACCCTAATTCTGGCTGGATGGTCCGGGGCTATTGCTTTGTTTAGTGGCCACATGCCACAAACTTTTTCAGCGAGAGTTCTGTCCATCCTAGGCTTCATTTCTCTGGGCTTTCTCCTCTTTTTACTTTTTACATCTAATCCTTTTGAGCGGCTATTACCTGTCTCGCCAATTGAGGGGCGAGATTTAAATCCGCTGCTTCAGGACTTTGGTTTAATTGTCCACCCACCGATGCTTTATATGGGATATGTAGGATCATCTGTTCCCTTTGCGTTTGCAATAGCGGCACTAATCGGAGGTCAATTCGATAGCGCTTGGGCGCGATGGTCTCGGCCGTGGATTAATACTTCATGGGTATTTTTAACCTTAGGTATTAGTCTTGGAAGTTGGTGGGCGTATTATGAGCTTGGTTGGGGTGGCTGGTGGTTCTGGGATCCTGTGGAGAACGCTTCGTTCATGCCTTGGTTGATGTCAACAGCTCTGGTTCACAGTGTCGCCGCCACCGAGAAGAGAGGTGTTTTCAGGAGTTGGACTCTTCTGCTTGCAATATTAAGCTTTTCTTTAAGTTTACTTGGGGCTTTTTTGGTGCGCTCGGGAATTCTGACATCGGTCCACTCTTTTGCTAATGATCCAGAAAGAGGAATCTTCATCTTGTGGTTCCTAGTTATTGTTGTCGGAGCGTCACTGTTGCTGTTTGCTATACGTAGCCCCCAGATGGCTAACTCGACAACCCACAGAGGATGGTCACGAGAGACAATATTGCTCGTCAATAATGTACTTTTAGTGACCTCCACGGCCACCATTTTTATTGGCACACTTTATCCTCTGTTTTCTGATGTTTTTCAGTTGGGCAAAATTTCGGTAGGCGCGCCTTATTTCAATTTCTTCTTTGTACCTTTGATGATTATTTTGATGCTCGCGTTGGGTTTTGCAGGATTCACCCGGTGGGGATCAACAGATGTCAACCTATTGTTACGTAGGGGATTATTTCCAGGGCTTCTGAGCTTTTTTATTGCTTTGCTGGTGCCAGCTCTGCTTACTGACTCATCCTCTGGTTCTAGCTACTCCTTCACTGCAGGCATAACACTATTTGTAAGTGCCTGGGTTCTGTTTATGACTATTGAAGATATTTATCTAAAGTCTCGAGGCAGCTGGATAAACGCAAAACGTTTTACGTGCAGCTACTGGGGCATGGTAATCGCCCATATTGGATTGGCTGCTTGCGCCCTTGGCGTAGGAATGAGTAGTTCTTATGATGAACAGAGAGATTTGAGAATGATGCCTGGAGATGCAGTAAAAATTTCTGATTATGAGTTCAGATTTGGTGGAGTAAATCGAGTTGATAACGCTAATTTTGTGGCATTTAGAGGTGAAGTTAGCGTAACAGACAAAACTGGGATGACAATAAATCTGTTTCCAGAAAAGCGAAACTACAAGGCTGGTGGACAAGTAATGACAGAAGCTGCAATTGATGCAAGTTTAGCACGAGATCTCTACGTTTCTTTGGGAGAGCCACTCCAAGGAGAGGCTTGGGCCGTTCGCTTGCAGATCAAACCTCTAGTCCGATTTATTTGGCTTGGAAGCGTACTAATTGGGTTTGGAGGATTGCTTGCAGCCTTTGATAAACGTTATAGGCGTAGGAAAAAATTATTGGACGGACAAAGTAATAGAGGAGGCCTAGCATTTGAATAAGTTTGCCGTCTTTGCTCCTCTTGCTCTATTTTTGGGGCTAAGTATGATTTTATTTTTAGGCTTGGATAAAGACCCAAGTATCCTGCCATCAGCTCTAGTGGATAAAGAGTTTCCAGAATTTGATTTGATGGCGTTAGATGATGAACATCGACAGATAACTAGAGAGGAATTATTGGGAGATGTTACTCTGGTCAATGTTTGGGCCTCCTGGTGCTATGCTTGCAGTGTAGAGCATAATATGCTTAATAAGCTCTCAGATAGGGGAGTAAAAATAGTTGGACTGAATTACAAAGATCAAGTTGAAGATGCAATGCTTTGGCTTGAGAATCTAGGAGATCCGTTTGTTTACTCTGTGTCCGACATTAGAGGAAGACTTGGATTAGATTTAGGAGTTTATGGTGCACCTGAAACATTTCTCGTAGACGCCCAAGGAATCATTCGTTATAGGCGAGTTGGTGTAATTGATGAGAGGGTCTGGAGAAATGAATTCCGCGATTTATATGCTGAACTTTTGGTTGAAGCACAGTGAAGCGGCTGCTTTTGGTATACACACTATTATTCTTTTCAATCGCTTTTGGTTTGGATGACTTAGTTGAGTTTTCTGATCCTTTATTGAGAGAGCGTTATGATCAGTTAACTTGGGAATTACGCTGTCCCAAGTGTCAAAATCAAAACCTTGCAGATTCAAATTCACCTATTTCACTGGACCTTAAAGACGAGATACATCACCTGTTAGAGCGTGGTCTCTCAAACCAGGAAATTAAGTCTCATCTTACTTCCCGTTACTCTGACTTCATTCTATACCGGCCACAGGTTAATAAAACTACATCTATTTTATGGGGTTCTCCAATATTAATATTATTTATAGGTGGTTGGTTAGTGTTCAGGTTAAGTCGACGATCTAATGAACTAAAACAAGAAAATCTTAAAAGTGAAATGGATAAGCAACGTTTAAAAAATCTACTAGATTCAGGAACTATTGAATAATGTTCATTGTAACAATCGCGATTTTAATTTTTGCGATGTTATTTGTTTTGTTTCCCTTTGTATCTGATATTAAGGCTCGAAGAGATAAAGCTGTCTCGCAGAGTAGACTCACGGAACATCAAAATATTGCTCTTTTCGAAGAGCAGAAGGGTTTGTTCGCGGCTCAGTTTGCGGCTGGGGAGTTAGATGAACAGCAGTACCATGACTTAAATCTAGGTGCTGAAAAGTTATTACTAGCGAACACTGAAGCCACAACGTCGTTATCAGAGGAAAATTTTTCAGGAGGTATTTGGCTTTTACCCTGCCTTTTAATCGCGCTACCAATTATTACAATCACAACCTATTACCATCTTGGAGCTCAACAAGATGAGATAATAAAAGAGCTTATTGAAGAGCAGTCTGATAACGTTTCTTCAAATCAAAGAGAGAACCTCGCTAGAAATATTCGGCTTAATGAGGCGCTGGAAAAGAGAGTAAAACAGACGCCTAATAATATTTATTATTGGACCTTACTTGCGCAATTTGCAATCAGTAAAAATGATTTTCCAAGGGCGAATGACTACTTTTTAACAGCGCTTCAGATTGATCCGCAGGATAGTTTTTTGCTAGCTCAATACGCGGAATCTCTGTTTTTAGTTGATCAAAGCAAGTTTACAGAGCGAGTAAGATTAGCTGTAGATAAGGCTTATGAGGTTGATCCCTCTAACTCAACAGTATTAGGTTTAAAGGGAATCGAAGCATATTCCAAAGGGAAACCTGCGATTGCTGCAAAATTTTGGCGTAAGGCTCAGATTGGGCTTGATCCTGATGGGTCCATTTATGGCGGGCTGCAAATTGGAATTGAACAAGCTGAATCTTTAGTGCTCTCTTCAAGTCACACTGAATCAAATGATTCTTTTTCAAAAGGCATTAAACAGATAGTGTTGACAGTGAGTTTGCACCCCTCCATCCCCGTCAAAAAAAATCAGATTGTATTTGTAGCAGCCATAAGACCGGGCGATTCGAAGATGCCCATTGCAGCAAAAAAAATAAGTGCCTCGCGCTTACCTGCTACCATAATTTTGAGTGATTTAGATAGCTTAATGCCAGGCCAAAATTTGTCGGCCGTTGAAGAAATTCAAGTGGTGGCTCGCTTGTCCTCCACAGGCTCTGCTACTCCCCAAGCAGGTGACTGGGAGGCAATTGGTGAACCCTTCGTACTTGAGGAATACAGCACTGAATACAAGTTGATAATCAATAGCAAAAGACTCTAAATTAGTTGAACTTTTATAGTTCAAAAACTACTGATATACCCACTATTTTCTTCAGTTTTGTAGTATCCTACCAGTGACAAATCATTTGATGAATGTTTGGTTGAAAGCGTTCTTTTGAGAGTGGATTAAAACAATAAAATAGGTATTTATGCGGCTTAAATCGATAAAACTTTCTGGATTCAAATCCTTTGTCGATCCTACAAATGTTAACTTCCCGAGTAATCTTTGTGCGGTTGTCGGGCCAAATGGTTGCGGTAAATCAAACGTTATTGATGCTGTTCGCTGGGTTATGGGAGAGACATCAGCAAAGAATCTTCGTGGCGAATCGATGTCTGATGTCATTTTCAACGGTTCCGCTGAGAGAAAGCCCGTTGGGCAGGCATCAGTTGAGTTAATTTTTGACAATAGCCAAGGTCGAGTCACTGGAGAGTTTGCTGCCTACAATGAAATTGGTATTCGTCGGAAAGTGGCTCGAGATGGCCAGTCAAATTATTATTTAAATGGTAACAAGTGCCGGCGTAGGGATATCACAGATATCTTTCTAGGAACCGGTCTTGGCCCTAAAAGTTACGCCATTATAGAACAAGGGATGATTTCTAGACTGATTGAGTCGAAACCAGATGAGCTGAGAATATATATAGAAGAAGCCGCTGGGATATCTAAGTACAAAGAACGTCGGAGAGAAACAGAGAGCCGGATCTCGAGAACTATCGAAAATTTAGAAAGATTGACTGATATTCGTGATGAGTTAGAACGCCAGATAAATCGATTAGAAAGACAAGCTAAAGCAGCTGAAAAATACTCCGAATTTAAAAAAGATGAGAGACGACTCTCAACTGAACTTCTAGCATTAAGATGGCGAGAGCATAATAAAGATGCCTTGAAGCTTAAAACTATTATTGGTGGCTTGGAGGTTGAAAAAGAGAAAGTCTCTTCAGAAAAGGCGCACTGTGACTCTCAAATTGAAAAGCTCAGGACGCAGTTTGCCGATCAGAGTGACGGTTTTAATGAGGCTCAGCGAAAATTTTATAAAATTGGTGGTGAAATAACTCGCATTGAGCAGGCTATTGAGCATGCCCAGCAAAGAGCGCAAGACCTTGACAAGGAGCTACAAGAAACACAGCGTAATCTTCACGAAACTGAGACACTTCTTGCTTCCGATAGCCAAAAAATTAAGGGTTGGGAGGTAGAGCTTAAAGAATTAAAGCCAGCTTTAGAGAAAGCTCAAGCAGCTGAAACCCTGTCTGCTAAAGCTCTTGAAGATGCTGAGCTCGCAATGAGTGCATGGCAACAGTTGTGGGATGAGTTTAATCAAACTTCAGTTTCTCCTCGCCAACAGGCAGAAGTTCAGCAGTCTAGGATTCAGTATCTTGAGCAATTAATGCGGAAGTTATCGGAGAGGCATCAAAGTCTAGAGGCTGAGGCTAGTAGCTTTCAGGCAAATTCCACCGAAGAAGAAATGATAACTGTTCAAGAAATGTTGAATGCCGCAGAACTAGAACGTTCAGCTTTAGAAAATAAACGAGATGACAATGATCAATATATTAAATCTCTGCGCGTAGAGGCTAAAATTTGTAGAGATGAGCACGATGATCTGCTCCTAAAGCACCAAACTTTAGTTGGTCGAAGAGCCTCATTGAGAGCGCTACAGCAGGCTTCCATGGGTGATGATACAGAGCGCAAATGGCTTATATCAAAAGGACTAGATAAATTCCCAAGGTTGTCAGAACAAATAAAACCCTCAATAGGCTGGGAAGTAGCGGTGGAGGCAGTTTTGGGTAGCTATCTTCAGGCCATCGCTGTAAAAAATATGAGTGAAACCGTGACGCTGATGGAGGAATTTGCGAAGGGAGAACTCTTATTAATAGGAAGACCAATCCCTAAAAAGATACAAAAGGGTTCAAAGGGTCGTCTCTTAAACGAATTTGTTGAAGGAGAAGCGGCGAAGGCATTGCTAGAAAATATTTATGCCGCTGATAATCTAACCGAAGCTTTATCAATTCAGTCTAAATTATCCGCAAATGAGTCAGTCGTAACTTCTGATGGTATTTGGCTCGGTCCAAATTGGGCAAGAGTGGCACGAGATAAAGATGCTACTGCTGGAGTTCTGCAGCGAAAACAGGAATTGAAAGTAATCGATGAGGAGATCGGCACTTTAGAGCTGGGTGTTAAAGACTCAAAGCTTATAATCGACCGCAACGAAAAAAAATTACAGTCCCTCGAATCAGTAGCTCATGAAATTTCAAAAGCTATGGGGTCACAGCAGCGTAATTATGCTGAGCTACGGTCTCAACTTAGTGGGTTTGAAGTTCAAATTGAGCAGTATCGTGCCCGAAAAGAAAGAGCTGAAACTGAACTAGCTGAGGTCGATGAGCAAACTAAAACTGAGCAAGAAAATCTGTCCTCCGCAAGAACTGCGTTGCAGAATTCAATTGAAAAGATAGAACTTGATAGCGCTACTCGTGAAGACTTAACCTTGCAGAGACAGCAGTTGAAATCTGCTCTTGAATCTGCAAGATCCATAGCGCAAGAGGACCGTGAGAATAGTCAGGAGCTAACTGTTCGAGAAAATTCATTGACCACCCAATTGTTTTCTGTTCAAGAAAGTATATCTCGTTTAGCAATCCAGCTTGAACGGCTTGGTGAGAGAAGATCTGAATTGATGACGGCGTTTGAAATAAAAGAAGATCCTACTGACAACTATAAAGAAAATTTGGCGGAGTATTTGTCGCAGCGTTTGGGAGCTGAAACAGAACTTTCTGAAGTCAGAAAAGAGTTGGAAAACACTGAGTATCAGCGACTAGAGGAGGAGAAGAAGCGTACTCATTTGGAAACTGACCAACAAAAAGTACAGAGTGAACTTGAGAAACAGAGGCTTTCTGCTCAAGAAATCACTACCTTGAGCAAAACAATTGAAGAGCAGATACAGGAAAAACGAGGAAATCTTGCAAACCTTCTTGAAAGTTTACCAGATGACTCGGATCTAGTTGATTGGGAAGAACAGCTTCAGCTAGTAGCCAATAGAATACAAAGACTTGGTCCGATTAATCTTGCTGCTATTGATGAATACAAAATTGAGTCAGAGCGAAAAGATTATTTAGATAAACAGAATGCTGAGTTGGAAAGTGCGCTGGAAACTCTTCGATCAGCTATTCAAAAAATAGATAAGGAAACAAGAACGCGTTTTAAAGAAACATTTGAACTTGTTAATACTCACATTCAAGGATTGTTTCCTAAGCTATTTGGTGGAGGCCATGCTTATTTAGAAATGACTGGTGATGATCTGTTAGATACCGGCGTAACATTAATGGCACGTCCTCCGGGAAAGAAAAATTCATCCATTCACTTGCTATCTGGTGGAGAAAAGGCTTTGACTGCGATTGCGATGGTTTTTGCAATTTTTAAATTAAATCCAGCGCCTTTTTGTATGCTCGATGAGGTTGATGCTCCACTAGATGATGCCAACGTTAGTCGATACGCGACAATGGTGAAGGAGATGTCTGAGCAGGTGCAGTTTATTTTTATTACTCATAACAAGATATCCATGGAAGCAGCTAACCAATTGATGGGTGTGACCATGCATGAGGCTGGCGTCTCTCGATTAGTTTCTGTTGATGTAGATCAAGCTGCGGAGTTGGTTGAGTCATAACCGTAGAGATGCTAGGAAGTGGTTTTTCTTTTTGCTAAAACTAGAATAAACTCCGTTTGAAAAATGTGAAGGTTAAAGTTAAGTAATGGACTTTTTAGCTCCTACGGACATATTAATAATCATCGCCTCTTTAGCGCTTTTGGCGGTAATACTTGATATTGCTCGGCGATTAAAGAAAAGTCGTTACGAAAATCTCCAGATGTCATCCAGGCATTTAAAAAAGACGGCGAGTGATTTAGATAATTTTGAGGAGGATGATTTCGATCAAAGCCAATTTCCGTCCGGAGGGTCGAAAATTATTGGATCTAGGGACGTTGAGGAACCGGTTAATTTAGAAACGTCGCATGCCCAGTTCACCGCTGAAAATAATTTTGGCTTTAATAAGCCAGAGCAACAGGATTTTGATTTGGACAATGCAGGGTTCAAATCTCAAAATCGTCAAGAAGCAGAGGGCTTGATGTCTCAATCCTCGTTGACCAACGCATCGAGAATTAAGATGCCAGAATCACAAGAGGTTCTGGTTATCCACTTAGTAGCTAATAAAGGAGCAATGGTAAATGGGGCAGATTTGTTGGCAGCCGCTGTTGACTCCGGTCTTCGTTACGGTGAGATGAAAATTTTCCATCGGCATTTGAATAGTGATGGTTCTGGACCTATTTTATTTAGTATGGCTAATTTGGTAAATCCTGGCACCTTTGATTTGAATACAATGAACAGCATAGATACTCCAGGAGTTACATTCTTCATGGCATTGGACGATGTAGAGGACACAGTATCAGGATTTGATAACATGTTAAATACTGTAGATAAGCTGACTCAATCTCTCCCACTAAATATTATGGATGAGACTAGGAGTTCAATGACTCGCCAAACAATCGACCATTACAGGCAACGTGCAAAGAAAGTGTTTTCACAAAGGTTGGCAAAAAATTGATATTGATCCTCTAGAAAAATGACCTCAATACCCCAAAAAGTCATAATGGAGTACTCCAGGCTTATAGAGGTTGTTAATGGATATAACTATCAATACTATGTTTTAGACAACCCATCTGTTTCTGACAGCGAGTATGATAGGTTAATCAAGCAAATTATTTCAATTGAAACAGACTATCCGGACTGTATAACTCAAGAATCTCCTAGCCAGCGAGTCGGTGGAGAACCTCTTTCTTCCTTTGCTCAAATAAAACATGTCGTTCCAATGCTATCTCTTGATAATGCCTTTAGTGATAAAGATTTGATGGATTTCGATCGTAGAGTGAAAGAAAGGCTAAATTTATTGACGGATATCGAATTTGTTTGTGAGCCAAAGCTCGATGGTGCCGCTGTCAGTCTGCTGTATCGAAAAGGACAGTTAGCTTATGCTGCCACAAGGGGCGATGGATCTATAGGCGAGGACATTACAGCTAATGTTCGTACCATTAGAAGTGTTCCTTTCAAGTTACGAGGCACTAACATTCCGGACATTCTAGAGGTTAGGGGTGAAATTTTCATGCCCCGGTCTGGATTTGAGATTTTTAACAGAAAGGCATTGGTAAATGGAGAGAAAACATTCGTTAATCCTCGTAATGCTGCCGCCGGGAGTTTACGCCAGTTGGATCCAAAAATAACAGCTAGTCGACCTCTTGATATATGCGCATATAGTGTAGGACAACTGGAGGCCCAAGAAATACCGGCTTCACATAAATCCATGCTCGAATCACTAAGCATCTGGGGATTTAAAATAAATCCCTTTGTGGAGACTGTCACGGGTGTAAATGGTTGTGTTGATTATTACGAAAAAATGTCAAGTCAAAGGGATGACTTACCATATGACATTGATGGAATCGTCTACAAAGTGAATGATTTGACTTTGCAGAAACGTCTGGGGTTTGTTGCAAAGGCTCCCAGATGGGCTATTGCAAGAAAATTTCCGGCCCAGGAGGAAATGACTCGTTTAATTGATGTCGAATTCCAAGTAGGACGCACAGGAGCGATTACCCCAGTGGCAAGGCTTGAACCTGTATTTGTTGGTGGTGTGACTGTGAGTAATGCCTCTCTGCATAATGGAGGTGAAATAAAGCGTCTAGGAGTGCGAATAGGAGACACCGTCATTATTCGCAGAGCAGGAGATGTAATTCCAAAGATTGCGAAAGTGGTTCTTGAAAGACGTCCGCTTAAAACACAGGAGATAGTATTTCCTGAACGTTGTCCTGTTTGTAAGTCTGCTGTTCAAAAGTTTGGTGAGGAGGCAGTGGCTCGTTGTTCGGGAGGTCTTTTCTGCGCTGCCCAGATAAAAGAAGCGATTAAGCATTTTGCATCCCGAAGAGCAATGGACATCGATGGACTGGGTGACAAGTTGGTTGACCTTATGGTGGAGAAGTCTGTAATTTTTTCTGTAGCAGATCTTTATGATCTCAATCATAAAAAACTTATTATTTTGGAGCGTGTGGGAGAAAAATCTGCAAGGAATCTAATTAATGCTATCGAGAAGAGCAAGACTACAACTCTAGAAAAGTTTTTATATGCTCTCGGAATTCGTGAGGTTGGAGAGGCGACTGCAAGTACACTCGCAACAAATTTTGGGTCAATAGAAAAAATTTCCAAGGCCTCATTAGATGATCTTTTAGAAATTGATGACATCGGGCCTAAAGTGGCAGGGCATATTGTTAATTTTTTTAAAAATCCAGACAACTCCTCCATTATTACTGCTCTATGTGAGGCCGGAGTGTCTTGGCAAGACGTAGATTTGGAGAATTATAAAGAAGCGCCTTTGGTTGGTCAGACTTGGGTTTTAACTGGAGGGCTTGTTAGTATGAGTCGCGCTGAGGCTAAAGACATACTGCAGTCATTGGGTGCAAAAGTAAGTTCGAGTGTCTCCGCTAAAACATCTCAAGTTGTTGCGGGGCCTGGTGCAGGTTCAAAACTCAAAAAGGCTAAAAGTTACAACATAGGTGTTATGAGTGAACATCAGTTTATTGCGTTTCTGGAAGACTATCGATAATTTTTTCAGGAAATACATTGGATTAAATTGGATTGTGAGATGGATGAATTAAAACAGTCTAAAACTACATCGAAGTCTTGGTCGCTTGCAAGAAAACGCTCAGCCTGGCTAGTGTCCATGTGTGCATGCGCAGCTTTTTTGTACATGGCCGTAAGGGTTTATGAGATTCATATCGAAATACTCC
>ERZ802819.430-NODE-430-length-28105-cov-12.9573_pt1 | contig 28105 bp, 29 predicted proteins | sample MGYA00345647_ERZ802819 | MGnify/ENA primary metagenome ERZ802819 (study PRJEB30503, sample SAMEA104212355) | marine metagenome | biome: Westerlies Biome; feature: [SRF] surface water layer (ENVO:00010504) within the epipelagic zone...; material: water...
CTTTATTACTAACACCAAATAAATGTGAATATAATATTATAAAGAAGATTCACAAACAACATAGTACAGAAAATATTAAAAATATTTTAATAACAGACTATAAATTTAAAAAAAACCATATAATGTTAAAACTAATAGAAAGTGAAGCTAGTAATGAGAAGGAATTCAATACTAAAAAATTTAGCAAAATCTACCATGGTACAGGGTGTACGTTTTCAACAGCTATAGCCTGTAATATTAGCGATAATAACTCTATTGAAAAGTCTATTGCTATTGCTCTTAATTATATGAAGAAAGTAATTGAGGTATCTAGTATAGAAGGAAAAAAACAATTTCTTCTTAATAGGAGTCTTTATTGAAAGGAATATATGCGATTTTAGATGAAAGTAATTTTAATTTTTCATCGCTTGAAAAATCTGTTGAATATATGATCAAATATAATATAAAAATTTTTCAAATAAGAATAAAATCTTCGTTCTCTAAAAAAAATATTTCTATTATTAAGAAAATAAAATTTTTGTGTAAAAATCACAAGTGCTTATTAATATTAAATGATAATGTTAATCTTGCTAATGAATTAGAACTAGATGGTGTCCATGTTGGGTCTGGCGATGCAGATATTTCATCAGTTCGATCCACCCTCGGGGAAAATAAAATAATTGGTGTTTCTTGTTACAATGATATTAATCTTGCTTTATCCTCAGAAAAACTTGGTGCATCCTATATTTCATTTGGAAGTCTTTATAAAACAACAACAAAATTAAACCCGATTAACTTAGATATCTCTACGGTTAAGAACGCTTCAAAAATTTTAAAAATTCCAATTTGTTTGATTGGTGGAATTAATACTAATAATGTCCATGATGTAATAAAATTAAATTGTGATTTAATTGCAATATCAAAAGGGTTATCATCTAACAATGAAATAGAAAACATTTCTAAAATATATTATGAATAGAACAAAATTATCTAAAAAAGCTTTTATTGATTCAGCAAAAGTCTTCCCTGGCGGTGTTAACTCTCCAGTAAGAGCATTTAAAAATGTTAATTCTCTTCCCGTATTTATTAAACGCGGAAAAGGCTCTTATATTTACGATTTAGATGGAAATAAGTATATAGATTACATTGGCTCTTGGGGACCAATGATTCTTGGACATGCAAATGCTTCAGTCATAGCTGCAATAGAAAAAAACATTAGATATAGTACTAGCTTTGGGGCTCCTACAATCCTAGAGACAAAATTAGCAAATCTAATTAAAAAAAGTTTTCCGTCTATGGAAAAGATGAGAATGACAAGTTCAGGCACTGAAGCAACTATGAGTGCAATAAGATTAGCAAGAGGATTTACAGATAGAGACAAAATTATCAAGTTTGAAGGATGTTATCATGGGCATGTAGACTCTCTACTAGTAAATGCAGGTTCTGGAGCTGCTACACATGGTGTTCCCTCCTCTCCTGGTATACCAAAAGATCTTATTAAACATACTTATTCCCTTGAATATAACAATATTAATCATTTGGAAAAATGTTTTGAAAAAAATGGAGAAAATATTGCATGTGTAATAGTAGAGCCAATCGCTGGGAATATGAACTGCGTTATACCAGATTTAAAGTTTATTAAAAAATTAAGAACTTTGTGTAACAAATATAAGTCTATTTTGATATTTGATGAAGTTATGACAGGATTTAGAGTATCAAATGGTGGTGCACAGGAATTATATAAAATTAAACCAGATTTAACGGCATTAGGTAAAATTGTTGGAGGTGGCATGCCTGTAGGTGTTTTCGGTGGCAAAAGTAAATATATGGATAAACTGTCTCCATTAGGCCCAATATATCATGCTGGGACATTGTCTGGAAATCCTATAGCAATGACAGCTGGAATCAGAACTTTAGAATTATTATCAAAAAATAATTTTCACTTAAATTTAGAAAAGAAAACAAAAAAACTTATGGACGGCTTAAGTAACTTAGCAAAAAAAAATGATATTGAATTACTAACAACATATGCTGGGGGAATGTTTGGATTTTTTTTTACGGATAAAAAAAGCATAAAAAATTTTACAGATGTTAAAAGTTGTAATAATAAAATTTTTGAGAAATTTTTTAAGATAATGCTTTCTAAAGGGATATATTTTGCACCCTCTTCATTTGAGGCAGGTTTCATATCAAGTAAACATTCTCAGAATGACATAGATTATACTCTAAAAATGGCTAATGACGCTTTTAAAAAAATTTCTAAGCTAAAATTATAATTTAATTAGATACTTTTTTTGAGTCAATGTAATCTTTAATCCTATAGAGTCTAACTAAATAATCCTCTATCTCTAAAATTACTTGTTTTTCATCAAGCGGCATAGGTAATATTTCTGCTAGCCTTGAACCAACCCATCCCGATTCTGTAAAATATTTTGGAGCTTCATCATGATAAAATTTTGGATATTGTTCTAATATATTTTTTAAAAAATCTGAATAAGGCATTAACTCTTTTGGTACATCTACAAAAGATGGTTCATCCATATGTTCTATATCTGCTCTTATTAAACCATCTGACTGCGCTCCAGAATTAGTTATTCTATATCTATACTTACCTCTTATTGTAATACCTAGCAAACCATCATCCATTTGTTCCCAATCTGAAATTTTACAATATGTCCCTACGTCGTAATAATCTATATTATTTGGCTTACTTAAAGAAATTCCGAAGCCAGTGTTATTTTTAACGCAATCTTTCACCATATCTATATATCTAGTTTCAAAGATTCTTAATGGCATATAACCACCAGGAAAAGTTATTGAGCTTAACGGAAATATTGGTATATTTTTCTTCATAATTGGTTTAATTTTTTAATAATGTAAGAAGTATCGCCGTTAGACATTAAAATAACAATATCAACATTTTCTATATTAGCGATTATTTTACTTGAAATCGTATCTAAGTCTTTGTAAATTTTACATTTAATAGAGTCATGAAACCAAGAAATATTATTTTTACAATATATAAATACTTCTTCAGCTTCACTAAATGAATCTATCAATTTATTTTTATGTGCGCCTGATATCATACTGTTTGAGCGAATTTCAAAAAATACAAATATCTTTTTTCCAGGATGCTTAGTTTTAATAGCTTCTATACTGGCTGATATTGCTGTTGGATGATGGGCAAAATCATCGTATAGAATAAAATTTTTATTGGTAATTAGCTCAAGCCTTCTTTTTACACCAGAAAAATTTTCTAGGGCCAAAATACTATCATTTTTTTTAATTCCTATTATTTCTGCAGCTGCTATTGCAGCGCTAGCATTTTTTAAATTATGGTCTCCAATAACATTATTAATATTTTTGATTTTTTTATATGGTATTTTTTTACACCAGCATCCCATTGACAAAAGTGATAGAGTGTGGAAATCTTCATGATCATAAATAATATTCTTATTTTTTGACATAGTTCTTATTAGAAAATGAAATTGCTTCTTTATTTGATCTATGTTTTCAAATATATCAGAGTGATCATATTCTAAATTATTTATTATTAATACGTCTGGTTTATAGTGAATAAATTTTGATCTTTTATCAAAAAATGATGTGTCATATTCATCACCTTCTATAATAAAATAATCTGAGCTTGTGTACTTGTAACTTATATCATTATCTTTATATATTCCTCCAACTAAATATGAAGGATTTTTGCCAGATTCTTGTAAAATTTTTATCAACATTGATGTTGTAGTTGTTTTTCCATGTGTACCTGAAACAACAAAAACATACTTATTTTTAAGTATATGATTTTTTATCCACTCTGGGCCTGAATAGTGCTCTATTCCTTTATCAAGTATATATTCAACCGTCTTGTTTCCCCTTGATAGAGAATTTCCTATTATTACCGCATCACATTTGTCTAAATCATCTATTATGTCTTCTGTTTGATTGACTTTTATACCCAATGAAGTTAATTGCGTACTCATTGGTGGGTAATATGCTTTATCCTGTCCAGTAACTTTATAGCCTTTTTGAATAGCTAGTCCTGCTAGACCCGCCATAAATGTTCCACAAATTCCTAATATATGAATATGCAATTTGTTACCTAGTAAATATCCATTCAGATTCTGTAGAGAGCGTCTTATTAAAATTATATCTATCTTCGCTAAATTTCTTTAGTTCTAATGGATTAACTATTTTATTTTTAACAATAAATCTACTCATTAGCCCTCTTGCTTTTTTTGCGTGAATACCAATTATTTTATATCCCCCATCTCTTTTCTCTTTAAAAAAAATGTTTATTAGTTTTGACTTTAAATTATTCTTATTTATTGATTTAAAATATTCTACAGAAGCTAAATTTATTAAGTAATCATTATTTTTATCTTTATTAATAGCATTTGTTATATCATCACCCCAAAATTCGTACAAATCATTATGTTTTCCTATTTTGATCTGTGTACCCATCTCTAATCGATACGGCTGAATTAAGTCAAGAGGTTTAATTATTCCATATAAACCAGAAAGTATTCTTATAGATTTCTGCGCAAATAAAAAATCTTCTTTTTCAAAATCTTCTGCTGAGATACCCCTATATACATCTCCTTGAAATAATAAAAGTGCTGGGTGAGCATTACTTTCATCAAATGGTAATGACCATTTTATGTATCTCTCATAATTAAGTAATGAAATTTTTTCACTAATATTCATTAATTTAGATAATTTATTAGCAGAATAAGTTCTTAAAGCCTTAACGATTTTTTTAGAATTTTCTAAATATGGTGGGACTGTAAAATTAGATATTACATTTTTTTTACAGTTTTCATTAAGTTTCTTTGCAGGTGATATTACAACTAACATTTCAAAATATTTCCATAATTTTTATATAAATGAGTGATAACCCCTCTCACTTTTTACACTAAACCAACTTATTAAATATTGCAAGTCTTCGGTCATCGGCTGGATGCTGTCTAGGTCATCGCCCTTCCTTAGTTTTTTAAATGCTTTTTCAAGGACTGCGTATTTTTCACCATCAACACCATACCTTTTTATTCCCAGTTTGTTTAAGCAATAATGTTTGACCGGACTTCTACCTAGAAGCATATATGGTATAACATCTTTTGATACTCTTGACCCCCCTGCTGTCATTGCAAGCTTTCCAATTCTTACGTTTTGGTGAACTAAAGTGTTTCCACCTAAAACCACATTATCTTCCACCATACAATGTCCTCCGAGCATACTCATACTGCTCATAATTACATTATTACCAACTAAGCAATCATGCCCTACATGACAATTACTCATAATCATTGTATTACTAAAAATATTTGTTGGTTTTTCTTCTTTTGTAGATCTATGAATAGATGAATATTCTCTAATTATATTATTATCAAGTATTTGCACATGGGTTTTGATATTTGTATCAAATTTTAAGTCTTGTGGGTCAGACCCAATAATAACATGATCATATATTTTATTATTCTCTCCAATCTCAGTATGAGGATAAATAACAGAATTTGACTCAATAATCGTGTTATCTCCAATTCTTACGTTTGAGTGTACAATCGAATAAGGACCTATTGAAACATTATTTCCAATTTCTGATTTTTTGTCGACCATAGCTGTTTTGTGTATATAATTTTTCATAATTTTATTATCTTGTAAAATTCATCATCGGAAATAATCTTAATACCTAATTTATTTGCCTTATCTAATTTAGACCCTGGATCTAAACCGACGATTAATGCAGTTGTCTTTTTACTAACAGTATTCGAAAGATTTCCTCCATTTTCAAGTATATGATCACTTAATTTTTGCCTTGATAGATTTTTTAACTTTCCAGTTATAACATATACTCCATTATTTAATATGTTAGTTCTAGCTTTATTATTATTTATAATCTTTAAACCGCTATTCGTAATTTTATTAATAATATCTATATTACTTTTTTCATTAAAAAAATTGTAAATATTTAATGCTGCAACTGGACCAATATCTTTTAACTTTATAATATCATCATATTTTGCTTTTGATAATTTATCTATAGAATGATATTTGTTTGCCAAAATTTTTGCTGTAACCTCTCCGACTTCACTTATTCCCAATGAATAAATAAAATTACTGAGTTTAACTTCCATTTTATCCTCAATTGATTTTAGAATATTTTTTATGGATTTTTCTTTAAGTGTTATTTCATATTTTTTTCCACTATCTTCTCTAACTGCAGTATTTATAACAAAATTTTTCAAAATTTTATTATTTAACTTATAAAGATCAGAAATATTATTTAAGATACTTTCGTCGACTAACCGTCCAATAAGTTTTTCTCCTATTCCTTGTATATCCATAGCTTTTTTACTTACATAATGAATTATAGCTCCTTTTTTTTGTGCTGGACAAATTTTGTTACCTGTGCATTTTGCAAAAACCATATCTTTTTCTTTTTCAATTTTAGATGAAATTGGACAGGGGCAATTTTTTGGTAATTTTATTTTTTTTCTTAATTTACTTTTCTTGGTAACTCTGACAATTTCAGGTATTACATCTCCTGCTCTTCTAATAGAAACATTATCACCAATGTGAATATCTTTTTTTATTATCTCATCCATATTATGGAGCGTTGCATTACTAACAATTACGCCTCCAACTTCGACTGGTTTTAAACTTGCAACAGGAGTCAAAACTCCAGTTCTACCAACCTGAAATCTTACACTTTCAATTGTTGTAATTTTTTCTTCTGCAGGAAATTTATGTGCAATTGCCCATCTAGGTGCTCTTGAAACAAAACCTAATTTTTTTTGAAAATTCAAATCGTCAACTTTATATACAATTCCGTCAATTTCATATGGGATACTATCTCGCATTGAATATATCTTCTTATAGAAAGACTCACATCCACTAATTCCAGATACTGACATGTTTAAATTAGAAACTTTAAAACCCCAATTTGACAATTTTTCTAAGATTTGCTTTTGTGAATTAATATTAAAATTTTCTGAGCAATAGCCAATAGAATAAAAAAATGCCTCTAGTGGTCTACTAGCTGCTATTTTAGGGTCGAGTTGTCTTAGACTTCCTGCAGCAGCATTCCTAGGATTAGCAAATTTTTTTACATTATTAGAGGAATTAATACTTTGAAATCCTTTTTTTGATATAAAGACTTCGCCTCTTATTTCTAGTGTCTTGGGAAATGATTGTCCAATTAGTTTTAAGGGTATGGATTTTATAGTTTTTATGTTTTTTGTTACATTTTCTCCTGTTGCTCCATCTCCGCGAGTAGCTGCTACTGCTAATATTCCATTCTCATACAATAAGTTTATTGCTAAACCATCTAATTTTGGTTCAGCTGAGAATTTTATTTTTTCCATATCAATTACTAACTTTTTTTCTAGCCTTTCCATATATAAAGCAAGATCTTTTAAGTGAAAAACGTTATTTAATGAAAGCATTTGTTGCTTATGGTTTACAGTTTCAAATTTAGGTAATGGTTTTCCACCAACTCTTTGTGTTGGAGAGTCTTCAGAAATAAGGTCTGGAAATAACTCTTCTAGGGCTATTAATTTCTGAAATATAATATCATATTCATAATCTAATACTTTAGGATCATCTAGCACATAATAATCATGATTAAGCGAGTTTATTTTATTTTTTAAATAATCTAAATCTTCTTTTATTTTTTTTGTTTTTTTAATACTCATCATTAAAAGAACTAGCAATTTTTTTAAAATTTTTAATAATTTTATTATCTATTTTTTTTTTATCAGAATCGTACATACTTCCTTTGTATTTTTTTGTAAAATCTTTAGCATCATTAAGCATTTCATCAAAGGCTATTAATGTGTCTATTGGCAGTGGAAGCTGCATAAAAAAACTTACTCCCTTGATATTTAAATTTTCTAATTTTTCTTTATCTAGATAACCTGGATTAATCATATTTGTTACAGAATACTTTACACACCTTGTTCTATTATCATTATAGAATTTATCATAATATCCACTATTATTTAGAAAAATATTTTTTTTATCCATAAAATCTTGTATATCTTTTATATTATAGTGATCCCTAGCAATAGAATTTATTATAATAAATGTCTTTTCCTGATTTTGTCCTAGCGAAAGTGACATTTGCTTAGTTTTATTTGAAGTAACTAATATATCTTTTTTTAAATTTCCAACGTTTTTATTAGTTGTTAATTGGATATTAACTTTTTTATTTGAGACTGAAGAATGATCCGATCTAATATCTATTGGATTTTTTATATCATAATTCTTTGCTTTATAAACTTTATACTTCCTATTACTTTTTCCAGAAAATACAATATAAATAATAACTAAAAAACCTATTAGAAATATAATTAGCCTAAATTCATTTTCATACACCTTAATTATAACCTATAAAATTTCTAGTATTCATCTTGCATACTTACATTAACTAATTTCGAAACTCCTTTCTCTCCCATTGTAACACCAATAAGCTGTTCCACATATTCCATTGTGATTTTTTTATGTGTAATGACTATAAATTGTATTTTTTCACTCATTTCAGTAAATAGATTGCAAAACCTTTCAATATTCACGTCATCAAGTGGCGCATCAACCTCATCAAGCATGCAAAATGGTGACGGATTTAGTGAAAATAAAGCGAAAACTAATGATAATGCTGTTAATGCTTTCTCTCCGCCAGAAAGTAAGTTTATAGACGTCATCTTTTTCCCTGGAGGACTTGCAAAGACAGCTACTCCAGTTTTAAGAAGGTCATTTTCTGTCATTTTTAAATATGCTTTTCCTCCATTAAAAAGTTTTGGGAAAATTTCCTGAAGTTTTCTATCTACTTTTTCAAAAGTATCTTTAAATCTTTCTTTAGTATCTTTATCGATTTTTTTTATTGCATCTTCTAATGAATTCAATGCAGATAATAAATCTTCTTTCTGCATTGTTAAGTATGATTTACGTTCTTCGTATTCTTTAAATTGATCTATGGCTGCTAAATTTATAGGACCCATTTTGTCAATAGCTGACACGATCTCGCTTTCTCTCTTTTTCCATTTGGATAAGTCATAGTCAATATCGGCATCTAATATAGATTTTTTATCTACAGCTAATTCGTTTAATTGTTCTTTAGTACTTTTAACTTGACCAACTACCTCTTGGATGTTCTTTTCATCCTCAGAAATCTCATATCTAATATTTTCTATGGAACTAGTTACTTCAGACTTATTACTTTCTAAATTTGACATTTGTTCAGTAAGTGCAGTAATTTCTATTCTTTTTTTCTTAAGCTCTTGATCTTTTATATTTTGTACTTCTAAATTTTTTGCTAGAGTTTTTTCTAATTCTCCAAGTTTATTATCTGGAGAGTGACTATTATTTTTTAAAATCTCTACATTTCCTGACATAGACAAAAGCTCGTTATTGCTTACTTGAATATTATTAACCAAATTACTAATTTTTACTTTTTTCGTCTCAATATTTAATTCTAAATTATGTAAATTATTTTTTTCTTGATTATAGTTATTAATAATATTATTCAAATTACTGTTTAATTTTGAAATTTCTTTTTCTGAGTCACTAACAATAACTTCTAAATCCTTAATAACTATATCAGACTGAATAATTAAATTCTTTGTGCCATCCAGGTTATTAATTAATTCCTCAAGTCTAGTTGATTCTGATGAGATCTTACTATCTATATCATTTTTTATTTGTTCATTTTTTTTTGCGGATTCATATTCATTTGATTGTATTGTTTTAACAACGTCTTTTATTCCTTCTAAAATACTATTAATTTTATTTGAACTGTTAATTAATTCCTGGTTATTGTTAAAATTTTTCAGTAATTTATTAAAAATAGATTTTTCTGATTGGTATTCTTTTATCTTTACGTCAAGCTCATAAGATTCTATTTTTTCTAATTCTACTAATATTTTTTTGGAAGTTAGTGAGTACTCATCTATATCATTTCTTATTCTTTCTATATCTTTTTCGAAACTATCTATTTTTTGTTTATCAATTTTAATATTCTGAGTATTTTCATACAAATTTTTAATATTTCTTTCGTATATTTTTTTACTATCTTCAAGCTTATTATTAATATTGATTTTATCTTTTTCTAATTTATCTGTTTTATTTTTACATTCAGATTTCTTAGTATCTAAATTACCTATTTCGTTTTTGAGATTAGTTAATTCATCATTATCAGCACTAAGTCTTTTTCTAATTTTCTCAATTGATTTTAGAGCATCTTCATATTGATGTTTATTCCTTTGTACACCATCTTTCTCATACTCTATCGCTTGTTCTGTCCTTCCTACCTCGCTTAGCGCGTCATAATATTGCTTTTGTGTTTCATTCATTTCTTCATTAATTGACTGATAATTAATTTTTAATTTTTCTATTTTCGTATTAATACTATTTATTTCAGACTGCTTTTTTATAAGCTTTGTTTTTTTTGACTCTATTTTTTTATTTTTATTTTCTATATTTTCTTGAAAATCTCTAATACTTATAGCTAGTATTTCTGATTTTATTGATTTCTTCTCTTCTGAAAGTTTTTTAAACTTGTCAGCTTGAATTGCTTGCCTTTCTAAAGTTTTTATTTGTTTAGTTACCTCGCTTATTACATCATTGAGCCTTTCTAAATTATCTTTCGTATGGCTAATTTTATTTTCTGTCTCTCTTTTCCTTTCCCTATATTTAGAAATACCTGCAACCTCTTCAAGATATACTCTAAACTCTTCTGGCTTTGATTCAATTAATCTTGATGCTGTTCCTTGATTAATTATTGCATAACTTTTTGGCCCTAAACCTGTTCCCATAAATATATCTAAAATATCTCTTCTTCTGCAATGACTATTATTTAAAAAATATTTTGAGGCCCCATCTCTGGTTACTTCTCTTTTTACAGAAATTTCATCATACTGCGCATATTGGCCACCAATTCTATTTTCTATATTTGAGAATATTAATTCAACATTTGCATAGTCATTAGGCTTTCTCGAATCTGTGCCGTTAAAAATAACGTCATCAATGCTATCCCCCCTAATATGTTTTGAAGTTTCCCCTAAGACCCATTTAACAGCATCAATAATATTAGATTTACCACATCCATTTGGACCAATTATTCCTGTTCTTTTTTCTGATAAAGTTATCTCTGTTTTATCTACAAATGACTTGAATCCAGAAATCCTAATATTTGTTAATCTCAATATCTTTCCTTATAATTATAATATAATGAGTTGTTTTGTTTAAATACTTACTTATAATGCTTAAACTATGAGTAATAATATATTAGAAACATTTGAAAATCCAAAAATTGATAGAGAATACACTATTAATTTTGAAATACCTGAATTTACAAGCCTTTGTCCAAAAACTGGGCAGCCAGACTTTGCTAATATACTAATTGAGTATATACCAGACAAACTTTGTGTGGAATTAAAATCATTAAAGTTATACTTTGTTTCATTTAGAGATAAGCCAGGATTTCATGAAGACCTTACTAATCAAATTCTAGATGATCTTGTAAAACTCTTAAACCCTAAATACATGCATATTAATGCAGAATTTAATGTAAGAGGCGGTATTTACACCTCGGTTAGTGTGACTCATGAAAAATAAAATATTTTTTTTATTTTTCAAACTTATTTCTTAATTCAAAAAAAATTGTTATTCCAGTTAACTCTATTTTTTTTCTTATATAGCTAGATAAATACCTTAAATAGTCCTTAGATAACTTATCAACATATGTGCCATGTATTACGAGTCTTATTGGGTTATTTCCACCCTGATGGACATACCTAATTTTAACTCTTTTTCCTCCATATGCTGGAGGCTGATGATCAAATATAGCCTTCTGTATGATATCATTTAACATTGAAGTATTAATTGATATTCTACTATGCCTATATATCTTCATTGCAGAACTTAGCAGCTTTTTTAGTCCAAAACTTTTTAAAGCAGAAATTTTATATATCGGAATATAATTTATAAATTTTAATTTAGTATCAACACCATATTTCAATAAATGCTCTTGGTATTCATCAATAGCATCACTTTTATTGAGAGCTATTAATGCAGGTTTACCTAATTCCATAACAGTTCCTATTAAAGATAAGTCCTGATCTGTAATGCCATCCAAAGAATCTATTAAAATGATAACTACATCTGATGCCTCAATAGTTTTTAAGGTTTTAATAACACCAATTATTTCTATATAATTTTTTGTTTTACTTTTTCTTCTTACACCAGGAGTATCAACGATATTAAAATTATGACCATATTTAGTTACAGGTATTTTAATGCAGTCCCTTGTTGTTCCTGGTTTATTTTGAGTAATTTGTTTATTTTTTCCAAGAAATGAATTAACTAGAGTTGATTTTCCAACATTAGGCTTACCTAAAATAGCAAGATTCAAATCTTCATCATTCTCAGCTTCTATAGCTTCTGTTACATTATCTGCAATTTTTTTAGTTATTTCTTTGATGCCAGAACCATTTTTACCAGAGATTAAAGTCACGTCGTCGAACCCGAGTTCTGAAAACTCACTTAATACTATATCTTTTTGAACTTTATCTATCTTATTTACAACTAAGTAGATTTTTTTATGCAATTTTCTTAAATTATTAGCTATTTCAATATCTGAGCTTACAAGTCCTTCTGCACCATCAACTACAAACATTAATAAATCTGATTCAGTTATTGCTTCAAGGGTATTTACTTCAGATATGTTACTTACCTCATCGTCATTAAAAAATAATCCTGCTGTATCAACAACAAAAAATTTTTTATTTTCAAAGTTACATGTACCTTGCTGGCAATCTCTTGTATAGCCAGGTACATCAGCAACTATAGCGTTATTTGTTTTAGTAAGTTTATTAAATATCGTAGATTTACCTACGTTTGGTCTTCCTACTAAAGTAACTATATTGTTCATTTAAACTATTTTATTTTATTAATATTATACTTTTTTAGGTTGAGCTCATTATCAAGTGTGTATAGTGAATCATATTCTACATAAATAGATTGTATTTTATTTTTAAGTTTCATTCTTCCTGATGCTATTCCGGAATCTGAGTTAAATACGTGCAAATAATTCTCTACATCACTAACTAATATAAAATCATTATAATATACAGGGGTGCCAATCAACCTTTTAAAGAATTGATCTTGCTTCCATTTTTGTCTACCAGTGTATTTATCAATTGCTTTCAAAACACCTTCATCGTTCACAAAAAAAATATTATCATCATTTTCTGCTAAACCATCAATTGAGGATGCCTCATTTGTCCATAGAACTTGGCCATTAAAACTATCGATAGCTGCTAAACTTCCCTGGTAAGATATTACATACAATATACCATTATCTATTATCATTGAGCCGTCAATATCATTAAGTCTATCAATGATGGTTTCAATATTTATAGCTTTTAGTTGATTTTGCCAAATAATATCTCCGTTAAGTGAATCATAAGAAACTATTCTGCCGTCTTCAAAACCAACATAAAGTTTATCATCAGAAATAACAGGTTTGCTAAAACCTCTAATTGAAAGACTTGAAGGAATTTGAGAATTTATCCAAATAAATTTTCCAGTATTAATATCAATAGCAGTAACTTTACTATCGTTTGTTATTGCATAAATTGTATCGTTAGCAACTTCTGAAATAGACATTACTTCACTAGACATTATTCTCTGCCAAACAACTTTATGATCACTTTGTTTTATAGCTGTAATAGTATCTTGCTTGGAACCAAAGTATAGTAAATCTGAATCAGCTATAATTCCTGAAAATATATCTAACTCGGTATCAATAGTCTTCTTCAATTCACCTGTCTCCGAAGAAACTATATGAATATTATTCGCGTCAGTTGGAATAAATATTCGATCATCAAGTTTATACATGCTTAAAAAAGAATATTCATTATTAATTTCCCCGGGTAATTTTTTATCCCAAACTGCTATAACATCGGTATTTTTAACAAAATTAGGAAGTTCTCCATATGGCTTAACTTCTTCTTTAAAGTATTTTGTTATAAAATCAGGAGTAAATCCTGGAAGAAATCTTTCTGTTGTTGAGCACGAGCTTAAAAAGATAATTAAAAAAAATAATATTTTTTTCATGACAAGTTTTAATTTTTAACAGAGTTTTTTTTCATCAGTAAATTTTCATTATTAATAGCAGAAGAATCTATAGCTTCAGTATAATATTTTAGAGCATTCTCTTTATCACCCTTAAACTTATATATGTCCCCTTTTATTTCAGATAATACTTGTTTAAATGCATCTTTTAAATTAACTTTTTCGATGTATGCCAATGCTTCGTCATATTTTTTTTCTTCAATATTTATTAAAGAAATTTTAATCATGGCTAAACTATTATAAGTTTCATTGGCATTTATATTGATAATTTCTTCTAAGTACTCTTTTGCTAAACTATAATTTTTACTCTCAAATTCTTTTTTCGATAAAACAAATTTCGACAGAATATCATATATGGAGTTTTTGTAATCTGAGGATATAATATTTTCAATTTGCTTATATTCATCTTCCGTTTTAACTAAATCTATTAATTCATTATAAAGGTCTGATGCTACCAAATTATCTCTTTCTTGAGTATATTGATAGTAATTCCAGGATAAAGGTATGCTTATTCCTATAACAGCTCCAATTAAAATGTATTTAATATTTTTACTACACCATATTACTATTTTGCTAGTAAAGTCTGAATTTTCGTCGCTCATTTTTATTCCTTAAAACAAATTTCGTTTCTTATATATTGTTCTATTGCATCAATACCTATATTCTTCTGATCCCCAGAATTCATATTTTTTATCTGACATGTATTATTTTTACTTTCTTCTTGGCCAATTATAACACAATAGTCTGACGATAATTTATCAGCTTTTTTCAATTGTGATTTTATATTTTTATAGCTATAACTACTTGATACTATAAATTTTTTAGATATATTACGGATTAAATTAGCAATATTCAGCGAATAAAGGTGATCTTTTTCACTCAATGTTATTATATAAAAGCTCTTTATCCTATCGTCTTTTTCTTCATATTTTGTATATTCTATTAATCTCTCAATTCCTATTGCAAAACCTAAAGCTGGTAATTTTTTGTCACATAGATTCTCAAAAAGAAAGTCATACCTTCCACCTGCACAAATTGTATTTTGCGTATTATCACTGTCGTCTATATATTCAAATACTGTTCTATTGTAGTAGTCTAAACCTCTTACCAATTTTTCCTCTTTAATATACTCTATATTATTATCTCCCAGCAATCTTAGTAAATTTTCAAAGTGAGTTTTTGATTCTTTAGATATATATTCACTAATCTTTGGCGCTTGTTCTAAAATTTCCAGTGTTTTGATATTTTTTGTATCTAATATTCTTAGTGGATTAAGTTTTAATTTATTTTTTTCATTTTCGTTAAAACTATTTTCATATTTTTTTAAATATTCTACTAATACATTGATATATTTTTTTCGATCATCACTATCACCAATGGAATTTATTGTTAGCGTTGGATTTATGTTGAGATTTCTCCACATATTATTTGCTAGGCTTATTATTTCAAAGTCTGCCTCAAAATTTTCTACGCCTATAAACTCAATTCCAAATTGATGAAATTGTCGATACCTACCTTTTTGCGGTCTTTCATGTCTAAAAAATGGCCCCGAGTACCAAATTTTATTAATTGTGTCATTTAATCCATTTTCTATTAGAGCTCTTGCACAAGATGCAGTCCCTTCAGGTCGCATTGATATAGAATTATTTTTTGAGTCTATAAAAGAATACATTTCTTTTTCAACTATATCGGTGCCACCACCAATAGACTTAATAAAAAGGTTTGTATCTTCAAGAATTGGAGTTTTAATTTCCTGGAATCCATACTGACTTGCAGAAGATATTAGCTTATCTTCTAAGCTTCTAAAAGCTTTCGATTCATTTGGTAAAATATCTCGCATTCCTCTAACAGATTGATATTTTTTCATTGTAATTTAGTTCGCAATTTTTATCTTTCCAACGTTAGTATCAGGGTTATAGTACGGAACACTAACTATATTATCATTATACTTTATATTAACAGCTGTTGCGTCACCTAATAATATCTCAAATGGCGCTAAAATAGTGAATTTTAGTATTTTATTTTTTTTAACTAAATCAAAGAATATAATATCGCCATTTGAATCAATTATTTCTGTCCAAGAGTCTCGCTTATATGTAATTTCTAAAACTCTATTAGGTTTACTTTCAGAAAAATTATCAGTATTCAGCTTAGGATTAGTTTGTATAGAATCTTCCAATACTTTATTGTTATTTAACAGATTCTCCTGTATGTCATTATTAAAAGAATCTTCAATAATAATATTATTATTATCAATCAAAATTTTTTCTGTTTTATACTCAGTATTCACATCATTTTTTATTTTACGTTCAATATTTTCTTTTAATATTATTTCATCTTTTATTTCAGAAGCAGGTAACGGATCTAAAGAAATATCATTCAATTTTTTACTATTAGTGCTTACCTCATAAATAATAAATATTAATAATATGCAAAATAATATTAAAGATAATATTAAAATTTTCATTTTTTCTGGTTTTTTTTTATTTTCTATGAATTTTAATGTATTATTTTTCTGTTTTTTTTTATTTTTAATTTCAGGAAGACTTACCCTTACTCCTAAGAAGTTTGCGTAATTTCTTACATAACCTTTTAAGAATAAGTAGCTATTAAAATTATTAAAATTTCCAGATTCAATATCTTTAATAATTTTTTTATCTAGTTTTAACTCAAAACTAACTTCTTCAACTGTTAAAGAAGATTTTTCTCTTTCGGATTTTAATAGATTACTTGCTATTTTTAGAGAATCAAGATTTTCCATAACAAATACTATCTTGTTCGTTTACAAATCTCATTGTCATTGAAGAAATAGGCTATCTCAGCTGCTGCAGTCTCTGGGGCATCTGAACCATGAACAGCATTTTCGTCAATACTTTTAGCAAAATCTTTTCGTATTGTTCCTTGAGCAGCTTCATCTGGATTTGTTGCCCCCATAATTTCCCTATTTTTCAATATTGCGTTTTCACCTTCTAAAACCTGGACTATTACAGGCCCTGATGTCATGAATTCTACTAAATTTGTAAAAAAAGGTTTTTCCTTATGAACACTATAAAAACCTTCTGCTTTCTCTTTTGTTAGATGAATCATTTTTGAAGCTATTATTTGTAAATTATTTTCCTCAAATCTTTGAAGAATTTTTCCAACTACGTTATTACCAACTGCATCTGGCTTTATTATTGAAAATGTTTTTTCTACTGACATCTTATACTCCTATAAATTTTTTATTTTGATTCTTCTATCCAGTTCATCTGTATTGCTTCGAGAATTTTTTCATTTGAATTATTAGGGTCATCTTCAAATTCTTTTAACCCACATATCCATTCATGTAAATCTGTGTATCTTATATATTGAGGATCAACATCTGGATATTTTTCTAGTAATTCACATGCAATATCTAAACTATCTTCCCATTTTAAGCTCATTATATTTACCTTTAGTGATTTTCTGAAACCATATTAATAGTATATTTCGGTATTTCAATAACTAAATCACTTTTACCTGTAACTGCCTGGCAACTTAATCTAGAATCTGGCTCTAAACCCCATGCTTTATCAAGCATATCATCTTCATCTTCTGTTGATTCCTCTAGCGTTTCAAGGCCTTCTCTAATATAGACATGGCACGTTGTACATGCGCATGACTTTTCACATGCATGCTCTATATCAATTTTATTTTGAAGAGCTATATCACAAATGCTTACGCCTTCTTCAACTTCAATAATTAGCCCTTCAGGACATAGATCTGCATGTGGCAAAAAAGTTATTTTTGGCATCCTAATTGTACTCCTTAATTTCTTTTCCTTTCATAATTTTTTGTATGCTAGAATTCATTCTTCTTGAGATATATGTCTCCGATATATTTTCTAGATTTTTTATAGCACCTATAATAGTCTCTCTATCTTCACTTTCTAGTGACTTTTCTAATTTGTCTCTTGCATGACATATTTCATCATATTCGACATTATTTAATAAATCTTTGCCATCAATATTAAGTGCCGAGTTAATTGACAAAATTACCCTTTCCCCCTCTACTATAGACTCATTCAAATTTCTATTTACAATGTCCTCCTTTGCATTATCAAAAGAATCTTTTAACATTTGTTCAATTTCTGAATCAGAAATTCCAAATGTTGGTTTTACTTCAACTTCTGTTACTTTATTTGTTGAAGTTTCTCTAGCACTCACATTTAAAATTCCATCTGCATCTATCTGGAACTCCAGATTTATTCTTGCAGACCCTGCCAACATTGGAGGTATATCTTTGACCGTAAACTTTGCTAGTGATCTACAATCACTTGCTAAATCTCTTTCACCTTGCACAACGTGAATACTCATTGCATTTTGTCCATCTTTGAATGTAGTATATTCTTTACTACTGCTGGTTGGTATAGTGCTATTTCTAGGTATTATAACTTCAACAAGGTCGCCCATAGTTTCAATCCCCAAAGATAGAGGTATTACATCTAATAATAAAAGCTCTTCATTTGAATCACCAGACAAAATATCTGCTTGAATTGAAGCTCCAATTGCTACGACATTATCAGGATTTATATTACTCAATGGTTTCTTGTTAAAAAAATCTTCAACCATATTCTTTACATATGGTGTTCTAGTTGAACCACCAACTAATATGATTTCATCTATACCTTCTATAGTTAAATTTGCATCACGCAAAACACTTTCACTAATTTTTAATGTTTTTTTAACTAAACTCTTAATTATTAAATTAAATTCTTTTTGAGTTAATATTATATCTTGATTATTTAATCCGATTTTACTTAAATTATATTTAATTGATTCACTATCTGAAAGATTTTTTTTTATTTCTTTTGCGTATAGATATAAATTATGTTTATTTTGCTCATCTAAGTTTAAACCGTTAGTTTTTTCAATATAATCTGCTAATAAACTATCAAAATCATCACCACCTAGACTACTGTTACCACCAGTCGACAGAACTTTAAAAATTCCATCATTAAGATTTAATATTGATACGTCAAACGTCCCGCCTCCCAAATCATAAACCATAACTTTAGATATTTTTTTACTCTGCAATCCATATGCTATAGCAGCAGCTGTTGGTTCATTTAAAAGCCTTAGAACCTTAAGACCACTCAAGGATGCTGCATCTTTTGTCGCTTGTCTTTGTGTGTCATCGAAATATGCAGGAACAGTTATTACGCAACCTGCTATCTCGCCTTTTAATGTTTCATTTGTAATATTTTTTAGATGTTTCAATATCTCAGAAGATATTTCCACAGGTGTTACTAATTTCTCAAAAACCTTAAACCTTAAAACATTATTTTCTTCGAGATATTCACATGGTGAATAAAAATTTTCTTTTTTTAAATCCTCTAAATTTTTACCCAAAAATCTTTTAATAGATCTAAAAGTTATAGACTCATTATTTTTTTTATTATCTCCAACAAATACATCATCTCCTGCATAGGTTACTATCGAAGGTAATAGTCCATTATTAGTATCTTCTTTTAAAATCGATGGCGATCCATTTTTTATTACAGCAACTAATGAATTCGTTGTTCCCAAATCAATACCAATATAGTATCTTTTTTCATGAGGGTCTTGAGATTTACCAGGTTCTGAAATCTGTAATAATGCCATTATAATAAATTGTCCTTTTTAAAATCGTCTTCTATTGAAATATAAAATTTCATTTCTTTAACTTTTTTAGACGCATCATCAAAATTTTTTTCATTATAATATTTTTCAAAATCTGATAAACATTCTTTTTTTAAACTCTCTATCTTTAATGTGAATCTTTTAATATCATCAGTATTTTTTTTTGATGTTATGTTTTCTGACTCCTCCCTCAATTCCATCTGATTCATTAAAAAAATAGGATCTGATATTGTATTATTTTGATCATCCAACTCATATCCTTCAATTTTTAATAAATACATACTTTTTAAAAAGTCATTCATTAGTGTTTCATATGCTTCATTCACATAAGATGTAATCTGCAACGATAGTCTTTTTTCATAATCGGTTGAATTAACATACTTATCTGGATGAAATTTTTTTTGTAACTCAAAGTATTTTTTTTCTAGTGAATAAAAATCTATTACAAATGATGGTTCTATTTCAAAAAGCTGAAAATAATTTTGATTAAAATTAATTGTCATGTGAAATTCCTAGTAAAAAAAATTATTTATTTTCTTTATTTTTAGACACTAAAACTTTCACCGCATCCACATCTTGCTTTTTCGTTAGGGTTAATAAACTTAAAACCTTCATTAAGCCCTTCCTTTGTAAAATCAAGCTCTGTTCCGTCTAAGTACAACAGGCATTTTGGATCAACTATAATCTTTATACCTTTTTCTTCAAAAACTGTATCTTCTTTTTCTATATTATCAGCAAATTCTATAATATACGCCATTCCTGAGCAGCCTGTTGTTTTTACCCCTACTCTAAGTCCTACACCACTCCCTCTATTATCTAAGAATGTTTTAACTCTTGTAGCAGCAGTTTCTGTTATTGTTATTGCCATATTTTTTATGCAGTTTCTTCTTTCTTGTCGTTTTTTTCATAATAGTCACTAACTGCAGCTTTTATGGCATCTTCTGCTAATACAGAACAATGTATTTTAACTGGAGGCAATGCAAGCTCTTCTGCTATTTCGCTATTTTTTATTTCTTGCGCCTGCGCAACTGACTTCCCTCTTACCCACTCAGTAAGTAAACTCGATGATGCTATTGCAGAACCGCAACCATATGTTTTAAATTTTGCATCCTCTATAATTCCATCTTCATTGACTTTAATTTGAAGCTTCATTACGTCTCCGCAAGCAGGAGCACCAACCATTCCTGTCCCTACTGACTTATCATCTTTATCCAAAGTTCCTACATTTCTTGGATTCTCATAATGATCTAAAACTTTTTTTCCGTATGCCATCTCTTTATCTCCTAATAATTAACTTTTAATGAGCAGCCCACTCAATTTTACTAATATCAATACCATCTTTATACATTTCCCATAAAGGTGATAAAGCTCTTAATTTTTCTACAGCAATTTTAACTGTGTTAATAGTTGCATCTATCTCTTCTTCTGTTGTAAATCTGCCAATAGACATTCTTAATGAGCTATGAGCTAATTCATCTGATCTTCCTATAGCCCTTAAAACAAAACTAGGTTCTAATGAAGCGGAAGTACATGCAGATCCACTAGATACAGCAATGTCCTTTGTTGCCATAATTAATGACTCGCCTTCAACGTAGTTAAAACTAATGTTCATAATTCCTGGATATCTGTTTTCAAAATCACCATTCAAGTAAACCTCTTCCATGTCTTTAACTCCATTCCACAATCTATTTCTTAATTTAGAAATATTTTCAAAATCTTGATTCATTTCTTCCTTTGCTATTCTAAAAGCTTCGCCCATTCCAACTATCTGATGAGTAGGTAAGGTTCCAGAACGAAGTCCTCTTTCATGACCACCACCATGAATTTGGGCTTCTAATCTTACTCTAGGTTTTCTTCTTACATACAAGGCGCCAATACCTTTTGGTCCATATATTTTGTGGGCAGAAAAGCTCATGAGATCAACTTTAGTCTTTTGTAAATCAATTTCAATTTTACCAGCACTTTGTGCAGCATCTACATGAAAAATAATATTTTTACTTCTGCACAACTCTCCTATTGTTTCAATATCCTGAATAACTCCAATTTCATTATTTACATGCATGATAGAAATTAAGACAGTATCTTCTCTTATTTCTGACTCAAGTTTATCTAAATCTAAAAGACCACTACTCATTGGTTCCATATATGTAACTTCAAAACCTTCTCTTTCTAGCTGTCTACATGCATCTAAAACTGCTTTATGTTCTGTTTTTAAAGTAATTATGTGTTTGCCTTTTTTCTTATAAAAATGAGCTGCACCTTTAATTGCCAGGTTATCTGATTCTGTTGCTCCGCTTGTCCAAACAATTTCTCTTGGATCAGCATTAATTAAATCAGCAATATGTTTTCTACTTTTACTAACTGCATCATCTGCATCCCATCCAAAACTATGTGATCTTGATGCAGGGTTTCCATACATACCATCCGTTGTCATATATTCAAACATTTTATCTGCAACTCTTTTATCTATTGGGGTTGTAGACGCATAATCTAAATAAATTGGTGTTTTAATATCCTTCATTTAATACTCCGATAGTTTTATCTCTTTTAAATTATTACTATTTTTTAAAATTACTTGCTGCAATGTTATATCTGATAAAAAGTTATTTATCTCTGTTCCCAAATCTTCCCATAAATTATGTGATAAACATTGATGATTGTTATGACAATTAGCTTTCCCGCTGCATGCTGTTGTCTCAACACTTTCATCAACTGCCTTAATAACTTCAGAAATTACAATATCATTGGCATCTTTTGATAACACATAGCCACCGCCAGGGCCCTTAATACTGTATACAAGGCCACCTTTCTTTAATCTAGAAAACAATTGCTCAAGATATGATAACGAGATATTCTGTCTTTCTGCTATTTCGGGTAAAGATATAGGATTCCCTCTATCATAATAAGCTATATCTAACATTGCTGTAACAGCGTATCTACTTTTAGTAGTTAATTTCATATTCTTAATTCACTATTTGCTAATATACCAATAATGATTAAACCTACTAAAGTTGTCAACTATTATTTGTTTGTATGTTATTGATTTTTAATGAGAATGATTCTCAATTGCACTTAATATACCCCGGAGTATATTAATCTCCTCTTCAGACAAGTTAGCTTTTTTAAAAATATGCTGGATTTTTCTTGATATCATAGGCCTATCATCTTTTATGAAGTTTATATCTTTCAATACTGTATCCATATGATTAAAAAAACCTGTGAGTTTTCTATTTTCAGCAATATCATTTTTATCAACTTTATTGATATTGGAAACACTGTATTCAGATTCAACCAGAATCTCATATAATATTATTTGTAAAGATGATGCAATATTTAAACTTGTGTATTCTATATTCGAAGGGATATGTAATCCAATAGTACACATTGATAACTGTTCGTTTGTGAGCCCTCTTGCTTCGTTTCCAAGCACAATTGCGGTTTTTTCATGAGATTTGGTATTAACTTTCTTTGCGACTTCCCTAGGATTTATTATCTCTATTGGTATATCTCTTTGTCTTGCTGTTGCTCCAATAATATAGTTACAATCTCCTATAGCATCAAATAAGTTTTCATATATTTTTACATTATCCAATACATCTCCAGCATTTGATGCCATTGCATAAGATATTTCATTAACTTTACATTTGGGATTTACTAAATTTAAATTGCTAAATCGCATTGTTTTCATAGCTCGGGCTGCAGAACCTATATTTCCAGGATGGCTTGTTTCAACTAAAATAATTTTTGTATTTGAAAAAGAATTCATAATCTTAAATTATATATTAAGTATCTATAATGTATTATAGTAACATCAAACAATTATCTTAAACTATGGAATTATGAATAATAATTATAGTCCTCAATTAAATACCGCTATCAGTGCCGCTATTCAAGCAGGTAAAATAATTATGAGATTTTACTCTAGGTTAGAAAATTTAAAAGTTATGTCTAAAGGTCATAACGATTATGTTTCAGAGGCTGACCAACAAGCAGAAATTATTATTAAAGAGACTCTCATAAAAGCCTATCCAGCATATAAGATTACGGCAGAAGAGAGTGGTTCAAATGATATTGAATCTGAATATGAGTGGTTTGTAGATCCACTAGATGGAACAACTAATTTTATTCATGGTATACCACAATTTGCGGTCTCTATTGGTTTATGTAAAGAAGGCAAGCCAGTTTTAGGCGTTATTTATGATCCTTTTAAAAATGAGCTCTTTTGCGCTGAAAAAGGTAAAGGCGCATTAATGAATGATAAAAAAATACGCGTATCAAATTGTAATTCAGTAAAGTCAGCAGTTTTTGGCATGGGAATTCCTTATAGAAAACAAGACCATTCAGGACATTATATTGATACACTAAGAACTCTGATGGATGCAAGATGTGGAAGCATTAGAAGATTAGGTGCTGCTGCTCTTGATTTAGCATATGTAGCTTCTGGACGGTTGGATGGATTTTGGGAGTTTAATTTGAAGCCTTGGGATATAGTTGCAGGCTCTATTATCGTTTCAGAGTCTGGAGGTCATGTAAGTGACATTGAAAATTCTGAAGATTATCTCAATTCAGGGAATATTTTAGCAGCGAATATAAACTTACATCAAGATGTAATAGCAAAACTTAAGAAAAATTTATTATAATTTTTTATGGGCTATCTTCGTTGACCTCTATTACCACATCTTTAACTGAAATATTCATCATTAGCAAAGTTGAGCTTGCTATATATATTGAAGAATAAGTGCCAATTATAACACCTGTTATCAATGCAAATGCAAAGCCAAAAAGTATCTCACCACCGAAGATTATTAACGAAATTAATACAAGCAATGTTGTTAATGATGTAATTAGAGTTCTTGATAAGGTTTGATTAATTGATTGGTTGGTTAATGATTCAGTATTAATATTCTCTGCAATTGCTGACTTAAAATTTTCTCTAATCCTGTCAAAAACAACTATAGTATCGTTCAAAGAGTATCCAATTACTGCAAGTATTGCAGCAAAAACACTTAGATTAAATTCAATTTGAGTAATAGAAAAAATTCCTATAATTAATAATATATCATGTAATAATGCAAGTATTGCTCCTATTGAAAATCTATACTCAAAACGTAAAGCGATATATACCATTATAAGAGCTAATGCAATTAAGGCAGCTAATATCCCTTGATCTCTTAATTCCTCGCCAACCTGTGCTCCAACATACTCAACTCTTTTTAAGGAGAAAGAAAATTCTCTATTTAGTTCTGCTAGTAGGGTATTGCTCAATGTGGCTTCGGCTGATGAAATAATATTTGGCATTCTAATTAAAATATCTGTACCTGATCCAAAATACTGAACTGAGGACTTTTCATAACTATTATCTTTTAAATATTTTCTTATATCATCAATAGGAGCATTATTTTCAAAGCTAATTTCAATTAATGTTCCCCCATTAAAATCAACTCCGTAATTTAGACCTTTTGTAAAAATACTTATCAGTGAAATAAAAATTAATAAGGAAGACAAATATACTGCTTTCTTGTGCCATTTCATAAAATTAAAATTGATGTTTATATTTTTCATATGTTTAATTTTGTTACTTTTAAGTTAGTATTATTTTCGTAAACTGTATCTGCCAAAATTCTTGTAAGAATGATTGCAGTAAACATTGAGGAAATTATTCCGATAGATAATGTTACCGCAAAACCTTTTATAGGGCCTGTTCCAAAAATAAATAATATTATTGATGCTATTAATGTAGTTATATTTGCATCTAAAATTGTTGAGAATGCTTTTTTATAACCAAGTTCTATAGATGCAAGTGGCGTTGAACCATTTCTTACCTCTTCTTTTATTCTTTCAAAAATTAATACGTTTGCATCAACTGCCATACCGACTGTTAAAACTATACCTGCGATTCCAGGAAGTGTTAACGTTGCGCCAGGAATTAATGACATTATAGAAACTATAATTAATATGTTTATTATTAGAGCTGAATTTGCAAATAATCCGAATACTCTATAATAATAAAGCATAAATACTAAGACGAGTATTAGCCCAATAATCACTGAAATTTTACCTTTTTCAATATTATCAGCGCCTAAACTTGGGCCAACTGTTCTCTCCTCAACAATGTACATAGGAGCTGCCATTGAGCCAGCTCTTAAGTAAAGAGCCAATTTTCTTGCTTCATCTGAGCTATCTAATCCAGTAATTTGAAAAGATTTGGATAATCTTTCTTGAATAGTTGCAATACTGATAATCTTTTCATATTTTTTTGAAATTCTTTTGCTTTCGCCATCAATTACTCTTTGCTCAGCTTTACTTTCTACAAATATTACAGCCATCTGTTTTCCAATATTTTCATCTGTAACTTCTGAGAATCTTTTTGCACCAGGGTTATCTAAGGTAATATCTACTTTAGGTCTATTATTTTGATCAAACCCAGATGACGCATCTACGATATTTTCACCTGTCAACATAATATTTCTTTTTAATAATACTGGTGTTTCTTCATAATAATACAACTTAGAATTAAAAGAGTTTTCATTTAAATCTTCTGCGGCATAGGGATCTGAATCTTCATCTAACATTTTAAATTCAAGAGTTGCTGTAGCACCAATTATTTCTTTTGCTCTAGTTGTGTCCTTAATACCAGGAAGTTCGACAACTATTCTAGTCTTTCCACTTTGTTGAACAATTGGTTCAGCAACACCTAGCTCATTTACTCTGTTTCTTAGAGTAGTTGTATTTTGCTTTATAGCGGCAATTCTCAATTCATTTAAAGTCTTTTCTGAAATAGAGAGCATCATTTGATTGTCATTATTTCTAGAAATTTCAAAAGTATTCTGATATGTATTATTTATTAATTCTTCAGCTTTTTTATAATTAACAGCATCAAAAAATTCAATACTAATACTTTTTGATTGGTAATTAAAATTTCTATATCTCAGTTTTTCTTTTCTTAGTTGCGATCTTAAATCTGATGAAAGTTTTTTTGATTTACTTGAAGTTACTTCGTCTAAATCAACTTCCATAAGAAAATGAACTCCGCCTTTTAAATCTAAACCTAAATTCATTTTTTTTGCATTTATCGAAGTCAACCAATCTGGAACATCACTAAAAAAAGTTGGTAATGAATAAATAATACTAAATGCTAAAATAGAAGCTGCAATAATATTTTTAATAGATAAGATCTTCATTTGAAAATTTAGATGGATCCTTTAGGTAGAACTGTTGTTATAGAATTTTTTCTTACCTTAATACTTACATCCTTGGAAATCTCTAGATCTATCACATCGTCTTTTATTTTTATAATTTTTCCCATAATTCCATTTGATACAACAACTTCTGTTCCATTTGAAAGAGAATCTATTAATTTATTATGTTCTTTAACTCTCTTATTTTGCGGTCTAATTATCATGAAGTACATTATCACAAAAAATAAACCCACCATTATTAGCATACTCATACCGCCATCTGCTGGACTAGCTGACTGCGCGTATGCATTATCTACTATATTCATATTTTTTTCCTATTTAAAATTTAGATTTGAAAACTCCAACCTACTTATTCCTTAAAGAGTAAAACTCCTTTATGAAGTCGTCAAATTTATTCTCACTAATTGATTTTCTTATTTTTACCATTAGATTGTGATAATAATACAAATTATGTATTGTGTTTAGTCTTAATCCAAGTATTTCTTTACAATTGTCTAAATGTTTTAAATATGATCTGGTATAATTTTGACATGTATAACACATGCATTCTTCTTCTATAGGCTTCATATCGTCTTTATAACGACTATTACGCAATTTTAATATTCCTTTTTTAGTGTATAAAAATCCTGTTCTTGCATTCCGTGTAGGGATAACGCAGTCAAATATATCTATGCCTCTAATTACTGCCTCAACAATATCTTCTGGAGTTCCAACACCCATTAAATATCTAACCTTATTTTGCGGCATTTTATCTGCAATATTATCTAAAACTTGATTTCTCTCTTCTGATGTTTCCCCTACCGACAAACCACCTACCGCATATCCATCAAAACCTATTTCTATTAATCCTTCTAGTGATTTATTTCTCAAATCATCATAGATCCCACCTTGAATTATCCCAAATAGATTACTTTTTTCTTTAGAAATGAATTTTTTTGATTGATTTCCCCAGATTAAAGATAAATCTAAAGATTTTTCAGCAGTTAATTTATCTGCGGGGTATGGTGTACATTCATCGAACTGCATAATAATATCTGCATTAAATTTTTCTTGAAGCTCAATAGATATTTTAGGGTTTAAAAAGACTTTTGATCCGTCTATTGGAGAGTTAAAATAAACACCTTCTTTGGTTATTTTTCTTAATTTAGCTAG
>ERZ802819.432-NODE-432-length-28068-cov-10.767_pt1 | contig 28068 bp, 21 predicted proteins | sample MGYA00345647_ERZ802819 | MGnify/ENA primary metagenome ERZ802819 (study PRJEB30503, sample SAMEA104212355) | marine metagenome | biome: Westerlies Biome; feature: [SRF] surface water layer (ENVO:00010504) within the epipelagic zone...; material: water...
GCAACCGGTCACGGCGCGCTTGCCGATGGTGAACACGGCGCGCACCTCGGCCTCGCCGAGAGCCTCTTCGACGAGTTCAGGTTCGAGCAGGCCTTCCATGGCCAGCTGGATATCCTCCAAGAGCTTGTAGATGACGTCGTAATCGCGAACATCGACACCGGTCGCGTCCGCGGCCTTGCGCGCTCCAGAGGCCATGGAAGTGTTGAATCCCACGATCACGGCTCCAGATGCTGCGGCAAGGTCAACATCGGTTTCAGTGATCTCTCCAGGGGCTGAGAGCAGCACCCTCACCTGCACCTCGTCCTTCGGTAACTGTTCAAGAGAGCCAAGAATGGCTTCAACTGAACCCTGCACATCGGCCTTGAGGATGAGATTGAGTTCCTTGAGATCGCCTTCATTCGCCTGACCGGACATCGCGGTGAGGGAGACACGGCGCGAGGCCATCTGCTGGGCCAGTCGGGTGGCTCTGGCATCGGATGCACGATCACCGACCACGGCACGGGCTGACTTCTCATCCGGGTACACCTCAAACTCATCACCGGCCGTCGGCACTTCGCTGAATCCAAGGGCTTCAACGGCACAGGATGGACCTGCCTCCTTGAGGCGAACGCTGGCGTCATCGACCATGGCTCGGACTTTGCCGAGCACAGGCCCCGCTGCCACCACATCGCCCGTTCTCAACGTTCCGTTTTGGACCAGCAAGGTGGCCACTGGACCTTTCGCCTTGTCGAGGTGCGCCTCGATCACCGTGCCGCGGGCCAGGCGATTGGGATTGGCCTGGAGATCCTCAACCTCGGTGACGAGCAGGAGCATCTCCAGCAGCTTGTCGACGTTCTCTGACTTGATGGCACTGACGGGCACCATCACCACATCACCGCCCCACTCTTCGGCCAAGAGATTCTGTTCAGAGAGCTCTTGCTTCACCCGATCAGGCGAGGCCCCTTCCTTATCGATCTTGTTGATCGCTACGACGATGGGTACTTCGGCAGCGCGTGCGTGGCTGATCGCCTCGAGCGCTTGAGGCCGCACTCCATCATCGGCTGCCACGACAAGAACAGCCACGTCAGTGACCTTCGTGCCGCGGGCGCGCATGGCTGTGAAAGCCTCGTGGCCAGGTGTGTCGAGGAAGGTGAGCTTGCGAGGTTCGCCACCGTGCTCGATCTCCACTTGATACGCACCGATGTGCTGGGTAATGCCTCCGGCTTCGCCCGCCGCCACACGAGCTTTGCGAATGGCGTCGAGCAGGCTTGTTTTGCCGTGATCCACGTGGCCCATGACGGTCACGACGGGGGGCCGGCGGATCAGATGATCGCGGTCTTTTTCCTCGATCATTTCCACAGTCTTCTTCGCGGCTTCCTCAACGTCGTCCTGAAGGACGGGAACACCGAATTCCTCCGCCACGGCTTCGATCGTGGGCATATCGAGGGACTGGGTCACCGTGGCGATGATTCCCTTGAAGAACAGGGATTTGATGATTTCCGAGCTTTCGACACTCAACATGTCAGCCAGCTCTTGAACCGTGAGGTTGTCCTCCGGTACAACGATCATTTCGGGCCTGACCTGCTTGGCCTCACGGGCAGCACGCAACTCCATGGCCCGACGACGTTGTCGCTGCCTGGTGGTTTCTTTGCGGCGCTTGCGCATGGCCGCCACTGGTTTGGGGGCAGCCTTTTGTTGGGCTCTCGGCTTGGCCGGGCGCGCCAGGCTTGCCGACAGCACCATGTTTTCCTGTTCGCCGGCGAATCCCCCGGTCTGCGCGGCCAGTGAATCGTCGTTCTCGCCGATGATGTGAACTTTCTGGCGCTGCTTTTGCGGTGAACGATTTCGCAGTGCCTCGAGCTTGGCACTGTCGTCCCAATCGGGACGTCCTGGGCGCCGTTGTCCTCCAGGACCCGCGCCTGGCCTGAATCCACCTGGGCGTCTTGGTGCCGTCGCTGGCGAGGGCGGTGTCGCGGTTGGGCGTGACACCGGAGGAGTTGCTTTTGGCCCGTCCGCTCTGGGGCTGACCGGAGTTCCATCAGGCCGTCTCGGTGGCGGAACCCCTGGCCGTCCGGTTGGTTTCTGCAGCTGCATGAGCTCGCCGGGGGCAACCGGTTTGCGCATACCGGGCGGCATGGCCGGACGGTTTCCTCCGGGTCCGGGGCGTGGCCCTCCCCCGGGGCGGCCACCATCACCCCTGGTGCCGCCGCTATCTCTGCGGATCGGCTTACCGACGAGCTCAAGCGAGTTGCCACCCGGGCGGGATGGACGTCCCGATCCAGTCCCAGGTCGTGCGGGTGAGCCGGGACGTTGGGCACCGGCAGGCCGTTGAGGCATGTTCCGTTGGCTTCCTGGCGCACTGGGGCGAGGGCTTACGGCCGGTCTGGGAGACCCTGCCCCTGAATTTTGTCGGGTTGGTGGTCCAGCCGATGGTGGTCCTGCCGGCCGTTTGGGTTGAGGGCGGCCCACCAGTTCAGGTTTTGCGGCTGGCCGCTGCGGAGGGGGAGCATTCCTGTTGACAGGAGTTTTGGGTTGGGGACGGCTTGGAGGTGCATTGGCTGGCCGTGGTGCATCGTTGGGAGAACTCCTACGCATGGGAGCGGCACCGCGGGGCTTCGGTGAAGACGCGGAGGGTTGTTGGGGAACCGGACGCGCGGGAGGTGATGGCGGACGGCTGACTGTGCGTGCAGGTGCAGGTGCAGGTGCAGGTGCAGGTGCAGGTTTCGGCCTGGGAACCGGTTGCTGAGCTGTCGGTTGCTGTCGCACCACGGGTTTCTGGGGTGTGGTGCTCTGGGGACCAGTGGCTTTTGGCGCGGCCGGTCGTGAAGGGGCTGCAGGCCTCGCGGGCGGTTGCTGCGGTGAGCTCGCTTTGCTGGGGGAAGCTGGAGCTGGTGAAGCGAGGGGTTTGCTTGCTGCGGGTTTGGGCTGAGCTGGGCGCGCCGGAGTGTTGCTGCTCTGACCGGCGGCTTTCTGAACGGAGAGGATGGCCTTACTCGGCGTGGGCTTGCCAGGAGAGGCTGCGGGGCGGGGCGTGCCACCTGCCTTTAAGAGGCTGCGGATCTTCCCAGCTTCCATCTCGCTGATCGAGCTGCTGTGACTCTTGGCCGCAATGGACAGCTTCTCCGCGGCATCCAGCACGTCTTTGTTGTCCAGGCCAAGGTCCTTGGACAGCTCATAGATTCTGACTTTGCCGCTGCTGGTCATTCAGGTCTCCGGTCGGTCCGGGCACGGTGTGCCTCGGGGCATCACTCAAGGTGGGGCCAATGTTCATCTTGCCTCAGCGACTGTCTCCTTCTCAGAGAAGAGTCGCTGTTTCAACGTCGCCATCACGCTGTCAGGCACCTGGCATCGCAGGGCTTTTTGCAGTCGCTTCCGACGTTGTGCTTCTTCTAGACAGCTCTCCTGAGGACAGAGATAGGCAGAACGCCCCATTCCCTGTTCGAGGAGGACCCCATCCCGATGGTCACGCACAATCCGCCAGAGAAGGTTTCGATCCAGCAGCTGACGGCAGGCGACACAGCGTCGCAGGATGGGGCGCTGTGGCTTCACCGGGCTCCTACCTCGTTGGAGGATTCATCAGATTCTGGGGTCGGTTCGCTGGTCTCGTCGCTTGCACCTTCAGGCATTTCAACGTCGTCAACCGCTTCGTCGCCGTACTCCTCTTCGTCTTCCGGCAGGGGATAAAGCTCCCGCAGACGGGCATCCTCTTCCGCTCTGGCGGCCTGTTCGGCGGCAATTCGCTCTTCGGCTTCCCGCTGCAGGGCCTCTTCCTGTTCCCGCTGGGAAATCAGCTCGGATACGACCGCATCCTCGGAGGCCTGGTCGTACTCGCTGGCGTTCTTGATATCAATCTTCCAGCCCGTCAGACGGGCAGCGAGGCGAACGTTCTGCCCTTCCCGTCCGATCGCCAGGCTCAGTTGATCCGGAGGTACCAGCACATGGGCATGCTGACCGACGGGATCCACCAGCCTCACCACATCCACGCGGGCAGGGCTAAGGGAATTCGCAATGTATTGGCCAGGATCGGCTGACCAGCGGATCACATCGATCTTCTCGCCCCTCAGCTCATTCACAACCTGCTGAATCCGTGATCCGCGTGCACCGATGCAGGCACCTACGGGGTCGACCTCGCGTTCGATGCTGTCAACAGCAACCTTGGTGCGTGGTCCAACGGAACGGGACGGTGGATTCGCTTCTCGTGCAACAGCAACGATCCTGACGGAGCCTTCCTGAATCTCGGGGACTTCGTTCTCGAACAGATACACCACAAGCCCTGCGTTGGCTCGGCTTACGAACAGCTGGGGACCTCGACGGGGAACTTCACTGACTTCCTTGAGGAAGACTTTGAAAGTGGCGTTAGCGCGGTAGTTGTCGTTGGGAAGCTGATCCCTTCGCGGAAGCTCAGCCTCCACCTCTGGCCGCCCAAGACCAGAGCTCACGGCCATGATCACGGATTGGCGTTCAAAGCGGATCACGCGGGCTGTGAGGACAGGATCTTCAAGATCGGCAAACTCTTCTTGAATCATCCGACGCTGCTGGTCTCGCAACTTCTGGGCGAGAACTTGCTTGGTCGTGGCAGCTGCCATTCGCCCGAAATCTTCTTTTTCCGGGGTGACATCCAGAACCACAGTGTCACCAGCCTGGGCGTCATCGGCGACTTGCATCACTTCTGCCAAGGCGATCTGGTGGTCCTCGCTTTCGACCTCGTCAACAATGATCTTGCTGGCGAGCACGCGGTAACCCTCCTCATCCAAGTCGAGGGCGACATCGAAGTTGCTGAAGTATTCCTCATCGAAAGGGTCTTCACCCAGTCCTAGGTAAAGCGTGCGGCGATAACGCTCATATCCCTTTAAGAGGGCTTCCCTCAAAGCTGCTTCCACCACCTGGGGAGGGAGCTTCTTCTCTTCACTGATGTCTTCGATCAGGTTGCTGAGTCCGGGAAGAAGAACGAGAGCCATCGGGTGGAGATCGTAAAAAGAGAAAAGGAGATGAGCGGGCGGAGGTGATTCAGCTAGTGGGGCTGATGAGCTGAACGGAAATCACAGAGGGTCTGGAAATGCGTTTGATGCGTCCACGCACATTCACGTGCACGTGGTCGTTGTCGCGTTCGAGAAGGGAGCCTTGTTGCCGTAGTTCCCTGCCTTCGTTATCGCGGTAGAGGACTTCAACCGGATAACTGCGAAACGTCTGGAAGTCCCGATCGCTCTGGAGCTGATCCCCGATTCCAGGACTGCTGATCTCCAAAACATACGCCTCAGTGAGCAGTGCCTGCGATTCGAGCGCTTCTCCCATGGGTCTACTGAAACCTGCGCAGTCATCTAGAGACACGTCAGAACCATCACTGCGACGGATCTGCACCTGCACCGTCATCGGCTGAAGGTGGGTGAGAATCTGAATGCCTGCAAGCTCAAAACCTTGAGCTGCAGCTGTGGCTGCAGCAACGGAGGTGATGTCCGGCAGCAGTGGATGGGGCAAGGGCTAGGCGAGAGAGTGATTCGGGCTCAGGCCCGATGGTTGATGCTGTGATCACCCTCCCGGAGAGAGGTACTCACCAGGCCTTCACTAAATGTAGGTGATCGAGGTTCGGCTGCTGGCTTCTGGATCGTTGTCGCGCTGATTTTGAAATCACCTGATTCACGGCCTTCCCAGACGGGACTGAGGGCTATCAGAACCGTGTGCTGCTTTCATCAGTGAATGGAGATGAGCCTCGATTGGATAGGCACCCTGGTTGCCTACGAGATCCTGCCGACGATCGCAGCGAAGCCCAGGGTGGATGGTGGCGAGCGAGTGATTCAGGTGCTGGTTGCACTCTCCAGTTCCATCTTGTTCAGCACCACGTCAACAGGAATTTGGCTCGAGAAGCGGCAGGCGCAGGTCTCTGCAGCATCAAGACTCCCATGCTCCCAGTACTTGTTGCTGCCGTTTCCGCCTCCGCAAAACCCGTAGTACTCGCAGGTTTGTTGACAGCGCTCTGTTCCGGCCTGCATCTCCTGCAACAGACGCTGAAATGTGGGGCTTTGCGTCGCATCCAAGAGTGAGAGATCGCGGATGTTGCCAAGGTTGAACAATCCGTATCGCTCGGTTTCCACCGAGAGCAGCTCCGGGTCGAAGGTGGAAAAGTTGCCCTTCGCATCCACGCTCAGAATCGCGTAAGGACGGTTCATTTCGTTCTGCAGCAGACGTTGACCGCCGGCGATCATTCCCATCACCTGGTCGAATTCCCGGATGCGCAAAGGAAAACCGTCCTGTTGATTGAGGGCCCAGAAACGGGAGAGAAACTCGCGGTAACGACGTTCCTTGGCCAGTCCCTGCATCGAGGAGTTGGTATGAACACCCTCCTGCTCCTCCACGTTGAACCCAAGTGCATGGATCCCTTCATCGCGGAAGAAGGTGTACATGCGCTCGGGTTGATCAAGAGCATCCTCAGTGAGCACGGCGATCGCGTGAAAGTCGATGTTGTGCTTTCTGAGGGTGTGGATGCCATTCAGGGTGTTCGCATAGGAGCCCTGGCCATTGCGGAATCGCCTGTGGCTGTTGTGAATGTCTTCGGGACCGTCAATGCTTACGCCCACCACGATGTTGTTGCGTTGGAAGCAGTCACACCAGGCGTCATTGATCAACGTGGCATTGGTCTGAATGTGCTGCTCAATCACCACCCCCTGGGCCTGAAGATCAGCAGTTTCCCGATTGATGATGACGCTGGCTTCGTCATAAAAAGCAGCCGGCAACGTCAGGGGTTCTCCGGCGTGCCAGAGAATCGAAAGATGGGGACCCCAAAACGGACTTTCGTACACCCGCTCCAGCAGCAGGGGTAGCTGCTGCTGGAGGTTGAAGATGTTCCGCTTCTGTCGGTCTGGCAGGTAGCAGTAGCTGCAGTCGAGATTGCAGAGGGAGGTCGACTGGATCACCAGAAGACCGATGGGGCCGTAATCAGACGTGTTCACCAGTTCGCGAATCCGCCGCGGTAGCCATTGGCGAATCCGCCGCCGCCGCCGTTAGCAAAGCCCCGGCCACCGTTGCCCCAGGCCCGGCCACCGTTACCCCAGGCCCGGCCACCGCCGTTGCCCCAGGCCCTGGCAATGGAGTCGGGGGTGCTGCCGGTGATGCCGTTGCTGTCGAGGAGAGCCCAGGCCTTCGTTCCCATCCGTTCAATGCGCTGTTCGAGCGCATTGCCGAGATCAGGCTCGCGGTGCACGGCGGCTTTCGAGGACTCGCAGAGAACGGCGCTGGTCGCAAGGACGGCGACAAGGCTCAGCAGACTTGTTTTGTTCATGGTTCAGAAATGGGAATGGACGAACGGGTCAGGGTCAGGACTGCTTGTTGAATTCGGCTGCAGTGGACAACACGATCGTGAAGAAGCTGCCGATCTGGTCATCACTGAGGCCCAAGGTGCTGCCGGTTCCGATCCAGCGGTTGATCTCAGTGCGGACTTCGTCGTTGTCGTTGACATAGGCCGAGAGCAGACGTCCGATGGCCAGGTTGCTCATGTTCAAAAGCTTGGGTGTGGTTCCAGCCACCACGCAGCCGATGCCGGAGCGTGCATAGGGCAGTGCGGGGACCAGGGCTGCTTCGGGCGCGGTTGCAGCTTGGTTGGCCTTCAGCCAGAGACTGTCGCCGCCGAGAACCTTCACTGTTCCATCCTTGAGCGCGGCAAGCGCTTCGTCGGGGGTGTCGAAGAACTGGAAGGAGGCGTCATCCACCGATGAGGCCAGAACATTGGCAGCCACGCTGTCTTTCACCACACCAACCGTCTGCCCATTCAGGCTGTCGGGGGTTCCATCGTTGCCTTTAGGGGCCAGCACCCTTACCCCACCCATGGCGAAGGGAAGGGTGTAGGTGAGGGTGCCTTGGCGTTTCCAGCTGAAGGCCACGCCACAGGCGATATCAGCCGCTCCGGAACGGATTTTGTTGAGTCCTTCCTGCGCCGATCCAACGGCAACCGGTTCGATGTCGATCTCCTTGTCTTTTTTCAGAGCGGACACATTGAGTTGATCCCGGATGGCCTCGAGAACCACGAAGGACAGGCCGTCGTAGTTGTCACCATCCTTCTTAACCATCGGCAGGGCATTGCCAATGACAACTGCACGAAGCTTGCCTGAGTCAAAAACGTTGCTGGTCGATTGCTCTGGAGCTGATGCGGAGGATTGTGAGCCAGTCGTTTTGCTTGCTTCTTTGTTCTGGCAAGCAACCAGAGCCAATGTGGAGAAGGCGAGCAGGCCGGTGGCGGCTCTCTTGATCAGACGCATGACGACGCAGTCAGGACGTATCTCGTTTACGTCTAGACACGCGCGGCAGAAGCGTCCACTACATCTGGACAAATGATGCCTGATTCGGATCGGTGCAGGACTTGATCACGCCATCAAGCCGCGCCACCATCGCCGAGCTGAATGGCGCTGATTTCCTCGAATCCATCACCTGGCTGGGGTGTCCCACGCAGGGCTGGATCCTGGTTGATGCACTGCTGCTTCTGCTCGTCGCTTTTGAGGTACTGGCAAACCCTCGCCCAGAGTTTGCTGCGAGTGCCGGGAGTTCCTCTGCTGAAGATCACTCGGTCAGAGGTGGAGCCTTCTACTTGGATCTCGACTTGGCAGAGCGCGCAGCGTTGAAATCCCGGTTCAGTGCTCGTCATGGAAAGAGTTCAGCGGTCCGAGAAGGTTAGAGGCCTCTCCCCGACAGCTGCCTCACCAGCGGATGACGACCCCGGGGCCACCATTGCCCCAGCCGATCCCGCCGCCATTGCCCCAGCCGCCATTGCGGAACCCACCGTTCCGCCACCCTCCATTGCGGAACCCACCATTGCCCCAGCCGCCATTGCGCCATCGTCGTCCGCCGCCGTTGCCCCAGCCACCACCGTTTCGCCAGTGGCGTGCAAGGAGTTCCTTGTGCTGATTTTGGAGCTGTTCAAGATTGAGAGCATTCACGCGCTGCTCGAGAGCCAGACTCGGATCCGGTCCGACGAAAACGCTGGCAGAGGCGCCCTGTTGGAGTGTGCTGCAGGCGGCCATCAAGGTGAGCAGGCTGAGCAATGGGTTTTTAAAGGTCATGGTGATTTGGAGGTGTGGGGTAGTAGCAGCTATGCGTGAGCGGTGTTTCAGTCGGTGCGATCCGTGTCCTTCCGGAATCCCGTCACCGTTGCCAACACAACGCTGTAGTAGTGAGCAATATCGTCGTCTTTTAAGCCCACATCACTCCCACTGCCGATCCAGCTGTTGATCTCCTTGCGAACGGCTTGATCCCCGTCCACGTAGTCCTGCAACACCCGGCCGATGGCAATGTTGCTGGCGTCCAAAAGGGATTCGTGGCCTTCAGGTACCACGCAAGCCACGGCTGTCCGGGCGTAGGGCTGATCAGGCACCAGATTGTCCTTGGGTGCAGCTGCTTTACGGCTGGCTTGAAGCCAGAGGCTGTCTCCGCCAAGGATGCTGATTGTCCCGTCCTTGAGGGCTTCCAGTGCTGCTGCGGGAGAGGGGAAGAACTGGAACGTTGCTGCTTCAAGGTTGTTCGCCAGCACCGAGGCGGCCACGCTGTCCTGCACCACGCCGATGGTCTTGCCCTTCAGGCTGTTCGGGGTGCCGTCATTCCCTTTAGGCGCCAAGAGTCGGATTCCAGTTGTGGCAAAAGGCAGTGTGTAATCCACCCGGGTCTGTCGTTCCCAGCTGAAATCCATGCCACAGGCAAGGTCTGCCTTGCCTTGTTCCAATAGCGACAGTGCTTCGCGCACGTTTGTTACTGGAACCGTCTGAATGGCAATCTTCTCGCCATCGGTGTGGATGAGCTGATCGCGGATTGCTTCGAGGAACACAAAGCTCAAGCCGTCGTAGCCCGCGTCTGTTTTCGTCGCTAAAGGAAGCTCTTCTCCTACAACGACGGCCCGGAGTTGCCCTGCAGTCCGGCGGTTTGTTCCAGTGTCAGTTGAAGGAAGTTTGGCTTGGCAACCAAAGGCCATAAAGCCAAGCGCACAGACCAGTGCGGGCCTCAGGACACGATGGAAAGGCATGGGGCACACGTTGCTGGAGGGATGTCCCTCTCATTGGTAGGGAAATCCGGTTCAATTGGCCATGCCCTCTAGCGCTGGCATGTAAGGAGCACCCATGCTGAAGACGTGACGAGAAGGGTAGAGAGTGCATGTTGATCACCATCGACGAGTCCTTCCGCACGCTCAGTCAGCACCTTCAGGGTCTGTCTCGGCACCATCGGATTTTGGTGGCCACTGACAATCGCCCCTATGCCCTGGCTCTGGCCAGTTGTTTTGCTCTGCATCACGACGAACACCCCAGTCGGCTGGTCGGAATTGCCACGACGCAGCGAGAAGCGTTGGCCTGTCTCGATGAAGTCCGCGGACCTTTGTTGGCTTTCGTGAGTGAGCGTCTGGATGAGGGCAGAGGGTTCGACCTCATCACCGAGCTCAAGCAGCGCTCTGTTCATCAGTCACCCATCGACACCGTGTTCACCCTGGAGCAGACGAATCCACTCTCAATCAAACAGGCAATTGCAGGTCCATCCAATGTGATTCTCACCCGCGGAAGCCTTGATCTGATGACCATCGTTAATGCGGTGGAGTCGATCCTTGAGGGCGTGCGGTTTGTGGATCCTTCCATTTTTCCAGCCCTGCAGTCGAGGAATTCGGGACAAGCCCATGCTCTCTCCGACAGAGAGCGAATGGTGCTTCAGCAACTTTGCAATGGTTTGACCAATCGGGAGATCGGTGAGGCACTCACAATTGCTGAGACCACAGCGAGAGGGCATGTGCAATCGATCATGCGCAAGTTGAACGTGAAGGATCGAACCGCTGCTGCGGTTGAGGCAATTCGTCGTCACTGGGTGGATTGACCAGGTTGGACCGGCTTTAAAGCTGACGTATGTCTCGGTTATTCGTTGCGAGATCTTTGTGAGCTGTGACTCGTGAAGCAAGTAGCAAAACTGAGTATCAGCCTTTAGACCTCATGATTTCTCTCGCCGAGTCTCACTGATGATGGTTATGGATCCCTACGCCCCATGATCAGTTTCAGAGTTGGGCCGGTGGTGTCATAGTTGAAGATGCAGGGAATGGTCTCAATTGTGTGACCTTTACTCCTGCCGAGTGCAATGACACTGTCCCCGCTAATTGCGAGATTTCAATCAGCTTCAATGCTCAGGGTGTAGGGCTGCCTCACAGTGGCCTTTTGAAGAGAAGTTAATTCTGTGCGCCTGCATAGGCTTTGATGAAGTTGGCCTCTATGTCATCCGATGGCATGACGGATGATTTGATGGTTTTGTCAAGCTTTAGGCGTGGCGATTGTCCAGATCTCATTCATGGTGAGGATGCTTGCTTCACCTCCAATGATGGAGTGTCCATTGGTTTGGATATCCACTCCGGTCAGGTTCGATCTGAAAATATGTCGCTTCGCTGGAATGTCCTGGCTGTGAAACAGGCAGGGTCCGTTGGTTTCAATGTCCATGTTCCATCTTGGCGAGGACAAAGCGATTCGTGCAGGATTGAAAGCTCTCTGCGTTCTTGATATCAACGGCGAAGGCGAGCCGACGGGACTGTTGGATTCTCCTATGCACGGGATGCTTGGGCGCGATTCTGGTATGGCTGTTTGAGGAGGGCCCTTCTAGGGCTCCTCGCGATGCGAATCACCCTTTCCCCTGCGGGGGTAGGGGCTTTTGCCTATGAATCTCATTCGAGGGTTTCAATCCATTGCGCCATGCTGTACTCATGTGTGGATTGAGATGTTGAAATGCTTGCAAGTACGAAGATCTGCAACGGATCTGAATTGTGACTGATATATCAATGAATTTGACTGAATCTTACCGATAACCCTCCAATTGAAGGGTTTCATTGAAAGGCAGACCAAGTCCAGAATTTTAGAAGTTCTGAGCTCTTTTTGTGGCTTTCATCGGTGGTGGTGTTGATCGTGTTGTTGGCACGTCGGGTGTGGTGGCAGGGTTTGATCCCCTGCGTGATCGACTGGACTTTGGTGATATCTCTGTTCACGGCATGATTCTCGGCAAGCTGGTTGATGGATCGGCTGGCATTGTGAATCCATGGCAGCAGGATTCTTATCAGCGCATCACTGATCTGAATGGTGATCCTGTGCGCTGGGATCAGTTGGCTATTGAGAATTTTGCTCCAGTCGGTAACGAGCATCTCAGGGCTGATGCGGGAGGCGTGATTTCCTGGGAGCTCGGTGTGGGGCCTCGCAGTGATGCGATCGCTGCTGATGCAGAGGGACGCATCGATTTCACGGAGCCTGGTGCTGCTGTGAGCGAAACAGTTTATATCCGCTCCCATGAGTATGGAGTGCAAGAAGTGGTCAGTAACTTTGATCCTGAAAATGACAAGATCAGTTTCATCTACCTTGGAACACGGGAGCGTGTTTCGGCTGTTGATACTGATCAGGGACTACTGATTTCTGTGGAGCCCAGTGGTCAAAGTGTGTTGATTGAAGGCGTGCAATCAACGCAGCTGCGGGCTGACAATGTCGAGTTTCATTTTGATCAGGTTCGAGAGGACAATTTGGAAGCGGTTCTGGGGTTCGATCAGAACGATGTCGCGCTTGTTGATCGCACCGTCTTGCTCACTCCGGCCGCACCCACTGGTGCCAGCACGGATGGTTTTCAGGTTGAGCTTGGGAATCCCGTTTATTCCATCGGCGCTCAGCTCGCCAGCGCTGAGCCTGCTGACCACTCTGGTCATGGGGATCAGGACCACTCCGGCGGTCATCACCATGACCATGGTTATGCCGCGGGCACCTTTCATCTGCAAGCGAGCGGAACTCTTTATTGGGGCGGGATGAGTGGAACGCTCACGATCACCAACATGTCGGATCGTGCGATTGAAAACTGGTCCGTGAGTTTCGAAACGCCCCACAGGGATTTCCAGAGCTGGGCCGGTGATGCAGTGGTTGAGGCCCTTGAGGGTGGCGGCAATCGGGTCACCCTGACCCCTGCGGCCTGGAACAGCACCATCGGCGCAGGCCAGAGCATTGCTGTGAGTTTCAACGCCGAGAGTGTGGGCTTGGACAACAGTGGTGAGCTCAGCAGTGCTCTGTTCTTTCTTGCTGGGCAAGGCCTTGTTGAGGAAGGACCAGATCAAGACACCACTCAGCCGTTCGAACCTCCCAGCCCTGAGGATGCTTTCGTTGATGACGGGGATGAGAACGCTGGTTCTGGCGATGGGGCTGCTGAGACCAACACCCCGGTCGCCCCGTCAGAGACAACACTGCCGCCAACGCCTCAGGGCGATCGATTCAGCGACCTCAACATTATTCAACCGAAAGAAAAAAAGACAGGCCAGTACCGCTTCATTGGAACAGCGCAACCGGATGCCCTGATCAGCACAGCCCAAAAAGACATCATGACCGGGCGTGGTGGTGCCGACCTCTTTGCATTCATCAGAACTGGAGGTCCCATTGATGTCGTCACCGATTTCAATCGTCTAGACGAAGACAAGATCGGCATTGACGCCGAAACATTTCCTGGTATTGACACAATTGATCTGGCCATCGCCAACAACAAAACGGAATATCAACAACTCAAGCAGTCAGACGCAAACATCATTTATCAAGCCTACATAGGCAAACTTGTTTATAACGAAAATGGCTCACGGAAAGGACTCGGCAGCGACGATGCTGCGATTGCCAAATTCAAGGGCAATCCCTTGATCAACAGTGATGACATTGTCCTTATCAAAGCTAGTTCCACGCCAAGCAGCCCACAGGACGACCCAGACTCGAATCCCCCGACCGAGCCTGCAGATTCATCCCTGGTGGAAGAGCCAGAACCTGGAGAGGGCTCTGCGGAGGTGATTGCCGATCCCGGTAAGAGAGTGGTGGCTTATTTCGAGGAATGGGGGATTTACCAGCGTGATTTTCTGGTGAGTGATATCAACGTAGGAGAACTTACCCATGTCAACTACAGCTTTTTTGATGTGAAAGCCAATGGTGATGTGCAGTTGTTTGATTCCTGGGCCGCGACGGACAAACGCTTCAGTGTTTCTGATCAGGTGACTCGAACATTCTCTGCAGCTGAGTGGAAGGAGCTAAGTAGCAACCAGCGTAATGTTTATTCGCAAGGTGGAGAGTTCAAGGCCAACACCAACGGTGATGGGTCCGTCACGGTGACAGGTGTGCCAATGGATTGGAATACGCCAGTGGATTACGTGGGCAATCTGCGTCAGTTCGATCTGCTGAAACAACTCAATCCCGAGATCAATCTTGGTCTCGCTCTTGGCGGCTGGACACTCTCGGATGAGTTCAGTCTGGCCGTTGATTCAGCGGCGGATCGGGAGGCATTCACCAGCAGCATTGTCGACACACTTCAACGCTTTGATTTCTTTAACACAGTGGATTTTGACTGGGAATATCCCGGTGGTGGCGGCGAGACCGGGAATGCTGTTAGCCCTGAAGACGGGGTTAACTTTGCGCTCACTCTTGAGCTGTTGCGCACCAAACTCGATGCCCTGGAAACTTCTACAGGGGAGGAGTATGAGATCTCCGTGGCCACGGCCGGTGGCTATGACAAACTCGCCAATCTCAATCTCACAGGAATCGATCCCTACGTTGATTTCTATAACGTGATGACTTACGACTTTCATGGTGGCTGGGAATCGGTCACCGGTCATCAGGCAGCGATGGCGAATGATCCCGGTGGATATGACGTTGTCACAGCGATCCAACAATTCCAGGACAATGGCATCGATTTAAGCAAGGTTGTTTTGGGTGCTCCCGCTTACACGCGGGCCTGGGGCAATGTCGATGCCGGTGGGACCCTTGGTCTCGGGAATCCAGGTGATTCCAGGCAGGCTCCAGGATCTTTCGAGGCAGGGAATTATGACCAGAAGGATCTGATTACCGGGGTTGCTGATGGCTCGTTCACCTTGGTTTGGGATGACGATTCCAAAGCGGCATTCGTCTACAACGCAAACACGCGCGTTTGGAGTTCCATCGAAACTGCTGCCACGATTGCTGGCAAAGCGGCCTACGTGGATGCTCTCGGTCTTGGCGGGATGATGTTCTGGGCACTGTCCAACGACAGCAATGGCGATCAGAGCCTGATCAGCGCTGCCTCCGACCTCCTGATGGGTGGTGCCACCCCGGATGAGGTGATGGCCCGCAGTCTGCAATTTGACTACGTCCTCGGTGGTGATGGGCAGTTCGGTCTCGACGACTTCACCCTCCTTGCCTGAAGGACGGCCCTAGCGTGAGTTAAGACGTTTCACTCAATGTCTGTGGGTTCTGGTCGGTCATTGATTCTCAGGCTCTTGAAGGTTCAAGCAGTTCTCGCCGCCATGCTTTTGAGCCTGTTGCAGCCGATGCAGGTGATGGCAGCTTCAGCTGCGTTGCCGGGTAGCCATAGCTTTGTCGCTGATGCGGTCCGTGATGTGGCCCCGGCAGTCGTTCGGATCGACACCGAGCGTGTGGTGGAACGTCAGCCTTTTGACCCCAACCTGATCGACCCACTGCTGCGTGATCTTCTCGGTGAGCCTGGCTTCGGTTACGGCCCAGAGCGCCAGCGCGGTCAGGGGTCAGGGGTGGTGATCGACCGTCAGGGGCTCGTTCTCACCAACGCCCATGTTGTCGAGCAGGTGGAGGACGTGAACGTGACCCTGGCCAATGGCGATCAACGCGATGGTGAGGTGATCGGTCGTGATCCGGTCACCGACCTTGCTCTGGTTCGATTGCGTGGCACCTCTCTTCCGCCTTCTGCTCAGCTGGGCGATTCTGAGGCTCTCGAGGTTGGTGACTGGGCCATCGCACTCGGCACCCCTTACGGCCTGGAACGGACAGTCACGCTCGGGATCGTGAGCAGCTTGCACCGCAATATCAGCAGCCTTGGGTTTTCCGACAAGCGTCTTGATCTGATCCAGACCGATGCTGCGATCAACCCAGGAAACTCTGGTGGTCCTCTGGTGAATGCGGAAGGCCGCGTGATCGGGATCAATACGTTGGTTCGCTCTGGACCTGGGGCTGGACTTGGGTTCGCGATTCCCATCAATCTTGCCCGTCGTGTAGCCGAGCAGCTTCAGGCTTCCGGTGAAGTTGTGCATCCTTATCTCGGCGTTCAGCTGATTGCGCTCACCGCTCGCATCGCTCGGGAGCACAACGAGGATCCCAATGCCTTGGTTGAGCTCCCGGAACGAGCGGGAGCCCTAGTGCAGTCCGTTCTCCCGAACAGTCCGGCCCAGAGGGCGGGACTTCGTAGAGGAGACCTTGTGATTCAGGCCGGCGATGTCCCCATCGCCGATCCCCAGGATTTGTTGCAGCAGGTGGATGATGCTGAGATCAACAAGCCCCTCGCCCTATCCATCATTCGCGGGGAACAGGATCTGCAACTTTCAGTCAAACCGGAGCCCTTGCCGGGAATGAGCTGAAACTCTTGCTACGGTCGCGCCGATTACTAGCGGACCATGTCGGAACTTCAGAATCAGATGAAGCAGGCCGTCGCTGATGCTGCAGTGGAGCAATTCCAAGACGGCATGGTGGTTGGGCTTGGGTCCGGCTCAACAGCGGCCCTCATGATCAAGGGATTGGGTGAACGCCTTGCAGCAGGTCAACTGAACGACATCGTGGGAGTCACAACGTCTTTCCAGGGTGAAGTTCTTGCAGCTGAATTAGGGATCCCTCTCCGCAGCCTCAATGCGGTGGACCGAATCGATCTAGCGATCGACGGTGCTGATGAGGTCGACCCTTCGTTCCAACTCATTAAGGGTGGTGGTGCTTGCCATGTGCAGGAGAAACTTGTCGCTGCTCGAGCTGACCGTTTCATCGTGGTGGTCGATTCCACCAAGCTCGTGGAGCGTTTGAATCTTGGGTTTTTGCTTCCCGTCGAGGTCCTGCCCGGTGCCTGGGTGCAGATTCGCCAGCAACTGAATGCCATGGGTGGCGAAGCCGAACTGCGCATGGCCACCCGCAAGGCCGGTCCTGTGGTGACCGATCAGGGCAACCTGGTTCTGGATGTGCGATTTGAGGGTGGCATCGCTGATCCCGCTTCTCTTGAAAAGGACATCAACAACATCCCCGGCGTCCTTGAGAACGGTCTGTTCGTCAACCTTGCTGACGAGGTCCTCGTTGGACAGGTTGATGATGGTGTTGCCAGCGCACGCAGCCTTGAGAGGGCCCGCTGATTTCAGCTAAGACGAATCTTCACCGAATTGGCATGGCTGTGAAGTCCTTCACTGCCGGCCAATTCCATAACAGCACCACCGGTGGCTTCGAGGGCTTCACGGCTGAATTCAATCAGTGAGGTGTGACGCATAAAGGTTTCCACGCTGAGAGCACCGCTGTAACGCGCTGCGCCACAGGTGGGCAGCGTGTGATTCGGGCCAGCGAGGTAGTCCCCCACAGCCTCCGGACTCCAGGAACCGATGAAAATCGCACCAGCCTGTTGGATTCGGTCCGCCAGCATGCGAGGCCGTTCGACTAAGAGCTCGAGGTGCTCGGGGGCAAACCGGTCACTCAGCGACGCGCAGGTTTCGAGGTTGTCGCAGACCACGACGAGTCCCCACTGCTGCAAGGATTGCCGGCAAATGGCTTCCCGTGGGTGCTTTTGAAGTTGTTGCTCCAATTCAGCAGGAAGCGCCTCAGCCAGGGCGCTCGCGGTGGTGAGCAGGATCGCAGCCGCCAACGGATCATGTTCTGCCTGGGCCAAGAGATCAGCTGCAACCTGTTTCACGTCTGCCGACGCATCGGCAATCACCAGCACTTCGCTGGGGCCAGCGAGTGAGTCAATTCCCACCTGCCCGTAGACGAACTTCTTGGCCAGAGTCACGTAAAGATTGCCAGGCCCGCTGATCACGTCGACCTTCGGGATGGTTTCGGTGCCGAACGCCAGGGCCGCTATCGCCTGAGCCCCTCCGATTCGATACACCTCGCGGATACCCGCTAAGTGGGCGGCTGCCAGAACGGTGCGGTTCACCGTTCCGTCGGTGCCACCGGGGGTGACCATCACAAGCCTCTCCACCCCTGCCGCGCGTGCCGGTACAGCGTTCATGAGCACTGTGCTTGGGTATGAGGCACGCCCTCCTGGGACATAAAGGCCCGCGGCTTGAACAGGACGCCAGCGTCTCCCAAGACGCTCACCATGCACTCCTTTGACATCGAGGTCCAGAGGTTTCTGCCGCTGGTGGAAATCCTGGATCCGTCGATGGGCGAGTTCCAGAGCGTCCCTGAGATTGGCAGGCGTTTCGTCCCAGGCGCTCTGCAGCTCTGAGCCAGGGACTTGGAGTGGATCAGGGGCAAATCCATCGAACTGCTGTGTGAGCGCCATCAGGGCCTGATCGCCATCCATGCGCACCTGGTCAAGGATGGATTCGACGCTTTTTGCAGCTTCTCGCTGGGATTGGCCGGCTGTACGGGTCGCGATGCGATCGAGTTGCAGCTCCACATCGCCCGTCATGTCAATGCGATTGATCACAGAGGCATCAATGCTTTGAGAAGGGGGCGCTGTGGCGGCCACCGGCTGGTCATTCATTGGGCCACGTTAGTTCCAAAGCGGAACGACGGATGAGAAAGGATGCGCTGCGTTATGGTTATGGATTGTCGATCAGATCAAAGGCTCTGTGGCCAATAACAAGTCCTCAAAGAAGCGCGTCGAGATCGCTGAGCGCAACCGCCTTCAGAACAAGGCCTACAAGTCGTCGATGCGCACGCTGATGAAGCGCTGCTTCAGCGCTTGTGAGACCTACAGCGCCACTCCCGGGGATGAGGCGAAGTCCACGGTTCAATCCAGTATGAGTGCAGCGTTCAGCAAGATTGACAAGGCCGTGAAGCGCGGTGTTCTCCATCGCAATGCAGGGGCCCATCAGAAAGCCCGTTTAAGCATGGCGGTGAAGAAGGCGATTGACCCGGCTCCAGCAAGCGCTGGTTGACTTCCAGAAAGATTCAGACTTTCGGCAGAATGGGTTCTGAAGGCGCGTTTCAGGACCCGATGCCCACACCCACCCTGATCGACAGTCACTGTCACATTGTCTTCAGGAATTTCGATGAGGATCTCGACGCAGTTGCGGAACGATGGCGTAACGCAGGCGTTGCGTCACTGTTGCATGCATGCGTTGAGCCCGCTGAGATTCCGGCAATCCGCGCATTGGCGGACCGGTTCCCTGAGTTGCGTTACTCCGTGGGAGTTCATCCGCTTGATACTGAGCATTGGGCTGATGACACCCAGGCTGTGCTGCGCGAAGCCGCCTGCGCTGATGATCGGGTGGTGGCCATCGGTGAACTAGGTCTCGATCTGTTTCGAGACAAGAATCTGTCTGAACAACTCGCCATTCTCCGACCTCAGCTGGATTTGGCGGTAGAGCTCAACCTGCCTGTGATCGTGCATTGCCGCGATGCAGCTGAGCCCATGCTTGAAGAACTGCGCGCCCGTCGGGCCCAGGGGTGTTGCCCCGCTGGGGTGATGCACTGCTGGGGTGGAACTCCAGAGGAAATGCATCAGTTCCTGGAGCTCGGCTTCTTCATCAGCTTCAGCGGCACGGTTACCTTCCCGAAGGCTGTCCCCACCCACGATTGCGCCAGGCAAGTGCCCCGGGACCGCTTCCTCGTTGAAACGGACTGTCCTTTCCTGGCCCCGGTCCCTCGTCGGGGTAAGCGCAACGAGCCAGCTTTTGTTGCGGCGGTAGCGACCCGTGTCGCTGAGCTGAGGGAGCAATCGGTCGAACAAGTCGCCATGGACAGCACAGCCAACGCACGAGCCCTGTTCAAGCTGCCCTGACCATCAAGACGCTCTTTTCGCGCCAAAGTGTAAGATGTTTTATTGGCCTGGTCAGATGCAGTTCACTGTTCTCTGGCTCCCGAAGCGTCCATTACCGATCGGTGCATTGACGACGTCAGCTGTTCTGACCCGAGTGTTCTGAAGCCAGTGTCGCGGTCGTTGTTCCCCGTCAGGGTGCCAATGCCGCTGTTTTGGTTGAAAGCAACAGTGCGGTCCGTACAGCTCATCCTTCCAGGCCCTTACGTCCACCTTCTGATACTGCAGGTCTCCGCATGAGCAGCAGAGCGATTCAGGTCGCCAAGACCGCCACCTATCTCCCCGATCTGGTGGAGGTACAGCGGGCCAGTTTCAAGTGGTTCCTGGAGAAGGGCCTGATCGAAGAGCTGGAGAGTTTTTCTCCGATCACCGATTACACAGGGAAGCTAGAGCTTCATTTTGTAGGTAGTGAATACCGGCTGAAGCGTCCTCGTCACGACGTTGAGGAGGCCAAGCGACGCGATGCCACTTTTGCTTCGCAGATGTATGTGACTTGCCGGCTGGTTAACAAGGAGACCGGTGAGATCAAGGAGCAGGAGGTCTTCATCGGCGAGCTCCCGCTGATGACCGAGCGCGGCACGTTCATCATCAATGGCGCAGAGCGCGTGATCGTGAATCAGATCGTGCGCAGCCCCGGTGTCTATTTCAAAGATGAGCAGGATAAAAACGGACGCCGCACCTACAACGCGAGCGTGATTCCGAACCGTGGCGCCTGGCTGAAATTTGAAACGGACAAGAACGATCTGCTGCACGTTCGTGTTGATAAGACTCGGAAGATCAATGCCCATGTGCTCATGCGTGCCATGGGTTTGTCCGACAACGATGTGATCGATAAGCTCCGTCATCCGGAGTACTACAAAAAGTCGATTGAAGCGGCCAACGACGAAGGCATCAGTTCTGAAGATCAAGCTCTGTTGGAGCTTTACAAGAAGCTGCGTCCGGGCGAACCCCCTTCAGTCAGTGGTGGCCAGCAACTGCTTCAGACCCGTTTCTTCGATCCCAAGCGCTACGACCTCGGCCGGGTCGGTCGCTACAAAATCAACAAGAAGCTTCGCCTCACGATTCCGGACTCGGTTCGCACCCTCACCCATGAGGACGTGCTGTCCACGCTCGACTATCTGATCAACCTTGAGCTCGATGTGGGTGGCGCCAGCCTTGATGACATTGATCATCTCGGCAATCGTCGCGTGCGTTCTGTCGGTGAGCTTCTGCAGAATCAGGTGCGTGTTGGTTTGAATCGGCTCGAGCGGATCATCAAGGAACGGATGACCGTTGGTGAAACCGACTCACTGACACCAGCACAGCTGGTGAATCCCAAGCCTCTTGTTGCGGCCATCAAGGAATTCTTCGGCTCAAGCCAGCTGAGCCAGTTCATGGATCAGACAAATCCATTGGCCGAGCTCACGCACAAACGCCGCATCTCCGCCCTCGGTCCAGGAGGCCTCACAAGGGAAAGAGCCGGTTTTGCAGTGCGTGATATCCATCCTTCCCACTACGGCCGCCTCTGCCCGATCGAAACTCCTGAAGGCCCCAATGCCGGCCTGATTAATTCCTTGGCGACCCATGCCCGGGTGAATGAATACGGCTTTATTGAGACCCCATTCTGGAAAGTGGAGAACGGACATGTTCTGAAGCAGGGGAATCCTATTTATCTGTCTGCCGACCTCGAAGATGAGTGTCGTGTGGCCCCAGGCGATGTCGCAACTGACAGTGAAGGCGCGATCCTTGCCGATCTCATCCCCGTGCGTTATCGCCAGGATTTCGAGAAAGTTCCCCCTGAGCAGGTGGATTACGTGCAGCTTTCACCTGTTCAGGTGATCTCTGTCGCGACTTCGCTGATTCCCTTCCTAGAGCACGACGACGCCAACCGTGCCTTGATGGGATCCAACATGCAGCGTCAGGCGGTTCCTCTCCTGCGCCCCGAACGCCCCTTAGTGGGTACGGGTCTGGAAACTCAGGTAGCTCGGGACTCCGGCATGGTTCCGATCTCTCGGGTCAATGGCACTGTGACCTTTGTGGATGCCACCGCGATCGTCGTCCGAGACGAAGACGGTGTTGATCACTCCCATTATCTCCAGAAGTACCAGCGCTCCAACCAGGACACTTGTCTCAACCAGCGTCCAATCGTTCACCAGGGTGACCCGGTGATCGTGGGGCAGGTACTCGCGGATGGCTCAGCTTGCGAAGGCGGCGAAATCGCACTTGGTCAGAATGTTCTGATCGCCTACATGCCATGGGAGGGGTACAACTACGAGGACGCGATCCTTGTCAGTGAGCGTCTGGTCAATGACGACCTGTACACCTCAGTGCATATCGAGAAGTACGAGATTGAAGCCCGTCAGACCAAGCTTGGTCCCGAAGAGATCACCAGGGAACTTCCCAATGTTGCTGAAGAAAGCCTTGGCAACCTTGATGAGATGGGAATCATCCGCATCGGAGCCTTCGTAGAGAGCGGCGACATTTTGGTCGGCAAAGTCACTCCCAAAGGTGAGTCCGACCAGCCTCCTGAAGAGAAGCTTCTCAGAGCCATCTTTGGTGAGAAAGCCCGTGACGTTCGCGACAACTCCCTGCGTGTTCCCAGCACTGAGCGTGGACGGGTCGTGGACGTTCGCATCTACACCCGAGAGCAGGGTGATGAGCTGCCCCCCGGTGCCAACATGGTGGTGAGGGTGTATGTGGCGCAGCGTCGCAAGATCCAGGTGGGCGACAAGATGGCCGGTCGCCATGGCAACAAGGGAATCATCAGCCGGATTCTTCCTCGGGAGGACATGCCTTATCTCCCGGACGGGACCCCGGTCGACATCGTCCTGAACCCTCTCGGTGTGCCAAGCCGTATGAATGTCGGTCAGGTGTTCGAGCTGCTGATGGGCTGGGCTGCAGCGAATCTGGACTGCCGCGTCAAAGTTGTTCCATTCGATGAAATGTACGGGGCTGAAAAGTCTCAACAAACAGTGGAAACATTCCTAAAGGAGGCCGCCAAGCAGCCGGGCAAAGAATGGATTTACAACCCGGATGATCCCGGCAAGCTTCAATTGATCGATGGCCGCAGCGGCGAGCCCTTCGACCAGCCCGTTGCCGTGGGTTACTCCCACTTCCTCAAGCTGGTCCACCTGGTGGCTGACAAGATCCACGCCCGTTCCACCGGTCCATACTCCCTGGTGACCCAGCAACCCCTGGGTGGTAAGGCCCAGCAAGGCGGCCAGCGTTTGGGTGAGATGGAAGTCTGGGCTCTAGAGGCCTATGGCGCCGCTTACACCTTGCAAGAACTGCTCACGGTCAAGTCCGACGATATGCAGGGACGAAACGAGGCCCTGAACGCCATCGTCAAGGGCAAGCCGATCCCCAGGCCCGGTACACCGGAATCCTTCAAGGTGTTGATGCGCGAACTCCAGTCTCTGGGTCTGGACATCGCCGTGTTCACTGATGAAGGAAAGGAGGTGGATCTCATGCAGGACGTGAATCCCCGTCGCAGCACACCCAGCCGTCCTACGTATGAATCCCTCGGCGTCGCGGATTACGACGAAGACTGACGGATTGACGAACGATCTGACACAACGCTCCTTCTCCCTTAATCGTCAATGACCAACAGCAATCTCCGAACCGAAAACCACTTCGACTACGTCAAGATCACTTTGGCCTCTCCTGACCGGGTCATGGAGTGGGGTCAGCGCACCTTGCCGAATGGACAGGTGGTTGGAGAAGTGACCAAGCCTGAAACCATCAACTACCGCACGCTCAAGCCGGAGATGGACGGCTTGTTCTGCGAAAAAATCTTCGGGCCCTCTAAAGATTGGGAGTGTCACTGCGGCAAATACAAGCGTGTCCGCCACCGCGGCATCGTTTGTGAGCGTTGTGGTGTGGAAGTCACAGAGAGCAGGGTGCGTCGCCACCGCATGGGTTTCATCAAGCTCGCTGCTCCCGTGTCCCACGTTTGGTACCTGAAAGGCATACCCAGCTACGTGGCCATCCTTCTGGACATGCCCCTGCGGGACGTTGAGCAGATTGTTTATTTCAACTGCTATGTGGTGCTGGATCCCGGCGATCACAAGGATCTGAAGTACAAGCAGCTCCTCACTGAAGATGAGTGGCTGGAAATTGAGGATGAGATCTACGCAGAAGACTCAGAGATTGAAAATGAGCCTGTTGTGGGTATCGGCGCCGAGGCTCTCAAGCAGCTTCTCGAAGATCTCACCCTTGATGAGGTAGCCGAGCAGCTGCGCGAGGAGATCGCCGGCAGCAAGGGGCAGAAGCGGGCGAAGTTGATCAAGCGCCTGCGCGTGATTGACAACTTCATCGCGACCAATGCCCGTCCGGAATGGATGGTGCTGGATGTGATTCCGGTGATTCCTCCCGATCTGCGTCCCATGGTGCAGCTCGATGGTGGTCGTTTCGCAACGTCAGATCTGAATGATCTCTACCGCAGGGTCATCAACCGCAACAACCGATTAGCCCGTCTGCAGGAGATCCTGGCCCCTGAAATCATTGTCCGTAATGAGAAACGGATGTTGCAGGAGGCTGTTGATGCACTGATCGACAACGGCCGGCGTGGCCGCACTGTGGTTGGTGCCAACAATCGCCCCCTTAAGTCACTCAGCGACATCATCGAGGGCAAGCAGGGACGTTTCCGTCAGAACCTCCTCGGCAAGCGAGTCGACTACTCCGGTCGTTCCGTGATTGTGGTCGGTCCAAAGCTGAAGATGCACCAGTGCGGTCTTCCCAAGGAGATGGCGATCGAGCTCTTCCAGCCGTTCGTGATCCATCGCTTGATTCGCCAGAACATCGTCAACAACATCAAAGCCGCCAAGAAGCTGATTCAGCGCGCCGATGATGAGGTGATGCAGGTGCTGCAGGAAGTGATCGACGGGCACCCGATCATGCTCAACCGTGCGCCCACGCTTCACCGTTTGGGCATTCAGGCTTTCGAGCCCAAGCTTGTGGACGGTCGTGCCATCCAGTTGCATCCTCTGGTTTGTCCGGCCTTCAACGCTGATTTCGATGGAGATCAGATGGCCGTGCACGTGCCCCTGGCCATCGAAGCCCAGACCGAGGCACGCATGTTGATGCTGGCCAGCAACAACATCTTGTCTCCAGCGACTGGTGAGCCGATCATTACGCCATCCCAGGACATGGTTCTTGGCGCCTATTACCTCACAGCCCTTCAGCCCGACATCCAACCGGTTGAATTTGGCGATCGTTCACGCACCTACTCAGATCTTGAGGATGTGATCCACGCCTTTGAAGACAAGCGTCTTGGCCTGCATGACTGGGTCTGGGTGCGCTTCAACGGTGAAGTTGAAGATGACGATGAGCGCGAGGAACCCGTAAGCGCTGAAACGCTCTCAGACGGCACTCGATTGGAGCAGTGGACTTACCGAAGGGACCGTTTTGATGACGATGGAGCCCTAATCAGTCGTTACATCCTCACGACTGTGGGCCGCGTCGTGATGAATCACACGATCATCGACGCGGTGGCAGCCACCTGACGCTCACGTTCGATCCGCTCGTCTTTTCATTCCTCCTTTCTCAGCGCTGTCATGACCTCCACTCCTTCTAAGTCCCGTAAGTCATCCTCCAAGGGCTCAAAGGCTGCCAAGGCTGCCGCCGCCGCCGCCGCTCCCAAGACTCGCCCTCTGGCGAAGACTCCACCCCCCTTCCGCAACCGTGTTGTTGATAAGAAAGGCCTCAAGCAACTGGTGGCCTGGGCTTACAAGCACCATGGCACTGCGGCCACGTCTGCTATGGCCGACCAGCTCAAGGACCTTGGGTTCCGCTACGCCACTCAGGCTGCCGTTTCCATTTCGGTGAACGACCTCAAGGTGCCTGAAGCAAAGCAAAACTTGCTTGGTCAGGCCGAGGAGCTGATCACCGCCACGGAGGAGTCCTATCGCCTTGGTGTGATTACAGAGGTGGAGCGCCACACCAAGGTGATCGATACCTGGACGGAGACCAATGAACGCCTTGTGGATGCGGTCAAGAAGAACTTCAACCAGAACGATCCGCTCAACTCGGTGTGGATGATGGCGAACTCTGGCGCCAGGGGAAACATGTCCCAGGTGCGCCAATTGGTGGGCATGCGTGGCCTGATGGCCAATCCCCAAGGGGAGATCATCGACCTGCCGATCCGTACCAATTTCCGGGAAGGACTCACCGTCACGGAATACGTCATTTCCTCCTACGGCGCCCGCAAGGGTCTGGTGGATACGGCTCTGCGCACCGCTGACTCCGGTTACCTCACCCGTCGTCTTGTGGATGTGGCGCAGGATGTGATTGTCCGTGAGGACGACTGCGGGACCAGCCGCTGCATCTTGGTGAAGGCGGAAGACGGCAAATACGGCAATCGACTGGTGGGGCGTCTCACGGCCGATCAGGTAGTGGGTTCTGAAGGGGAGGTGCTGGCTGAGCGCAACACCGAAATCGATCCTCCTCTCTCCAAACGTTTTGAGAAAGCTGGCGTTCAGGCAGTGAGCGTGCGTTCACCGCTCACTTGTGAGGCCAACCGTTCTGTTTGCCGCAAGTGCTACGGATGGGCCCTGGCTCATAACGAGCTGGTGGACCTCGGTGAGGCGGTTGGGATCATTGCTGCTCAGTCGATTGGTGAACCTGGAACCCAGCTCACCATGCGGACGTTCCACACCGGTGGTGTGTCCACCGCCGAGACCGGTGTGGTTCGCTCAAAGCTTGAGGGGACGGTGGAATTCGGCGCCAAGGCGCGCGTGCGTCCTTACCGCACCCCCCATGGCGTTAATGCTCAACAGGCTGAGGTTGATTTCAACCTCACGATCCAGCCATCCGGTAAGGGCAAGCCCCAGAAGATTGAGATCACCAACGGTTCGCTGCTTTTCGTCGACAACGGCCAAAGCATCGACGCCGATGTCACCGTTGCCCAGATCGCCGCTGGCGCGGTGAAGAAAAGTGTGGAGAAGGCCACCAAGGACGTGATCTGCGACCTGGCTGGTCAAGTCAGCTACGACCCCTCCATTCAGCCCCGTGAGGTCACCGACCGTCAGGGGAACATCACCCACAAGGCCCAGAGACTCGGCCGAATGTGGGTGCTGGCCGGTGATGTGTACAACCTGCCTCCGAATGCCCATCCGGTGGTGACCGCCGGGGCGACAGTGACGGAGGGTCAGGTGCTTGCTGAGGCGAGTCAGGCCAGCGAGTACGGCGGCGCCATTCGCCTGCGTGAAGCCCTAGGCGATTCCCGTGAGGTGCAGATCGTCACAACGGCCATGACCCTCAAGGATTTCAAACTTCAGGGTGAGTCCACCCATGCTGGAGAGATCTGGCATCTGGAGGCCAAGGACGGCACCCGTTATCGCCTCAACACCATCCCGGGGAGCAAGATCGGCAGCGGCGAGGTGGTTGCGGAACTCAATGATGATCGGTTCCGTACCCAGACCGGTGGTCTGGTGCGTTTTGCTCCTGGACTCGCCATCAAGAAAGCCCGCTCTGCCAAGAATGGCTACGAGGTGAACAAGGGAGGAACACTGCTGTGGATTCCTCAGGAAACCCATGAGATCAACAAGGACATCTCCTTGCTGATGATCACTGACGGCCAGTGGATCGAGGCCGGCACTGAAGTGGTTAAGGACATTTTCAGTCAGACGGCTGGCATTGTCACTGTCACCCAGAAGAACGACATCCTGCGCGAGATCATCGTTCGCGGAGGCAGTTTCCATCTCTGCACCGAGAAGAAAGCGCTTGAGCGTTTCCAAGGTGATGGCGTGATGGTCAACCCCGGTGAGCCAATCGCCAAGGGGATCAGCACCGAGACGATGGTTTATGTGCAGACGGTGGAAACACCTGAAGGCAGCGGTCTGCTGCTTCGACCCGTTGAGGAGTACACGATTCCCAACGAAGCTCAGCTGCCTGATCTGGGCCACGTCAAACAACCCAATGGACCTCATCTCGGCCTGAAGGCCAGCCAGCGTCTTGCCTTTAAGGACAACGAACTGGTTAAGTCTGTGGAGGGTGTTGAGCTGCTGCGTACGCAGTTGATGCTGGAAACATTCGACACCACGCCTCAGATGACCGTGGATGTGGAAGCGGTCCCCGACAAGCGCGCCAAGACGATCGAACGTCTTCAACTCGTCATTCTGGAGAGCATTCTTGTTCGACGTGACACCATTTCCGACTCCAGCCACGGATCCACTCACACCGAGTTGCAGGTGGAAGATGGCCAGTCGATCAAGGCCGGTGAGGTGATTGCCACCACGCAGATTCTCTGCAAGCAAGAGGGTGTTGCTCAGATGCCTGAGGCCACGGCCGATGAGCCTGTGCGTCGATTGATTGTGGAGCGTCCGGAGGACACGCTCACCATCAGCACCAACTCTCAGCCTGTTGTGACTGTCGGTCAGC
>ERZ802819.435-NODE-435-length-28010-cov-21.8853_pt1 | contig 28010 bp, 26 predicted proteins | sample MGYA00345647_ERZ802819 | MGnify/ENA primary metagenome ERZ802819 (study PRJEB30503, sample SAMEA104212355) | marine metagenome | biome: Westerlies Biome; feature: [SRF] surface water layer (ENVO:00010504) within the epipelagic zone...; material: water...
CAAGCGCGATATTCATATTTTGTACGGCGGCGCCAGACGCCCCTTTGCCAAGATTGTCAAGCCGCGCAACAAGCCAGAATCGCCGGGCCTGGGCGTCCGAAAACACAAAAATTTCCATCGAATCTGTATCAGCCAGCGCATCAGCCGCCAGCATGTTTGGGGTATTTTCATCATTGGCACAGGCCGCCCCCATCCGCACCAATGCGGCCCCGGCATACCAATCGGCATAGAGCTGATATAGCTGGTCGGCATTCACCGCAGTGCTGAACTGGTCGGCATGCAGCGGCAGATGCACCAGCATACCGGCATAGAAATCACCAACTGATGGCATGAAAATTGGCGGCGTTTGCAGCCCGGCATAATGCGTCATTTCGGCAAGATGTTTATGCGCCAGATTGACCCCATAGCTGAATTGCGGTGCCAAGCCGCCGGCATCATGCGCCCCAATCATCGATTTACCGCCACCGCTATAGCCGCTGACAGCCGGCACATTCAGCCGACAATCTGCTGGCAAAATACCGCTTTCAATCAGTGGCCTCGCCAATGCCAGAAAGCCGGTTGGATAGCATCCGGGGTTGCTGATCCGTGGTGCTGTGGCGATCATGCCGCGCTGGGCGGTGGTTAATTCCGGAAATCCATATACCCAATTTTGATCGACACGATGCGCTGTCGAGGCATCAATGAACCGGATCGACGCATCACCATCGGCCAATGCCACGGCATCGCGGGCTGCCTCATCCGGCAAACATAAAATGGTGATGGCGCTTTCCCGCATTAATTGCAGACGGGCGTCAGGGTCTTTGCGGTGCGCATCATCGATATGCAGCATTTCGACATGCGGATGCGCTTGCAACCGTGTCGCCACCTTCAGGCCGGTCGTGCCCGCCTCACCGTCAATAAATATCCGAAAACTCATGCCGCCCAGTAATAAACCTATTCGCCGCCAACGACAAGCAGTTGAAATATCGCGGTGCGCAGGTTATCTGAATAGCTATGGAACAGTCATATCAAACTTTAATCTCGCAATTGCTCGACGCCGCCAAAACAGCCGGGGCCAGTGGTGCCGATGCGATGCTGGCCCGCGGTCAAAGCACCAGCGTCAGCGTCCGCCACGGCAAAGTTGAATCATCTGAACGATCAGAGGATTTTGACATTGGCCTTCGGGTGTTTGTTGGCCAGCAGACCGCATCTATTTCTACTAGCCAGCTTGACCCGGACAATATCAAAGAGCTCGCAGCCCGCGCTGTGGCGATGGCAAAACTGGCGCCGGAAGACCCGCATGTCGGGTTGGCAACGGCGGATCAGTTGGCACAGCATATCCCAAAACTCGAAATTTTTGACCCGGCCATACCCGATGCCGACAGCTTGCGCCAGCGGGCCAGCGATGCCGAAGCAGCGGCGTTGGCAGTTCATGGCATCACCAATTCTGACGGCGGCAATGCTGGTTATGGTGTGGTTGATGTTCTGATCGCGACAAGCAATGGCTTTTCGGCTGGCTACCAGCGCTCGTCACATGGTGTGTCGGCGGTGGTGATTGCTGAAAAAGATGGCCAAATGGAGCGTGATTATGATTACAGCTCGGCGGTTTTTGAGGCTGATCTTGATGGGGCTGAAAAAGTGGGGCAAAGCGCTGCCAAACGCACGCTCGAACGGCTTGGTGCCAGCAAGGCGAAAACCGGCAAATTTCCGGTTATCTATGACCGGCGGGTGGCAGCATCGCTGGTCGGCAGCGTGGCCGGTGCCATCAACGGCGCATCGGTTGCCCGCGGGACAAGTTTTCTCAAAGACAGGCTTGGCGAAAAAATTGCCGCTGATGGTCTGAACTTCATCGATGATCCGCTGCGCTCACGCGGCATGGGATCGCGCCCATTTGACGCTGAGGGCTGTCCGGTGCAAACCCGTAAAATGATCGAGGATGGGGTGCTGAACGGTTGGTTCCTTGATCTGGCGTCGGCTGCAAAATTGGGCCTGACCACGATGGGAAATGCCAAACGCTCGCTTGGCAGTGCGCCCAACCCGGGCAGCAGTAATTTCTATCTCGAAAATGGCGAGATTGATCTTGATGATCTGATTGCCGATATCGAGGACGGGTTTTTCGTGACCGAATTGATCGGCAGCTCGGTCGATATGATCACCGGAGATTACAGCCGCGGCGCTGGCGGTTTCTGGATATCAAACGGCAAGATCGCACAACCTATCAGCGAAGCCACCATTGCCGGCAATCTGAAAGACATGCTTTTAGCCGTCACCCGTGCGAATGATATCGATATGCGTGACAGCATTGCCTCGCCCTCTTTGCGCGTTGATGGCATGACAGTAGCCGGATCATGAGCTGGCGCGCCCCTGTTGGCAAACGCCGAGGGGCGATTGACTGGATCGAGCTGATCTTCAAGGATCACGGATTTTTACGGCTGGCCTGGCACAATCAGCATCAGATCGCAGATGGCGTCTGGCGCAGCAATCAACCCGGGCCGGGACGCATCGCGCGCCTTGCGGATAACGGCATCAAATCAATCGTCAATCTGCGCGGGCCGCGTGATGATGGCGGTTGGCAGCTTGAAGCAGAAGCCTGTCAAAAAGCTGGCATCACATTGTTTGATTTCACCGCCCGGTCGCGTGCCGCCCCCAGCAAAGCGATGCTGCATGCGGCAAAATCCCTGTTTGCTGAAATCGAAAAACCTGTGCTGATGCATTGTAAATCGGGTGCTGACCGGGCCGGTCTGATGGCGGCGCTGTATCTTCTGGTTGCTGAAAACCAGCCAGCCAGTGTCGCATTACGTCAACTGGCGTGGAAATATGGCCATGTCAAAGCCGCCAAGACCGGGCTTCTTGATGCATTTTTTGCGGCCTATTTGCCCTATGAAAAAGAGGGCATGGCGTTTTATCACTGGGTCGATGAAATCTATGATCCGGAACAATTAGCCGCAGAATTTCAGGCCCAAGGCTGGGCCGTACGTCTCACCGATACTATTTTGCGGCGTGAGTGACATCATCGGCAAAAAATTGCAGCTGACACAAGCGCGCATATAGCCCTTTTTTGGCCAACAGCGTATCATGCGTGCCGGTTTCACAGATCTGGCCATTATCCATGACCACAATCAAATCGGCCTCTCGCACGGTGGCCAGACGATGCGCAACGACAAGTGTGGTGCGCCCCGCCTGAAGCCGCGTTAGCGCATCCTGAACCTGTCGTTCCGATTCTGAATCAAGCGCCGCGGTTGCTTCGTCAAGCAGCAGAATCGGCGCATCTTTCAGCAGCGCCCGGGCAATCGAAACACGTTGGCGTTGCCCGCCGGACAACCGGTTACCCATCGCCCCGACAGGCGCCTCATAGCCGCCGGGAAGCGCCATGATAAAGTCATGCGCCGCGGCACCTTTGGCTGCCGCTTCTACCTCTTGCTGGCTGGCATCCGGCTTACCAAAGCGGATATTTGCGGCGATGCTGTCGTCAAATAAAATCGCATCCTGACTGACCAGCGCCATGCCCCGGCGCAAACTGCTGACGGTGACCTCACTGATCGCCTGATCATCAATGCGCACCTGCCCGGATGTCACGTCGAAAAACCGCGGCAAAAGATTGATTATGGTGCTTTTACCTGCCCCACTTGGCCCAACCAATGCCACTGTTTGCCCGGGCTCTGCGGTGAAATGCACCTCCTGCAGCGCCGCCACCATGTCATTGCCATATGAAAATCCAACCTTGTCAAAGGTGATTTTGCCAGCCGTGATCTGCAATGGCTCGGCGCCCTCGTGGTCGGTGATCTGTCGGGGCGTGTCAAGCAAGGTCAGGATGCGCTCGGCGGCGGCCAATCCCTCATTGGTTACGGCATTCAAGGTGCCAATAGCACGCACCGGTTGTACCAGCAGAATCAGCGTGGTGATAAAAGCAATCACATCGCCAACCTGCATATCACCGCGTGCCACACGCCAGCTTGCCAGCGCGACAACCCCGCCAACCGCAACACCGCCGACAACTTCTAAAATGGGGTCAATTTTCGCACGCCCGGTGAGCAACCCGACAAGCCGCTGATAGAGCCCGTCAAAGGCCAGACGCGTCCGGCTGATTTCCTTGTCTTCAAGCTGATACGCCTTGACCATGCGCGTGCCTTGCAGCGTTTCCGCCAGCAACGAGGTGACGTCTTCCATATGCGCCTGCAAATTCCCCGACGCCTGTCTTTGCCGGTTGCCAATGCGGATAATGGGCTGCATCGCCAGCGGATAAACCGCCAACACAACGAATGCCATCAGCCAGTCCAGCCAGAACATCGCGATCACCAGAACGATAACGGTCAAACTGTCCCGCACCAGATTATTCGCAAGCCGGACAAAGGCCTCACGCACCAAATTTAAATCATTCATGATGCGCGACATAAAAACCCCGGCCGGCTCGCGGGTGATGGTCTGTAAATCCGCCTCGATCAGATTTTTTGCCATGTCTTTTTGCAAATCGGTCGATACCCGCAAAGCCAGCGCATTGACCATCACCGTCTGCGCAAATAATGCCAGCCCTTTGACCAAAGCAAAAACAATAATAACCGGCGGTGCCACCCAGATAATCTCGGCCGCACGGCCGTCAGCAAGCGCATTGAAAATATATTTTGTCAGCAGCGGATAGGCCGACGCCGTCGCTGCCACCAACGCCATCAATGACAAGGCGCCAATCAATCGCGGCAAATACGGCACCACCCAGCCACGCCAAATGCGCTGCATAATGATCTTGTTTGACATGAGGTTTGATGGGCTGTCGCGCATCGGCAAAAATATCCTTAGCTGTCAATATCTAACCCGGTTTCAGGTTCTATTACACCGCAATCACATGGCTGTTCACGCAGACACCGACGGGGCTGGCGCCGAGTCTAGCATATTCAGTGCCGCCGTACATACATCGGCCGCGGCAATTGTTTTGATTTGCCCCGATTTGCCAAGCCGTGACTTGTCGACAGCCACAGCATGCAGATTCGGCGTGTAGTCAAGCGGCCGGCTTTGCGCGTAAATACCCAGCGCGGGCCGGCCACAGGCAGCCGCCAGATTGAGCAGCCCTGAATCATTGCCGACAAAGCCAGCCGCCCGCGCCAGAAGCGCAATCCCCAGATCAAGTTTGGTAATCGCATTCACCGCTTTGATATGCGGTGGCAGCCGGTCAAGAATCTGATCGACCAAGGGCTGTTCAGATGGCGCTCCCATCAGGCAACAGATCATCTGCGGTCGGCGTGCCGCCAGCAAAATAATCAGTTCGGCAAATTTTTCCAGCGGCCAGCAGCGCTCTTCATCCATGGCGCCGATGCCGAGAATCAGCATATCCGATGCTGCGTTTATCCCCTGTTTGGCAATAAATTCATCGGCTGCCTTGCTGGCTGGCTGGGTCACATTAATCCGCCAGATCGGATCAATCGCAAAATCATTCAACCCCGCATAGCGCTGCATTTTCGCAATGGGGTGCATTTTGCGTGCTGTCTTATCGAGAAATTGCCCTTTGTTCAGCCACAGGCGCTGACGCCGGATGCCATAGCCCCAGCGCGACGGGATGCCGGCAAACCATGCCGCCAGTGCATATCGCGGGCTGTGATGCAAAATCAACGCCCGCTCAGCGCCGGTCGATCTGAAATCTGCAACCAGACGCCAAAACCCTTGCCAGCCATCATGCCGGCCACGTTTGCCACGCTGCGAGCGTTCGATGGGCAGAATATCGACCAGCCCCTCGGTCGCGGCAAATAAAACCGGTGCCTGCACCGTTGGTTTTGTTGCCAGCACCACGCTGTTTTTACCGCACAGATAGTCAATCCACGGCTTGTGCCAGATCATGTCACCAATACCAACAAGCGGCTGTATGATCAGCAATTTACCCGATGCGCCATCTGTCGATATCAAGCCAGACATTTGTTCCTGTTCCCGATGACCGCATCCATTGGCCAGACCGGCCGACAATGCGCATCGCTTGCGGCCGATGATGCCAGCCGCATGTGGTGCTGTGTTTCTGCGCCTCAATCTAGCGGTAATCGCCTGATCATTCAAACGCTCAATCACCGTCATCAGCCCGGCTACCGATAGATTATGATCCGCAGATGCTGATCAGCTGCCCCTTTTCTATTTGCGTATTTTGGCCTAGAACAAAGACCAAGACGAGGCACCGCCAGTTTCAGGCAGACGCCGGCAGATGAGAGTTCTAACGCCAGATGATAAAACAACTCATACGATCACGCATTGGCAATGCCTTGGTGGGTTGGACAGCCGGCATCATCATTGCGATTTTGATGCGCACCGTCAGATGGCGCGCGCACAAAGATCAGAATATCACCGACATATTGCGTGCACAGGATGGTGTGGTGCTGGTTTTCTGGCATGAAAGACTGATTGCCATGCCCTGGTTATGGCCATCAGCCTTGCCGCTATTTGCCTTACAATCGCCGCATCCGGACGGCCGCATGATGTCACATGCGATTGGCTGTTTTGGCATCAAAACAGTCTGGGGCAGTTCAAACCGCAGTCCGCTGTCAGGCTTGCGCGGTTTAAAGCGGGTTCTCGACAATGGTGACTCGGTGGCGATTACCCCGGATGGCCCGCGTGGCCCGGCCCGCATCATGGCCGCCGGCCCGGTATCAATTGCGCAGATGGCTGGCAAAGCCATTGTGCCGATGTGCTGGTCAGTCGATCGCTATTGGCGGGCGACCGGGTGGGATCGGTTGATTATCCCGAAACCATTTGCCCGTGGCGAATTTATCATGGGCGCGCCAATCACCGTTGAAAAACTGGACAAAGCCGCGCTGGAAGACACCCGCATGGCCATTGAAACCGCCATGAACAAACAGGCGGATATGATTGACATTGCCGTTGGCGGTCGCACAATCGCGTGATGACACCGTCGCTTTACAATTTTGTGTGGCGGATAATCCGCCCGTTTATTCCGCTGCTGCTGTGGTATCGCATCCGCCGGGGCAAGGATCTGCGCCGTCTGCGAGACGAGCGCTATGGCCGCACCGCGCAACGCATCACCCCACCCGGCCCGCATTGTGCCGGCCGCATCTGGCTGCATGCTGTCAGCGTCGGTGAAAGCGTGGCGGCCTTGCGTCTGGCGCGCGCCCTTGCCACGCATTATCCGCATCACGCATTTTTGATCACCACCAATACCATCACCGGTCATAGCGCGGTACTGGCGGGCATCGCCGATCAGCCTGATATAGCGATGCAATGTGCGATGCAGCCGCTTGATCACCCGGATTTTGTTGATCGCTTTTTAGCAAGCTGGCAACCAAGCGCAGCGATTTTCATGGAATCCGATTTCTGGCCAAATTTGATCCTACGCAGCAGGCAACGCGGCATTCCGGTTATTTTCGCATCATCCCAATTATCGGCAAAAGCTGTTGCAGGCTGGATGAAACGCCCGGCATTAGCACAACCGCTTTTTGCCGCAGCCGAGCTGATCTTACCCGTCGATGCGCAACAGGCTGACCAGTTTCGGGCATTGATTGGCACCGCGCACAACATCCCCCGGATACAGGTGATCGGCTCACTCAAACTGCCGGACAGGCAACAGCAAGACAGGCAACAGCCAGAACCGCAATTGCAGCGCATATTGCAGCAAGCTGCTTCTGGCCGCCGGGTGTTTCTGGCCGCATCGACACATGATGGCGAAGACCAGATCGTGATTGATGCTGCCAGCGATCTTGGCGCTGACTGGCTGACGATTATCGCACCACGGCATCCAGATCGTGGAGACGCTATTGCAGCCCACGCCGGTCAGCCGCCGCAACGCAGCCATGGCGCGATCCCGGATTCGCAGACCAGCATCTATATTATGGACAGCCTTGGCGAAATGGGCACATTATTCAGCCTTGCCGATTATGTCTTTCTGGGTGGGTCGCTGGTACCGGCCGGCGGGCATAATCCGCTGGAGCCTGCCGAGTTTGGCTTGCCCATTCTGACCGGAGCGCATATCTTTAAAAACAAAGCCGAATTCGACGGGCTTGCTGCGGCAGGGGCGGTGTTTGAGGTGGCTGATGCGGCAACTATCACGCATCAGATCCGTCAATTGGAAAATGACCCGGCGCGCCGCGCTAAGCTTGCCAAAGCGGCGCAAGATTATGTTACCATAGCGCATCAGCGCGTTGCCCTGGCGGCACAGGCTATCAAGCAGGTTCTAACCACGGTCAGGTGACCAGCATCTGCCAAACAGATTGATCGCGACAACAATGATTAAAACCCCGGAATTTTGGAATCATCGCGGCTTGTTGTCGATCTTACTCTGGCCATTGTCGCTTATCTGGGCATTTGCCACAGTGATTCGGAATCATTTTGCCAAACAAAGCAAAGCCGCATTGCCGGTGATCTGCATTGGCAATCTAACGGCTGGCGGTACCGGCAAAACACCGGTCACTGCATTTTTATATGATGGTCTGTGTGACGCCGGCTATCGCCCGGCCATTCTGATTCGCGGATATGGGGCCGCCGTCAATGCGCCGCTTTGGGTCAATCCGGGCGAACATACGGTCGAGGATTGTGGTGATGAGGCGCTGATGCTTGCTGAATACCGCGATGTGCTGGTCGCCCCAGACCGGGTTGCCGGCGCCGCCGTTATTGACCGTCGCGGCCAGCATGATGTGATATTGATGGATGACGGCATGCAAAACCCCTTTATCGCCAAGACTTTGTCGATTGGTGTTTTCGATGGCAGTGTTGGTATTGGCAACGGTTTTTTGATTCCGGCCGGGCCGTTACGGGTATCGCTGGCATCGGGTATAAAACAGATGGATATCGCCCTGATCAATGGTGATGATGACACCAATATCACCGCCAAACTGCCCGAATCCATGACAAAATTCAGCGCCAATTTATTGCCCGGCCAGACCGTAATTGATGCGCTTGCTGACACCCCCGTATTGGCATTTGCCGGCATTGGCCAGCCGAAACGGTTTTTTGCGACGATACGCAAAGCCGGCTGTAATCTGGTGCATTATCTGGCCTTTGCAGATCATCACCCCTATAGCGAGACCGATCTGGTGCGGTTACAAGAAGACGCCATGCGCCTTGGCGCACAGTTGGTTACAACACAAAAAGATTGGGTGCGGCTGCCAGCAGAATGGCGCGAACGGATTTTTGTTCTGCCGGTGGCGCTGGCGCTGGATGATGATGATGGTGATCTGCTGCGCCATGTTGAAACCGCTATTGCCGCGCATAAAGACAGTTGATGGCAGATCCGCTGACAAAAATAATCGGGCGCTATTTCCGGCGGATTTTTATCTGGCCATTGGAAGCCGGATTTGTGTTTCTGCTGTTTTTTGCCGCCCGCCTGTTGCCGGTGCAAATGGCCAGTATTGTGTTGGGCTGGTTTTTGGGTGTTTTGGGCCCATTAACGCCATGGCATGAACGGGCCAAACGCAATCTGGCGCTGGCCCTGCCCGCCTTGACCGCGCAAGACCGCACTGTGACTTTGAAACAGATGTGGCGCAATCTGGGCCGGGTTTTGGGTGAATATCCGCATATCGGACAGCTTGCCAAAACCGGCCGGGTCGAATTTGTCGGGCTTGAACATTTGCAGAATTTGCAGACTGGCGGGTTTTTGATTGGCGCGCATATTGGCAATTGGGAAGTCGGCCCGCTGGCTGCATTGTCGGTTGGCAAAAAAGTAGCGGCCATCTATCGCCCGCTGAACAACCCGCTTTTGGCCGGTTTGCTGGAACGCCGGCAAAAACATTATGGCGGCGATATGTATCGTAAAGGCCGCGAGGCCGCCCTGGGCATGGTGGCGGCAATGCGCAAAAAACAGGTGATGTGCCTGTTAGTTGATCAGCAATTGCGCGAGGGCATGGCGGTTCCGTTTTTTGACCATCCCGCACAGACCTCGATCAGCCATATTAAAATCGCTATCAAAAAAAACGTGCCGATCATGTATATGCGCACCGAACGTCTGCATGGCTGCCAATTCCGTGTGACCATCTCGGCACCAATCAATCTGCCGGCTGACAGCAGTGATGACGCGGTGCTGACTGTCGCCACGGCAATTAATCGGGAACTTGCCAGCTGGATTGCGGCGCAGCCTGACCAATGGTTCTGGCCACATCGCCGTTGGGGAAAAGATATTTAAGCGCCTCAGCTTTGCTACAGCTCTGCTGTCGATCAGAATAAATCATCCTGTTTTTGATCAGGGGGTGACGCTGATTTGGGCTTTTTGCGCGGCTTTACGGCTGCATCCTGCGGGGTTTTATCTTGCGGGATTTTATCTTGCGGGTCGAGCTGCGCATGCCGCTGGCCATCGGCAAAGCGTATCACGGTATGCGCATGTTTGGGTGCCTCGGCCGATCGTTTTACCGGCACCCCGTGCAGATCCGTCACCAGCGCGAATCCACGATCCAACACCCGCTTAAATGAATTGGCATCAAGCAACCGCCCGACATTATCAGTCGCCTGCTGACGACGTTCTAAATCCAGCGCCATAGATTTTGTCAGACGCAAACTCAATTCTGACAGACCCGCTTTGGCCTCGGCCAGCTGGCGTTCCGGCGGGTGCAGGCGGCCGGCGGTATGTGACAAACGCAGGCTGCGCGCCGCCAGCCATTGTTCCAGCCCATTGGCCAGCCCGCTCACCGCATAATCAAGCATCTCTGCACGCCGCGCGATAAATTCAGCCGGGTCAACCAGCGCCCGCTTGGCCATGTTCAGAAATTGTCCGGCATTTTCGATCTTGTTGGCCACTGCACGGGCAAGCCGGGCATCAAGTTCAGCCATCAACGCCAACAATTCTGATTTTACCGGCACCGCCATCTCTGCCGCGGCGGTCGGTGTTGGCGCCCGCAGATCAGCCGCAAAATCGATTAACGTGGTGTCGGTTTCATGACCAATCGCCGAAATCACCGGGATCTGACAGGCGGCAACAGCGCGCACCACCTGTTCTTCGTTAAACGCCCATAAATCTTCCAGCGCGCCACCACCACGGGCCACGATCAGCACATCCGGCCGCGGCAATGGGCCATCTGCCGGCATGCTGTCAAATCCGCGAATAGCCGCCGCCACCTGCGGCGCCGCAGACTGTCCCTGCACCAGCGTTCCCCAGACCAGAACCCGTACCCCGAAACGATCACTCAGCCGGTGCAAAATATCGCGAATCACCGCGCCAGTCGGGCTGGTGACGACGCCGATGGTGGCTGGCATGCCGGGAATGGGCTGTTTGCGATCGGCATCAAACAGGCCCTCAGCGGCAAGCTGGCGGCGGCGCTCTTCAAGCTGTTTCAGCAGCGCGCCTTCACCAGCCACTTCCATTTGTGAGACAATAATCTGATATTTTGACTGCCCGGCATAGGTCGTCAAACGACCTGATGCAATCACCTCCAGCCCTTCTTCCGGCTGTACCGCCAACTGACCCGCAACGGTTTTCCAACATACCGCCGCCAGCGTCGAGCGATCATCTTTCAAGGTAAAATACAGATGCCCGGATGCCGCCCGTGTCGGCCGCGAAATTTCAGCGCGCACCCGGACGAATTCAAACGCCCCCTCAACCGTGACTTTGATCGCCTTGGATAATTCACTGATGGTAAAATACGGTGTGTTCTCACCGATGTTTTGTGGCTGACCCTCTTCCATAATCGCTTCATACTATGGCATATTGGCGACGCCGCAACTCCAAAGGATCGCAATTATGAAGATTTTACTTATCGGCAGCGGAGGCCGTGAGCATGCGCTGGCATGGTCAATCGCTGACTCGCCGCTGACACAACAGCTGGTGATCGCCCCGGGCAACCCGGGCATGGCAGCTTATGGCACGCTTGTTGATATTGCGGCGGACGATATCGAGGCGATTTGCGACTATGCAGCGGCGATGCCGGCCGATCTGGTTGTGGTCGGGCCAGAGGTGCCGCTTGTCATGGGATTGGTTGACCGGCTGCATGAACGGGATATTCCGGCGTTTGGCCCAACGGCGGCGGCGGCTAAACTGGAAGGGTCAAAAGAATTTGCCCGCGCATTTTGCCAGCGACACAAGATACCACAGCCGGCATTTTTTCCGGTCGATGATTATGCCACCGCCTGCCAGCATATTGACGCTCTTGGCGATTGTGTGATCAAGGCAGACGGGCTGGCCGCCGGAAAAGGCGTTGTTGTCGCCGAGTCCGCAGCCGAGGCCAAACAGGCTGCCAAAGAGATGCTTGCCGGACAATTTGGCAGTGCCAGTTCGCGTATTGTGATTGAACAGAAAATAACTGGCCCGGAAGCATCACTTTTCGCACTTCTTGATGGCGAAAACGCCATTTTGATGGCAACCGCCCAAGACCATAAACGGGCTTTTGATGGTGACACTGGCCCGAATACCGGTGGCATGGGGGCGATTTCACCGGCACCGCGGCTTAGTCCAGAGCTGGAAAATGAGGTGATGGAACGCATCGTCAGGCCGGTGGCGCGCGGCATGGCTGGCGAAGGCATGCCCTATCGCGGGGTGCTGTATGTTGGCTTGATGCTAACCGCCGACGGGCCACAGGTCATTGAGTTCAATTGCCGCTTTGGCGACCCGGAGGCGCAGGTGATTTTACCACGCCTGCGCACCGATATTGTGAGCGCCATGCTGGCCACGACAAATAATAGTCTGACGCATTTTGATATGCGTTGGGACAGCCGCAGCGCGGTCACGGTGGTGATCGCCAATCAGGGCTATCCGGGCGCCTATAGCAAAGGCAGCGCGATCAAAAATATCGAGGCCGCTGACAACCAAAATGACCAATTCGTGTTTCACGCTGGCACGGCACTTGATGCGAGCGGCCAGCTGGTTGCCTCGGGTGGCCGGGTTTTGGCGGTAACCGGCCTTGCGGATAGCGCCGCCGCCGCCCGCGCCAGGGCGTATGATGCGGTCGCTAAAATTGACTGGCCCGAAGGGTTTTACCGCCGCGATATTGCCGCCAGCTAGGCCAGATCAGGGGGCGCGTCGACCCGCAAAAAATGCGGTTAATAATTGCTCGGCTGCGGCGGCCTGAATGCCGCCATAAATATCCGGTTTGTGATGGCATGTTGCCGCGTTAAAGAATCTGACGCCCGACTCCACCGCCCCGCCTTTTATATCGGTGGCGGCAAAATATAGCCGCCTGATCCGCGCATGCGCGATAGCGCCAGCACACATTGTACAAGGTTCCAGCGAGACCCATAAATCAAACCCGTCAAGCCGGCTTTTCCCGACCGCAGCCATTGCCGCATTAAGCGCCAGTATTTCGGCGTGATGTGTTGCATTGGCATCACGTTTCATACGGTTTTCTGCCACCGCAACAATGTTGCCATCAGCATCAACGACAGCGGCGGCAACCGGCACTTCGCCGGCATCTGCCGCCCGACGTGCCGCCGCAATCACGATATCCATATAGCCTGGCTGTTTCATGCCTTTGTCGTCGCATAAATCGGGGCAAACTCCAAATGCATTTGCAATTTGCCTATTTGGTTATTTCCAGCTACATCCTGACGCATGACCGAGCAAGATGGCTTTACCCTTGATACCGCCGTATCCAGCGAACGCATTGCGAAACGCATCGCCCGCGCCGGCATTTGCTCGCGCCGTGATGCCGAAGCCCGCATTCGTGACGGGCGTGTGGCGGTCAATGGCGAAATCATCGAAAGCCCGGCTTTTAATGTATCGCCAAGTGACCTTGTCAGCGTTGACAATAAACCGCTTCCAGAGCGCGAACCGGCGCGGCTGTGGCGCTATTACAAACCGCGCGGATTGATTGTCAGTGCGCGTGATGAAAAAAACCGCGAAACCATCTTTGATAAATTGCCCGGCCACCTGCCCCGGGTGATGACAGTTGGCCGGCTCGACATTGATTCAGAAGGGCTGTTATTGCTGACAAATGATGGTGATCTTGCACGCCATCTTGAACTGCCATCAACCGGCTGGAGCCGCAAATACCGCGTCCGGGTGCAAGGCCATGTCAATGAGGAACAGCTTGCCGGGCTTGCCAAAGGCGTGACAATTGACGGCATCAGATATGGTCAAATTGCGGCCAGACTTGATCGGCAGATGAACAGCAATGCCTGGCTCACAATGTCCATTCGTGAGGGCAAAAACCGTGAAATTCGTCGTATTATGGAACATCTTGGGCATCAGGTCAGCCGACTGATCCGGGTCTCATATGGGCCGTTTCAACTGGGTGATCTGGGTGATAGCGAGGTTGAAGAAATCCGCCCGCGTATTATTGCTGATCAGCTTGGCATATCACTGCCAGCCGGGCCAAATGATGATCGCCCCACCCTGACGGCAGGCAAACGAGGACAGCATGCGAATCATAGCCGGAAGCCGCCGCGGCACAAAATTAACAAAACTAGACGCCGCTAATACACGGCCGACAGCCGACCGGGTTCGCGAATCGCTTTTCAATATTCTGGATGCGGGGCGGTTTCGTCGGATACTGGACGGCGCTGTGGTGATTGATGCTTTTGCCGGCACCGGGGCATTGGGGCTTGAGGCGCTGTCGCGTGGGGCGGAATCGGCTTATTTTATCGAGCAGGATTCGTCCGCGCTCCGGGTTTTACGGGCGAATATCCAAAAACTGGATATGCAGAGCCGCAGCCAAATCATTGCTGGCAACGCCAGCAGCCTGTCACATTGGCCGCATCCGCCAGCAACTCTGCTGTTCGCTGACGCGCCGTACCACAGCGGTGCCGGACAGCTGGCGGCGCACGCTATTCAGTCACTTGGCGGGCTGGCGCAAGACGCTGTGATCGTTATCGAAACGCATAAATCGGAAGTCATTGACGCTGCCCAACTTGCCGCTGGCTTTATCACGCATGATGATAGCCGCATCTATGGCAAGGCGGCCTTGCATTTTTGCACGCATAATGCCGGGTCTGAATAGTGGTCTGAATAATGGTCGAACATCGCCTAGCGGCGACCAAATAATTTTTCAATGTCAGCCAGCGAGAGCTTTACCCATGTCGGGCGGCCATGATTGCATTGGCCAGAACGTGGCGTTACTTCCATATCGCGCAAAAGCGCATTCATTTCAGCCGCATTTAAAGATCTGCCAGCGCGCACCGACCCATGACAGGACACCGTCGCCAGAATATGGTTGATCCGGTCATCAAGGCTGTGGCTGTCGCCAAACTCCACCAGCTCTTCTGCAATATCAGTCACCAGCCGGTTCACATCAGGGGTGCCAAGCAATGCCGGCACCGCACGCACGACAACCGCGCCCTGGCCAAACCCATCGACAACAAGCCCCATCTTCGTCAGCCAGTCCGATGCATCGGCAATGGCGGCGCAATAATGGTCTGGCATCGAGACGACTTCGGGCAATAATAGCTGCTGTGCGCGGATACCGCTTCCGGCGAGATCAGCCTTCATCTGCTCCATAACCAGACGTTCATGCGCTGCATGCTGATCAATGATGGTGACGCCGTCATCGGTCTCGGCCACAATATAGGTCTTATGAAGCTGTGCGCGGGCCGCACCTAACTGGCCATGACGATGGCGTTCATCATCTGTCGGCGGGGCCACAACTGGCGCTGCCGGTGCGTGACCGGCCAACAGATGATCATTTGGTAAGGGGCGCTGAAGCTCTGCTGCGGCTTGTCGCAGTTCTGCGGATGGGGCCAATGGGGCGGCAGAATAAGCCGCCGGACGACCAGCCGACAGATAGGATGCTGGCTGGTTATCCGAGGCAAACCGGCGTAATGCGTCAGCGCCATTATCAGCCGTTGCGGTGATGCTGGCATCACGCAATTGCGCGCTAAGCGCACCAACCAGCAAGCTGCGCACCGCGGCGGCATCCTTGAACCGGACTTCGGCCTTTGCCGGATGGACATTCACATCGACATCTGCGCTTGGCAGGGTGATAAACAATACCGTCATCGGGTGCCGGCCACGCGGCAAAGTATCACCATATCCGGCCCGAATAGCGCCAAGCAGGCTGCGGTCATGGATCGGCCGTCCATTCACAAATAGAAACATATGTGCTGTCGTCGGCCGGTTCATCGTTGGCAGTCCGGCAAATCCGGTGAGATGGATCTGCTCGCGCATGGCATCCAGCATGATGGCCTCATCGGCAAAGCCCCGCCCCATGATGCTGCCAATACGGCGCTGCTGGCCGGCCGCATCGGGCAAGGCTGCGGGCAAATCCAGCAGCACCCGCTGATCCGCCGTCAGGTGAAAAGCCACATGCGGCCACGCCATCGCCAGACGTTTTATCACATCGAGACATTGTCCCTGTTCGGTGCGTTCTGTTTTTAAAAATTTCAGCCGCGCCGGCACCGCCTTGAAAAGCTGGGTGACTGATATCACACTTCCATTTGCCAGTGCCGCCGGTTCCGGGCCACGCGGCACCCCGGCATCAACAACCAACTGCCATGCATGCGGCGCACCGGCGGTTACTGAGGTGATGCTGAGCCGCGCTACCGCACCCATTGACGGCAGCGCCTCGCCGCGAAACCCCAAACTTTTGATCTCGGCAAGACTGTCTTCGGGCAGTTTTGAGGTGGCATGCCGCCGCACCGCCAGGGTCATTTCATCGGCATCCATACCGCGGCCATCATCACGCACGGTAATCTCTTCAATACCGCCTGATTTGAGTGTGATGGTCAGTTTTGCGGCGCCCGCATCGAGCGCGTTTTCGGCAAGCTCTTTTAATGCGCTTGCCGGTCGCTCAACAACTTCACCGGCGGCGATCTGATTAACCAACCGGTCGGGGAGTTGCCGTATTTTATGCATAAATGGTCTCGCTATTGAACCGCCAACGGCTGATCACTTAAAGGGTCTGTCGCCAGTGTTGCGTCATCGGTTGGCAAACGGCCTTCCAGCCGGGCTTTGCGCAGCCGGGTATCCTCGGACATTTTATCCAGAACCGGGCCAACATCCGGCAGACCACCAAATAGCTGTTGCAAAGGCAGCCGGTTTTCTATCTGAATGCCGTATGTTTCCGCATCAACTTTGGCGCGGATATCATCCGGCACATCAGAAAAATCAAAAAGCTGTTCAAAATCACCGGCGGCAACGCTGCCAACAGCAAGCACCGATTCAGCAGTTGTTTCGGCGTCAACACCGCTGGCTTTCTTATCTGCGGCAATGATGTCTTCCGGCCGATCGCTGAACCCGGGTGGCAATGACAAGGGCGGGCGCACCACCACTTCAAATTCATCCGGCGATGATTTTTCTGTTCCCACCGCGCGGCGGAAATCCGAACAGCCTGTGAGCCCTATCAACAGCGCCATTGTGATTCCGGCGGTCATTAAATGCTTGCTCATTTCCGACTTGTCTCCTGTTCACGCAAAATGCTGTAACCCCACAACAATGCGCCTATGGTTATCGCCGCATCAGCCAGATTAAAAGCTGGCCAGTGCCAGCCAGCATAATGCACATCAATAAAATCAACAACCTTGCCAAAACGCAACCGGTCAATGGCATTGCCTATCGCCCCACCAGCGATCAGTGGTGCCGCCAACCGCTGCGTTCGGGCAAAACCAGGTGCCATCCAAAACAGCCAGGCTGATACAGCTATGGCAAGACTGGTCAAACCGATCGGCACCAATATGCCGCCATCGGCCAGCATACCAAAACTCATGCCCCGATTCCACACTGGCACAAAGTTTAATATGGCGGCAATCTCAATCCAGCGTGGCGGGTCGAAAATAAGCGCCAGCATAATCTGCTTGGTGACCTGATCAGCTATCAGCACCGTTAAAAATATTGCACAGAACCGCAGGCGCAAAGCACGCAGCATGGTTCGGCTGTTGGCAATATCTTCGGTCATGACGACTCTTTCGTTACGGCAAATCTTTGGTGATGGCCAGCGGCTGTTACGCCCCTGTTACGCTAATGTCACGCTCATATTATGCCAGCGTCGCGACAACATCCGTACAACGTTTACAGATACCATCCGGCCCGCTCACTTCAGGCATCACTTTCCAGCAACGCGCACATTTATCGCCTGTCGCCGCGGCAAACCCAACTGCCACATCAGCCACGGTGTCCAGCCGGAACGCATCAGCGGCTGGCGTGTCGGTTGTAATGGTTGCTGCCGATGTAATGAACAGGCTGGCAGCATCCTGCCCGGCAAAAGCCGTTTGCATGTCAGCCGTGACATAGACCAGCGGCGCGGCCTGCAACGACGCCCCAATCGCCCCGTCATTACGGGCTTTTTCGAGCGCGCTCATGACCACCTGACGCACCTGACGGATGGTCGTCCATTTTGCCTCAATATCGGCATTGTGCCAGATTTCGGGGGTCGCGTCATAGCTTCTTAGATGCACTGAATTTTGCGGGTCGCCAACATATGACTGCCAGGCCTCTTCTGCGGTGAAACAGATGATCGGCGCCAGCCAGGCGGTGAGCCGGTTGAATAATTCATGCATGACCATTCGGCACGCCCGCCGCCCTGTGGAATCGGGCAGATCGCAATACAGCATGTCTTTTCTGATCTCGAAATAGAATGCCGACAGATCACTGTTACAAAATTGGTGCAATTCAGTGAAGATGCCATGAAAATCATAATTTTCAGTCATCTCGCGAATCTGCTGATCCAGCGTGGCAATCCGGTGTAACACCCATTTTTCAAGGTCGGGCATATCGTCATAGGCCAGCTTATCAGCCGCATCATAACCATCAAGCGCACCAAGCAGATAGCGCAGGGTATTGCGAAAGCGGCGATAGGTATCGGTCATCCGCTTGATGATTTCCGGGCCAATCCGCAAATCATTATAATAATCTGAACTGACCACCCAGAGGCGCAGGATATCAGCGCCATTCTGTTCCATCACCGCTTGCGGCGTGACCACATTGCCAAGCGATTTCGACATTTTCCGGCCATGTTCATCAAGCACAAAGCCATGCGTCAGAACGGCTTTATACGGCGCGCGGCCACGGGTTGCGCAGGATTGCAGCAAAGAGGAATGAAACCAGCCACGATGTTGATCAGAGCCTTCAAGATATAAATCAGCCGGACTGTCGAGGTCGGGACGATCTTCCAGAACAAAGGCGTGGGTTGAACCGCTATCGAACCAGACATCTAAAATATCGGTCACCTGTTCATAATCATCAGCCGCATAATCACTGCCCAGAAAGCGGCTGCTATCTGACAGGAACCAGCAATCTGCACCTTCGCTTCGCATGGCCTCGACAATGCGTTGATGCACAGCCGGATCACGCAATGGTTCGCCGGTTTGCTTATGCACAAAGATCGTCAGCGGCACACCCCAGGCGCGCTGGCGGCTCAGGCACCAGTCGGGGCGCTGCGCGATCATCGAGGTCAGGCGCTTTTGACCGGCTGGCGGATAAAAGGTGGTTTTCGCCAGCTCATGCAGTGCGGTATCACGCAGCCCATGCGATTCCATCGAAACAAACCATTGCGCGGTATTGCGATAAATCACCGGTGCCTTTGAACGCCAAGAATGCGGATAGGAATGCACCAGCTTGCCAATCCCGATAACGCCGCCATGTTCGGCCATCATATCGGCAATTTTGGCATTATCGCGCAGCACATGCATACCGCCATATAGTGGCAGATGCGGCAAAATATAGCCGTCCTCGCCAACCGTTTCCGGCACCGCGATATCATGCTGCAGATGCGCTAATTCATAATCCTCGACGCCATGACCCGGCGCGATATGAACAAAGCCGGTACCCTGCTCGGTGGTGACATGGCTACCGGCCAGCAACGGCACCTCAAAATCATATCCTTGCGCCGCCAATGGGTGCGCTGCCATGGTGCCGGCCAGCTCATTTCCGGACAAGGTGGCGCGGGTCGTCATATCCTCAATACCAAGCGCCGCTGCCACCGAATCAGCCAACTCATCAGCCACACACAGCACATCACCAGCCTTCACCAGCACATCATCCTGCGCCGCGGTGACTTCGATAACGCGATAGGCAATGTCATCCCCATAGGCGATGGCGCGGTTGCCGGGCATGGTCCAGGGGGTGGTTGTCCAGATGATGATGCTGGCCCCGTGCAGTGCCTCAATCGGGCTTGTCTGCACCGGAAAACGTGCATAAATCGTGACCGATGTATGGTCTTCATATTCGATTTCAGCCTCGGCAAGCGCGGTCTTTTCCACCGGCGACCACATGACCGGCTTGGCACCACGATAAAGGCTGCCATCCATCAGGATTTTGCCAAGCTCCTCGGCGATTTTGGCTTCGGCTTCATAGGCCATTGTGGTGTAGGGCGACTGCCAGTCCCCGAGCACGCCAAGCCGCTGAAATTCGGTCGACTGCACGGCCAGCCAATGCGCTGCAAAATCGCGGCATTCCTGCCGGAATTCAGCTGTCGGCACGGCGTCTTTGTCTTTCCCTTTTTTACGATATTGCTCTTCGATTTTCCATTCGATGGGCAGGCCATGGCAATCCCAGCCGGGCACATAATTGGCGTCTTTGCCAAGCATTGACTGCGAGCGGTTGACAACATCCTTCAAAATCTTGTTCAGCGCATGGCCGATATGCAACTGTCCATTGGCATAAGGTGGGCCATCATGCAGCACAAATTTTGGCGCGTCCTGGCGCGACTGGCGCAGCTTTTCATAGAGATCAATCTCTTGCCAGCTTTGCAGAATCTCTGGTTCCTTTTTCGGCAATCCAGCCCGCATGGGAAAATCCGTACGCGGTAAAAATACAGTGTCTTTGTAATTCATGGCTGACTCAATTTACTTTCGGTCTTCAATTAGCAATGGCAGTCTTCTAGTGGCAGTCTTTTAATGGCAATGGCGCTAACCAGATTGGCGCAGGGTTAAATCGGACAAAATGAGACGCGCCTGTTCGGCATCTGCAGCGATCTGTGCCAGTAATTCATCAATCCCGGCAAATCTTTGTTCAGGCCGCAGAAACGCTTTTAACCGCACCAGCAATCGCTGTCCATAAAGCTCGTAATTGCCGTCGAATAAATGCGCCTCGCACAAGACGCCGCGTTCTTCAAATGTCGGGCGGATGCCAATATTGGCAACACCCCCGGCCAGCCGGCGCGGTGCCGCCTGACCATCATCAAGATCAATTTCAACGGCATATACCCCAAAGGCCGGATGCTGCAAATTTTCAAGCGCAATATTTGCCGTCGGGAAGCCAATCGTGCGGCCGCGCTGGTCACCGGTGATCACCGTGCCAGTGACCGCCCAGTCCCGGCCCAGCATGGTGGCTGCCGCTGATGGATCACCAGCCTGCAACGCCGCGCGGATACGGCTTGATGAAATCACCACGCTATTATCGTCCTGCAGCAACGGCACGCTATAGGCCTTGATGCCGACCGCCGCCCCATAATCATTGATGGTATCAATTTGACCGCCACGGCCACGGCCAAAGGCAAAATCAGCACCAGCAAAGAGCTGTTTTACACCAATGGCTGGCAGCACCGATGAGACAAAATCTTCCGCGTCAGTGCGGCGCAACGCATCGTCAAATGACACATGAATGATCCGCTCAACATGCAGACCGGACAGCAGCCGGTCTTTTTCCGCATTATCTACCAGACGGAATGGCGCGGCTTCCTGCCTGAAAAAATCTCTTGGGTGCGGATTAAAGGTGATAATAGCTGGCATCAGCCCGTCGCGTTTGGCCGCCTCACAGGCCGCCATAACCAGTTTTTGATGGCCGCGATGCACGCCGTCAAAATTACCAATAGCCGCCGCCAGCGGTGGCCCGTCAAGTGGCGCATCACCAATCTGCCAGTGCATTACATCTGCTGATTTTTTATCATCCCGAACCATCGCGCGGCACTATATCGCTGAACGACAGGAAATATCAATCTTTGTTCGCATGAATGCGACAAAACCCGGTGAATGCCGAACGGCTAGAGAAATCCGATGACACGCGGACTGGGCAAGCGGACTGGCCAAAGAGAATGATTGCACAATGCCTACCGCTTTTGATAGATTTAGCCGGCGTTCGGACACAGCCTGATCATCATTGGCCGCAGTGATGCAGGAAGCCCGGTAAAATAATCGTGCAGACAACAGATTGAGCATTATGAAAGATACCTATTTTTCGGATTTCAATTTGCTTGACGGGCAAAGTTTTGACGTGCTGCTTGGCTTTTCAACACAGCTATTGGCCGGCATTTTAACGTTAATGGTTGGCTTTTGGCTGTCTGGTCGCGCTGGTCGCCTGACCATTGACTCGCTGAACAAGATCGAACGTCTCGATACCACCGTCGTGCCGCTGCTCGGTGCGCTGGTGCGGTATGCTGGCATGACGCTGACACTTGTCGTTGCGCTCGGTAAATTCGGCGTCGAGACGACATCAATCATCGCCGTGTTGGGCGCCGCAGGTCTGGCCATTGGTCTGGCATTGCAGGGCACATTATCAAATGTAGCGGCAGGTCTGATGCTGGTATTTTTACGACCATTCAAAATTGGTGATTGGATCGAGGCTGCCGGCATGTCCGGATCAGTTCGCGAAATCGGCCTGTTTACAACCGTCATCGACACATTTGACAATGTTTTTATCAGCGTTCCCAATTCTTCGATCTGGTCGTCAAGCATCATTAATCATTCGCGCTATGGCACCCGCCGGCTTGATCTGGACATTGGCATTGACCATGCCAGCGATCTGGACAAAGCCGAAGCGGCGATGCTGTCATTGGCAGATGACCCGCGTGTGCTGAAAGACCCGGCCCCGCGGTTTATTGTTGTCGGGTATGACGAACGCGCCATTACCATACGCTTGCGGGTGCATGCCGCCTATGGCGATTTTTTTGATCTTGGCTTTGACCTTAATCGTCATCTGAAATCGGCGCTGGATCGTTATGGGATCACCATCCCCTATCCACAGCGCATCATTCATCACCATGCCAGAGATGACGAGCACGCCGATACCGGCACCGCATGACACGCACATCTGACAGCCCCGGAATGACCCGCGAAATGCTGCAAAACTGGCGCGTCGCCGCGCTTGCACGCGAGCGTGATGGCGCCGATTCCAGCATCGCCACCGAGGACCAACTGCTGGCATCGCGACGACAGCTGATTGCCGATGATGCCGATTGTTCAGATTTTTGGGTGTTTGGCTATGGCAGCCTCATTTACAACCCGATTATCGACCATACGCAGCGTGCCATTGCGTCAATTTATGGCTATCATCGGCGGTTTTGTTTATGGACAAAAATTGGTCGCGGCTCGCCGGAATGTCCGGGGCTGGTGCTGTCGCTTGATCGTGGCGGCTCCTGTCGGGGCGTTGCTTTTCAATTAAATCCGCAAAACGCCATTGCCGAGCTTGATTTGTTGTGGCGGCGTGAAATGATGACGCTGGCCTATCAGCCACGGCTGTTATCTTTGCATACTGAAATTGGCGTCAAACGCGGCCTTGCCTTTGTCGCAAACCCCAGCCGCCCGGCCTATGCGCAGCGCATGCCATTTGAGACAACCGTAGAGGTTGTGGCGCGCGCGGCTGGCTTTAATGGCCCCTGCCGCGATTATCTGTACGATACCGTCAAAGGTATGCAGGCATGTGGCATTCATGACCAGCAATTGGAAAAACTCGTCGCGGCGGTGCAGCAGAGGCTTGCTTCAGACTGATATTTTGGGTACAGACTGTGGGTATTGGGTTATGCGGCTGTGGCGGAATGGTAGACGCGGCGGATTCAAAATCCGCTTCTGGTGACAGAGTGGGGGTTCAAGTCCCTTCAGCCGTACCACCCAACATATGCTTGACCGACAACAATGCCACATGTGACTGTGCTCGCGCCAAAGCGACGGTCATCCAGAACCGGTGATGTGATATGAAGTTGTGGCAGTTCCTGAAACAACAATATGCGTTCGTGATCCGCACCGCGGCAACGCCGCTGGCACACCGGCTGATGCTGCTGTATGCGGCGCTCGAATCGATCATTTTGCCGATACCGGTTGACCCGCTGCTGGCGGCGGTGGTGCTGGCCAAACCAAATCAATGGCAGCGCACAGCCCTCGCCTGCACCATCGCATCAGTCGTGGGCGGGGCCGGTGGCTGGGCGCTGGGGGCGTTTTTGGGCTTGCATATCCACAGCCTGATTGCCGCCCTGCCAGTGGCACTGGCAGCGCCTTCGGCTTTTGCGGCGGTCGAGGCTGGCTTTGCTGAATTTGGTCTGGTTCTGGTGTTTCTTGGTGCATTTTCACCGCTGCCCTATAAAGTCATCGCGGTCAGCGCTGGCATTGGCGGGCTTGGTGTTTTACCGTTCTTGCTGATGTCATTGATCGGGCGGGGTTTACGTTTTGGCATCGTTGCAGCCATCGCCAGACATCATGGTGATGCGAAAAAACTGATCAGCCTGATTTCCTTGTTAGTGGCTCTATTTGCCGGGGCGATATGGATAACAAAATAAAACAATTCCTGCCGCCACTCGCCACCGGGCACGGCATTTTCATCTGTGGCGCAATAGCAGCCGGCCTTTATGGGGGCGCGCTGTTGTTTCAATATGTCGGCGGCCTTGCCCCGTGCAGCCTGTGTTTGTGGCAGCGCTGGCCGCATATAATCATCATCCTGCTGGCGGTGTTTGCCCCGCTTTTGCGTATGCCGCGTGTTGTCTTGACCGGCATTGCCATAACCGCCGCGGTTAGCGTGGTTTTGGCAGCCTATCATGCTGGTGTTGAATGGGGATTTTGGGCCGGCCCTGGTGGCTGCACCGCCAATCTTGATACTGGTGGTGATCTGGCCAGCCTGACAGATAGCCTGCTGGCAACACCCGTTGTGCGATGCGATGAGGTGGCCTGGTCATTTTTAGGGTTGTCGATGGCCGGCTGGAATAGTCTGTTCAGCCTTGACATATGTCTGATTGCACTTATCTCCTTAACACAGGGAAAGAAGGTAGCATCATGACATCACGTAACCCGACAACATCACGCCACGATATCGAACGTTTTTTACGTGTTGACCATGCTGGTGAGCGCGCCGCACAGCAAATATATAAGGGCCAGCTCGCGGTTCTGGCAAATCATGAAATGGCTGATGAAATCCGCCATATGATGGATCAGGAAGTCGAACATCTGGAAACTTTTGACAGCTTGCTGAACGAACGACAGGTGCGACCATCATTGCTTGACCCACTCTGGGGTGCGGCTGGATTCACGCTTGGCGTGGTCACTGCCGCTATGGGGCCAAAAGCCGCTATGGCCTGTACCATTGCTGTTGAAGAGGTGATTGGCGAGCATTACCAGAAACAGGCTGATATTTTGGGCGAAGATGAGCGCGAGCTGCAGGCCACTGTTGAGAGATTTCGTGATGAAGAGCTCGAACATCGCGACATTGCCGTAGAGCATGATGGCCGCGAAGCCAGACATTACAGCCTGTTACGCAAAGTCATTCAGCGTGGCTGTCGCACCGCCATCAAAATTGCCGAAAAAGTCTAGGCCGGATCATCATCCTGCTGCAATTCGGAATCCCAATAGAGATAATCACGCCAGGATTCATGCAGATAGTTCGGCGGAAACGCCCGACCATTTTCCTGCAACTGCCATACATTTGGCGCAATCGGCTTGGCCAGCGGGTGCATGCCAGACTGGCCCGGCATCTTGTTGGCTTTGCGCAGATTACACGGCCCGCATGCGGCCACAACATTCGTCCATGATGTCCGTCCACCGCGTGATTTCGGAATAACATGGTCAAATGTCAGCTCAGACGCCACAAACCCGTTGCCGCAATATTGGCAAGAAAACCGGTCGCGCAGAAAAACATTAAACCGGGTAAAGGCCGGGTTGCGCGTTTGCGGCACATATTCTTTCAGCGCGATCACCGACGGCAAATTCATTTTTAAGCTGGGCGATGAAATTTGCTGGTCATATTCGGAAATGATCGTCACCCGATCCGACCACACAGCTTTAACTGTATCCTGCCATGACCAGAGTGACAGCGGAAAATAATTGAGCGGCCGAAAATCTGCATTTAGAGCCAGTGCCGGCGCGAATCCCCCTGCGTTCATCAAACTCTCCCGTGCCAGTCAACCCGTCGTTTCGATTAAAAGCAAAACATGCAATGACCACAAATACAACCCCGGCGAATCAACATATTGTGGTGCGACAGTTTGCCACCTCTATATATCGAGGAATCACAGATCGCCGCACCACACTCATTAACAGGCACCCATTAATCTGTGATATGCGCTGCCAGAAAATTGATTGACGCCGTCAGCCCGTCAGGATCGATGCCATGAGCAAGGCCGGGACGTTCAACAGTTTCAACCTCTACACCAAGTGGCGATAGAATCCGCGCCGCCTCATGCATTAATGCGCATGGCACAACCTGATCATCCGAGCCATGTACCAGCTGTACCGGCGGATAGGGCGTCGTTGCCGATGCCGATAAATCATCATGCCGCAGCAATGCGCCGGAAAAACTGACGATCGCGGCTGGCGCGGGATTGAGGCGCAACCCGCAATGCAGGCTCATCATGCCACCTTGAGAGAATCCTGCCAGAATCAGTGCAGACCCGGACAGTCGCAAATCTGTTAAAAGCGCGGTGATTGCCGTCTGGATCACCGGCGCGGCATAATCCGGCCCGTTCACCCGATCGTCAATATCAAACCATTCACGACCGGCCGGGTTCATTTTACAGGGATCAGGCCCGTTCGGCACAAAAAATGCCATGCCCGGAAACCGCATGGCATAGGGCCGTGCCAAATCCGCAAGATCATTGCCATCTGCCCCCCAGCCATGCAGCAGCAGCATAACATGCGTTGCCGCACCGCCATGCGCCGGTGGCACAAAGGGGCCGGTCAAACCACCAAATTCACGCAGTTGCATAACAATTCACTTTCTATGGTACCAAAACATCCGAAATGAAGCGCATCAATGGCATATGAACGCCGCCGATATTGACGAAAGTGTTGCAAAGCGATAGGTCTGACGCAAGCGAAACAGCCGGATATTGGCCAGCAATGACGCCTTTTCACACCAGATTTGCGCCAAGCCCCACCGGCGATCTGCATCGTGGACATATCTATGCGGCGCATATCGCGCATCATTTCGCCAGACAGACCGGTGGAAAATTCACCCTGCGCATTGACGATATTGATCACACAAGATGCCGGGATGAATTTACCACGGGCATTTATGATGATCTGAACTGGCTTGGGCTGCAATGGGATGGGGATGTGCCGCTGCAATCGCGGCGCTTGGCTGCCTATCAGGCGGCCTTGCAAAAATTACAGACACTTGACCTTGTCTATCCCTGTTTTCTGAGCCGTAAAGAACTGGCTGATATATTAAGCGCACCGCATGCCCCCCCGGCACCGGCAGATATCCGCGATACCGACAGGCTGTTGTCCGACAGCGAGCAAAAACGCCGCGCCGATAGCGGTGTTGCCGCTGCCTGGCGGTTACGGATGGATCGGGCAAAACATCTGGCCGCCGCCGATCGCTTGAGCTGGCATGATTATCTGTCCGGCACGCATCAGATCACCCCGGAGATTTTCGGCGATGCCGTCATTGCCCGTGGGGATATTGGCGTGTCTTATCATTTAGCCGTTGTTGTCGATGATGCGCTGGATCACATATCGCTTGTTACGCGCGGGCTTGACCTGGCGCCGTCAACGCATCTTCACCGCTTGCTGCAGACACTGCTTGAGTTGCCGACACCTGCATATCTGCATCACGAGCTTGTCCGCGATGCTGCAGGCAAGCGTCTGGCCAAACGCGATGAAGCCGAAACGATTGCGCAACTGCGCCGCAACGGGCTAGACAAGGCCGCGCTATTCGACACATTACCCCCGCTGCCGCCTCTGCCCCCGCTTCCGCATTTATAATTTCCAATTCGGAAACATGCTAATGGGTGAAATGTTCACTTTTGAGTGTTATTTTCTAAAATCTTCAGGTTTTTCTGAAACCAAGGGTTGACTTAAATTATTGCACCACTCATATAGGAAACACACGCAAACGACGTTTGTGTGTTTCCTCCCTAGACTCGGTCGTGAGCGTGCTCACGACCTTTTTTTTGGTGTTTATAGAATACGAAAATAGTTTTAATTATTTCCTAATTAGAAACAATATGCTTCCAATCGGCCATCATCTCCGCGTCATCTCTCATTTGCGACGCGGGTCCCTTAGGCGAACTGGGTCACATATGCGAAGTGGGTCAGGATGCGGCGAGTGATGCGCTTTTTTGGTG
>ERZ802819.437-NODE-437-length-27980-cov-14.0706_pt1 | contig 27980 bp, 27 predicted proteins | sample MGYA00345647_ERZ802819 | MGnify/ENA primary metagenome ERZ802819 (study PRJEB30503, sample SAMEA104212355) | marine metagenome | biome: Westerlies Biome; feature: [SRF] surface water layer (ENVO:00010504) within the epipelagic zone...; material: water...
TAAAGCATCTACAGATGGAACAATATTAAAAGGTACTCTCAAATGGTCTCCTGAAGATGGAAAAATGTATTACGTTACCTATTCAGAAGGTTTTAGACCTGGACTTTTAAATAGACCTGGTGGTGCATCAGGGCCTGATGGTTATTCTGTACCATATGCTGTGCAATCTGATGAGGTTGCTAATTATGAATTTGGGTGGAAAGTTTTATCAAATAATGGTGCTTTAAGATTAAACGGAAGTATGTTCTTTGTTAAAATTGACGGCTTACAAACTACTATATTTGATACAAGTATAGTCAATCTTTTCTTTTCTGATAATGCAGCAAATGCTGAAATTAAAGGATTAGAAGCAGACTTCCTCTATTTATCAAGTATTGAGGGCCTTTCTTTTGCTGGTGCTATATCAATGTTAGATACAGAGATTACAAAGAAAATAACCCCAACAAATGATGTTATTGTTGGAAGTGATCTTGCATTTGCCCCTTCTTTTCAGGGTAACTTAAGGCTTCGTTACGAGTGGTCTCTTGATAGCGGAAATAGAGCTCATATCATGTCTCAAGTAACTTTCTCCGAGGATAGTTTTTCAGATATTATTCAAATAAATAATGATAAAATTAATAGCTGGGAAACTCTCGATTTAAGATTAGGTATTACCACTGAAAGTTGGTTAGGTGAGCTTTATGTCCTAAACCTAACTGATGAGCGAGCAGAAATAAGTAGAAGCTATGTCTTTGATAAAGAGCGTGTTACTTATATGAGGCCGATGACAATAGGTTTGAGGTTCAAAAAAGACTTTTAAAGTTTTATGGCTAAACAATCGCCTCATACATCTCTTGTCATGAAATTGATAAAAGAAAATAAGTTTAAAGAAGCACATGAATATGTTCTTTTAAACCTAGAGCAAGATTCAAATCACATAGAAAGTCTTTACTTTGGCTCTGTTTGCGCAAGGTATTTAAAGAACTATCAGCAATCAAACGACTATCTTGAAAGATTGCTGACCTTATCTCCTGATATGGGGCGTGCCTATCAAGAACTTGGACACCTTAATAGAGATAGAGGAAGCCTGGAACTAGCTGCAGGATATTATAGACAGGCTTGCGAAATGAATCCTGCATTGATCTCTTCTTGGCAGTTTTTATATGACTACTATAGAGACATTGGAAAGAAAGATGCATCTAGCCATGCCTTGGAGCAGCTTGAGAACCTTAAGTCTCTTCCAAATACATTATTGTATATTAATCAAATTCTTTATGAAGGAAAACTTTCTGAAGCAGAAAAGATGTGTAGAGATTTTTTAAAAAAAGATCCTAGAAATACAGAAGCAATGTCTATTTTATCAGAAATTGCATCGAGACTTGGCTATTTAGAAGATGCGGAATTTCTTTTAGAAAATGCTGTTAATTTTGAACCTAATAATCCTGAATTACGAAAAAAATATCTTATTATTTTAAGAAAGAAACAAAAATTTTCGAAGGCAATGATCCAAGCAGAATATTTATGTAAAACTTTTCCTAAGAATTTATCGTATAAAGCTCAAATGGCCATAGAAATAATGCAAAATGGTGACTACGAAAAAGCTATAGAAATATTTGATAGTATCTTAAAAAAAGCTCCTAATGATCCCAATACCCTAACATCTAAAGGACACGCCTTGAAAACATTTGGTAATAATATTGATGCTATTAAGAGTTATAAATTAGCTCATAAGGCTAAACCTGATCATGGCGAAGCCTATTTTTCTCTTGCAAATTTAAAAACATATTCATTTAAAACGAGTGAGATAGCTTTAATGAAAAATCAACTTGAGAATGTAAATCTTTTATCAAAAGATAGAGTATATTTTCATTTTGCACTTGCATATGCATTAGAAAAAGAAGGTGAATATGAAGAAGCTTTTTTTCATTTAGAAAAAGGTAATGAAATTAAAAAAATTAATAATCGTTATTCCATTAAGGGAATGAAAGATGAAATACATTCACAAATTCAAATATGTGACTCAAACTTCTTTTCATCTCATGGGGAAGGCGGGTTGAATAAAAATGATCCTATATTTATTTTAGGCTTACCGAGGTCTGGCTCTACATTAATCGAACAAATACTTGCTTCGCATTCTCAAATTGATGGCACACTGGAATTACCAAATATTTTATCTATGGCTCATGGCTTGAGGGGTCATGATAGGCTATCAAATGAAGGGAAATATCCTTCTGTTCTGAAATCCCTTACTAAAGATCAGAGAAAAGAAATGGGACTAGAGTATATTACTGATACCTTTATACATCGAGATAAAGCACCTAGATTTACTGATAAAATGCCAAATAATTTTCGGCATATTGGTCTTATTCACTTGATTCTTCCAAATGCTAAAATAATTGATGCAAGGCGATACCCTCTTGATTGCTGTTTCAGTATTTATAAACAACTTTTTGCGCAAGGTCAGGAATTTAGTTATGGACTTGAAGAAATTGGAAACTATTACAGAAATTATATTGATTTAATGGATCATTGGAACAGAGTTCTTCCCGGAAAAATTTTAAAGGTAAATAATGAGGATATTATTAATGATTTAGAAGGTCAGGTTAAAAGAATTATTGATTATCTGGAACTGCCATTTGAAAAGGAATGTATATCTTTTTATAATACAAAAAGATCAGTGAGAACTGCTAGCTCCGAACAAGTTAGGAAGCCTATAAACAAAGATGGAGTAGAGCGTTGGAAACCCTATTCAAAGAAGCTTAAACCCTTGGTTGACTGCTTAGGAGAGGAATTATTAAAGCCAGAAGATATAGCGCTAATAAACTAAAAGGATAATAATCTAGATGAGAAAGTTTTTGAATCAAAGAAAACCTAACAAAGAAATTATAAATAAAAATATTAAATTTTTGGGTTTAGATCTTAATCTCCCAGTTTTTTTTATAAGCTCTAGTTTAACGATCCTTTTCTCAGTACTTGTTTTAATATATCCAGAGGCTTCTAATACGATACTTTCGGATACCAGGAATTTTACACTATCCTGGTTTGATGCTTTTTTTTCAGCTTCTATGACGGCTTTTACTTTGATTGTTTTACTACTGATAATTTCACCTTTTGGTAAAATAAAGCTTGGAGATAAAGACTCAGTTCCTGAGTTTGGATTTTTTTCATGGTTATGTATGTTATTTGCTGCAGGAGTTGGGATAGGTATGACCTTTTATGGTGCAGCTGAGCCTCTTTCTTATTACACAGGTGTTTTTGGAACACCATTGAATGTAACCCCTCAAACTGATGAAGCTTATCGATTAGCCTTCAGCGCAACAATTTTTCATTGGGGGATAAGTGCTTGGTCGGTTTATGCTATAATAGGATTATCACTTGCTTTCTTTTGTTATAATTGGAAGTTACCTCTAACTATCAGATCAATTTTTTATCCATTATTGGGTGATAAGACTTGGGGTTGGCAGGGTGACCTCATAGATATTATAGCAGTATTAGCTACCCTATTTGGTTTGGCAACTTCGCTTGGATTAGGTGCTCAACAAGCTACTTCAGGGTTATTTTATTTATTTAATTTACCTAATAATGTTTTAAATCAGTCTTTGGTTATTGTTTTTATAACATTTGTAACTATTTTTTCTGTATATAGAGGTCTTGATAAAGGTGTAAGAATCTTAAGTAATGTTAATATTGGATTAGCTCTAGTTTTAATGTTGTCAGTAGTCATAGCTGGGCCAACAATTCAAATATTACTTTCCTATGGAAAAAACTTTGTTTTCTATTTTGAGGATATTTTTAGGTTAAGCTCTTTGAATAGATCAGATGATTTGCAATGGTATCATGATTGGACCATTTTTTATTGGGCTTGGTGGATATCTTGGTCTCCTTTTGTTGGAATGTTTATCGCAAGAATTTCGAAAGGAAGAACTATAAGAGAGTTTTTGACTGTTGTTATGTTTGCCCCATTAATATTTTGCTTAGTTTGGTTTACATCTTTTGGAGAAACAGCTATCTGGCAATTTCAACAGGGGGTAGGCAATCTAAGCAAGCCCGTTGAAGAGATTTCTTTAATTCTTTTTTATATGCTTGATAATTTTATATTACCCACTTTCTTTAGTTTATTTGCATTATTTATGTTGGTACTCTTTTTTGTAACTTCCTCTGATTCTGGATCTCTAGTTATTGATACAATAACATCAGGTGGAAAAAATAATTCTCCTAAAATTCAGAGGGTTATTTGGGCTGTTATACAGGGTCTACTTGCTTCTGTTCTTTTATTAGGAGGAGGACCATACGCTTTATTGGCACTTCAATCAGGAGTTATATCTATGGCTCTTCCTTTTACATTTGTCTTAATTTTAGCAGTTTTCAGCTTATTTTACGGAATATTAATTGAAGTGAATTATTTTAAAAAAGAGGCTTAGAGAGATTAGTATATTTATTACTTAGTCATAAGAGATATTAAGTTTAAGAGTTATTAATTGGTAAATGATTAACTATATAATGGAATAATTTTTGAACTGAGTCATCAATGCTTAACTTTTTCGTATCAATTATTAAATCAGATTTTTCAGGTACTTCATAAGGGGAATCAATACCAGTAAAATCTTTTATTTCACCTAAACGAGCTTTTTTATACAAGCCCTTTGGATCTCTCTCTTCACAAGTATCCAAATCAGCTGATAAATAAACCTGATGAAAGTTTTGACTATGCATTTCAGATATTTTTCTTCTTTCTTCTTTAAAAGGAGAAATAAAAGCTGAGAGCACTAAAAAGCCTGCTTGTGAAAATAATGCAGATACTTCTCCAACTCTTCGAATATTTTCATTACGATCTTCAGCTGAAAAACCGAGGTTAGAATTAAGTCCATTACGAACATTATCTGCATCCAGCATATATACATTATAGCCTTCATCAAACAATTTTCTTTCTAAGGCTTTAGCCAGTGTTGATTTTCCAGAGCCAGATAAGCCAGTAAACCATATGACTCCGCCTTCATGACCAAATCTTTTAGCTCTCTCTTGAACTTCAACATCATGACTAACGGGTGTCAAATTCATAGATTTTCTAACTTTAGTTGCAGATATTTTTTCAATATCATCATCTAAAGATATTTTTTCAACCTTATAGCCAACATCCCTTCCATAAATAATATTTGTTATATTTGGAAGATCAATTACATCATACTTACCTGAGTAATTACCTTTAAGATCACTATCGATAAAATCCTTTACCTCATCAAAAGAAAAAGGATTTTTCTTATCAGATGCATAAGTATGTCTTACACCAATAACTACCCTCTCGGCTTTTTTAAGGGCAGCCTCAAAAAGTGCTCGATGACCTTTATGCCAAGGCTGCCACCTGCCAATAATTAAAGCTGTTTTTTGTTTTTTATTTCTAGACATTTTTAACTGCTTAACTTGATAACGCTAATTGATTAAATTAATTAGTAAATTTTATTAAGATTATTTACAAATAATTTTTTATTTCTCTAATTTTTTAGAGAGGTTTCCTAAAAAGAAGTGTCATCCTGTCTGTTTCACCAATTTCTATAAATTTTTCTCTATTTTTATCTTTTAAATAAAGTGTAGGGGGGAGTGACCATACTCCAGCTGGATGATCTTTTGTATCCTTAATATTAGCGTTGATATTAGATTTTGCAGATAATATAAAACCCACTTCCGTAGCTAAATTGATAGTTAATTCTTCAGTAACATAACCACTTTTTCTCATATCTTCCAAAGATGTTTCTGGCTTTGCCCTATGTTCTACCACTCCAAATATACCACCTGGTTTTAATGCGCTGTATGATTGTTCAAATATCTTTCTTAAATTTTTAGTATCCTCATCAATCCAGTTATGGATATTTCTAAAAGTTAATACTGCATCTATAGTTGCATCATCTGAGAGCTTACTAAAAAGGTCAACAACCTCAACTTTATTATAGGATATTTTACTTTTTAATTTTTTCTCATACGCCTCTCTTGATCTTTTTGCGTAATCACTTACTGATGGATTGTATGCGGCCGCTATTAATTTACCCTCTTCATAAAGATATTTTGATAGGATTTCTGTATACCAACCACTCCCTGGTGATAATTCAATTACAGTCATATTAGATTTAATTTGAAAAAATTTTAAAGTTTCGATTGGATGTCTATATTTATCACGAACTATATTTTTTGCTGATCTTTCATCATTAATAACTGCATCTTTTATAGTTGAGGCCTGAAGATTTTGAAAGGTTAAAAATGTTGAAACTAAAACAAAGTAAATAAATATTTTTTTCATGATAATCCTTTTTTAATAATCATAACGATAAATAATATTATTGAAACTAAAAGGATTAAATAAAATTAATATTTTTCTTTAAGTTTAGTTTTTAGTAATTAATGTGGTCAGATATTTATTTGGGGATAAAAATTGGATATAAAAAATTTTTATGGATGGAAAATAGTATGGGCAGGCGCCCTTATCAACTTTTTTTCTATTGGTTTGCCTTTCTATGCTTTTTCGGTTTTTTATATTCATCTTCAAGAAGAATTTAACGCAGGAAGATTTTTAATTTCTAGCACCCTCTCAATTTTAATAATTGCTGGAGGTGTTTTTGCACCAATATGCGGCCATTTAGTTGATAGATACTCTATTAAAAACATATTATCCTTAGGTTCATTATTATTTGGCCTTGGCCTTATCGCTCTTGGCTTCTGTCAAAATTATTATCAATTTTTAATTGTTTATGGAACAATTCTATCACTTGGTATTACTTTATTTGGAAATTTATCGACCGCTAAATTAATTTCTTTTTGGTTCAATAAGAAAAATGGTTCCGCAATAGGTTATGCGGCATTAGGTATTTCTTTATCAGGTGTTTTTATTCCACCCATTGCTGTTTACCTCATAGGTATTTTTGATTGGCGAATTACGTATATGATTTTTGGTATATTTGTGATTGTTTTTTTTATACCTTTCTGTAGATTTTTTATTATTAATAAACCATCTGAAGTTAATCAAAATATTGATGGAATAGAGCCTTTAGAAGAGAATTCATCAAAAATTGAAGGAAAAATAATGAATTTTTGGTCGATAGTTAAGGTACCGGCTTTTTGGATTCTTATAATAATCTTTAGTCTTCAGTTTTGTGCAAATTTAGGAGTATATAGCCATATTTTTCCTTACGTATCCGATTTAGGCTTTGACATTAAAAAAGCTGGTTATGCAGTATCTGTTGGTGCTTTTGGAGCGGCGTTAGGAAAAGTAGTTTTTGGTAAGCTGATTGATATCTTTTCTGCAAGAATAACTCTTTGGATATCTATTATAATTCAAGGAGTTGGTATTTTATTAGTTTCATCCTCTTCGGCTTATAGTCTTCTTTTGTTATCTGTATTAATTATGAGTCTTGGATTAGGTGGAAGTGTACCCCTTATGAATATTTTATTCTCTAAGACATTTTCTTCTATTAATTTTGGTAAAGCCTTAGGATTGGCGGTTCCTTTTATGGTTCCAATTCAAGTCATAGGAGGGCCATTATCTGGTTGGCTTTTTGACACCTTCGGTAATTATGATTTAGCTTTTTCATTAAATGCTGGAGTTTGTTTTATTGCATTTTTATTTGTTTTCATGCTCAATGTTCCATCAGATAAACAAAGTTGAAAATTTTATAATATTAAAGCACAATAATTAACATTAATTTATTAGGGGAAAGATATGGGTAATAAACATTTAGATGGACAGGTAACTTTAATACTAGGTGCGGCTGGAAAAGATAATATGGGGCAAGTAATGGCTCGTAGATTTGCAAAAGAAGGCGCAAAGTTAGTCTTAGCAGGTCGTAATGAAGATATACTTAAGGAAATTTCAGAAGAAATCGATGCAACATATTGTGTTTGTGATATTACGAAAAAGGAAGAAATTGATGCGATGGTTGATGAAACTGTTAAAAGACATGGAGTTCTCCATTCTGCTATTCAAGCAACAGGATGGGGTTATTTATCACCATTCTTAGAAAGTACAGAAGAAGATTTAGTAAAAATAATGAATCTTCAATTCAAAGGTCCTTATCAGTTTTTTCAATCTTGTATTCCTGCAATGACTGAGGGTGGTTCTATTATTCAAATTTCCTCTGCTACGGCTACGATCATGTTGGATAATCATGCTGCTTACATGGGCACTAAGGCAGGGATAGATCATGTTGTTAGAACTATTGCTAATGAATTTGGAGAAAGAAATATTAGAGCAAACTCGATTTCGCCTGGATTAACAGAATCCCCTATGACTGCAGCTGCTATGGCTGCGCCAGGACTTAAAGAGGCATTTCTAAAGGAATATCCGCTTGGAAGGATAGGTACATCAGAGGATATTGCTGCAATGGCAGTATTTCTGTGTAGCGATGAATGCTTCTTATCTGGCCAGAATTTGCAAGTAACTGGAGGTTTAACTTTAAGAAGAAATCCAAGACAATCTGATCTCGACGCCTCTATCGCTCAAGCAATGGCTAAACTTGAAGGTTAAAATTTATTTATTTAATTACTAGCAAGGAAGAGCTTTGAAAAAAGATATTAATAAACAAACTGATACTGTCGCAGATTTACAGATTGGTCCAACAAATCAAGGAATGGTTCGGATTTATATTACTTCGAATTCAATTGACCTCCCTATGGATTTTTCTCCTGAAGAGGCAAGAAGTATCGCAGACGAATTAAATGCCTCAGCAGTTCTAGCAGAAAAGAGTTAACTCGCTATTATGAAAAATAATAGAAATTTTCTCTTTTACGGTATTGGATCTATAGCCTTTGGTATTAAAGGTAATGCGTTTTCATGGTTTCTTTTTTTCTATTATAATATGGTCATAGGGCTTCCAGCTTGGATGGCCTCATTAGCTCTTGCAGTAGCAACAATTTGGGATGCTTTTTCTGATTTATTAATTGGTTATTCTTCAGATCATACTAAATCTAGGTTGGGTAGAAGACATCCTTATATGTATGCTGCTCTATTACCGGTTCCTATCTTCTTTTATTATCTTTGGAACCCTCCAACATTTCAAACTGATATTAATTTATTTTTATATCTTTTGATAATGGCTATTTTAGTTAGAACCAGTACTACTCTCTTCGAAATTCCTAACCAAAGTTTAGGACCTGAAATTACTCGAGATTATCATGAAAGAACAAGAATGATGTCGCTTAGATATTTCTTTGGATGGATGAGTGGCACAGTCATGACAATATTAATGTGGTTCATATTTTTAAAGCCAACTGAGAAATACCCTAATGCCCAGCTGAATCCTGAGGGATATCAAACTTATGGAATTGTTGCAGCTTTACTGATGGTTGCTGCAATGGTTATATCATCATTGGGTTTAAATAGACTAATTCCAGAATTATCTAAGCCTGCAAAAAATAATAATTTTAGAGAAATAAAAGATGAATTAAAGAACACTCTGCTTAATAGGTCTTTTTTAGTCTTATTTATAGGAGGAATCTTTGCAGGAATGGCTGCAGGATTTTCATCATCACTAAATATTTATTTTAATACCTTTTTTTGGGGATTTAGCACTATTCAAATTGGTATAGTTTCCATTATAGCTGTAATACCGGGTATTATAAGCGCAATGATTATTTCGCGGAGACTTTCAGTTAAAATTGGAAAAAGAAGGGCTGCAATTATCTGCGGGATGATTGCTTTAGTTTTAACACCAGTTCCATATATTTTGAGAATTTATGGGTATATGCCAGAATTTGGCTCAAATGAACTTTTAGCGATAATGAGCTCTTATTATTATATTGAGGTATCAACCGGAGTTGCTGTTACTATTTTAGTTTCATCAATGGTTTCAGACATTGTTGAAGACTCAGAGCTAACAACAAAAAAACGGTCTGAGGGCATCTTCTTTTCTGCTCAAGGCTTTTCAAATAAAGCTGTCTCAGGCGTTGGAATTTTTCTTGCTGGTCTGGTCACCTCCCTTGCTGGCTTACCATCTGATGCAAAACCAGGAAGTGTTGATGATACAATTTTAATAAACATAGCTCTATTATTTGTTCCGATTTATATGATCTTATATTTACTATCTTTATATTTTTTAAACTTATATAAAATTGATAAAGAAACACATGACAGAAATATATCCACTATCAATCAGAGAGTTGAAGAATAATATAAAGGTTAATTTATGAGTGCATCAAAAAGAGAAAATATAATTCAATCAATTGCAGACAGCTATATTGAGAGAGAATTATTTAGCGGTATAGAGTGGATAGCAGAAAAGTCTGGTAAAGTTGTTTTATCAGGTAAATCAGGTTATCAAAACTTCGAAAAAAAAACCCCTATTCCCACTAGTGCTATTTATAGAATTTATTCAATGACAAAGCCTATCACCTCGGTAATGGCTTTAAAGTTAATTGAAGAAGGTAAATTAAGACTATATGATTTAGTCTCATCTTTTATTCCCTCTTTTGAGAATTTAAAAGTAATGAATCCCGATGGCTCAACTGAAGATCTAGAAAGGCCTATGATCATAGAGGATCTTTTAACTCATAGAAGTGGTCTAACTTATGATTTTCTTCCGGGTTGTCATGTTGCCCCATTATATAGTGAAAAAGATATTTCAGATGATGGTAGTGTAAACCTAGAAGAAAAATGTGAGTCTCTATCAAGGTTGCCACTAGCTTATCAGCCAGGATCTAGATTTAATTATTCAGTATCTATTGATGTTTTGGCTAGAATTATAGAAGTAATCTCTGAAAAAGATTTTGAAGAAATTCTTAAGGAAGAAATTTTTGAGCCTTTAGATATGAAGGATACTGGATTTAGCGTTAAAGAAAAGAATTTACCTCGTCTTATGTCAACCTATGGAGCGTCTAACTTTAAGGAGATCATGAATATAGGTCCCCACAATCTCAAAGAAACCAATGTGAATCAGCATAATCCGTATTTGAAAGGAGATCATTTTCGTAGAGGAGGTACTGGATTGTTCTCTACAATTTCCGACTATTTATCTTTCGGAAGAATGCTTTTAACAGGGAAATCAAAAAGTGGTAAAATAATTTTATCAAGGAATATGATTAAATTTATGAGAGTGAATCGTATTCCTGATACACAGTTACCTATAATGTTAGGTCCACTTCCGTTTTCAGGATATGGATGGAATCTAATTGGCAGAGTAGTTATTGATAATGGTAAAACAATGTCGCTAACAGGAAAAAATGAATTTGGCTGGGCGGGAGCAGCTTCAACTTATTTTTGGGTTGATCCAGATGAAGATCTTGTAGGCATTATGATGACACAATATTTGGGATCGATGTGGCCAATAACAGATGATATGAGGGTTGCTATGTATCAAGCAATTGATTGATTTAAAGTTTAGCTCTTGCGAAAAATACTAGAGCCATTAAATATTCAATTCCAGCATAAATAACTCTTTTTTCTTCAACACCTTCGAAATAAGGTAAAAATCCTACTGACCTCCCAATTGCCAAACCAAGCATTAATAAGCTAAAAACACTAAACCAATTTTTTCTTAATTCAGGTTGATGGGCGGCAAGGAGAATTCCAAGCCCCATAAAAGAAAACATACCAGCAAGTGCTCTTATTTCACTTGCTCCAGCTTCACTTTGAATAACTACATTAAGACTTACGATATCATTTTTAGCAAAAACGGTTGGATCATAAACACCCACCAGACCAATTAGCAGCCACATGAAGCCTAAGGCATAACAAAGTATATTTAATAAAGATTTCATAAATTGATAAATAAACTAATTTTTATAAAATAAAAAGATTGATTTAATTTAATTATCTTTTTTTCTTTCAGGAATAAGAGGAAGTGATTGTATAATTTTAGAGTCTATTTCTTTGTTAATAGCTTCAATATTAACCCATCTTTCTGATGAGGATGGATGAGAGGATGCATATGAGATTGACCCTGGATTTTCAACTGACATTCGACGCCAGAAATTAGCTACACCTTTTCTATCAATATTAGAATTTGCCATTATATACATTCCAACATAATCAGCTTCTCTTTCAAAGTCTTGGCTATACATTTGTGCTCCCATACTTCCAAATGTTCCTCTTGTGTTTATACCTGCGCTAGATGCAGCAAGATCAACTATAGTTCCTAAAATAAAATTATTGCTCTTTTTTTCTATATGACCTTCGATGTTATGAGCTAATTCGTGCGCTATGATCATTTGAAGTTCTCTATCGTCTTCAATAAACCGAAGCATTCCTTGTGTGATATATATATTTTTTCCATCAGCAAAAGCATTTAAAGAATTATCCTGACTTAAGATAATTTTATGACTACATACTTTTATTGGTTCAATTTCAAAGCTAAGAACTTGGTTATCTCTTTCTACATCTACTTTAATTTTTTTACTGCTAAATTTCCCTTCTCTATTATTTTTGATTATCTCATCATCTGTCCAAGAAAAATCGTCTGAATAAATCCTTTTTACTATATCACCTTTTAATAAACCCGAGTCTCCTGCGGGAGAATCTTTAATGATAAATAATATTTCAGAATTCTCTGAAAGGTTAAGTTTTTCTGATGCAGCTTTTTTAAATTCTTTATTTACTTGATTTAAAGAAATTATCTCTAATCCAATAGTATTTTTAACATTAGCTCCACAAAAGGCAGTAGATTTTTGAATAATTGGCCATGCTATATTATTTAATTTCTCTATTCGATTATAATAAGTTTCAAGGGCTATACCTTGCATAATAATCCTTTCTTTCTCTGTATCAGAATTTAATCCACGAGCAGTTATTGTTGTCGGAGCCTCACAAGATGAGCTTAATAAAACAATCAAAAGAACTATAAATTTATTTTTTAACATATTATTTATCTTTTCTGTGGTGCCCGGGGGCGGATTTGAACCACCGACACGAGGATTTTCAGTCCACTGCTCTACCCCTGAGCTACCCGGGCTAATAAATAAATATCAACTTATATTAGACGTAATATAACTGTCCAATACTAAGAGACAAGCCTTTAATTAGCTATATTTATTGTTCATCATTTTGTTGGTTAGTATCAACATGATATACCTCTCCTAGCCAGCGATTTAAATCCACTTGGGAGCATCTTTTTGAACAAAAAGGAAAGAATTCTTTAATTGAGGAGTTTTTACATGTTGGACATGAGGTGTTCGTCATTAATAAAGCCAAATTATTTATGTCTATAAGTTATGCGTCCTTTAGTTAAATCATAAGGGGTCATTTCTACAGTGACTTGGTCACCAGCAAGAACTCTAATTCTATTTTTTCTCATTTTTCCTGCTGTATGTGCAATTATTTCGTGGTCATTTTCTAATTTAACTTTAAATGTTGCATTAGGTAACAGTTCCAAAACAGTTCCTGGGAATTCTAATAATTCTTCTTTAGCCACGTAATCTCCATTAGATAAAAAACTCTTATAGCAAACTAAACTAACTAATTAAAGGATTGAATTTTTTAGATATAGAGTCATATAAAAAGTGAGTATAGTAATGTGAATAATCTTCTTGAAGTATTGAGATCCATTTCCAAATCATTCTTTAAAATAAAATCAAGATCTTCGGCTCCTTTATTGTGTATTTTCCTTCTAAGGTTTTCGACTTCCTGAAGATTTTCTGTAGATCCATTCTTTATCTGATCATAATAATTAGAACATGCTAAATCATAGTTTTGTATTATTTTTTTTAAGCCACTAATAGATTTATTTATATTAAGCACCTGATCTTTTTCATCTACAATATTAATTTCAAGCATTCCATTATCGAGAGATAAATTCATTATTAAGGGACTGTAAAATTTATTCTTTTTAACCCTAAGAAAATTTTCAGAGATTAAGTCATGGATTGCCGCTTCTCTCTCGTATCCAATAAAATCAGTAATTTTATTTTTTTTCTGATTAATTATATTAATCTCTTTGATAAAATTACTTTTCATTAAGTCTGGCCTGTATTGACTCAGCATGAGCGTCCAACCCTTCGCAATCTGCAATAATTTTTGCAGAAGGCCCAAGTGTTTTGATTGCATTTTGAGTACTTTTTATTGTTGAAATTCTTTTCATAAAGTCAAAAACTGAAAGTCCAGATGAATTTTTTGCAGCTCCATTTGTAGGTAAAACATGACTTGGACCAAGAATATAATCACCCATAGCCTCAGGAGTCCATTTGCCCATAAAAATAACACCTGCATTGAAAATATTTTTTTCAATATTTTGACAATTTTTAAACATTAAAGATAAGTGTTCAGGTGCTATTTTATTTATTAGATCTGGTGATTTTATAAGATTTTTTATAATAATAATTATACCATTCTTTTTAAGACTTTTTTCTACAATATCTGAACGGTTTAGTCTCTTTACCCCTTTTTTTATGCTTGCGCTTACTTGTTTTGCAAATATTTCATTATCCGTAATAAGAATAGATTGAGCTGATTCATCATGTTCAGCTTGAGCTAGCATATCGTAAGCTATCCAATCAGGGTTATTATTTTTATCAGCAACTATTAGGATTTCACTTGGACCAGCCATCATATCAATATTAACTTCGCCCAAAACCTGTTTTTTAGCTTCGGCTACCCACTGATTACCTGGCCCAACAATAATATCAACAGATCCAATAGTTTTAGTTCCATAGGTTAAGGCTCCAATCGCTTGTGCACCTCCAACCTTGTAAATATCTTTAACATTACATAATTCAGCTGCAGCTAAGATGAGTGGATTAATTTTTCCTAACGGCGAAGGAACTGTCATTGTAATATTTTTAATACCAGCAATTTTAGCTGGAATAGCGCTCATTAAAACTGAGCTAGGGTATGAGGCTTTTCCTCCAGGAACATAAATTCCTGCACTATCAAGAGGAATCCATCTTGTTTTAACTTTTACACCATCTTTATCAGAGTAATTTATATTTTTTGGAATTTGATTGCTATGGAATTTTTCAATTCTTTTTGCTGCAATTTTGAGCGCTTTTAAACTTTCTTTAGAGCATAATAATTTAGCATTTCTTATTTCTGTATTTTTTACTTTTAACTCTTTTTCAGGAATAGAAATATTGTCGAATTTTTTAGCATATTTAAAAAGAGCTTTATCTTTATTTTTTTTTATATCCTGTAAAATCCTAGAAACTGATAATTTAACTTCTTCAGATCCAACCCTTTTTGATTGAATTATTTTTTCTAAAGTGCTGTTAAATTTTGAGTCATTATATTTAATAATTTTTACCATTTTTAATCCTTATCATGACTCGGTTTATTTGGAATTAACCAGGATTCACCAACATCTGTTAAAAAACCTTCAATATTCTCTACACCAAAAGATAATGATTTATTATCTGCAAACTCTAGATAAATTGATCCACTTGGCATCTCTGAAGGTACAAATCTTATTGTAAGCAATACTAAAATATCTTTACTAGACCCTATATTAATTCCTCGTGACTTAACAAGTTCGGCATAATCAAAATGAAGTGCGGATCTTATTCGTGATGGATTATTTTCTTCATGACGGTATCTATTCATAAGAAAGGCCAATCTTTTTGATTTTTTGTCATAACCAATTTCATTAGCCTTAACAATTGAATCCTGTGTTAATGAAGATAGGATTGCTAGTTGTTCTTGATCTAATGCAATTAATTTTAATCCCTTGCTCATCTTAATCTCTTTTTCTTTCTATTTGTGCTCCACATGACCTTAGCTTATTTTCTATTTTATCAAAACCTCGATCCAAATGATATATGCGTCTTATAGTTGATTTTCCTTTAGCTGATAAGGCTGCAATTATTAAAGAAGCAGACGCTCTTAAATCTGTAGCCATTACGGGCGCTGAATTAAATTCCTTAACTCCCTTTATTAATGCTGTATCTCCTTTAAGTTTAATATTAGCTCCAAATCTCGCAAGCTCTTGAACATGCATAAATCTATTTTCAAAAATATTTTCTTTTATATAACTTTTGCCATTTCCTAGAGCCATTAATGTCATAAATTGAGCTTGAAGATCAGTTGGGAATCCAGGATATGGAGCGGTAGATATATCTATGGAATTTATAAAATTATCGTTTTTTTTTATTTTCATCTGATTCTTGGACGTAGTTATTTTTGTTCCAGATTGTTGAAGTAAATTTGATAATAAAAGAATTTCATTTGGGTTTACCCCATCTAGCGAAATATTACCCCCAGTTACAGACACCGCTATAGCAAAAGTACCTGCTTCAATTCTATCAGGGGGTATAGAAAATTTTGCTCCATTTAGATTACTTACACCCTCGATTGATATAGTGCTAGTTCCTTGTCCTGTAATCTTTGCTCCCATTTTATTTAGCATATCAGCTAGGGCAATCACCTCAGGTTCTTTTGCTGCATTATTGATGGTTGATTTGCCATCGGCTAATGATGTCATCATTAAAAAAAAATGAGTAACACCCACAGAAGGAAAATCTAAAGAAAAATTCAATGCTTTTAATTGATTTTTTATTGACGCATGAACATAACCTTCTTTTAAATCCAGTTTTACTCCCATTTTTTTTAAAATTGATAGGTAAAAATCAATTGGCCTTATTCCTATTGCACATCCACCTGGTAAGGAAACTTTTGCCTCCCCATATCTAACAATTAGCGGAGCTAAAACCCAAAAACTTGCGCGCATTTTTCGAACTAGATCGTAAGATGCTTCTGAATGAAGAATTTCTTTAGTTGTAAAAGATATTTTTCTCTTAAACTCTAAAGATTGATCAAGCTTAATATCTGCACCTAACGACTTCATTAAATCAATAAGTGTCGAGACATCTGATAGATTAGGGATGTTATCAATTTCAACTTTTTCTTTAGTCAAAAGGGATGCTATCATAATAGGCAAAGATGCATTTTTTGAGCCAGATATTTTAATTTTACCTTCTAGTGGTTTGTTGCCGATTATTTCAATTAAATCCATTACTGATCTTCTTTGTCAGTTAATATTTTTTTCTTAACTTGCGCCTTTCTACGCCTAAGATTCTTTCTGAGCGCATCATATAATTTTTTATCTTTACTTTTATTTTTACAATTTTCTTTCATAGCTATAAATATTTTAAATATACTCTAAATAATTAATCGTTGACATCAATTCTTGTTTAGTTGATTTAACTGATTAAGCCCACGTAGCTCAGTGGTAGAGCACTCCATTGGTAATGGAGAGGTCAAGAGTTCGATTCTCTTCGTGGGCACCACAATTAAACATTGTTAATATTAAACTTAAAAATTATATTTGGAACAGAAATATAGGTTTATCTTAAATATATTTCATATCATTATTAGAAGAATAATATTCTTGTTATTGTTAATTATAGAATCAATTTTAATAATCGTAGATTAATTTCATAAATTAAAATAAGGCAAATACAAGTGTATAAGATTTTTATATAATGGCTATTTTACAGCATTTTTGATTACTAATAAATTAAATTATGTCAAAAATATGGCAAAAAAAAGAAAGAATAGTTGACAAATAGAAGATAAAGCGATGGAATCTAATAAAGTGAATTAATTGTAAATTATTCACATAACATGCAAGGGAGGAAATCGCATGCTTAATACTGCAAAAAACTTTCTAAGTGAAGTAGTATCACTAGGTCTTTTATTAATTGCCGTAGGAATTGTTTTACAGGTAATTTTTGGTTCAGCTGTTCCATTTGTAGGTGGTGACATCGTAGGTAACCTAACTGGTCTAATTGGTAGTTTAGGAGATGGTGGTCTTGTTGGTTTAATTTCAATTGGAATTATTCTATACCTTATCCAACGCGCTTAATTAAATTAAGTATAATTAATATTAAGGGGTATCGAGAGGTACCCCTTTTTTTATATATTTTTATTCAAAGGAGATTTTATGCCTAAATCTGGTAAATGTTTATGTGGTGATGTCAGCTTTACTTATGATTCTGATCCAGGAATGTTTTTAATATGTCACTGTACAGATTGTCAAAAGTCTACTGGAAGTCCTTTAGCCTCTATTATTATAGTTCCCGAAAATGACTTTAAAGTTAAAGGAACAACAGGCAGCTATGAATGTGAAGCAAAAGTTACGCGCTCATTTTGTAAAAACTGTGGTTCGCAAGTTTTTAGTAGAATACAAAGTGCACCTGGTGTAGTTGCAATTAAGACAGGAGTTTTAAATGAACAACCTAAGATTAAACCTAATATAGCTTGTTGGACTAAAAGTAAGCCGGAATGGCTAGAAATTACTCACCCTAAGAACTCATATGAAAAAAACCCAGGTTAATATGAGACAATCAGTCATATAACTTTAATAATTTTTTTGTAATATATTTAGCAATTAAATCCATAAAAGCTAAGGAATGTTAGGATGGTTAAAAAATCGCGAAGAGAATTTATTAAAAACTTTGGTTTTGGGTGTGTAAGTCTTTCTGTCGCTCCCTATGTAATAGGAATAAATAAAGAAGTTTTAGCGGACTCAGATGGAAACTTTAACAAACATAGTTTTGTAAATCCTAATTTAATTAGTTGGAACGATATTGGTCCTCTTCAAAAACCTAACCAGTTTGGTGTTATGGTTCCTGAAGGGATGCAATGCAAACTCATTGCTCAATCCGGAAAAAAAATTGGAGAAAACTATATATGGCATGGATCTCCCGATGGAGCTTCAGTTTTCCCAACTGACGACAAAGGATGGATATATGTTAGTAATTCTGAGCTTTGGAATAAAAATGGCGGAGTTGGTGCTATTAAGTTTGGAAAAGATGGTGAAATTGAAGACTCTTATTCAATTTTAGAAAATTCTGAATTAAATTGTTCTGGTGGTGCAACACCTTGGGGAACCTGGCTGTCTTGTGAGGAGCATTTAAAAGGAATTGTATGGGAAACCTCACCGATTAAGAATAATCCTAATTTTCCAAGAAAAAGAGAAATGCTGGGTGCTTTTAGACATGAAGGTGCTGCAATAGATCCAAAAACTAATTTTATTTATATGACTCATGATGACATCGAAGGCCTTTTTTATAGATTTACCTCAAAAGGAAAACCTGGATCAGAAAAGTTTTACTCGGATGGAGAATTACAAGCTGCAGAAGTTAATTATGATGGGTCCATTAATTGGATTAAGGTTCCAGATCCAAGTGCAAAAACAAGTACTATTATTGAGCAGCTTCCAGAGGCTAGCTCATTTCAGAGAGGAGAGGGTATAGCTTATTTTGATAGAAAAATCTTTTTTGCTACAACCCATGATCATAGAGTATGGATGTATGAACCAGATAAAAATAAGATAAATCTATTTTATGATGGTAAAGGAAAAATTGATAATAATAACCCGCTAAATTGGCTAAATCGTTGGCAAAAAGATAACAAGAATTCTGTCCTAAAAAACCCTGATCAAATGACCATTAGCGCAGATGGTTATCCGCTTGTAGCAGAAGATGGTGATAATAATGAGCTCTGTTTTTTAGATAAATCTGGTTTTGCAAAACCTTTAATTAGACTAGATGGTCATTGGCTTTCAGAAATTACTGGGCCAGCTTTTTCACCTGATGGAATGAGATTATACTTTTCTTCTCAAAGAGGAAGAACTGGGTCACGTAAAACAGGCGGAATGACTTTTGAAATTAAAAAAATAACTTAATTATTTTTGTAATAATTTATTAGCATTTTTCTCAAATTTTTTAATTTCTTCAGAATCTTCATCTTCAGGTAATTCAAGTGGATGAGGAATATCAATCCCTTTTTTGCATGCAGGTCTTTCACCTACAGCTTCCATCCATCTTTTTAAATCTTTAAGATCATCGATATTAACTCCAGACCATTTATGGATCCTGATCCAGGACCAATTTGCAATATCAGCAATAGAAAATTCTCCTGCTAAGTATTCGTTTTCAGACAAATGGTTATTTAATACTTCAAAAAGTCTTTTACTTTCATTTTGATAGCGGTCAATTACAGATTGAAGTTTTTCTGGAAAATATCGATAGAAAACATTTGCCTGACCCATCATTGGACCAATACCTCCCATTTGAAACATTAACCATTGTATAACTTTTGACCTTTTATAAGGATCACTCGGCAAAAGATTACCCTTTTTTTCTGCTAAATGGATCATTATTGCTCCAGACTCAAAAATCGCAAGATCATTTTCATCATGATCTATAATGGCTGGTATCCTTCCATTAGGATTAATTTTAAGAAAAGCAGCTTCTTTCTGCTCACCTTTAATTAAATCTATAGGTATTACCTTATAAGGGATATTTAGCTCTTCAAGAGTAATTGAAACTTTCCATCCATTCGGAGTTGACGCTGTGTAAAGATCTATCATAATATTTTACCTATTTTATAACCTTAAACTTACATTTAAATATTCTTTCATCAATATAAAATATAATCATTGACGCAATGTAAATCACTTGTAAGCTTTGTGGCTATGAGAAAATTAACACTTCCAATTTTAATGGCTTACGGAGGTCTAGCAGTTCCTCTTGCTGCACTAGGATTACCTTTGGTAGTATACTTGCCACCATTTTATGCTGGGCCAGTAGGTTTGGGTGTTGGAACTGTAGGTATAATTTTTATGATAGCCCGTTTCTGGGATATTTTTACTGATCCAATTATGGGTATGATTGTAGACCGGTACCCAAGTAGATGGGGGAAAAGAAAACATTGGATAGCAATTGGTGTTCCAGTGTTGTTGATAGCTTCTTGGTATATTTTCTTTCCAGGGGATAGTCAGCCACCAATTTATTTGGCATTTTGGCTTTTTATTTTATATCTAGCTTTTACTTTTGTAGGATTAACTCAACAGGCTTGGGGTGTTGATATTTCCCAAAGCTATAATGATCGTTCAAAAGTGTATGGCTGGAGAGAAATAGGATCCATATTTGGAATGATGTCTGTTTTGGCCTTACCGGCAATTTTAGAAAGTTCAGGAGCCAATTTTAAAGAGATGATTGGTGGGATGGGTTATTTTTTTATAATTGCACTTCCTTTAACGGCATTATTTGGTTTATTAATTATTCCTGATGATAAGAAATCAGAAGGAACTAGCTTTCCAAAAATTAAAGAAATACCGCTTCTTTTAAAGGGCAATAAACCGCTTCAGAGAACTTTAGCAATAGAATTTTTATGCAGTAGCGGTTCTTCTATTTCAGGTGCTACTTATATATATTTAGCAAGGTATGTTTTTGATATGGGTGATATTTCTAGCAGAATATTATTTTTATATTTTCTAGCAGGACTTTTAATTATGCCATTTTGGATGAAATTATCTTACATTATCGGTAAATCAAAGACACTCCTAATTTCGACCTTATTATGTTCACTAACTTTATCAGCTTATATCTTTATTGATACAAGGGATGCCTTACCAGTTCTTATTGCTTTAACAATACTTTATGGGATTGGTTATGGAGCACCCTTTACTCTTACAAGAGCATTAATGGCAGATATAGTTGACGCGGATGAATTAAGAACTGAAAATAAGCGGCCGGGATTATTTTATTCAATTTTAACAACTTTTTCTAAGGTAGGAGCGGCTATTGCAGTAGGGGCTGTATATTCTTACTTAGAATGGAGCGGTTTTAGGCCTGGAGAGGTTGCGTCAGAAGAAGTTAAAGGTATTATATTATTTGTATTTGCAGTCATGCCTATGATTTTATATTTTGGAGCATCTCTTTTGTGTATAGGCTATGAATTAACTTCAGAAAAGCACAAAGAGATTCAAAAAGCGCTTGAGGCAAGAAATAATTTAAGTAATTAATGAATTTATTTTGATATTAAATAGGGGGAAATTAAAATGAGCGGACCATTAGAGGGTGTTAAAATTATAGATCTATCAACGGTTGTTTCTGGACCTTTGGCGGGTTCATTACTTGGTGATCAAGGCGCTGATGTTGTTAAGATTGAATCTCCTAATAGACCTGATAATGCAAGATTTATGGGACCAATACGTGGCGAAAACGGAGCATTATTTGCCGCTGCAAATAGATCTAAAAGAAGCCTTACGCTTGACCTTAAAAAAGAAGGATCCTTAGAGGTTATTTATAAATTAGTTGAAGGAGCGGATGTTGTTCTTGATAATTTTCGTCCAGGGATTCTTAAAAAGCTTGGCTTAGAATATGAAGACTTAAAAAAATATAATTCAAAAATTATTCAACTATCAATTACAGGTTATGGTAATGACGGACCATATTCTAAAAGGAGGGTTTATGACCCCTTGATTCAAGCAACTTCTGGTATTGCAGATGCTCAATCTGTCGACGGCAAACCAAAATTTGTAAAAACTTTAATGTTCGATAAGATAACATCATTAACTGCAGCTCAGTCAATAACAGCTGCATTATTTGCAAGAGAAAGAACTAATGAGGGTCAAAAAATAAATCTTTCTATGCTTGATGCAGCTTTATATTTTATGTGGTCAGACAATATGTATAACTTTACATGGGAAGGCGAGGGCTGGAGTCCTATGCCAAATATTGCTGATTTTTATGAGCCTGTTAAAACTAAAGATGGTTATATTGCTCTCGTTTCAATTAATGATGTAGAGTTTGCCGGTGCTTGTAAGGCTATTGATAGAGAGGATATTTTGATTGATGAAAGATTTTCTACAATGGAAAGTCGAATGATGAATGTAATGGAATTACAAAAAATATTATTACACGAGTATACTTTATTTACCTCTGAAGAGCTTGTTGAGCGAATGGATAAAAATGATGTTGCCTCGGCTGTTATTAATAAGTTGGGTGATATTATGGATGATCCCCAAGTCCTTAATAATGAAAGTATTGTTAGTACCAAGAAGGATGATGAGAATTCTATGCAAAGTCCAAGGTCACCAGCTCGATTTAGTTCAACATCTTCTTCACCTGAGTATAGATTTATGCCAAATCTTGGCGAGCACTCTAAAGAAGTTTTACTTGAGTATGGTTTTTCCGACGAAGAGATTAATAATTTAGCTACGCAAAATATAATATCTGTAAGATAAATGATAAGTTTTAGAGGAAAATTTTGGTTTAATATTTTAAGACTTTTTCGTTGGAGGCTTGGGGCTCTCTTAAAAGTTACAGAACAAAAAAAACAAAAAAATAAATTTGAGTTTTGGCGAAAAGCAAAAAATTTTGATATTTCTGATATTTCTTTTAATGATTTTAATGTAATAAAATTTATTCCTAAAAATAATGTTAAAGGTAATTTTATTATTTATCTTCACGGAGGTGGGTATGTCACTTGCGGTCCTGAAACTCATGCATCTATTGTAACTCAATTATCAAGTTACTCAAAAACAACTGTTTTATTTCCTGTTTATCGACTTGCACCAAAATTCCCTTTTCCATCTGCAATTAATGACTGCCTGCTTGTTTATAAAGATTTATTGGAACAAGGCGTTAAGGCAAAGAATATTTCTTTAATAGGTGATTCAGCTGGGGGTGGTTTAGTAATGGCTTTACTTCAAACACTTTCTGAAGAAAAAATTGACTTTCCTTCATCGGCAATTCTTATATCTCCCTGGACTGATTTAACGTTATCGGGTGATTCTATAAAAACAAGAGCAGAAAGAGATCCAATGCTCCAGCCTGGTAAAGAAATGGATGCTGTAGTTAAAGCATATATTGGAGACGAAGATCCAAGAAATCCTCTTATTTCATCGATTTTCTCAAACGATCTTTTATTTCCTCCAATTCAGATTCATGTTGGAAGTGAGGAGGTTTTATATGACGATGCAATTCGTTTGTATAATAAGATAAAACAAAAAGACGGTAATATTGTTGAATTGAGAGAATGGGATGGCTTATTCCACGTTTTTAATATTTTTTGTAAAGGTTCTTTAGCTATTCCTGAAGCAAAAATTGCAAATCAAGAAATAGTTGATTTTATTAAAAAATATTATCCTAAGAAGTAAGGGACTAGTGTTAAAGCTATTAACGTAACAAGAATTAGGCCTAGAATATTTAATGCAAATCCAGCTTTAATCATTTGATTTACCTTAAATAAGTTTGAGCCATAGACTATTAAGTTTGGAGGCGTTGCTACTGGAAGCATAAAGGCACAGCTGGCCGCAAGAGTTATAGACGCAGTTAATACAAGAGGGCTTTCACCTAGACCAATAGCCATAGAAGCTATCACTGGAAGAAAAACACTTGTTGTTGCTAAATTCGAGGTGAGTTCTGTTAAAAAAATTATTAATCCAACTGAGGCTATAACAAGAATAATTATCCCCAGAGAACCTAATGGCTCTAAATTACCACCAAGCCAAACGGATAGACCACTATAAGAAACTGCATTAGCAAGGCTCAAGCCACCACCAAATAAAATCAAAAGATTCCAGGGAACATTTTTTGCTGTTTCCCAGTTCATTAACTTTTCACCCTTTATTCCGTTTGGAATTAGGAACAAGGCAACGGATGCAATAACTGCTATTATATGATCTGATAAATTTTGAAGCCCGGGTATATTTTGAAGCCCCTCTCTTGATATCCATGAAAATGCTGTGAGACAAAAAATTATCAATACTCTTTTTTCAGGAATAGTTATTTTCCCAAGATTTTCATATCGTTTTTGAATCACATACATAGCTTCAGTATTTGAAGAAAAGTTTGTATTAAAGATAACCTTAGTTAAAACAAACCATGTTGCTGGAAGCATAATTAGAGCTAGAGGAAGACCTATACAAAGCCAATCAACGAAGCTAATTTGAACACTATAATTTTGTTCTATAAAGCTTGCAAATACTGCATTTGGAGCTGTCCCTATCAGAGTTGTCATTCCTCCTATTGTCGCAGCATAAGCAATTCCTAGCATTAAAGCTGTAGAAAATCCGTTACTATCAGTTTCTGGATTTTGATTTGCTGCAATTGTTGCTACTGATATACCAATAGGGAGTAACATAAGTGTTGTGGATGTATTCATCATCCACATAGATAAAAAAGCACTTACCCCCATAAAACCAGCAATTAATGTTGAGCCATCTTTTCCTGAAAACCTTAATATTCCTAGGGCTATTCTCTCATGTAGATTAGACCTTTGAATGCTTAAGGCTAAAATAAATCCGCCTAAAAATAAAAATATATTTTTATTTGAAAATGGGGCTGCAGCCTCTGTAAAAGAAGAAATTCCAAATAGTGGAAAAAAAATTAAAGGTAAAAGAGCTGTTACAAACAATGGTATTGCTTCTGTTGCCCATAAAATAGCCATTAATGATCCTACAGCTGCAACACGCCATGCATTTACAGAGATTTCTTCAGGCTGGGGACTAAGAAGCATCATTAAGAAGACTGTTATTGCAAAACAGAGTTTAATATTGATTTGATTTATAAAATGCATATTCAATATATAACGTAAGTTTACTAATTAGAAAATTCGAAAATAAATCTATCTTTAATACTTATTTTTATATAAATTTTAATTGTTGCAGGGAGACCAAAATGAACAATATACTTACCAATAAAATGTTAAAATTAAAGACAAGACCCACAGGAGCTGTAACTTCTAGTCATTTTGAATTAGTTGAAGAGAATGTTCCTGATCTTGAAGAGGGAGAAATTTTAGTTAAAGTTTTATATTTGTCTTTTGACCCAACCCAAAGAGGCTGGCTAAATGATGTAAAGTCATATGTACCACCTGTTCAAATTGGTGAAGTAATGCGTGCTGGTTCTGTTGGTCAAGTTGTAGATTCAAGAGATTCAAACTTTAAAAGTGGCGATATAGTTCAAGGTTCATTTGGTTGGCAAGAATATGCAGCTGTTAATAGCTCTTCAGGTATTATGCCTATACAAAAAGTACCGGAAGGTATACCGCCAACTTCAGCTTTAAGTATCTATGGCATTACCGGTTTAACAGCTTTTTTTGGAATGGTTGATATTGGTAAGCCGATAGAAGGGGATACTGTTTTAGTTTCGGGGGCAGCTGGGGCAACAGGATCTGTAGCAGGCCAGATTGCTAGAATTAAAGGAGCTAAAAATGTTATTGGAATTGCAGGTGGATCTGAAAAATGTAATTGGGTAGTTAATGAGGCAGGTTTTGACTCATGTATTGATTATAAAGATGAAGATGTTGCTGCAAGAATAGCCGAGCTTGCCCCCAAGGGTATTAATGTTTATTTTGATAATGTAGGTGGAAATATTTTAGAGATTGCTCTAGCTGCAATTGCACAAAATGCGCGTATAGTTATGTGTGGAGGAATTTCATCTGGCTACACAATGGAGTCTCTTCCACCTGGGCCATCAACACTTACAAATTTAATAATTCAAAGAGGCCGCATGGAAGGTTTTATAGTCCTTGATTTTGCAGATAGATTTTTAGAAGCAATTATTGCTCTTGGAACATGGGTATCAGAAGGAAAAATAGTATATCAAGAAGACATTGCTGAAGGTTTGGAGAATTGTCCAGAAACTTTAGCGAGATTATTTGAAGGAAAGAATCTGGGAAAACAGTTACTTAAAATTGCAGATGTAGTTTAGCTTCAGACAAAAAGTAGATATATACCTAGTGATAAAAAATAGATTAATAAATTTTTTTTCTAAGAAAGAAATTACTGCACCAATTCGTAATAAAATGATGATGAATTGGTCTAATGAAAAGAATTTTTACAATCAAAGAAAGACCAAAGAAAAATTAAGATTAAAAGAGGGTAGACCACATACTGTATTCTATTTCCACTCTCTATCTGACCCCTATTCCCACTTAACAATACAGGTTATTAAAAAGCTTATTTCTAATTTTAATATTGTATTAGAGATATTCTTTATATCGCAGCCCTCAGAAAATTTTACCCCTGAGAGAGAAATGTATCGAAAACATTGTTTGAAGGATTCAAAAGAAATAGCCCCTTTTTATGGGTTAAAATTTGAAGCAGAAGAATTTTATTTAAAAGAAAATGAAAACCTTGCTTATAAAATTCTAGACTACTTTTCGGATATGGATCAGGGTGATTATATTGATTTAATTTTTAAGGTTTCATCGCTTTTGTGGGATAATGATAAGGCTGGTTTGACTTCAATTATTTCAGAACTTAGCAATGATGAAAGTGAACTGTTAAATAAAAAAATTACTGACATTAATATTGAAGGTGATAAAAAAATTCAATCCCTTGAGTATTATTTTAGTGCATCTTTTCATTATGAGGGTGAAAATTATTGGGGAATTGACAGGTTAGGTTACTTAGAAGACCGTTTAATTGAATTAGGTCTTAAGAAAAATAATTCTGATAAAAACATTGTTAAAAAATTAGAAAAATCTAAGTTTGATCCGTCTCAAATTATTGAAAAAGATGATCCTTTGATTTTAGAGTTTTTTCCATCCTTAAATAGTCCATACACATATATTAGCTTTAAAAGAGTTAAAGAGTTAATAGATAGATATCCTATCAAGCTACTTACAAAACCAGTTTTACCGATGTTAATGCGAAATATGAAAATTCCTACACATAAAGGTAAATATATACTTTCAGATTCAGCTCGTGAAGGGCGTAAGCACGGATCAATAATAAAGGATATATATTCTCCTATTGGTTCTCCAGCCAATAGGGCATATTCTCTTTTTCCAATAATAGATTCTTATGGCTCAGGCTTTAGGTATCTGGAGGAGCTTACAAAAGCGTCTTTTTTTCATGGTATCAATATAGGTAATGAAGAGTTTCTTGAAGAGTTATCAAATGACTTAGGCTTACCTTGGGATAAAATTAGAGTTAAATTAGATACTGATAATTGGAGGAGTATTTTGGAAAAAAATCTTAAAGATATGTATTCTGGAAATTCATGGGGGGTTCCTTCATTTAAACTCACTAATTTTGATAATTCTAATCCTTACTATCAGTGGGGTCAGGATAGGATATGGCTAATAGAAAATGAAATTATAGATCGTTTGTCTAGCCGCCGGTAACCGACATGTGTCTATCAACGGCAGGAGTTTGATTTTTGTGTGAAATATCAAAATCATGAGATTTTGGTTTATTTTTCATTGCACTATCAATCGCAAGGTTTAATGATTTTTCATCACCCTTTCTTAATAAATTTCTAAAATCAATATTATTATTTTGTCCTAGGCACATATA
>ERZ802819.442-NODE-442-length-27857-cov-8.31498_pt1 | contig 27857 bp, 24 predicted proteins | sample MGYA00345647_ERZ802819 | MGnify/ENA primary metagenome ERZ802819 (study PRJEB30503, sample SAMEA104212355) | marine metagenome | biome: Westerlies Biome; feature: [SRF] surface water layer (ENVO:00010504) within the epipelagic zone...; material: water...
AGCTCAGCATCATGTGGTCTATTTTTATCTAACCAAAAAATAGATTGTGAGCCAGTTTCTTTTTGCCGTGTAATGGCAAGATTAATCCAGTCGATGATTGGTGCCTTTTTCGCAGTCGATGATCTCCAGATGTCACCAGCTTTTACTTTGTGTTGATGGAGTATCTCGTCATTCTCGAGAACATAACGCACCACACCGTTTTTCTTGATTTCAAACGTAGTTGGGTGTGAACCATATTCCTCGGCTTTTTGTGCCATTAGTCCAACGTTCGCTACTGCACCAGAGGTTTTGGGATCAAGGGCTCCTGTTTCCTTAAAATACTTGATTGTTTCATCATAAATAGGAGCATAGGAGCTATCTGGGATAACACATTTCGTGTCTGAAGGGTTACCATCTGGCCCCCACCCCTTACCTCCCGCCCTAATAAGCGCAGGCATTGAAGCGTCTATAATAACGTCCGATGGAACGTGAAGGTTTGTTATGCCACGCTCACTATCGACCATATACAGCTTGGGCCCATTATTCATTTCAGCCTCAAAGTCCCTGAGCATCTCTGGTTCGCTGGCAATTTTTTCCAAAACATCACCGAGACCCAAATTTGGATTTGCTCCAATTCTCTCAAGAGAAGTATTATGTTTTTGAAATGATTTTTCGAAAAACGACGTTACAGCATGTCCGAATATAATTGGGTCAGAAACCTTCATCATGGTTGCTTTAAGATGCACAGAATAAAGAAGATTCTGATTTTTTGCTTCTACTATTTGCGTTTTTAAGAATAGCTGCAAGGCTTCTGAGCTCATGAAGGTTGCGTCTACTACGGTACCCTCTTCCAGATGGATATTATCCTTCAATACATTCACTGTGCCGTCATCAGCAATAAACTCTATTTTTGAGTTTCCTGTTTGGCTAGAAGTTATAGTTGCGGATTTTTCGTTAGAATAAAAATCACCTCCAGTCATGAAAGATACATGAGTTTTGCTGTCACTAGACCAAGTGCCCATAGAGTGAGGATTTGCCATTGCATAGTTTTTAACAGCTCTTGCAGCCCTTCTGTCTGAATTCCCCTCACGCAAAACAGGGTTAACAGCAGATCCTTTAATAGCGTCATAGCGAGCTTGAATTTCTTTTTCTTCATTTGTTTTTGGCGCTTCCGGATAGTTTGGTAGTTTATAACCTTGATCCTGCAGTTCGCTTATAGCTGATAAAAGTTGTGGCAAAGATGCTGAAATGTTTGGTAGTTTTATTACATTAGCAGTTTTGGTTTTAACTATATTTCCAAGACTGGCTAAGTCATCAGATTGGCGCTGTTTTTCTGTAAGCTGTTCCGGGAAAGCAGAAATTATTCTGCCTGCTAGTGATATATCCTTGGTTCCAACATGAACCCCTGCAGCTTTGGAAAAAAACCGTATTACAGGCAGAAGTGAGGCGCTTGCAAGCTCTGGAGCTTCGTCTACAATTGTATACAATATATCAGGGTTAGTTGTATTAGCCATATTTTTATTTCCAAACTAGCTGTGAGTAAGAATTGGCGCCCTTTTAAACAGTTAAGTCAAAAAGGCCAACCTAGGTTTAGATTTGTCTTATTATATCGAAATTTATATTTCAATTGCTTTGATAGATTTTCCCGCAACATAACCCAAGCTTATGGCTGTCAATAAACCATTGCCGGAAAGGTAACCCGCAACGTCTGGGCCAGAGACCCCACACGCAGCGCCACCACACGCATAAAGCCCCTGAATAACTGAACCATTTTTTTGAATGACCCGCGCTTGACTGTCTATTAAAAGACCTCCTTGCGTATGAAATAAGGCCCCTGTAACCTTGACTGCATAGTAGGGTGGCTGCAGACGGTTTTTAGAGTTAAATTTACGTCCAAATGTGTCTACTTTGTTTTGTTCGGCAAGAGTATCAATTTCTAGCATAGTTTCACATAATGAGCCTATGCTTATATTAAGCTTACCAGCCAAATCTTCTATAGTATGTGCTGAGATAATAGCATTGGCTTTTTCTGCTTTACGAAAATCTTCAAATTTTCGACCAAGCGAACATAGCCTTTCATCAAAAATATTAAAAGCTATCTTATCCGGTTGCGAAAGAACATTAACGGCCTGCTCGGAATAACCCTTATGCTCATTGGAAAATCTTTTTCCATTTGTATTTACTTGAATACCGCCTTCCATCATCAGTGCCCAGGTAACTAAAATGCCATGTGGATGTGCTACGGATCCATGTCCCTGATAACCTGATAGATGATGGACCTTGGCATCAAGTTGTCGACCCCAAATAACAGCCTCACCTTGGTTGCCAGCATGCCCAAAATAAATAGCATTTTTCATTTCAGGAATATTTTCAGATATCAATTCAGAATTTCCACCATAACCATTACAAGCCAAGATCGTTGTTTTTGATGATATTGCCTCAGTTGAACCGTCCGGTCTCTCTCCAATTGCACCCAAAATTTTTCCACTATTTGATTTGACTAAATTTACTATTTTTAGATTGCAACTGACATAAATATCGAGTTCTGAAACAGCTCTTTCCAAATAGTTAATCAATGCTTCGCCAGTAACTTCTGGAACAGCATGCATACGAAAATTAGTATGGCTTGGATATAGAAAATCGTCTAAAATATGAAATGGAATTCCATGCTTTGCTTCAAGCCAGTCAAGGGCAAGAGTAATATTTTCAACGCAAAGATTAACATGATTAGGGTCGGCAGAGTTACCATTTTTTTCCATTATGTCTGCATAGAACGTATTTTTCGTGTCGCTTATATTTTGTCTTTTTTGAGCATTTGTTTCTGCAGCTGGGATTAATCCAGATGATAAAGCTGTAGATCCGGCAAGTCGGGTTTCTCGCTCTGCAACTAAAACTACGGCGCCATCCTGCGACGCTGCCAAAGCGGCAGTTAGGCCTGCAGCCCCACCACCAATGATTAAACAGTCAACTTCTGTGTCAGCTGAAAAGCTGTCATTTACTAGTACGTCAGTCAAAATTAATTTCCGTTTATTAGAGAAATAGCATCAGCTATTTTCATTACCTCTCCTACTGTTTTAAGTGACTGAATAGCTAAATCATGGGTATCTTTTGAAAATGCTGCGCATCCGTCTTCCAAAGTTATAGTATGAAAATCTCTGACGTGTGCATCGCGAACCGTTGATGCCACGCCACCATTTGTTACAATTCCACATACGAATAATGTTTTAATGCCAGCCTTTGATAGTGAGTATTCCATCCTTGTTTGATAAAATGCGGAATATGCAATTTTCTCTACAGTTATGTCTGCTGGTTGAAGACTGTCGACAAGTGAGTTTCCCCATGAAGCTGGCGAGAAATCACCTTTTCCCAAGAAGGGTCTTAGTTTTTTTAGATGATGCGATATGAACGGTTCACCGTTTTTGCCCGGCACAAGCGTAAACTGTGTTGAAATGATCCATCCCCCTGCCTCTCTAATAGCATTCAGCAAGGGCAAAATACGAGATGGCAAGGCGGCAATTTCTGGGCTGGTTTGTCCCGCTCTTCCGTAGGCACCTTTTGGATCTAGAAAATCATTTTGTAAGTCAACAATTAAAACAGCAGTCGTTTCTGGATCAAAAAACATTTTACGATACCTCTTCGCTCAAAATTATATTACCATAGCCATCTACTTTTGCATTCATTTTGGGCTCAATAAAAATTGTCGCATCAGGTTGTGTAAGCAATGCGGGACCTGAAATTATGGAATCATTAGGCAAAAGTAGGCGATCGAAAATTTTAGCCTCATGCCAGGCACCGTTCGAATAAATTTTCTGCTTTGATATCACGCAATCACTAGTTTCTTTTGCTCGTTCCCCTTTGGCAAAAATAGATAAATCAATGTCTGGCCGCACACCAATCATAGATACTCTTAGGTTCAGAACCCTGATGCTTATTCCTTCTAGTGGCCTGCTGTAGGCGCGCGCGTAACTTTCTAAAAAGGCTTCTTTTATATTATGCGTCGTTAATTTCATTAAGTCATCTGGAACAGGTACTGCAACAGAATGTGTCTGTCCCAAATACAACATATCCAATTCAATGATCCGCTCTTTTTTGATCAGAGGTGCTTTAGACCGATCAATAACCTTCTCTGAATCAATTGTGATTTCTTCAATATTTTTTGCCAGATTATCACAATCCAAATCTTCTAAAGAAATGTTCAATGTTCTTACTTCATCGTGACGCAGATCGGACATAATGCATCCAAGAGCAGAATTTACTCCAGGATAACGGGGCACTATAGAAGCTGATAGGCCAATATCTTTCATAAGAGCACCCGCGTGCAGAGCTCCTCCTCCTCCGAAAGGCATTAAGGCAAATTTCTTAGGATCATATCCCCGCTCTATTGAGATTAATCTAATAGCACCACTCATTTTTGCATTTGCAACTTTAATTATTGCTTCAGCCGCATCATGAATAGAAAGGTTCAGTTTTTTTGCAATGTGATTATCAACCGCCTGAGTTGCTGCATCGTAGTCGAGTGATTTTTGCTTTCCACCGATTGGGTTTCTTGCATCAATTCTTCCTAATACTAAATTAGCATCGGTAACGGTAGGGCGATCATTTCCTAAACCATAGCACGCTGGACCAGGATCTGAGCCTGCAGATTCAGGACCAATTTCAAGAAGTCCGGTTGAGTCTATGTGAGCTATAGAACCGCCACCTGCCCCTATAGTGGTCATTTCGATCATAGGTGTTCTTATGGTCATCCCAAAGTCAATATTGGCTTGTGATGTGAGCATATTTTGATTGTTGGCTATCAGAGAAATATCAAATGATGTTCCGCCCATGTCTCCCGTTATGATATTTTCAAAACCTGCTGCCTTAGCAATTTGACGCGCAGCAACAACGCCTGCTGCTGGTCCAGATAGAGCCGTTCTAATGGGAAGCGATTTTGCTGTCTCAACAGACATCACACCACCATTAGATTGTACGATTAAAATTTCAGACTTCTTTTTTTCCTGCGATATTCTAGTCTCCAGCCGCTCAAGATAATTAGCCACTGGTGGTTGCAAATATGCGTTCAGGGCTGCAGTAGAGCAACGCTCAAACTCTCTAATTTCGGGTAAAATTTCAGTAGCTATACTGACATGTTTATTGGGCCAGATAGATCGAAGAACTTTTGCTGCACGTTTTTCGTTCTCTGGGTTAGCATAGCCATTGATGAAAAATAAGCATACAGCAGAACACCCATTTTCAAGCAAAGTTTTCGCACAACTTTCAATCTCTTTTTCATTAATCGAAACTCTTATAGATCCATCTGCTAAAGTTCTCTCACTAACCTCTAATCTATTTTTTCGTTCAACAACTGGGGTAAATGTTCCCCAAAGACCCCAAGTTTTAGGGCGATCGCGGCGACGCATTTCCAAAACGTCACGGAAACCTCTGGTTGTGATAATTCCAGTTTTTGCGCCCTTTCTCTCTAGAAGGGCATTGGTTGCCACTGTGGTCCCATGAATAATAGTAGAAACGAGTGATAAATCGTTTGTAGCCTTAAGAATACCTTCTAAGAAACCCTTAGATTGGTCTTCTTTTGTAGACGGAGTTTTGGCAACAGAAACACGCCCCGTTTCTTCTTCAAAGGCTAAAATATCAGTAAATGTTCCCCCGACATCTACACCAATGACAATTTTCTCAGTCATCTATTGTCTCCGTTACGTAGCCTTGCTCTAGGTCGTAATTTAATTTTTCTAAAGCTCTCTCGGAACTCTTGCCAAATCCACCACCTCCGGGTGTCTCAAGCCTTACACGCTGACCCTTTTTTAATTTAATGCCAGTAATTTTTGATTTTAGGGGTGGAGATAATTGTTTTTCTGGAGGATCATCCGCTTCATATCCAAAATAGAATTGGTTCAAGGCTCCTTCTTCGCCCTCTATAACTCCTTTTGGGGCAAATTTTCCGCGTTCTCCAAACAGAAAAGCGTTAGCCTCTTCCTCAAGCAACTCTATTTCGTAAATTGCTCCCAAGCCGCCTCTATGCTTTCCTTTTCCACCTGAGTTAGGTCTTAGAGCCCACTTGGTAAATTGAACTGGATAAGCTGCTTCAAGAATTTCAAGGGGTGGTATGGTTGCAGTAGAAATAGGGGCGTTACCATGATTTAAGCCGTCACCTTCCGGGTGACCACCGTGACCGCCGCCAAAGAATGAAAACATGACCCATCTACTTCCATTTTTACGATATCCAGAAAGAGATAATGCATTGATTGTTCCATACGCACAGCCGTTAATCTTATCGCTTGCTGAATTTTGAAAAGCCTGAAACATCACGTCTATCAACCGTAAAATTGTTTCAGTGTACCCACCAACTGGCTTTGGCGCTCTAACGTTTAAAAAGCTGTCTTCAGGTATGATAAACTCAACAGGCTTTAATACTCCAGCATTTGCGGGAACATCTGTGAAGATATGTTTCAAAGCTACATAAGTTGCTGCAATTGTTGTTGATTTCGAAATATTGACCGGTCCATCGCATGCGTTACTAGACCTACTAAAGTCAATGATCATTTTATCATCTTTTATGGTCAGATCGATTGCAAGGGTTAAGGGATTGTCTGTAACACCGTCATTATCAAGATAATCTTCGACGGAAATTGTTTCGTTTGGCAATGCGCTTATGTGTTGCCGCATCATTTTTTCTGCTCTTTCGCGTAGTTCCTTTAACGCATTTGAAATGTTTTCCTCTGTATATTCATCTAAAAGCGAATGTAATCGCTCCTCACCTAAATCAAGAGCGTTTATTTGACCGTTTAAATCTCCATATAGTGAGTTAGGCAGTCGTGAATTAGCAGATAGAATATTAACTATATCCTGATTAATTTCGCCTTCTTTAAATAATTTTACAGGCGGAATTAATATCCCTTCTTGGAAGCTTTCGGTTGCCTCAGGATTATAATTCCCAGGCACATTTCCACCAACATCGTGCCAGTGACCTACAGAGGCGATGTAACAAAAAACTGAACCATTTCTAAATATAGGTTTAACTAGCCGAAAATCAGAAAGGTGAGTGCCTCCGTCATAGGGGTCATTAAATATATAAACATCCCCTTCTTTAAGCCTGTCTCCTGAAGAGACCTTTTCTATTACAGCCTTAACAGCAAATGCCATAACGCCAACAAAAATGGGCAAACCGGATTTTCCTTGGATTAAAGTTTCGCCTGTCTGGCCATCATAAATACCGTGGCTGGCATCATGCGCCTCGGCAATTATAGGGTTGAAAGCAGAACGAAACAGAGTAGCGTCCATTTCGTCAGCAATCTGCTCTAGTCTGCCCTTAAGAATAGCAAGCGTGACCGTGTCCATATTAAACCCAAAAAGCCATTAAAGGTTTCATTCGTATTTTTTCCCTATTTTTAAAAGTTCTGGCGTTCCTATAACCGAATTAAGACTATCAAAATTATGCATTTTTTTAGAAAACTCTGAGTTACTGCCGTTTTTTAATAAACCTGCATAATACTCTTGTAATTGAAAAGTGGCTGCTCTGACTGCACCCCCAGGAAATATAACGATATTAAAACCGAGGCTTTTGAGATCATTGGCAGTTTTTACAGGCGTCTTTCCGCCTTCGACCATATTTGCTAAAAGAGGAATATTAAGATCGAACGATTTTCGAATTAGTTTCAATTCATCAACTGAACGTGGCGCTTCTATAAAAAGAACATCGGCCCCTGCTTCATGGTAGGCATGTGCTCTATCAATCGCTTCCTGCAAACCCTCAACAGCTCGAGCATCGGTTCTCGCAATAATTAAAGTATCACTGGTCTTTCTGGAATCCACAGCAGCTTTTACTTTGCCAACCATTTCATCTTTTTTTATCAAAACTTTTCCGTCGAGATGACCGCAGCGCTTGGGAAATGACTGATCTTCTATTTGGATAGCTGCGGCACCGGCCCGCTCAAAGCTACGGATGGTCCTTTGGACATTTAAGGCATTACCAAATCCTGTATCTGCATCAACGATAATGGGAATTTTTATCCTATCAGTTACAGCTGCAAGGGTATCATGCACTTCGGAAACTGAAACAAGTCCTATGTCTGATCTTCCAAACCTAGTATATGCTATACTAGCTCCTGAAAGGTAAGCGGCTTTGGCTCCAGACTGTTCCGCAATAAGTCCAGAAAGAGCATCATAGATACCAGGAGCTAAAAGCGTTTCTGTTTTAATAATAGATTTTAGCATAACAAGGCCTTACTTTTCATCAAAACGTTTTTCAAGATGAGGAACCAAACCTCCGTCATTTATGAGTTCCTGCAAGAAGGTTGGTAAAGGTTCTAAATTTATATGGATACCAGAACCCTCTAAAAAAAGGATGCTATTTTCAAAATCAAAGACTACAGATGAGCCGTCAACAAATTCTTTGGGTAATTGACTATCTTTAGGCAGCAAAAAGGCTGGCAAACCTAGATTAATTGCATTGCGATAAAAAATACCTGCAAAACTTTTAGCGATAATACAGGATATGCCAAGAAATTTTAAAACTTCCGCTGCCTGTTCTCTAGAAGACCCTACCCCCATATTGTCACCAGCTAATAATACATCACCTTTTTTTACTTTGGATGCAAATTCTGGACGCACAGCTTCTAGGCAATGTTGTGATAGTTTGGCCAATGGCGATTTCATGTAAAAACCTGGCGCCAAAACGTCGGTGTTTATAGTTTCCTCAAAAAGCCAAAGCCTACTCATCTAGTTTACCATTAGCTCTCTAGGATCTGTCATTTTTCCTACAACCGCAGAGGCTGCAACTGTGTAAGGTGAAGCCAGGTAAACCTCCGAAGTTGGGGCTCCCATTCGGCCTTGGAAATTTCTTGCAGTTGAGGAGAGACATACCTGTCCTTCTGCTAGCCTGTCCTTTCCGTACCCTGCACAAATACCACAAGAATTTGGCAGAAATTCTGCACCAGCATCTTGCAAAATTTTAAGTATTCCATCTTCTAAAGCTTGCTTTTCATCCTTTAAGCTAGCGGGCGCTACTTTAAGAGAGATACCTGAAGCAATTTTTCGTCCTTTTAAAACTGACGCAGCAGCAGCCAAATCTACATATTTAGCTCCAGTACAGGCACCAATGTAAGCAACATCAAAAACTGTATTCGCAAACTCATTTGCATTTTCAGAATTTTCAGGTGAGTGCGGTGCAGCAATTTGGGGTGATAGCGTTGATGCATCAAACTCATTAATGCTAGTATCAGAAGTGGGCTCATCTAAACGAAAACTCTTCCAGTTTTCAGGAACTGTTCCACCAGAGTTCTTTATGTAGTCAATAGTTTTATCGTCTGGAGCTATTAATCCAGTTTGTGCACCGAGTTCGGCAGCCATATTTGATAAAGTCATACGATCCTGAATTGAGAGATCATAAATAGCTTCTCCAATATATTGAATAGCCTGATATTCTCCGCCACCCATCCCAATTTTGCGGCAAGTTGCGAGCATCATATCTTTGGCAGTTACAAGATTGTTAAGTTTTCCTTTCCATTTTATAAAAATGGTTTTTGGGACTTTTAACCAAATCTCTCCAGTTGCCAAAACGCCAGCCATCTCAGTGGCTCCAATACCAAACATATAGGCTCCGAATGCACCCCCAGTTGGAGAGTGACTATCGCCCCCTACGCAAAACATTCCTGGTTTGAGATGCCCTTTTTCTGGAACAACCACGTGACAAATACCCTGCTGGTCATAAAAATTTTGTATATCTTGATCAAGAACCCATTTTTTGGTTAACTCTTGGATCGCCCGTGTCTCTTCACTTTCAATCGGTACATAGTGATCTGTTACGACTACAACCTTTTCATTATTCCAAACTTTCCGATTAAGTTTTTCTAAAATAGGTTTAACCCGCCGCGGCCCACCAGAGTCATGGATCATAGCTAAATCGACAGAACAAACAACAACCTCACCTTGTTCTACTTTTGATCTATTACAGGCGTTCGCAATTATTTTTTGGGCAAGTGTAATCATTGGGTAAACCTAGCACAAAAACATCCAATGGAAATATCTTTCCATTAACTGAAAGTTGGTACAAAACTAAGAAAACATTTTATGCTCATATGTGGAGATCAAAAATGCCAATGATTGAATGTACTTTAATTAAGGGTTACGCAGAAAAAACACGTAAATTACTAGCAGAACGAGTGACAGACGCGGCTTCTTCAACTATTGGAGCGCATCCTGATCAAGTAATAGTAACTATAAAGGAAGTACTTGCCACTAATTACATGCGCGGCCGAGTAAATAGAAAGCCTGCTGCAGCTCCTATTGAGCCAGAGTTTATTGTTAGAGAGTATTTAAGTGCAATGGAAAAAAGAGACCTGGAGACAGCGAAGCAGTATCTATCAGATGATTTCACCATGGTCTTTCCTGGGGGAGCAAGCTTTAAAAAAATTGAAGATTTGATTTCTTGGTCTGGTAAAAGATACAGAAATGTAAAAAAATCATTTGAAAACTTTGACACCTCATTCAAAGGGCTGAACGCCACTGTCTTTTGTAATGGTTATTTAGAGGGTACATGGTTAAATGGAGAAATCTTTTCCAAAATTCGCTTTATTGATCGCTTTAGTGTTTCCGATATGAAAATTACTTCACAGAATGTTTGGAATGATATGGGAGAAAGATTGCGTTAAAGAGCTTTTAGCCTAAGAAGAGCTATTTTATGAACTTCTGTCAGGGCTGTTTCGAATTCCTTTTGACTGTCATTATTAATTCGCTCTTTAAATGAAGTTAATATCTCAGACCGAGTAAGATCTCTTACAGCTATTATAAAAGGGTGGCCAAATTTTTTTGTGTATTCAAAGTTTAATTTACTGAAGTCAGCAAATTCTTCTTTTGAACATTGATCAAGTCCAGCGCTGGCTTGTTCAGAGGTAGAATCTTTTGTTAAATTGCCTGAAATAGCGAGCTTACCTGCTAGTTCTGGATGAGCCTGAAGAAGGCTGAGTTTCATCTCTTCACTTGATGCGTCTACAATTTTCTTCATTCGTTTTGCTAAAAAACCAACATCATTATCTTGAGATGTAATTCCTTGTGAAAATAAGATTTCGGCAACCCAAGGAGAGTGTTCGTATATACTCCCTAATAAATCTATAATTCCAGCTTGATTTAATTTTTCTAAAACCATTTTACAATCTGTTACGAATTTAATTTGGAAAACGATAGTACAAAATGTACACTAGTTTTGAATAATTTGTTTTGCAAAATAAATTATAAGGAATTGAAACAGGAGTTCGCTATGGGCCGCCTTACAACCCATGTTTTAGACACTGCTCGCGGTGCGCCAGCAGCCAATTTGGCGATAGATCTCTACAAAATTACTGGGAACACTGAGCAGAAGTTAAAATCAGTTTCAACCAATAGTGATGGTAGGTGTGACAAACCCCTTTTAGAGGGGGATTCATTTAGCCCCGGAAAATATAAGCTTATTTTTCACGCAGCTCCATATTTGGAAGAAAAGGGTGATGTTTTGCCGAAAACACCATTTCTAGATCAGGTAGTTATTGCTTTTGGAATTGATGACGCTGAACAGCATTATCATGTCCCATTATTGCTCTCAGCATATGGATACTCTACCTATCGTGGGAGTTGATGGTGGTGACGTGAGAAATTATCTTACTTTTATTTTGAATGGGAAAACCCAGAGGGTCGATAATATCGCCGGTGATATGACTCTATTGAAATGGTTAAGAAACCAAAAAAGCTTAGTAGGGTCTAAAGAGGGTTGTGCTGAAGGTGACTGCGGAGCGTGTACGGTTGCAATAGTTAAAACTGATGATTCTGGAAATTTAACTTGGCGGTCCGTAAATGCATGTATTGTTTTTATGGGTATGCTTGAAGGTTGTGCAGTCATTACTGTTGAGGGCTTAAATGGACCTGACAGTGAATTGCATCCCTGTCAAAAAGCGCTGATAGACTTTCACGGATCGCAATGTGGGTTTTGTACGCCTGGTTTTGTTATGTCACTATTTACAGCTTGGTCAAACAAACACGGTTTGATGGCAGAAGATATAGACGATACTTTGGCGGGGAATTTATGTAGGTGCACAGGCTACAGGCCAATTGTCGAAGCCGGGCTTTCACTGAAAAATGCAAAACAACCTCAGTGGGAGTTGGATCGCAATGAAATTCTTAAAAAAGAACTTTTTAAAATAAAGAGCTCAGAGCCAGTTGAAATTACAGATGGAAAAAATTCATTTTCTGTACCTACTAATCACGAAGATTTTTCAAAAACCTATGCAGATCAACCTTCCTCTACCATAGTGTCTGGTGCTACAGACATTGGTCTTTGGGTGACAAAGCAAAATCGGAACTTACCAAACATGATTTGGACTGGTCGAGTTGAAGAATTCAGCAAAATCGACCAGCAAGAGGATTTCATAATTATTCGACCCGCAGTAACCCATCAGGAAGCTATGGAAAAGTTAGGTAGTAAATGGCCAACAATTAACGCTTTATGGAAGCGTTTTGGATCAGTGCAGGTGCGAAATTCTGGGACGGTTTGTGGGAACCTCGCTAACGGATCTCCGATTGGTGATTTGCCCCCTGCTTTGATAGCACTGGGATCTTTAATTGAGCTTACAAATAGAAATAAAAAGCGAAAACTACCTTTAGAAGAATTTTTTATTGAATATGGAAGACAGGACCGTCATGCCGGCGAATATGTCTCTGGAATATTTGTGCCAAATAAATCAGGGAATAATTTTCGATGTTATAAATTATCTAAGCGATTTGATCAGGACATTTCTGCTGTTATGATGGGTGCAAATCTCAGTGTGGAAAAAACCAAGATAACCAAGGCTAAAATTTGTTTTGGCGGTATGGCTGGCACCCCAAAGAGAGCAACGGAAGTGGAAAAAGCTCTTTTGGACCAACCTTTCGAGCCGCAGTCTTTTATAAAGGCATCAAAAAATATAAATAAGGATTTTGACCCTTTAACGGATGTTCGCGGCAGTGCAGACTATAGACGTAAAGCGGCGCAAAATTTGGTGATAAAATATGGGTATGAACTGACGGGTTCATTCGTTCCTAATTTGGCGGACCGCAACCAAGTTGAGAATTTGGTGAGTTGAATGAAAGATACAGAAGGATCAGCAAAAGAAGGCATAGTTCACAAGGCTATTCGACATGATAGTGCCCATAAGCATGTAAGTGGCGCTGCTAAATATGTAGATGATATAGCTGTTCCGCCGAATACTCTTGAGATCTTATTGGGGCAAAGCAAATTTGCACATGCAAAAATTTTAAGTATGGATTTATCCCAGGTTGAAAACTTTCCAGGTGTTATAAAAGTTTTAACTGCAGCAGATATACCAGGAACAAATGATTGTAGTCCTTTCGCGGGTGATGACCCAATATTTGCTGAAAATTTAGTAAGTTACTTAGGACAGTCTGTATTTGCGGTTGTTGCCGAAGATATCAAAACCGCTCGTAATGCCATTGAGCTAGCCGACATCAAGTATGAAGAACTTCCGGCTGTAATAACTATTGATCAGGCATTAGAGACAGGAAATGTTTTAGGACCGCCGGCTGTAATTGAATGTGGAAAGGTAGATCAAGCATTAGCAAAAAGTAAAAACAAGCTTGAGGGCGAAATTATATTAGGCGGCCAGGAACATTTTTATCTTGAAGGCCAAGCGGCCTTTGCTGTTGCCGGCGAAGATACTGATATTGTTGTGCACTGCTCGACCCAGCATCCAACAGAAATTCAGCATAAAGTTGCAATGGCGCTGGGGTTATCCAATCACGATGTTACAGTAATAACGCGTAGAATGGGGGGTGGATTTGGCGGAAAAGAGAGCCAAGGCAATCTACCAGCTATAGTCGCTGCACTTGCGGCAAAACTAACAAGTAGACCGGCTAAATTAATTTATGATCGAGATGACGACTTTATTTTAACGGGAAAACGGCATGATTTTCAAATATCCTATAAAGTAGGTTTTGAAGATAATGGGTTAATCAACAGTGTGATTGTCGATCAGGCAATGCGTTGTGGAATGTCTTGGGATTTATCCGAGGCTATCGCTGCCCGTGCTATGTGCCATGCTGAAAATTCTTATTTTATAAAGAATATGAGAATTACATCCCATCGTCTTAAGACTAACACTCAATCCAATACTGCTTTTAGAGGTTTTGGAGGTCCGCAGGGAATTGTTGGTATGGAGCGGGTCATCGACCATGTGGCGCATCATCTGAATGTTGATCCCCTTCTGGTTCGGGAAAGAAATTTTTATCCCCACAAGACCTCTGCCACACATGGGATAACTCCATACGGACAAACCGTTCACGACTGTATAATCCAAGACATTATTTCTGAATTGAAGAAAACAAGTAATTACGTTGATCGTCGAAAAGATATCGAAAAATTCAATAAAAATAGTGAGTTTTTAAAACGAGGGATCTCTCTTACTCCTGTAAAGTTTGGGATTTCTTTCAATGCAAGCTTTTTGAACCAAGCAGGTGCACTGCTGCATGTTTACAATGATGGTTCCGTTTATCTTAATCACGGCGGAACAGAAATGGGCCAAGGGCTGAATACCAAAATTGCCCAGATAGTAGCCAATGAATTTCAGCTACCCTTAGGCACAATTAAAATTACTGCCACGTCGACGGGAAAAGTTCCTAATACATCTGCTACGGCTGCTTCCTCTGGAAGCGATCTAAATGGGATGGCAGCAAAAAATGCAGCAGAAAAAATTAAGTCCAGAATGACTGAATATCTTGCAGCTGAGGCTCAAATTAAGCCTGAAGCGATAGCTTTTGAGGATGGAATGGTAATAGTTGGAGCCAACAGTTACGATTTTGCAGAGGCTGTGAAGCGTTGTTATATGGGAAGGATTTCTTTATCTGCGACGGGTTTTTATTCCACTCCAAAAGTCCATTGGGACCCCAAAACATTTAAAGGCCGACCGTTTTACTATTTTGCTTATGGTGCTGCATGTAGTGAAGTTGCGCTCGATTTGTTAACGGGTGAGAACAGAATTTTACGCACTGACATCTTACATGATGTTGGCCGCTCACTAAACCCAGCAATAGATATTGGACAAATAGAGGGCGGCTATGTTCAGGGCGCAGGGTGGTTAACTACTGAGGAGCTTGTTTGGGATAGTAAAGGTAAACTTCTAACTCATGCTCCATCAACTTACAAAATTCCAGCTTGCTCAGATAGACCCCTAGATTTTAGGGTTAAACTTTTCTCTGAAGGAGAAAACTGTGAAGAGACAATTCATAGGTCAAAAGCTGTTGGTGAGCCCCCGCTTATGCTAGGAACCAGCGTTTTAATGGCTTTATCACATGCGTTACAATCGGTGAATGGTCGGCGTAGTTATCCAAACTTAAATGCGCCAGCAACACCTGAAAGGCTTTTGATGCAATCTGTAGAACTTGATCAAGCTAATGTTTGAATGCGCAGAATTATGCATAAGTCTTTGATTAATCCAAATGGAAATTGGATAGCCGCTGCAAATCATTTGATTGGTGATGAGAAAGCATTAGCCCACGCTATAATTATTTCAGTTCGTGGTTCTGCACCTCGAGAGTTGGGTGCCAATATGCTAATTTCTGAAAATCAAATTTGGAACACAATAGGCGGCGGCTCTCTAGAATTTGAAGTCATGGAGCAAGCTAGAGGATTAATCAAAGAGATTGGCTTAAAAGTAGAAGGCAGCAATAGAAAAGTTTTAAATTTAGCACTTGGCCCAGATATGGGACAATGCTGCGGTGGCAATGTAAAGGTTCTTTTGGAAATTTTAAGTCAGTCAGATATCAAAAAATTGGCAAAGCATTCCCAAAAACTTGTGGCGCTAGAGCACCCATTAAAATCTGGAGCTCCTACGGAAGTTTTGAGAACTGATGATGATAAAAAATTCAGACCATTTTTAAAAAAAGAAAGTTTTGTTCTTCCAACAGCTAAAAAACTTGATCCTTTATTTATTTACGGTGCTGGCCACGTTGGCAGGGCATTGGTAAAAATAATAGAACATACGGATTTTGATATTCACTGGATAGATATTGATGAGAAACGATTTCCAGAAGGATCAACATCTACTTTTTCTAAAGTGATTGCTTTAGATCCGGCTCTAATTGCATCTCACGCCCCCAGTAATGCTTATCATGTGATAATAACCCATTCACACCCTTTGGATGAAGCCATCTGTTTCGCGTTATTATCAAAAGATCAATTTCGGTTTTGTGGATTGATAGGATCTAAAACGAAGAATTCTCGATTTAGAAGCCGACTGTCAAAAATGGGTATTAAAGATGAACAATTAAAAAAATTGACCTGTCCCATTGGCATAGATGAAATTAACTCCAAACAACCGGTAAAGGTTGCTATTTCGATTGCTGCTCAGCTTTCAATATGGCAGGAAACAAACGGGATAAGGATAGGATGAATAATGTTTGATTATTTTTGGTTGTGGTCCGAAATGATCGTTCGTTGGGTACACGTGATTGCGGGCGTTGCATGGATTGGCTCCTCCTTTTATTTTATTGCGCTGGATTTGAGTTTAAAGCCTGGAAAAGAATTACCCAAAGAAGCTAATGGCCAGGCCTGGCAAGTACATGGCGGTGGTTTTTATAACATGGTCAAATATCTGGTCGCTCCTAGCAAAATGCCTGACGAGTTGACTTGGTTTAAGTGGGAGGCTTATAGCACTTGGATTTCGGGTATGGCCTTAATGTCTCTAGTGTATTACGGCTCCACTAGTCTTTATATGATTGATTTAGAAGTTCTTGATATTACACAAGGGCAAGCAGTTCTACTAAGCTTGGGTGGTATTTTAGTTGGGTGGGTGGTTTATGATGGTTTATGCCGCAGTCCACTTGGAAGAAATGACCTAATTTTGGCTCTGTCCGGACTGATTTTTCTTATAATATTATCTTACATTTATACGCAAATTTTTTCTCATCGGGGCGCTTTTATGCAAATGGGTATTTCGATTGGAACAATGATGGTTGCTAACGTTGCAATGGTTATAATCCCTGGTCAGAAAAAAGTTGTAAAGGCGCTTAAAGCTGGCGAAGAGCCAAATCCTATTTATGGAGCTAGAGGGAAACAGAGATCTTTACATAACAACTATCTTACGCTTCCAGTTATCTTTGTAATGCTTGGTGTTCATTACCCAATAATTTTTGCCACAGAATATAGCTGGTTAATTCTTGGACTGATTTTGATAATTGGTGCACTGATAAGACATTTTTTCAATACTAAGCACAAAGGATTGCCAGCGCCCTATTGGACTTGGCTAGCGGCTTCTTTTCTCGTCGTTTGCTGTATATCACTATCATATGTCGGAGGGCCAACTAATGAAGATTACGAGATAAGTAACCTTAATATATCAAAAGACGAAGTACATAATTCCGCAGTCGAATTAGTAATAGAGAGATGCAGTGCTTGCCACGCAAAAGAGCCCGTTTGGGATGGTTTAGCTTTTGCGCCTAAGGGGGTTTATCTTGAAACAGAGGCGCAAATTTTGAAAATGGCAAATGAAATTTATTGGCAGTCAGCAGCTTCCTGGGCCATGCCTCCAGGGAACATAATATGGTTGGATGATGAGGAGCGAGCTTTATTGTCTGAATGGCATAAAAAGTTGAAAGATAATTGAGGTAAAATGAACGAATATCCTCGAGATATGGTTGGTTACGGTCAAAAAAGGCCACGGTCGACATGGCCAGATGGCTCGAAAATAGCCGTTCAATTTGTTTTAAATTATGAGGAAGGTGCTGAAAATTCTATTTTGCATGGTGATCCAGCTTCGGAAATTTTTCTATCTGAAATAATTGGTGCGGCTCCATTTGAAGGCGCGCGGCATATGTCCATGGAGTCAATTTATGAATATGGCTCAAGGGCAGGCGTGTGGCGTATTTTAGATTTATTCAGATCCAGAAAAGTACCCATAACTTTATTTGCTGTCGCAATGGCAATGCAAAGAAATCCTTCAGTGATCGAACAAGCACTTAAAGATGGACATGAAATCGCATCACACGGATATAGGTGGATTAATTATCATGGAATGCCAAAGTCGGAAGAACTGGCACACATGGAGAAAGCAATCGATATACATAGAGATATTTGTGGCGAGCGTCCACTGGGATGGTACACAGGTAGAACAAGCGAAAACACACGTGATTTAGTTTCAGAAGAAGGTGGTTTCATTTATGATGCCGATGATTATTCAGATGACCTGCCTTTTTGGAGTGCGCAAACAAAAAAGCCTCATCTGATTGTTCCCTATACTCTTGATACAAATGACATGAGATTTGCGACTGCCCAAGGTTTCAATACTGCTAAGCACTTTTCGGATTATCTGATCGATGCATTTGATACATTATATTCAGAAGGTTCGACCGCACCGAAAATGATGTCAGTTGGGTTACATTGTAGGTTAATTGGGCGCCCAGCAAGGTTCAAAGGGCTTGTGAAGTTTTTAGATTATATACTTTCACATGAAAAAGTTTGGATAGCAAAGCGTATTGATATAGCGAGGCATTGGATTGAGAAATTTCCAAGTCCGTAGTTTGAAACTAATAAATAAATAGTAAGGATTTTTGCATGGAAAAGGAGACTCCTCCCTCGGAAGCAATGGGGTTGGTTAATTTGGCTTCCCCTAGAATGGGTACTGAAATCCACTCAGTAAGTGACGATTTTTTTGCTGAAGCCCCCAGAATGTTACAAGATACAATACCAGTGTTTGTTCCAGACAAATTTGATGATAATGGAAAGTGGATGGATGGCTGGGAGTCTCGTAGACGACGTCAAGGAGGCCATGACTGGTGCATAATAAAATTGGGCGTACCCGGTATAATCAGACTTGTTGATATTAACACTGCGCATTTCACCGGAAATTATCCGCCTGGAGCTATGATCGAGGCGGGGCATTCCGCAGACGGGGATATAAGCAAAGTTGAATGGAAAACACTTGTAGATCAGGTCGATCTAGGTCCTGACTCGCATCACATATTGCCTACAAATACTTTAGGTCCAGTCAATATGGTCAGACTAAATATATATCCAGATGGCGGCGTGGCTCGGCTTAGGCTTTTTGGTGATGTAAATTACGATTGGGAAAATGAAAAAAGTGATATTTGCGAGCTGTCTGCTCTTAAATTGGGTGGATGTATATTAGGATATAATGATGCTCATTATGGTGATGTGAATGCCCTTCTTTCAGAAGGCCGAGGGTTAACAATGGGTGATGGCTGGGAGACACGTAGACGTCGAGAGCCAGGTAATGATTGGATAGTTGTTCAACTGGGCACAACAGGAACTATTGATGAAATAGAAATAGACACCGCACACTTCAAAGGAAATTTTCCTGATATGTGTAGTATTCAAGCTGCTGTGGTTGAAAAGGGCTTTGATCTAAATTTGGCTGAAAAATGGAAAGAAATTTTACCTAAGCAAAAACTATCCGCTGATGCTATTCACACTTTCTCTTCGGAAATCATTAAAGATTTTGGTCCAGTAAACGCCATTCGACTGAATATTTACCCAGATGGCGGTGTTTCAAGGTTAAGGGTTTTGGGACGGGTTGAATTGTAAATGGGTCAACAGAAACTAAAAATTAGAACACTATCTCAAAAAAATTTTAGCTCTTACGGTGAGGTTATTGAGCTAAAAGGTGCAGAAGAATTAGTAATTAATCAAGGCACCACCACTCGATTTAATGCACTAGCTTTGGTTGACGTGGGAGAAGAAGGCGGTGTTCCAATAATATCTATCTTTGAGGGCAAACGTCGACCGGATCCAATTAAGCTAATTTTAATGGAACGGCATCCTTTGGGGTCACAAGCATTTTTTCCATTATCTAATCACGGTTGGATAGTTGTTGTATGTAAGTCAAACAGTTCAGGTGAAAAACCAGATTTAAGTACCATTGAATGTTTTTATGCAAGGGGCGATCAAGGAGTAAGTTACCTAAAAGGTACTTGGCATCATCCATTAATAGTTTTAGAAGCAAGCCAAAAATTTTTGGTTGTCGACAGACAAGGAGATGGGTGCAACCTGAACGAGTTTTCTATTGAAAACTTAGATATCAATATAGGGCCAGATAACTTAATAAACTCTAAGTCGATAGATTAATCAAATTATGGGATAGCTTGTTGTGTTCATGGATAAGTTTTTCCATGGGGATAGTAGTCAATTGCCCTTCACTAACTATTATTTTTCCATTGATGATCGTATAATTTGCCTTCCCTGGACCGCAAAATACTAAAGATGCAACAGGATCCCAATCGCTTCCTGAGAAATCAACATTATTTCTCTTGAAAGCTGTTATGTCAGCAGCATAACCTGGTGCGAGCACACCAATATCATCTCTATTCAAAACGGATGCGCCACCTCTGGTGGCAACCTTTAATGCCTCCCTAGCAGTCATAGAGCTAGCTTTGGAATTTACTCTTTGTAAAAGCATAGTTTGACGGGCCTCATTCAACATGTTTCCGCTGTCATTAGAGGCAGAGCCATCAACACCAAGGCCAACTTTTACGCCACTATCCAACATTTGCCTAACGGGGGCTATTCCACTCGCAAGTCGCATATTGGAGCAAGGGCAATGAGCGACGCCTGTTCCTGTCTTTGCAAACAAGTTAATTTCTTCTGAGTTAAGCTGAACGCAGTGCGCATGCCAAACGTCATCTCCTGTCCATCCCACTGCTTCAATATATTCACCTGGCCGCATTCCAAACTGCTGTAGACCATACTCAATATCTTCGGCATTTTCGGCAAGATGAGTGTGCAAACCCACTCCATAGGAACGTGCCATCGCTGCGCTTTCCCGCATTAAATCTATACTCACCGAAAAAGGAGAGCAGGGCGCTAAAGCAATACGTTGCATAGAATAGCGACTGCTATCATTATACGTTTCAATAAGTCTTTGACTTTCAGACAGGATAAAAGATTCTTTTTCAGTAAGGCTATCGGGTGGCAGTCCACCTTGCGATTCCCCTATACTCATGGATCCCCGTGTTCCATGAAATCTGACACCAATGTCTGCTGCTGCGGATAAGGAGTCGTCTAATTTAGCACCGTTGGGGTAGATATAGAGATGGTCAGAGGATGTAGTGCATCCGCTTAATGCAAGTTCAGCCAAGCCTAATGCGGTTGACCAGTAAACATGTTCAGGCCCGATATTACTCCATATAGGGTATAAAGTTTTCAGCCATCCAAAAAGTTCTGAATTTTGTGCCGCTGGTACGGCACGGGTTAAGTTTTGAAATAGATGATGGTGAGTGTTAACCATTCCGGGGATGACAACATGCCCCTTCATATCAATAATAGTATCAGCCGTTTGTGGGAGAGAGTTGCTTTCAGCAACGGTTTCAATAATGCCATTGCGTGCAAAGAGACCCCCATTTTTTATTTCTTCTTTAGCATTGTTTTCGCATCCGTCTGGTTCGGCCATTGTGCATAAAACGTCTGCATTTTTTAAAAGTAGCGTCTGGTCTGACATTTAGGGTATTCCTATATTCAATTCTTTTTAAGTCAGATTAAGATTAAAGAATTTTTCTTTGTTTTTAAATTATAGCTAGTCAAATTTACACCAGAGATATTTAATTTATTATGCTTTTGATAAAAGTGTTTAAAGGTATTTTTTCTAGGCTCATTGACTGTGAATAGACGTTCAGTGCCTTTTCTTTATTCCAAAGTCTTGTCGCAAGGCTCAAAAATTTTTCTTGTAAGTCTTTCTTAGAATATGGATCCTGCCAATCCCCACGGTTAGTTGTTACGCTAGCTTCAAAAGTAGTGCCATCCTCCATAGATATTGTTACATGAGCAGGTCTTAAATCGGGAGTTTTTTGTGTCATTAATGGATCTTCTTCTATAACTACTTTTTGGCAAAGTTTTTGAATTTTTTTATTGGTTCGCATAGCTTCTGTGAAGCTCATCACTCCCGAATCAAGGTTTACTAGTGTCGTTGATATTGCAAAAGGTACAGAAAATTTGCATGCCAGCACATTTCGTGGATTTTGATCTTTGAGTTCTGCTGCAAGATTATAACTTCGGATTTTTATCTCTTTAATTAAAGCAAGGCTTTTTAATTCTTTATGATTTTCGATAAGTTTCCACAATGCATCTAAAGCAGCATGGTTGTATCGACAACAGGCATGGAGTTTGAAGTAATTTCTATTAACTTCAAATCTTTTCCCGATTAACTCAAATGCACTTTTGCTATCAAATCTACTAGACACAACACCGTCGAAAATGGATTTAATCCCGTCACTTTCTCCAGTGAACCCAGCTTTTAAAAGTGACAGCCCAACATGGGCCATTTTGTTTGACACCCCAGTATATGAATTTCTAACAGTTGCCCCTTCCAGCATAGTTTTTCTGCTCGTTGCTAATGTTAGACTAGAAACAATATTAAGATATTCATTGGCTTGCTGGGTATCCATGTTATGTAATGCTGCAAGGCTTGCTGCAGCTCCCAAACCACCCCAAGTTCCATGTGGGTGCATATTTGGATTAAGGTTGGATGCTAGTCCTATACGCGCCCCAACATCATATCCAATAATAAATGCTCTTAAAAATCCTTCTCCTGAAATCTCGCTGTTTCTTGCTGCCGCTAATAATGCAGGAAAAACGTGCATCCCAGGATGGCCTTTTGCAAATTGGTGCCCTTCATCCATTTCTAAAACTGTTCCGGCGGTACCAAATAGAAAACTCACAGTTTCGTCATTAACCTTTTCAGCGGCACTTAAAATCTGAAAAAGGTTTTTACTATTTGCACCCTCAGATTCGGCAAGTGCGCGAATTTCTGGCTCTGCCATTCCGCCAATTATTGCACCTAGGCAGTCTGCGACAATTAATTTTGCTGAGTGGAAGGCTGCATTAGAGATTGAAATATCCGTTGATTTTCCAATAAAATTAGCAAATTTAGTAACAGTACTTTCCATTTCTGTACCTTATACAGTCTGTTCAAATTTCAGCAGTAAAGAATAAAGCTTGCCTAACCTTAACATTATATTCTTTACTTTAGGTAAAGATGAAACAGTTCTTGAATATAAGTAAATACTAAAGGGAGAATAGTATGAATAAATCAATTTTAAAAACGAACACCTCACGGCGTAATTTTTTGGGAGGTACTGCTGCGACTGTTGCTTTAACAGCCGGTGTGGGAACGCCATGGATTGCTCAGGCAGCGAGTAATGTAAAAATAGGACTAATTCATCCAGCAACGGGTTGGGCAGCATATCCAGCAGCTCAGCTTCGTTATGGAGCCCAAATGGCTATAGCTGACATAAACGCTGCTGGTGGAATAAAGTCTATGGGTGGTGCGCAATTAGAAGCACTTCTCGGGGACTCGCAGACAAAGCCTGAAATTGGTGCTGCTGAAGTCGAAAAGATGAATGAAGCAGGTGTTCACGCTATTCAAGGCTGTTATCAGTCCGCTGTTGGACTTGCTGCGTCGGCTGCTGCTGCTAAGTACAATATTCCTTTTTCAGTAGATGTTGGGGTTTCTGATAAGCTCGTTCAGCGAGGACTTCCAAATGTTTTCCGTATGGCTGATGGCTATGGGCGAATAGCACGTGATGCGGCCACAAACTTGGGTGAAATAAATCGTTTAGCAGGCAGCCCTGCCAAAACAGTTATAATTGTTCATGAAGAGTCAGAATTTGGAACTGGGACAGCAAAACTAATGACGGCAGCTTTGAAAGAGCACAGCATCGAGGTCATTGATACTATTAAACACGCAAACCCGACACGTAACTTTGATAATGTGGCTCTTAGAATTAAGTCTGCAAAACCGGATATCGTCATGCCCATTAACTATCCTGGTGAGTATGTATTGCTAGCTAAAACATTGCGTCAGCAGCGGGTTGACTTCATGGCAAGCTATTCGGTGCTGGGCGGGGGCTTCAACTTTAAGTTTGTTGATGATCTACCGCAGATTGCTGAAAATATGATCGACGTGAACCACTGGTACAATCCGAGCTCTGCTTCAGGGCAAGCAATGAGAGCGAAAACAGAGGCTGATGGCAACTATTTCACCTTTGAAGTGTATTGTGCTTACATGTCTGTAATGTTCTTAGCTGATGGGTTTGAGCGCGCTGGATCAACCGATAAAGAAGCCGTAAATGCTGCTCTTGCTGGCTCAACAATTGATGTTGATTTTATGCCCTATGGCAAAACTGAGATGGTGAACGGTCAAAATATGGGATCAAGAGCTGTCGCTATTCAGGCACAAAAAGGCGATGTGCAAATTATTGCTCCGTCTGAGTATGCTTCAGCCAAAGCAGTTTTTCCCCGTACTTAATAATTTATATAAACAGGCGATCTTTGGGTCGCCTGTTTTTCTTATAACAGGCAAATTTTTCTATGATTTCAGCCTCTCTATCCATGCTTCCTGCTGCTATTATCAACGGCTTTATGTACGGAGCTATATACGCCCTCGTAGCTTTAGGTTTGACACTAATTTATGGTGTTTTACACATAATCAATTTTGCTCATGGCGCTATGTTGATGTTGGCTTTGTACGCAGCATTTTTTCTGTTTGACCTGTTTAATATTGATCCGTACTTCTCAATACTTATTGTGACGCCCTGTGCGTTTATATTTGGGTATCTAATTTATCGGTATGGAATTGGATCTCTTGCTAAGGGCAAAGATCAAAATATACTACTTATTACGTTGGGCTTATCAATCATCATTGAAAACGGTGCTTTGTTTTTCTTTAGTGGAGACCAACAGACCGTGAACCTAACATATGGGTTTGAAGCCTTCGATTTGGGTTTTATGTACCTTTCATATCCCAAAGTTATATCATTTTTTGCAGCTCTGTTAATGTGTGCTATCCTTTGGGCCGCTATGAGCCTTACGGATCTGGGGCGCGCAATACGAGCGGTTGCAAAGGAGAGACAGGGTGCAAGACTTGTAGGCATAAACGTTGAACATATTTTTGCTGTAACTTTTGGAATTGGCATAGCTTGTTTAGGTGCTGCTGGCTGTATGATGCTTCCTATCTTTTACGTAGATCCGTATACGGGTAACATCTTCGTTCTAGTAGCTTTCACTATTGTCGTATTGGGAGGTATGGGCAGTGTAGTTGGCGCTCTTGTTGGTGGGTTTATCATAGGAATTACAGAGTCTGTAGGTGGACTTTTGTTGGGTGAAAGCCTTGGGCAAATTGGAATATCGTTAATTTTTATTCTTATTTTGATATTTCGGCCTACGGGGCTGTTTGGGAGCAAGGTGTAATGTCTAATTTGCGACGTCATCTTTCTTTTTTAGTGTTGGGTGCGATTGGCCTTGTTGTATTGCCTTATTTTATAACTAGTAGGTTCTACATCGACGTTCTTACGTTGATATTTTTTACTGCTTATTTGGGGCAATCATGGAATATATTAGGTGGTTATGCTGGCCAATTTTCTTTTGGAGGCGTTATGTTTTTTGGAACTGGCGCATATGTCTCTTCAATTTTATTAACTACCTTCGGTTTTCCTCCTATTTTTGGAATTTTTCTAGCAATTCTGGGTGGTGCTTTTTTAGGTTTGATTGTCGGCTATATGTCGTTCAGATCTGGCCTCAAAGGTTCTTACTTTGCTCTGATAACTTTAGCTTTTGCAGAATTATTAAGAGTTCTAGCAAACTCTGTGGAATTTACAGGTGGCGGTGTCGGTCTTTTTCTGACCTACGCTCCTGGTCTAAGTAATTTGCAATTTGAAACCCCAGTTGGATTTTATTACTTCGCTCTAGTTCTAATGTTTATTTCGATAGCGATAGTATATTGGCTAGAGGGATCGCGCTTTGGTGCGCAGTTAGTGGCTATCCGCGAGAATGAAGATGCAGCTGAAGCCTTAGGTATAGATACCTTGAGGTGCAAAATTTACGCAATCATGATAATGGGCGCTATGGGAGGTGCAGCTGGTACCTTTTACTCGCAAAAGTATCTCTATCTTGATCCACCAATAGCATATTCGATCCACCTGTCTGTTGAGATGCTCTTGGTGACAATCGTCGGTGGGATGGGCACAATTTTTGGACCGCTGGTAGGTGCCTTTGTCTTACATACGGTTAATGAAGTGGCCCGGCACTTTATCGATACTCCAGGACTAAGTTTAATTGTATATGGTTTGATCCTAATTATTATTATTGGCTATCTTCCAAATGGCTTGATCGGCGCATTTAAGAAAAAAGAGAAAAAATCAGGGTCCAATTCTCTCGATAAAAAACGATCGCGCGAGGAATCTTAAATTGCTTAGGGTAAACAATTTAACAAAAAAGTTCGGAGGTTTGGTAGCTGTTTCTTCGGTTGATCTCGAAGTAAATGAAAAGGAAATTGTTTCACTTATTGGCCCAAATGGAGCTGGTAAAACAACTTTATTTGCAATGGTTGCGGGTTTCTTAAAGGCAGATGAAGGTGAAATAAATTTTGAAAACGCCTCTATTGTGGGTATGAAGCCTCACCAAATTTGTCAGCGTGGTATGGTTAGGACATTTCAAATAACTCAACCATTTGCAGGTCTAACAACCTTGCAGAATATTATGGTTGGTGCATACAGTAATACGGCTCAGACAAATAGTGCGCGAAAAAAGGCTGAAGAAGTCGCTGAAGTTGTTGGAATGACATCATTATTAAGTCAAGGCGCTGACGGTCTTACAGTAGCAGGCCGAAAACGTCTTGAATTAGCTCGAGCACTGGCAACAGATCCAAAGCTCCTTTTGCTTGATGAAGTGATGGCTGGATTAAATCCAGCAGAAATAGATGAAATCGTTAAAGTTATTAAGGGGATAAGAGACCGTGGAGTTACTATTTTCTTAATAGAACATGTCATGAAAGCTGTAATGAATCTATCTGATCGTACATATGTTCTTAATGATGGTAAACTCATTGCCAGTGGAACCCCTTCCTCAGTAGCTGAAAACCCACAGGTGATTGAAGCTTATTTGGGGCATGGTGCTGCCGAAGCTATGGCGGAGGGCGCATGAGCTTAATAAAAGTTGAAAATTTAGCTGCTGGTTATGGACTTGTCGAAGTTTTAAGGAATATCTCATTGGAAATAAATCAAGGTGAGGTTGTTGCAGTACTCGGCAGTAACGGAGTGGGCAAAACTACTTTAAATAATTGTTTATCCGGTTTGATAAAGCCAAATCACGGGAAGATATTTTTTCAGGATGAAGTAATTTCCAACAAGGCACCTGAAGAAATAGTTGATATGGGTTTAATACATGTTCCCGAGGGCAGAAAACTTTTTCCTAATCTTACTGTTAAGGACAATTTAGAGTTAGGTTCTTACCGGAGAGGTAAAAGCAATCGGTCCTCCAATCTAGAAAACGTTTTGAATATATTCCCGAAGCTTTCTGAGAGAATAAGTCAAACCGCTGGCACCCTTTCGGGCGGGGAGCAGCAGATGGTTGCCATTGGCCGAGGCTTAATGGGTGATCCTCGCCTTTTATTGCTTGATGAGCCATCATTGGGACTTTCCCCATTGCTGGTGGAGCAAATGTTCGACCTGATAAAAAAAATAAGTGATAACGGTCTTACTGTTTTGCTCGTGGAGCAAAATGTAACCCAATCGCTCTCTATAGCTGATCGCGCATATGTCATTGAAGAAGGGGCGATTGCTATTTCTGGGTTATCAAAAGATCTGTTAAAAAATGCAGAGTTAAAAAGGTCATATCTTGGTCTTTGAGATCTTATTTTGCTGTATAACCGCCATCAACGACAATCACCTGACCTGTAATAAAAGACGCTGAATTAGATAGCAAAAACACAATCACCTGTGCCACCTCTTCAGCTTCTCCAAAACGCCCAAGTGGTATCTTACTCTTTATTTCTTCATATCGGTTATGATCAGATCTCGCTGCTTCTGTCATTGGTGTCATTATGGGCCCTGGCGCAACCGAATTTACTCTTATCTCTCGGTTC
>ERZ802819.448-NODE-448-length-27750-cov-21.792_pt1 | contig 27750 bp, 25 predicted proteins | sample MGYA00345647_ERZ802819 | MGnify/ENA primary metagenome ERZ802819 (study PRJEB30503, sample SAMEA104212355) | marine metagenome | biome: Westerlies Biome; feature: [SRF] surface water layer (ENVO:00010504) within the epipelagic zone...; material: water...
CGAAGATGGCGGCGCAGAATTTACTGCCAGCAAAAAGATGACCGTAGCCTAATCTTCGGATTTGGGTCGCGAGTTAATAGGGAGGATTTTATAATGCGACTAGCAGTAATGATAACAATGGCGCTCAGCTTGGTAGCTGGAGCTGCATTTGCGAAAACCCCATATCATGATGGTACCGCCGAAGTGATCAAGCCAACTGATAAGAACCACCCACTTGGTGAAATTGTGTCTGGTTACGATTTTCGCAAGGCAATGATCCGAGATGTGCAGGATGATGATTTTGAAAATCCAGCTATGCTCGTTGTCGATCATGGTGAAGAGCTGTGGGGCACCGTTGATGGTAGTGCCGGCAAATCACTCTCTCAGGCTTTCGAGGGTTGCGCCGAAGTGCCACTTGATGTGGTGGGGTCGGTTTATCCACGCTTTAATAATGCTGCCGGTAAAGTAATTTCACTTGAGCAGGTTATCAATATGTGTCGTGAGACCACAATGGGCGCAAAGCCTTATAAGTGGGAGTCACGCGACATGCTTGGCATCACTGCCTATATCCGGATGCAGTCACGCGGATCGCGCGTCAATGTCGCAGTTGATGGAAAAGCATCTGCAGCATTTGAGCGCGGCAAAAAGCTTTATTATCAACGTGTTGGTCAGTTAGATATGTCATGTGCACATTGTCACGAAGATAACTACGGTAATTATATCCGTGCAGATATGCTGTCTCAGGGCAATATTAATGGCTTTCCGACTTACCGCCTGAAGTGGAACGGTGTTGGGTCAACCCACCGCCGATTTAGAGGATGCATGAAAAATATTCGTGCAAAACCTCTGCCTTATGGTCACGAAGATTATGTAGCGCTTGAGCTTTATACAGCTTGGCGGGGTAATGGCCTGAAGGTGGAGGCCCCAGCCTATCGGAATTAAAACTTTTAGCGCCTTTTGAAAAAGGTAAAATATTTTACCCCATACTGCCACGCAGTATGGGGTATTTTATTTGGAATAATCAAAAAAACCTATATGATGATTCGTACATAAGGTAATTTCTATATATATTTAGATGTAATTTAAAAATGAAGTTGGGGGCGTTTCAGTGACAGTTAGTTTCGGTGCAGCATTAATGGCGGGATTGCTTAGCTTTCTGTCGCCATGCGTTTTGCCGCTTGTGCCGGGCTATATTGGGTTTCTGGGTGGGCTTGGTAATCGATCAAACGATGTGTCTAATCAGGCAAAAACAATTTTGTCGCGACTTCAGCTTGTTATGGCCTCGATTCTTTTTGTTGCTGGGTTTTTGACGGTTTTTGTCGCGCTTGGCGCATCAACCAGCATGGCAGGCAGCTTTATCGCGCAGCACATGAATTTTTTCCAAATGATTGGCGGTGGCATAATCACTATTCTGGGGCTGCACTTTATTGGCGCTTTTAGCATTGGAGTTCTGAACCGCGATGTGCGGTTCATGCCATCGCCTAAACGGTTTGGCACGGTTGGCGCTTATGTTGTTGGCCTAGCCTTTGGTTTTGGCTGGACGCCATGCGTTGGACCAGTTCTGGCAACAATATTGATGCTCTCAGCAGGCTCTGGTGGTGAAAGTGATGGTGCAGGCTTATTGTTTGCCTACGGGCTTGGGATTGGACTTCCTTTTATTTTAGTGGCTGTTTTTGCTGACTTGTTTATGGATAAATTTAGGCTTTTCTCGGCGCAAATGCGTTATGTTAAATGGATACTTGGTGGATTCTTGGTAGTTACTGGACTGGCCGTAATGACTGGAACATTGTCTCAAGTAGGTTTTTGGCTATTGCGCAATGTATCATTTTTTCAAGGGGTGGGATGATGGCTGCGACAATACGTTTTCTGGTTTTAAGTTTTTCTATCATTCTTGGATTTACCGGTCCAAGTCTTGCTGGTGATGAAAGGCCAACATTAGGTGATGATGGTCTCTATCATTATAACTGGTACCATCAGTCATTTTTTGAACTTGCCGACGATCTTGATGAAGCTCTTGCAAGTGGCAAAGTTTTGATGGTCAAATTTGACCAAAAAGGCTGCATTTACTGTGAAAAAGTTGCCACTGAAATATTAAGTGAACCAGCAATCAATAAATATGTGCGTGAGAACTTTTTGGTTGTGCAAATGGATATTTTTGGGTCTCGTGATGTGACAGATCTTGATGGGACTGTGTTACCTGAAAATGAGATGGCAGCTCGCTGGGGTGTTGTTTTTACCCCATCAATTTACTTTATAACCGAGAAAAAAGATGTCGGTAAGTTAACAGAGACGGCCGCTGCAGTGATGCCTGGGGCTTTCATGAAAGGAACTTTCATGGGGATGCTCGAATGGGTCAAAACTGGCGCATATAAAACTGAAACTCGTTTTCAGAAATATTTCAACGACAATTATCAACGAATACGTGAAGAAATGAAGGCTGCTCGTCCTGCCACCTAATTTCACCAGAAAACTCATGTGTTTAGTTCAAAATGTTGGAGTTAAATTAAGGAAATGACGATGGATCAGAAAAAAACTAAAAACACGCTATCGCGCCGCCAAGTTCTTGGTGGGACTGCTGCAGCACTTGGAAGCGTTGCCGCAATTCCATATGCCTCTGCAGCAGAGTCAAACCCTGCAAATTTACCACCAAATGTGCCTGAATGGACGCCCTATCTTGGCGCCGGTGTTGACGTTAATCCCTATGGTATGCCGTCTGAACATGAGTCGCACGTGATCCGTCGCAATGTCGAATGGCTGACCGCTAGCACCGAATCATCAATTAATTTTACGCCATTGCAGGATCTTGACGGGATTGTCACGCCAAACGGCCTGTGTTTTGAGCGTCATCATGGTGGTGTTCCTGAGGTGGTGCCTGCCGATTATCGCCTGATGATCAATGGACTTGTTGATTGGGAATTGATTTTCACCATCGATGATCTCAAACGGTTTCCGCAGGTAAACCGGTTCCATTTTCTGGAATGTGCAGCTAATGGCGGCATGGAATGGCGCGGTGCGCAGTTGAATGGATGCCAATATACTTTTGGTATGGTGCATAATGTCCAATATAGCGGTGTTCGCTTATCCGATATCTGCCGTGAAGTCGGGGTAAAACCATCGGCCAAATGGGTTCTTGCCGAGGGTGGTGACTCGGCTGGCATGAACCGATCGGTTCCAATCGAAAAAATTCTGGATGATTGCATGATTGCCTATTCCATGAATGGCGAGGCCTTGCGGCCTGAACAGGGCTATCCGGCGCGGTTGGTTGTGCCGGGCTGGGAAGGCAATATGTGGGTGAAATGGATACGCCGATTGGAATTTGGTGACGCCCCTTATATGGCACGCGAAGAAACCTCAAAATATACCGACCTTATGACAAGTGGCAAAGCGCGCATGTTTACATGGGTGATGGATGCCAAATCGGTCGTGACGTCGCCTTGCCCGGAGAAGCCGATGATGGCAAAAGGCCAGAATCTGCTGAAGGGTCTGGCATGGTCGGGTCGTGGCAAAATCACCCGTGTCGATGTGTCGCTTGATGGTGGGGTTAATTGGAAAAAGGCCGAATTGCATGGTCCGGTTCTAAGCAAAAGCCTGACCCGTTTTACCATACCGTTTGAATGGAATGGCGAAGAAATGAAAGTCCAGTCACGCGCCATGGATGAAACTGGCTATGTCCAGCCAACCATTCAGGCGTTGCAAAAAGACCGCGGCGTCAATTCGATCTATCACAATAATTCAATTGCTACCTGGTTGGTAAAGTCAAACGGGGAGGTCGAAAATGTACGGCTTGGTTAAGATGCGGCACATTTCAAAAACCCTAGTTAACACTGGTGTTTTCGCCGGATTTGCAATGGCGTTATCCGGCACGGCAATTGCGGCTGAACGGCCATTTGGTCTTGGCACATTAGCCACAGCCGAACAGATTGCCGGTTGGGATATTGACGTTCGTCCTGATGGAAAAGGCGCGCCAATTGGCAGCGGCACTGCGGCCGACGGCGAAGAAGTTTACGCCGAACGTTGTGCTGGTTGTCATGGTGATTTTGGCGAGGGCGTCGATCGCTGGCCGATTCTGGCTGGCGGCCTTGGATCACTGGTCACGGATGATCCGGTGAAAACGGTTGGCAGCTATTGGCCCTATGCATCGACGGTTTATGATTATGTCTATCGCGCCATGCCTTTTGGCGAGGCACAGTCATTAACGCATGACGAAACCTATCAGGTTGTTGCTTATATTCTTAATATGAGTGACGTGATTGATGATGAGTTCGTTCTTAGTAACGAAACTATTGGCAGCGTCAAAATGCCAAATGCGAATGGCTTTATGTTGCCTGATCCGCGGCCTGATGGCCAGCTTGCTAGTGCGCCATGCATGCAAAATTGTGAGGTTTCGACCAAGATAATTGGCCGTGCGCGCATCATTGATGTGACGCCTGACAAGCAATAGACTGATAAGGTATTTGGCCAAAAATATTTGACGTGGCCGCGCCCAAATAAGACATAGGATGACAATATGAAAATGCACTCCACTCGTCGTCAATTTGCCGCTTCTGCTGTGGCCGCGATGACGCTTGCCGCATTACCGACAAGGCTGATGGCATCAAGTCAGCCTTTTGCTGGTGGCAAGCTTCATAGCTTTTCAGACGGTCCAATGAACCTGCCAATTGAGTCTGTTTTTTACGATATTTTTGGCGATGATCGCCAAAAATATCTGAAAGCCGCGAAGGTTTCAGATGGTATTTGGCGCCGGGCGGTCAATGTTAATTTGCTAGAAGTTGGCGAACGCAAGATCTTGTTTGATGTTGGTTCAGGCCTTAATTTTCTGCCAACCCTTGGTGAATTACCTGCCGCACTTGACACTGCTGGCGTTGATATTGGTACAATTACCGATGTGGTTTTCACCCATGCCCACCCTGATCATATCTGGGGCATTCTTGACGATTTTGACGATCTGCTGATGCCTGATGCAGCTTATCATATTAGTCAGGCCGAATGGGATTTCTGGGATTCAGATGATGCGGTGAGTGTTATGGTTCCTGGGCGGGAGAGCTTTGCAGTTGGCGCAAAATCACGCTTTGATAAGCTTCGTGATCAAATATCATTTTTCAAGGGCGGCGATGAAATCCTGTCCGGTATCGAGGCTGTTGATACATCTGGCCATACACCTGGTCATGCGTCGCTTTTGATACATGACTCTGCAGGCCCAGTTCTGATTGCTGGGGATGCGTTAACCCATCCTGTTATTTCTATCGAGCATCCACAATGGCACGACCCCGCTGATATGGACCGAGAAGCAGCCGCTTTAACGCGAAAGCGGCTGCTTGATCGGCTAGCTACCGATAAAATTGGGCTCGCCGCAACCCATTTGCCGGCACCTGGGTTTGGCTGGGTGGAGTCAAACCAGTCAGTCTGGCGTTACATCGCCGCCGACAGTTGATTAATGTGAATAGGAAATAATTTTATGTTGTCTCGTCGTGAATTTATGCAAATGGCCGCTGTTACGGCGGGTATCTATGGCACCACATCAAACTGGAACCGCGTCGCTGCTAAACAGGCCATGGTTCAAGATGATTTGCTGAAATTTGATAGCAAAGGTCAAGTAACGCTTTTGCATATCACCGATATGCATGCCCAGCTCAAGCCGCTTTATTTCCGGCCACCATCGGAAAATTATGGTGTTGGCGATTTTGAAGGGCGGCCGCCACATCTTGTTGGTGAAGATTTTCTGGCGCATTTTGACATTGCCCCCGGAACACCGCTTGCCTATGCCCATACGATGGTTGATTACGCAAATCTGGCGCAAACCTATGGCAGGCTTGGCGGGCTTGACCGCACCGCAACCTTGGTGAAATCGATCCGTGCCGATCGGGGTGACGATAAGGTGTTGCTTCTTGATGGTGGTGACACATGGCAGGGGTCTTATACATCGTTGAAAACCAATGGTCAGGATATGGTTGATGCGATGGCGATGCTAAAGCCCGATGCAATGGTTGGGCATTGGGAATTCACCTTTGGCGTTGATCGGGTCAATGAAATCATTGAATCGATGAATTATCCATTCCTTGGCGGCAATGTGTTTGACACTGAATGGGAAGAGCCGGTTTTTGAAAGTACCGCCTTTTTTGAAAAGGGCGGGGTTAAGGTCGCGGTTATTGGCCAGCATTTCCCCTATACGCCAATTGCCAATCCGCGTTACATGATGCCGAAATGGTCATTTGGCATCCGCCCTGAAACCGTGCAGAAAAATGTGAATGCGGCGCGTGATGCTGGTGCCCAAATTGTGGTTCTATTATCGCATAATGGATTTGATGTTGATCAGAAATTGGCAACGATTGTGACCGGCATTGATGTGATCTTGACTGGCCACACGCATGATGCGGTGCCGCAGGCACTAAAGATCAATAAAACTTTGCTACTGTCATCAGGGTCGCACGGCAAATATCTTGGCCGTATCGATCTTGATGTTAAAGGCGGCGAGGTTGTTGATTATAGTTCAACCTTGATACCGGTCTTTTCTGATGTAATTACACCCGATCCTGAAATGTCGGCCCATATTGATGCGTTGCGCGCGCCCTATGAGGCCGAATGCAACCGTGTGATCGGCAGCACAAGTGGGCTTTTATATCGGCGCGGCAATTTCAATGGCACATGGGATGATCTGATTTGTCAGGGCATCATTGAAGAACGCGATGCCGAAATTTCGCTTAGCCCCGGATTCCGTTGGGGAACGACGCTTCTTCCGGGGCAGGATATCACCATTGAGGATCTTTATACCCAGACAAGCATGAGCTATCCGAATGTTTATCGTACCGAAATGACCGGCGCGCAAATCAAGACCATCCTTGAAGATGTTTGCGATAATCTTTTCAATATTGATCCATTCTATCAGCAAGGCGGTGACATGGTTAGGGTTGGCGGTATGAATTACACTTGCGCGCCAAAGGCCAGTATGGGCAATCGTATCAGTGATTTGACCATGACAAAAACGGGCGAAAAGCTGGATGCTGACCGAAAATATGTTGTTGGTGGTTGGGCATCGGTGAATGAGAATGTTGAAGGGCCAGCCATTTATGATCTTATGGAAGGCTATATCAGCCGCAAAAAATCAATTGATTTGCCAGCACAACAGGCGGTCAAGGTCATTGGCCTGTAACATCGCATTTCATGATGAGTCACGATCAGCGTGATGGTTTTTGAAAGGCTGGCCCGATGGGTCAGCCTTTTGCATTTCTAGAAAAAGCCCAAACATTGACAGCGTCATATTTACCGATTTTAATTTGACAAGACGGCACGACCATTCTCTAATCTTTACCTATTGATTGCGTCTAATGGCTTTTGGATTTCCCTATGACTCAACAAATATCCCTAAAATTGGGTTGTGATTCCACTGCGGTTCAATGAAGGCCAGCCTCATTTGCTAACCAAACGGAAAGAGCCGGATGAAACCCGTTCGCTTTGACTATAAACGACCCACAACGATTGAAGAGGCATGTGGCCTTCTTGCCAGTGATGATAATGCGCGCATTCTGGCCGGGGGCCAGTCATTGATTCCGATGTTATCGATGCGACTGTCACGCCCGTCATTGCTGATCGATATCGCGCATATTCCCGAGTTAACCGCCTTTGTCGAAACCGAAACCCATATTGAAATTGGCACGATGGTTCGGCAGGCGGTGGCGCAGAAATCCAAATTAGTCAAAACGCATATTCCGCTTTTGGCAAAGGCGCTTGGCCATGTTGGCCATCCGCCAACCCGAGCGCGCGGCACGGTTGGCGGCTCAGTGGCACATGCTGATCCTTCGGCTGAAATTGCGCTTGTTGCGGCAACTTTGGGCGCGGAAATCACCTATCGTGTTGATGGCGCCGATGAAATATTTGATGCGTCTAATTTTTTCATTGGCCCCATGTTGACCATTGCGCCACCAACCGGATGCTTGACGCAGCTGAGCTTTGCCAAGGCACCGGCGGTTTGCGGCACGGGCTTTCATGAGGTTGCCCCGCGCAAAAGCGATTATGCTCTGGCATCTGCGGCGGCGCAGATCAATTTTGCCGCTGGATCAGGCGTTACTAGCATCCATCTTGGCATTGGCTCGGTCGGCGATTTTCCCGAACGGTTGGATGTTGATCAGCTATGCGGCACGCCGCTTGATGATGCGGCAATTGCTGATGCGGTTCATGCGGCAATGCAGATGGTGGAAACTGTTGAAGATTTGCACGCCACCGCGGCTTATCGCAAACGCGTTGCTACCGAGCTTGCAATCCGAGCTCTTCGCGATGCGCGTGACGAAATATCAAAGGATCTAATCAATGAATGATGTGACCTTGACGGTTAATGGCAAGCCTGTCTCAGGCGTGACCGAGCCGCGCGTTACCTTGCTTGATTTTCTCCGTGATGTGGCCGGATTAAAAGGCACCCATGCCGGATGCGAACATGGTGTTTGTGGGGCTTGTACGGTGTTGATTGACGGCACTGCGGTTCGGTCTTGTTTGATGCTGGCGGTTCAGGCTGAAGGCGAGGATATCATCACGATTGAAGGCATTGGTGGGTCGGGCGCGCGTGCTGGTGAGCTTGGTATTATTCAAGATGCGTTTTGCGAGACTCATGGGCTGCAATGCGGCTATTGTACTCCGGGCATGATCTTGGCTGCCGAAGCGTTATTGTCGGTCAATACAGACCCAACTGAACATGAAGTCCGCGAAGCCATTTCAGGCAATATTTGCCGTTGCACCGGCTATGTTCAGATTGTTGACGCTATCTTGCTTGCGGCCAAACGTCTTGGCCAGCGCAATGATGCCGCGCCGTCCGATGCGAATTTGGTTTAAGGATTGGATTCATGACTGAACAGAAATATAAATTTCTTTCAACCCCGCGCCGTCCAGTTGAAGATCGGCGCTTTGTTGCTGGCCGTGGAAAATTCATTGCCGATCTTGACCGGCCAAATATGCTTCATGTTGCGCCGCTGGCATCGCATTATGCGGCGGCGGCGATTAATGGCATTGATGCCAGTGCGGCGCTTGCCATGCCTGGCGTTGTGGATGTGATTACCGGGGCTGAACTTGCCGCCGCTGTCCAGCCCTTAATGAATGGTTTGAACACACCAAATGTTCGCCGGTTTCCGCTGGCGGTTGATCGGGTGCGCTATGCTGGTGAATGGGTTTGCGCCGTTGTTGCTGAAAGCCGCGCCTTGGCCGAGGATGCGTTGGAAAAAATCATTGTTGATGCAACGCCGCAGCCTTTTATTCTAGATGCTGAAACCGCATTGCTGGATACCAGCGCGCCGGTTCACCCCGAACATGGCAGCAATTTGCTTCTTGACCGGAAATTTGTCTGGGGGCCTGTTGATGATGATTTTGACGCGGCCGCGCATAGCCTGTCATTTTCGGTGACATGGGGCCGCAATTCTACCGTGCCGATTGAAACATTTGGCGTTCTTGCCGAATGGAATGGCTGGGATCAGATGCTTGATATCTGGGCTTCAATCCAGATGCCAAAATATGCTGATCAGATTGCCCGCAGCCTTGACCTGCCGGGCAATGCCATTCGGGTGCATTATGATGTTGATGTTGGCGGCAGCTATGGCGTGAAACGCGGCATCAAACATTCGGTTCTGGTTGGTTATATCGCTCGCAAACTTGGCTGTCCAGTTCGCCTGATCGAAGACCGTCTAGAAAATATGAGGGCTGGCGATGCGCATGGGCCGGAACGCAAATTTGATATCACTATAGCCTTTGATCAAGATGGCACTGTTCGATCAATGAAAATGCGCGCGCTTGATAATGCGGGTGCCTATGCTGGCCGTGCGCCGTTCCAGCTTGGCAAGCCAATCAGCGCCATTGTTGGCCCTTATCAAATTAATTCGGTGGCCTATCACGCGCTGTCGGTAACAACCAATAAAACGGTTCAAGAAGCGGTTCGTGGCTTTGGCCAAGCGCCAACCAATTATGCCATTGAAACCGCGATGGATCGTGTTGCCGAATATCTTGGCATGGACCGACTGGCATTGCGCCAGAAAAACCTGATCCGCAAAGATCAATTCCCCTATCTCATTCCAAGTGGCAGCTATTATGATAGCGGTGATTATCACGCGGTGATTGATAAGGTTCTGACAGCTGCTGATTATCCGGCAATGCTTGCCGAACGCGATCGGCTTCGCGATGCTGGCATGATGGCCGGTATTGGCATTGCTGCCTGCCTTGAGCCAAGTGGTGGGAATTCATCATTCGAGCCGTTGCTGAATCAAAGCAACCAGACATCAACATGGATGGAATCCTGTCAGGTCAATATTGACGCGCTTGGTATGGTGACAGCACGGATTCACACAACATCATCGGGACAAGGCCATGAAACGCTTGTGTCAACCATACTTGGCGAAGTCATGCAAATTGATCCGGAATTGATTCGCATTACCCGGCCTAATTCGCTGGAAAGTCTGCCGGGCAATTCACCGGTTGGAAGTCGTATGGCGATTATGCTTGGCGGTGCTGCGGCGCGGGCGGGTGAAAAGTTAAAAGCCAAGATCATGGCCATTGCGGTGCACCGGCTTGGCGTTGCCATTGACCAGCTTCGCTATGAGGGTGGTGACGTCTTGGCGAATGATGGCCGCCGGTTTACATGGGATGAAATGGTTGAACTGGCGCATCGCCAATATCACAATCTTCCTGATGGAATGGATCCGGGGCTTGCCAGTTTTGATATTATGCAAGTGCCAACCGGCGATGCCTTGCCAGTTGATGACAAGGTGCAGATGTATCCTTGTTATTCATTCGAATTTCATCTTTTGCTGGTGTCCTTTGATCCGATTATTGGCCGTCCGGACATTCATTCCTATGTCATTGGCCATGATTGCGGCACGGTGATTAATCCGGCGATTGTTAGCGGCATGACCTATGGCGGTATCGCCCATGGCATCGGGGCGGCGCTGTTTGAAGAATTTGCCTATGACACCAATGGCCAGCTTTTGACGCAAAGTTTTCTTGATTATTTGATGCCTTCGTCACATGAGGTTCCCGCGATCCAGATTGTCAAACATTGCACGCCGTCACCCCATACGGTTTTTGGCCAGAAAGGATCGGGTGAAAGCGGCTATCTTGGAGCGCCTGCCGCTGTGTCGGGTGCGATTAATGATGCTGTTGCCGGTCTTGGCATCCATTTTGAAAAACTGCCAATTCGCATGAGTACAATTAGCGATGCCATTGCCGCAAAAACATCTTAACCCCCCTTTTGATCTGATCTCAGCCGCGCTCTTCCATTCACCAATTCACCAGTTCATTAATTCAATGCGAGACCAACCCAAATGATTATAGACAGCCACGCCCATTTCATTCCGCCAAGCCTGCTTGCTGCGATTCAGGATCGCGCTGGCGAATTTGCCTCACTTTCGCTTATCCATGATGAGTCAGGCAGTTTCGGCTTTTCCTTTGCCGGCAGCAAGCCAACACGCCCTGCGAGTAAAATGCTGTCAGATACCAAGCGGCGGCTTGAATGGATGGACGCCAACCAGATTGACCTGCAGGTGATTGGTGGCTGGCTTGATATGTTTGGCTATGAATTGCCGGTTGATGAAGGCCAGCGCTGGTCGGCCATGATCAATGAACATCTTGGTCAGTTCTGCGCCGAAAATGATCGGTTTCTGCCGCTGGCAAGCCTGCCGATGCAGAATGGTATTGCCGCGGCAACGGTTCTTGATCAGGCGCATCAAAACGGATTTAAAGGCGCCATGATCGGCACCCAGCCAAAGGGCAAGGGCGGCGTTCTTGATGACCCTGAATTGACCCCGTTTTGGGAATCGGCGCATCGCAATGGATCGGTTTTATTCATTCATCCGGTGTTTGATTCGGGTGATGATAGGGTCAATGATTATGGCATGAATAATGCCATTGGCCGCATTACCGATACCTTGATTGCGATTTCGCGGATCATTTATTCAGGTCATGTTGAAACCTATCATAATGCCAAGATTGTCATTGGTATTGGCGGGTCGGCATTGCCGTATGTTCTTGGCCGGATGATGCGAAATTACAATCTTCACAAAGATACACTTGCCGATCCGTCAAAGGCATTATCAATGCTGTATTACGATACTTTGCTTCATGATCCAGACGCATTGGCCTTTTTGATTCGCGCGGTTGGGATTGACCGCATCATGCTTGGATCGGATATGCCGTTTCCGATTGGCGATCCATCGCCTCTAGCCGTTCTTGAAGGGCTGGATATGGCTGATCGCAACAAACTGGTTAATGGCGTTGCCAGCCAGCTATTTGGGCTTTAATCCGCTGCGATCCAATTAGGTGAGGCGAGGAGACATATCGTGAATATTGAGTTGAATGGCAGCGAACAAATCAATGCCAGCCCGGCAAATCTGTGGGAATCGGTTATTGATCCGGCGGTTTTGCAACGCGCGATCCCAGGCTGTATCAGCATGACCGAAACCGGCGAAGGTCAATATCAAATGGCCTTGGAATTAAAAGTGGCGGCGGTTGGTGGCAGTTTTGAAGGGGCAGTATCGCTTTCCGAAATGAACCCACCGCATAGCTGTGTCATTACCGTGTCGGGAAGCGGAACGCTTGGCACAGGCGGCGGCAATGCCACTGTTGCCATTACCGAAGGTGATGATGGCAATGCGCTGATTTCCTATCAGGCGCAAGGCGAGGTGAGCGGGCTTGTTGCCGGTGTCGGCCAGCGGATTTTGATGGGGGTTGCCAAACATCTGGCACGCCAGTTCTTTGCCGCTTTGAAAAAGGAATTTGCCGCAGCCTAGTTGGTGCGGCCAGTCGTGATCATTTACTTTATGGAGAGCATTTTGATGAAAACCTATGATGTGGTTGCAGCCGCGATTGAGGCGCAGGAAACCGGGCATTGTTTTGCGCTTCTTGGCGATGGCAATATGCATTTTGCCGGTGCGCTGTCCCATCTTGGCATGTCCTTTACCTATGCACGGCATGAACATTGTGCAGTATCGATGGCGATGGCCTATGCCCGGGTGACAGGAGGCCCGGGTCTTGCCACGGTAACTTGTGGCCCGGGCCTTACGCAGGTGATGACCGGTCTTGCTGCTGCCGTGCGGGCGCGCATCCCGCTGGTGCTGTTTGTTGGTGAATCGCCGCTTCGCAATTCATGGTATAATCAAGAAATTGATCAAGCCCCCTTTGTGACCGCTTGCGGTGCAGAATATGTTCGTATCTTACACAAGCCGCGGATTACACGGCAGATCCAAGATACTTTTGCGCGGACACAAATGACCGGCATTCCGGTTGTGATTGGTATGCCATTTGACCTTCAGGAAAGTGACTGGGGCGATCTTGCCTATAAAGTTGAAAAGGCGGCTGACCTGATTCCCGCCGCTGGCAAAATGTTTCCCGATCCGGCAAATGTAACCTCAATCGCGGCGATGGTGGCGGCGGCAGAAAAGCCGGTGATCATTGGCGGGCGCGGCGCAATTCTGGCTGATGCTGGACCGTCTTGCATACGCCTTGCCGATCATATTGGCGCTGTATTGCTAACCACCCTACCGGCGCGCGGTCTGTTTCATCAATCGGCGCATTCGCTGAATGTGGTTGGGGGGTTTGCTTCGGATACGGCACGTGAGGCCTGTCTTGACGCTGATCTGATCATTGCCGTTGGCACTAGTCTGGCATCGCATTCGGCCGATGCTGGCAAGCTTTACCCAAATGCCAAAATCCTGCATATCGATACCAAACCTGTGATCTATAGTCAGGGGCGTGTTGCCGCGCATATTCATTTATGTGCTGATGCCAAAATTGGTGTTGATGCGCTTATCAGTGAAATTGAAGCCAGCCATGGCACAGCAGCAGCCGACAATAGCTGGCGAAATGCATTGGTCGCCAAACAAGATGCGGCCGAATATCCTGATGCCATGCCGTTTCAGGTTGCCCCTGATGTTCTTGACCCGCGCGCGATGATCAAGGCGCTGGATCAGAAATTGCCCAAAGACTGGTTCATGGTGAATTCATCCGGCCATTGTTCTTATTATGCCGCGCATATGACTGGCCGTTCATCCGATGTGTTTTTGACCATTCGCGAATTTGGCGCGATTGGAAATGGCCTATCTTATGCCATTGGTGTTGCTGCGGCACGTCCGGAAACACAGGTTGTTTTGATTGATGGTGATGGTGGATTCTTGATGCATGCACAAGAGTTGGAAACCCTTGCGCGTCATGGAATCAAGCTGTTGATGATTGTGATGAATGATGCGGCTTACGGTTCAGAAATTCACAAATTGCGCGTTGATGGCCATGATGAGGATGGGGCTGCCTTTGGCGCAACCGATCTTGCATCAATGGCGCGCGGCTTTGGCCTTGGCGGTGTATCTTTCCGCAATCTTGATCATCTTGATTCGGCTTTTGATGAATTTATCGCATCGGATAAAGCGGCTTTATGGGATTTTCATATTTCGGATCAGGTGGTCTCGCCAGTGATGCGCCGTCTAACCGCTGCCAAAAAATAGATGGGTATTTTTTGTAAACTTCTACTTTAAAGGGTCAGAAGGTGATTCAAGAAATGTCGGGTCGGTGTTAATGATTCCATTTTCATGTAGAGCGACGATTTCACTTTTGTCCAGTCCACAGATGGTTGTTAGAATTTCTTCATTATGCTCGCCTAAAAGTGGCGCTCTGAGTTCATTGTTGTGAGACCATTTTGAGAATATTGGAGGCTGGCCAGGTATTGGAAAGTTGCCAATGAATGGGTCTTTTATTTGTCGTATTGCGCCACGTTGGATTGCGTGGGGGTGGTTGATTGCTTCTTGCAATGTTAACACTGGAGCAACTGGCACGCGTTGATTCTTTAGTATAGTAAGAATGTCTTGCCGATCACCGATTTTTGCCATCCATTGTTCAATAATACCCTGCAACTCATATTTGTTTTTACGTCGGTTTTGGGGTGAGTTGAACCTAGTGTCTTTTTCGAGTTCAGGCATGCCTATGGCCTGCAAAAGCCTCGGCCATTGGTAGGGCATGATCATCATTTGTAAAAACGAACCGTCGCCACACTCAAAAATGCCAGTTGGCCCGCCATTTGGATGTTGAGACCCTGACCGCTCTGGTGAAGCAGCGTCGCCCCGTAATCCAACCCGCGGAATATAGTCCTCATGCATTTGAAGGTATGTATCCAGTAGTGAGCAGTCGATAAATTGTCCTTCGCCTGTTCTCTCTCGATGTAACAGGGCAACTACAACGGCCATAGCCGCTGAAATTCCAGTGGCGCTATCACCGACTGCCATACTCACTTGGCTTGGCGAACGGTCATTTTCACCAATCATTTCTGTAATGCCGGCATATGCTGCGGCCATGTAGTCAAAACCAGGCTCGTTCGCCAGCGGACCTTCTTGACCTGCAAAAGATATTGAACACATAATTATCTCAGGGTTAATTTTTTTAACCTCGTCATACGACAACCCCATGCGACCTATAACGCCAGGAGCAAAGTTCTCCACAAGAACATCAGACCGTTCAATGAGTTTTTTGATCAGCGCCTGTCCCTTGTTGGACTTAAGGTTAATCGCTAAACTGCGCTTAGAGTGGTTATGCTGAGCGAAATATGTGCTTTGCGTGCAGTTTGCATACTCTTTTTTACGTGATCTGAGGCCAGACCTCCTTGCATGATCACCAATCGGGGTTAATTCTACTTTTATAACATCCGCTCCAAGCTCAGCCATAAGTCGTGAACATGTTGGGCCCGCAACAAATTGAGTGATATCCAGGACTCGATATCCACAAAGCATTTTGGTCATGGTTTATTTACCTTTTGATTTTTCGAAGTATTTGTTGCACTGGGGCCACCGAATAGTGTTTGCCACGCATCCCCTTCAGGTTTTTGACCACTCCTATCGATTTTTTCATTCATCACTGAAAGGCCGCGTTGCACTGCTGGTCTCTTTCTAATGGAATTGTACCATCGCTGAATATTGGGATGTTTAGAAATATCTTGCCCCTGCAATTTTTGAGGCCTTAGCCAGGGATAGACAGCGATGTCGGCGATACTGTAATCCGTCCCTGCCAAATATTGCGACTTACTTAACTGGGTATCGAGAACCGCATAAACCTTACTAGCCTCATTGGTGTATCTTTTAATCGCATATTCAACTGTTTCTTTGGCGTAATGCCTAAAGTGGTGTGCCTGCCCTAGCATTGGCCCCACATTTCCCATTTGAAACATTAGCCACTGGATCACATCTAGCTTTGTTGTGGTGTCGGTCTCAAGAAATTGGTTAAATTTTTCTGCTAGGTAAAGTAAAATAGCACCAGATTCGAATACTGATATTTGACGCTTGGTATCTAAAGTATCTGTGATTGCGGGGACTTTTCCATGTGGGCTAAGTTCTAAAAAACTACTCGCAAACTGTTCGCCCTTGCCAATGTGGACTGGATAAATGTCGTATGGAATTTTTAACTCTTCTAGCAAAATGCTAACTTTGTAGCAGTTAGGTGTAGGCCAGAAAAACAGAGTGATCTTGCCTTCTTTCATGACCCGTCACTTTTAGCTAGCCCTGCGTTCGCTAAGGTTTCTTCGAGCAACCAAATCCTATCTGCGCCCCAGAATTGTTCGCCATTGAATACAAAAATTGGTACTCCAAAAATATGATCATCTGCTGCTTCATCCAGGCACGCTTCAAATTCCACGGCGCCGTCACCCTCAAGAAATTTGAGATATTCCTTTTTTGATAGTCCAATATGTTCAATAAGTTTTGAAACCTCCTCTATCTCATCTGCTGCAAACTCACGTTTGAAGAATGACTCAAATAACGACATGCAATATTCTTCGAGTTTTTTATGCTTTTCGGCAAAGAGGCTGCCAATCAATGATGGTGTTGTGTCAAAAATTTTTAGAGGTCCTCGTAACATTTGACCATCATAAAGCCGATTTGCGTGACGACGTGCATCCATATAGGAATATTTTACCTTCCATTCTGAGTAAATGCTGCGCTGGCCTTTGCCCTTCAGTCGTAATTGGAACGGCCGCCATTTAATATTGACGTTGTATTTTCTCGCTAGCTCAATCCCAGGTTTGAACGCCAAAAATGCATATGGGCTCTTAAAATCAGAGTACATTTTGACTACAGGTTTTTGATCCATGAATCATTCTCTCTTGGTGATGGGTAATAATAAGACTCGGTCAAGCGCTACCTTCACTACTGAGCCAGCTTTCCATTATTTCTTTGAAATGTTCGTTGGGTTTTGGCGCAGGGTTGTCGAGGGTTACTTTAGATCCTGAAAATTTGATTGGAAAGTTTGCAGCTAGAGGCCCTTTCATATTGGTAAAATATGGATGTGGGAGTGGCGTGAGGGTCTCCCGATCAGCGATTTGTTTCCAATCCGCAATTTGCGCAATATCATTGACTGGGTGGCATGGGATCTCATAATTTTCGCATAACCTTGCAATTTCATCGACACTGCGTGTGCTTGTCCAAATGCTTATTATTGTATCAATTTCAGAGTTGTTTTCGATACGTTTACTTATGCTTGAAAATTTGTCTTCGTATTGTAAATCTGCTTGGCCAATCATTCTCAGAATTGAAATCCAATCTTTTTCCGATGCGGCGCCCAATACAACTGTACCGTCTTTTCCAGCGTAGCAATTAAATGGAGAAAATCGCATTATCCGATTGCCTTGCCTTTTCTTCAGCCCCAAAGCCTCGAAACAATCCCAGGGCTCATCGTATAATAAAGAAATAAGACAGTCGGTCATTGAAACATCAATATATTCTCCGAGCCCCGTTTTTTCACGTCGGAAAAGGCTGGCAAGTATTCCAGAGAAGGCAAATGTGCCAGCTATAGTGTCGGCCATTGAAGATCCGATCTTCATTGGCAGGCCATCCGGTTCACCGGTTATACTCATCAGCCCGGAGGCGGCCTGAACGGTCGCGTCAAATGCTTTCTTAGACGCATCCGGGCCAGTTGCGCCAAAACCGGTGATTGAGCAATATATTATTTTTGGATTTTTTGATTTTAATTGTTCGTAATCAATTTTTAATCGCTTAGTTACGCCAACTCGAAAGTTCTCGACTATTACGTCAGCTTTCTCTGCCAAGCGCATAAAAGTGTTGATACCATCCTCACTCTTTAAATCTAGTTCAATAGATTTCTTTGACCGTGCACGTTTTAAATAGGCAATGCCAATATCTAATGGCGATGACTTTGACATTGAAACGCCATCTTTACCAAAAAAAGGTGGTGAATTTCTAACGGGATCACCTTGATGTGGGTCATCTATTTTTAAAACCTCTGCACCAAGCGCACCCAGAAAAAGAGTTGTCTGCGGGCCGGATAGGTATCTGGTAAGGTCCAAAACCTTGATGCCATTGAGAGCACCTTTGTCAGCGATTTTGCCGTCTTTAATTTTATCTGTTTCTTTAAACATTCTATGACAAAATCAGATATGAATAGAAATTACAAAATTTTATTGATAAGAATTCTGTATGCAAAAAACAAATGACAATGAAATTTACCCTGTTTCCGCCCCTAATCTAAGCATGAGGCATTTTAAGGCTATAATTTGCCTTACTAATTTCAAAAGCTTTTTGGCTGCTTCAGCTTATTTGAGAATTTCACAACCCGGCTTAACAAGAATAATACAGCAAGCCGAACAACGACTTGGTTTTATTCTTTTTGAACGTGGCGCTAAGTCCGTTAAGTTAACTGCTGTCGGCAAGGAGTTTCTGCCATTCGCAGAGACAACTCTGCGTGAATTTGCACGTCAGACGAATAAGTTAAGGCTTAACCACTATGAGGAACGTCCGACGCTCAATATTTCCTGCCTGATGTCTGTATCTCACGTTATTTTGCCGAGTGTCATAAAAGAGTTCAAAAAATATCACCCAAACACCTTGATTGAAATTTATGAAGGGGTGGGTGGGTTCATATCTGATGCGGTCATCGACGGCCAAGTTGATTTTGGGATTGGCAGCTCTGAATTCTATCCAAAAGCTGTTTCAGTGGTTGATGAAGTGGAGGAGAAGTTTGTAGCAGTAATGCCCAAACGCCACAATCTTGCCAAGTTGAGTGCTATCACCTTGCAGAATATTGGTCACTTACCTCTCGTTTCTATGCCACCAAGCTCTGGTATTAGGCAGCTTATTGATGCTGAAGCCTTAAAGATTGGTTTAATACTTAACCACGAAATCACGACAAATCAGTATAATACGATGTTCAATTTTATTTTAGCTGGCCTTGGCGTTTCTATTGTGCCTGTTTCAGTAGTTAGAGAACTGGATAAGTCCCAATTCTGTGTGCAAGCGATTGAGCCAGTGATAAATAGAAAACTTGCGGTGCTAATCCGGTCGGATCAAATTTTGGGTGATCCAACAAAACAATTTTTAAAGTTGCTTTTGCCAAATCTTAAAAATATTTCGTAATCGAATTTATTTATATAAATCGCTTATATGATTTTGTTATGCCTGATGCCAGGTATGAGCCAAAACATAGAGAGCCCAATACAAAGAAAGAGGAGGCTGATGCCAAATCCTGCAGAGTAGCTTCCGGTCAAATCATAGCTATACCCAGCTAAAAAAGCTCCAATTGCTGCACCAAAACCATTTCCAATACTGGTGGCTCCAAAGATTGAGGCAAGACCGCGTCCAGCAAACAGCTCGCCCATTTGTGCTGTGATGATGGGGCCACGGGCACCAGCAGATAACCCAAAACATGTAATAAAGACAACCAGCAGAGTCCAATTCTGATCCAGTTGTAGACATGCTAATGCCAAAATGCCAACAGCCGTAAGCGTATAGCTGCCTGTTGCTACGATATGGCGCGGAAAACGTTCAGCGAGGATACCAGTGATGGCGATGCCCAAAATTGTTAACATACCGACAAGGCCAAAGGCAAAGGCAGCTGAAATGGGATCAAACCTGTGATCAATGAGGTACGCAACTGTTTGCAGTGAAACCCCAAAAACTGCAATTGCTGAAGCTCCAAAAATGGTGAAAAAGCCCCAAAATTCTTTCCGTCTAATTGCCTCACTTAAAGACAAACCGTTGTTAGTGGGTTCGAGTTTTGTCGGGCTGCTATCTGGCATCATGCTCTGGGAGGTAGGTTTTACACCCGTGGAGATGCTAGCCCAAGGTAGAAACAAAACTATGCAAAGAATAACGATGAACCCATAGCTTGCGAACATATACGCATCTTGCCAGCCTGTTACTTCGATGACCATTTGCGCCGCTGGCACCAGTATCATCACGCCTATTCCCTGGCCTGAATAAGCAATGGAGAGTGCCGTAGAGCGTTTGTGGGTAAACCAGCGCAAAACTAAGCTTTGCGTTGGCACTATCCCAACCATTGCGGCACCAACACCTCCACAAACACCAAGTACAAGATAAAAAGAAATTATTGACGCTAAATGGCCAGCAAAACCATAACAACCGGCTAAAAGTGATAAGCCTATTATGTAGTTGAACCGCGGCCCTAAGCGATCGAAAACTAGCCCTGAAATCAATGATCCAAACCCAAAAGATATCATGTAGACTGAAAAAATTGATGTTACACTGGCCCTGCTCCATTCAAAACTTTCTGTTAAAGGTAGCAAAAAAACACCGTAGGTTTCACCCATACCACGGCTAACGCTAATCATAAAAAGGCAAAAAGCTAATACTGCTAGTGGAGCAAGGGTATATGGCTGCAGGCGTGGTGTGTTTAGTGTCATGTCAAAAAATAATCCAAACAGATTGCCTCGGGTGTCTTGGCCTGAGAAAGCAGCAGCGTTGATAGGGGTGGGTTATAATTCGGGTAAAAACTAGATGTTAATTCTTGGCTTTTCTGTACCAAAACGCAATTAACTTTTTCCATAAAGAATCAGTTAAATTTTGGAAACTGGCTGGATTTTTTGCGCCAAATCCTGCCTCATAGATTATGATTAACAGATGCCATGGGGCAATGTTGCTGATGGTTGAAACAGGATTAAAACCCATGAATGTTCGTGATGCTGTGACGTCTTTTCCCACAAACCCAAAAATTGGCTTTATCGGGCTTGGCAATATGGGGGCGGCGCTTGCGATGCGGTTACTCGATCCGACCTTGGTGGTTTATGACCCCGATCAAACGGCAATGAAACCTTTTGTTGATGGTGGGGCTATCGCGGCTAGTGATTTGGCGGCAATGGCGAGGCAATGTGATATTATTTTTGCTTGCCTGCCAACCTCGGCGGTAACTGAATCAGTGTTATTTGGTGATGATGGTATTGCAGGCCATATGAAAGCTGGTCAGGTTTTCATTGATATGACATCGGGTGACCCAGCGATGAGCCGTGATCAGGCGGCGCGTCTGAAACAGGCTGGCATTGATTTTGTCGATGCGCCGGTAAGCGGCGGCCCGCGCGGGGCGCGCGAAGGGGTGATTGCCATTATGGTTGGCGGTGATGCGGCGCTCTATGCGCGGCTATTGCCTTTGTTTGGGCGTATCAGCAGCAATTGTTTCCATGCTGGGCCGGTTGGGGCGGGGCACGCGCTAAAAGCAGGCAATAATCTATTAAACCTGATTTGCCGAATGGCCAGTTTTGAGGTTGTATCTCTTTTGGTGAATGCCGGTGTTGATGCTGGTCGCGCGGTTGATATTTTGCAAAAAAGTTCGGGTCGAAACTATGCAACTGAAATCACTTTACCTGACAATATTCTGTCGGGAAAAATGCATCAGGGATTTTCCATGGCGCTGATGCAAAAAGATGCTGGATTAGCGCTTGGCATGGCGGCGGCGATGGCTCAGGATATGCCGCTTGGCGCATCGGCTTTTGACGCGCTGCAAGATGCGATTAACACGCATGGTGATGCGGCTGATATGAGCCTTGTCGCCCTTAGCTATGAGGCAAAAACGGGCGCACGCATCCGGCCTGAAAAACCGATAATCACATGGTGAACAGCCAAAGCAGATAATTCAAAAAGGAGATAGTAGATGAAACTAACCGTTTACCTATCGGGCGAAATTCATACCGATTGGCGTGATGAGGTGGCCGCGGCCTGTGCCAAGCAAAATCTTGATGTCATGTTTTTAGGGCCAGTGACCGACCATGCGGCATCGGATGATTGCGGTGTTGAAATCATGGGCGCTGAACCGGATAAATTTTGGCATGATCATAAAGGCGCCAAGCTGAATGCGATCCGCACCCGAACAGCGATTGGCCGTGCCGATGTTGTCGTTGTGCGCTTTGGTGAAAAATACAAACAATGGAATGCGGCTTTTGATGCTGGCTATGCCGCCGCGCTTGGCAAGGCGCTTATTATTATGCATGGAAGTGATCACCAGCATGCCTTGAAAGAGGTTGATGGGGCAGCGCTGGCGACTGTCGAAACCGCCGATCAGGTGGCGGCAATTTTGGATTATGTCATCACAGGCAAATTACCGGCAGCATCATGAGCGACAATGCGCCCGTAACGCCGCCTATTTTTGACGGCCATAACGATATTTTATCGCTGTTATATGATGCCGGCCTATCAATGGATGCGCCAGTTGATATCGACCGATTTATCACTGGAATGCCGGGGCATCTTGATGCGGACAAAATGCGCAAAGGCGGGTTTGCGGGTGGGTTTTTTGCGATCTGGGTGCCATCGCCAATCGATATGGATGTCAAAACGACGCAAATGAATTTGCCAGTTTATGATTTGCCATTGCCGTCAGAAATCGCCCCTGATCATGCCGTGCCAGTGGCCTTGGCGCAGGCGGCTATTCTGCACCGCATGGAACAGGCAGGATATCTGAAAATCTGCACCAGCACGGCCATGCTTCAATCCTGTTTGGATAATGGTAAGATTGCGGCCATCATGCATATTGAAGGCGCCGAACCAATTGATCGGGATTTCTATCATCTCGATATGTTTCGCCGCGCCGGATTGCGATCAATCGGGCCGGTCTGGAGCAGACCAAACAGATTTGGTCATGGTGTGCCATTTCGCTATCCAAGCAGCGGCGATATCGGCCCGGGTCTAACCGATGATGGCAAACGGCTTGTCACCTATTGTGACGCGAATGGCATCTTGATTGACCTGTCGCATTTGAATGAGGCGGGGTTTTGGGATGTTGCCAAAATTTCGCAAAAACCATTGGTGGCAACACATTCCAATGCTTATGAAATTAGCCCACATTCGCGCAATCTTACCGACCGCCAGCTTGCTGCGATTGCCGAAAGTGATGGCATGGTTGGGCTGAATTTTGCAGTTGCCTTTTTGCGCCCCGATGGCCGAATGGAAGCCGATACGGGTTTTGATATCATGCTTCGCCATCTTGATCATTTGATCGAGCATCTTGGCGAAGACCGCGTTGGGCTTGGGTCGGATTTTGACGGCACGACGGTGCCGCAGGCAATTGGCAATGCTGCGGGTCTACCAGCGTTGCGAAGCGCCATGACAGCACATGGATATAATGCCAATTTAATGACCAAATTATGCCATGCGAATTGGGTCAATGCGTTTGGCAGAATTTGGCACGACTAGCGGCTAGGCACGTTGATTAAACCGTCTTCCAACAAGCGCGGCGGCGATATTGATTTTCTGAATATCAATTGATCCGCCAGCAATGCCCCATCCCCATGCGTCGCGCATTTTCTGTTCCATCGGATATGATTTCGAATAGCCATAGCCGCCCATAAGCTGTACGGCGGCGCTGGCAACCTCGCGGGCAATTTCATTGGCGTAGCATTTCGCGATTGAACTATCGGCAATTGAAGGCAATTCCTGTTCGGCATTATTGACCGCGCGATAAAGCAACAGCCGCGCCGCATCAAGCTTCATCTTCATCTGTGCAATTTGCAATTGGACGGCCTGAAAATCAATGATTGGCTTGCCAAATTGTTCGCGTTCTTGAACATAGGCAAGCGCATAATCAAAGGCGGATTGACCGCAAGCAAGGCTCATTGTTGTATTGCCGCAACGCTCAAGATCAAAAGCTTCCATCAATTGTTTAAAGCCACCAGCCGGAACAATGATATTATCGGCAGGCACTTCGACATTATCGAAATACATATCGGCGCTTGAAATGCCGCGCCAGCCCATATGTGATTCTGGCGCACCAAAGCTAAATCCATCAGCGCCTTTTTCAACCAGAACCGCCCCAATGCCTTTGGCGCCGGGCGCATCGGAAAGGCGGCAATAGACAACATAGGCATCAGCATGACCACCGCCTGAACACCAGCGTTTATTGCCATTTAAAATGATTTTATCACCATCGCGCTTGCCAGTTGTTTTCAAATCGGTTAGCGCGGTGCCAGCCTGCGGTTCTGACATTGATACGGCAACAACCATTTCGCCTAAACAGACTTTGGGAAGAATGCGCTGACGAAGCGCCTCAGGCGCAAAATGCGCAATGGCCAAAGCTGGGCCAAAGCTGGCCTCAAATACTGGAAAGGCCACAGCAACCGAAATTTTTGCCAATTCTTCGAGAATCAGCACCGCCTCAAAATGCCCAAGGCCAGCACCGCCATATTCGGTTGGCAGATTAATTCCCATGAAGCCCATTTTGGCAAACCGTTTGCGAAGCGCCAGCGTTGGCGGCGTATCATTTTCTTCAATGGTTTTTGCATGGGCTGGCAATTCATCCGCGGCAAAGCGGCTTGCGGTGTCTTGAAGCATTTTCTGTTCAGCAGTAAGCGAAAAATCCATAATATATCCATGTAATTGAGATGATGGCAGGCTGGCTAGCGCCGCCATATTTTGTAAATTAGCTAATGGTAAGCCTGCCAATTTTCCCATAGGCTGTAAATTGAAAATCAGCAAGTTTACGCAATATGGTCAGTTTGAAATGCTTTGCCCGCATCGCCCAAAGGCGGCAGCGCGGCAGATGCCCGTCAATCTGGCCAACACAACAGGATGAATGATGACGAATAGTGATACGCCGATGGCGCTTGCCGGCATTAAAGTGCTTGATCTTAGCCGGATTCTGGCTGGCCCCTATGCCGCCCAGATGTTTGCCGATCTTGGCGCAGATGTGGTGAAGGTTGAGAATCCCGATGGCGGCGATGACACGCGCAAATGGGGGCCGCCTTTTACCAAAAATGCTGATGGCAGCCGCGATGATGCTGCCTATTTTAGCGCATGTAACCGCAATAAACGGTCAGTGACAATTGATTTTTCAACCAAAGACGGTGCCGATCTGGTTCGTCAATTGGCGGCCAAGGCCGATATTTTGATCGAGAATTTCAAACCCGGCGGATTGCAAAAATACGGTCTTGATCATGCGTCAATCGCCGCCTTTAATCCGGGGATCATCTATTGTTCGATCACCGGATTTGGCCAGACCGGCCCCTATTCTCACCGATCAGGATATGATTTTTTGATCCAAGGCATGGGCGGGCTGATGAGCATTACCGGCCAGCCTGACGGCAGCCCGGGCGGCGGTCCGATGAAGGTGGGGGTTGCGGTATGTGATTTATTCACCGGAATGTTTGCCGCCAATGCGGCACTTGCAGCCTTGGCCTATCGCAGCCGTACCGGTATTGGCCAGCATATTGATTGCGCGCTTCTTGATAGCCAAATTTCGATGCTGGCAAACCAATCGGCAAATTGGCTGAATGCCGAAATATGCCCTGATCGGATGGGCAACAGCCATCCAAGTGTTGTTCCCTACACTGTTTATGAGGCCAAGGACGGATTTGTCATTATCGCCTGCGGTAATGACAAACAATTCATCCGTTTGACAGCGGCGCTTGGGATCCCGGCACTGGCGGATGATGATGATTTTGCCAGCAATGAAGCCCGCATCAAGAACCGCAACCGTCTTGATACGATGCTTGGCGATATCATTGCCAAGCTGGATCGTATTCAGGTGATCGATAAGTTGGAAACAGCCGGTGTGTCTTGTGGCCCAATTAATGATATTGCCGAAGTCTTTGCCGACCCGCATGTCAGGGCACGCGGCGCGCGCATTGATCAACAGCGTGAAGATGGCAGCGAGATTTCGTCAACCGCCTTTGCCGCCAAACTTGGTGTGACGCCAGCGCAATATCGCACTGCACCGCCGCGCCTTGGCCAGCATAACGAGCAGGTCATGCAGGAATGGGCGGGTCTTGGCGCAGATGCGGTTGCGGCACTGCGTGCTGCCAAGGTGATGTGATTAAAATTGCCAGCCATTATTGCTGTTGGAACTGTTCTTTCATTGATCCAAAAATTGACCGCAATTTGGGTGAAACCGAACAATCGGCAATCAAGGTGACGATTGGTGCCACATCTTGCGGTGTGTCTTCATAGGTAAAGGCTGGAAAGGCGCGTGAAACGGCAAGCCTGATTTTGGCATTTTCGGGAAGCCGCATGATGGCAACTCCATCGCGAAATTTCGCTGTTCGTCCCTGTTCGGGGGCTTCGGCAACAAAAGCGTCATTTGTGACCGTACAGCGATTATCGAGATAGGCTTTGACTTGAATGATTTTTGGCGGCTCAAACTGGGTGCTGAAGCTTGGCATGAAAAACCATAACAGGGCAAATATTCCGGCAATGGCAAGCCCAACAACGAACAATGACGCAAAGATTTTCATCAAGACTCCGCTTTTAAACCGCACTATAGATTAATGTGACCAAGGCTAGAAATGCATGCCAAATTCACTGGCAAGCCCATTGGCAAGCGCATCAAGCTTGTCCTTATCCATCGGCCGCATTGGCGCGCGAAGATTGCCCCATGCGCGATGGCCAGTTGATCGGGCAAGAAGCGCCTTTTGTGCGGGGATTGGCGCATAATCTTGGAACATCAATCGCACCGCACAGACCTTTTTATGTTTGGTTTCGGCCAATTTCCAATTGTCAGCGAGACATAGGTCAATCACTTCGGCAATATCTGTTCCGTTCAAATTTGCGGTTGCTGAAATGCAACCGGGCGCGCCAAGCCGGATGGCTTCGATTATTGGCAATTCAGCACCCGGATAGACAATCAATCCGTCAATCTCAAGAAGAGCCTTGGTATTGTCCCAGACGCCCGAACTGTCTTTGATGCCGACAATCGCTTCGGGGAAATCAGCATGCAGCTTTTTCACAAGATCAATCGACAGTCCGACACCCGATACTTGCGGAATATGATAAAGATAGATTTTCAGTCTTTGATCATTCACACCGGCAATAAGCTGGGTGTAATAATCATACAGGCCAGCATCACTCATGCCTTTAAAATAGAAAGGCGGCAAAACCATAACACCAGCACAGCCAAGCCCGACAGCATGCTGGCAAAGATCAATCGTGTCGGGAAGGTTGCAAAGGCCGGTTCCGGGGATCATCACTGCTGGATCAATACCTGCCTTGACCAAACCTTCAAGCGCGGCTTTGCGCTCGCTATGACTAACCGACAGTGCCTCGCCAGTTGTCCCAAAAGGGGCAAGCCCGCTAACGCCAGTGGCAAGAAGATGTTTGGCAAGATCGTTATACAGCGACTGGTCAAGATTTAGATTGTCGTCAAACGGGGTAAGAAGAGGGGCAATAAGACCTTTGATCATCATCCTGCTTTCTGTCGTGATTTGGCCTGATCGAATAACGGGCCACAAAGAAAAAAGAAACAGACCCAAAGGATTTCGCCTTAGGGTTTTAGCAAAGCATGAATATGACGGTAATTTGCGAGTTTCTCAAGCCATTAGAACAAACCATCCGACAAGAGCTGTTTTACAAAAATGGTTTTCAACGGTCATATTATGTTCCCACAAGCTTGCTCCCTTCTTTTGGGCTTTTGTGAAATTTTTGTGAAATCGAAGATGTCACTTTGCTTTCACCGGTTTCGGCCGTAGAATCAGGGCAACGCCGTTAGTTGGCTTGTTATCCCCATTTCTAAGCTGTCGATGGCATGGGTCGAACCCAAATCAGCCTT